>FKKE01002634.1_pt1 | contig 100262 bp, 89 predicted proteins | sample 1106331 | NCBI WGS metagenome assembly FKKE01 (sample SAMEA3931202, study PRJEB13176) | freshwater metagenome | biome: Drinking water system; feature: drinking water; material: freshwater | place: China | collected 2013-02-06 | reverse complement strand
CCCTACACGGCCCACCAAACCGCACTTCGTGTGAGCCGCCGGCAATCCAGGCGGAGCCTCTCATCAGTGAGCCGGCGGATAGATACCTCCAGCATCTTGTCTTCAACCTGACGTTGGCCCCTGCCGAGACAGCCTTCTAGAAAATTCTTCAGCATACGAGGCGTGGACTATCGGCTCGCCCGGAGATACCGTTCTCCACCATCGCTGGCCACTGCGCGCAGCCACCGCACCACTATCCCCTTCCCATCGGTCGATCGACCGGCATATTTGTATGAGCGACCTCCTGCTCCAGCCATGGAGGAGCTCTTCGATGGCGCTTGGCCGTCCCCTCTCGCCCCACTCGCCCTTGCGCCAGTCCTCACATTTCAGTAACGTCCGGGGATGCCTCTACCAGCCACACCCAGAGGGCAGCAGTTCCTCGTCTTTACCGACCTTGACGGATCACTCCTGGATGCCGCGACATATTCCTGGGAGGCCGCGCGCCCTGCCCTGGGCTTCCTTCGCGCCGAAGGGATTCCGCTCATCCTCGTATCCAGCAAAACAAGGGCGGAAATTGACTCTCTCCGAATCGAGTTGGAGGACCCCGCCCCATTCATCGCCGAAAATGGCGGCGCCATCTTCATTCCCCGGAATTATTTCCCAACCATGCCGGAAGGCGCCAGGACACGAGACGGACTGTTGGTCATCGAATTGGGCGCTCCCTATGCCACGCTTCGTCACGCCATCCGGGAAATCGAACAGGCCGTCGGCGCTCGCCTCCGAGGATTCCGAGATATGTCACGGGAGGAAGTGGCGGCTCGAACCGGTCTGGCGTTGGCCGATGCCGAACTCGCGATGGACCGGGAATACGATGAGCCGTTCCTGATCGAAGGTCCCAGCACGTTGATTCCGGCCATCGAGCGTGAGGCCCGAGACCGGGGCCTTACGGTAACACGGGGTGGACGTTTTCACCACCTGCTGGGGGACAGCGATAAGGGGCGAGCCTGCCTGCACCTCATGGAACAATTTCGACGCCAAATGGGTCAGCCCGTCGTGTCCATCGGCCTGGGGGACAGCGCGAACGACCTTCCCATGCTTCGGGTCGTGGACCATCCCATTGTCGTTCAACGACCCGATGGCTCGTACGATCCCGAACTCGCCCTCTCCAAGGTCACCTACGCCGCTGCGCCAGGGCCTGTGGGATGGAATGAAGCCCTGCTCCGCCTGCTCGACGCCCTGCGCCAAGCGTCTGCGCCCCCCGTACCGCCACGCCGCCGTTCCGTTCGCCGCCCGTCTCGGTAAAAAGGGCGCTCCTACCATCTTGGCTTCCGTCTCGTACCATAGTATAAGAAGACGATAGAGACCGGCCTCGGGTCGGCCACAGAATCGACACGCCTGTCACTGCCGATACACACAGAGCCATTGACTCAGCTCGTCGTCGGTCGGATCTGCCTGGATTACTCACTCTCACTAAGGGGAGATACGCGTATGCGCTCACTGTTCGCCATGTCGTTGCAGCGTGCCGTCCTTGGCATCGTCGTCTTAGGCCTGTTCGCCGGCTGTTCAGGCAAGAAAATCTCCACCGGTGTCGGCGATCAGTCGTCCGTCGCCGGCCCGAAGGCCGAAGCGCCGCCGCCCGCCCCGCCTGCTGTGGAAGTGGCGCCGGAACCACCGCCCGCCCCGGCACCTGTCGTCATTGCGCCGGAACCACCGCCCGCTCCGGCAATTGTCGAGCCGCCGCCCGCCCCAGCTCCGCGGGCCATTGAACCGGCACCGGCCCCGGTGGTTGTTGCCCCGCCGCCGGCATCGGCCCCGCTTCCCCAGATTGCCCAGGCACCGATCGCGCAACCGATTGAACCGCCGCCGGCCGTCGAACCGTCAGGATCCCTCGTGGATGTGTATTTCGACTTTGATCAGTCGGCCATCCGTAGCGATGCCCGGGCCACCCTGGAGGACAATGCCAAGTTGCTTAGAAACTCCATCAGCGGAAAAGTGCTAATTGAAGGCCACTGCGATGAGCGTGGCACCTCCGCCTACAATCTGATCCTGGGTGAACAACGGGCAAAGTCCGTCAAGCGGTACCTTGAGAACCTCGGTATTCCCGCTTCCCAACTTCAGATCGTCAGCTATGGGAAGGAACGCCCCTTTTGCAAGGAGCATAACGATGCCTGTTGGCAATCAAACAGGCGGGCCCATTTCGTCCTGAAGTAACCAGATCGACTACGACGCGCGGGCTTCAGGCCGAACGGGCCTGGGCCCGCGCCGCTCCCTCCCGCCTGCTTCTGTCCCATCGCGACTTCGCAGACAAAGACCTGACTGTTTCAAGGAGGGTACCCCCTTACGACTGCCAAACGCAGGGGCAGGTACGGATCGACCGGGGGTGCGCATATCTGGCCTAGGCCTGAACTCAGGAACGACGCGCGGTGCAAAGACTCTAAAACACGAGGGGCCGCTGTTCTGGGAACAGCGGCCCCTCGAAAGGCTACTGACGAGAGCAGGAGACGGGCGTGCTATTGAGCAACCGCGGCTGGGCGGCTGCACTGCGTGGCGAAGAGCGCCGTCCCCAGCAGAACCAACCCGATCCCGATGAGACTCACGCTCGGCCCCATGGCATCCGCAGCCCATCCGAACCCAGCCATGCCAGCCATGGAGGACGCCATTCCGCCGGTGCTGAAGGTGGTGAACACCCGACCCAGTAACGGTTCCGGAGTCACTTCCTGCAGAATGCCCCACACGATCGGCATGAATACCGCCGTGCAAGCCCCGATGACGACGATCAGCGCGATGGCCAGACCGGGCGTTTGCATGGTGCTGAGCGCGCACACGGCAAGTCCCCCGACAGCCATGGCACACGCGACCATCCTGAACCGACTGTACACATCGTGCTGCACCTTCGACGCCATCCATACCGAGGTCACCAGCATACCGACCCCCAACCCGGACCACAGCCAACCCAGTTCAACCGGACCGACCGCCAGGCTGCGCTCGGCAAACACGGGCAACATGAAGACAAAGGCACTGACGCCCAAGCTGTAGAGGGTCGCCGTCATCATGAGCGCCAACATCGTGCGATCCCGCTTGAACACGAACCGGAACCCTACGCTCAACTCATGGAAGAAGGACCCGCGGGCCGCTACCGCTTTGGCCGTCCACTCCGGCTCACGCACGGTGATCGGCATTAAACAGAGGGCTGAAATCAAGAACGTTGCGGCATCGAGGTACAACACGTTCTGCGCACCGATAGTGGCAATGCCGATCCCGCTGATCAGCGGGCCCACGAGCACGCCGACGTTGGCCGTACCCTGCAACCACGCATTCGCCGACGTGAGTTGGGACCGCTCGACGATGAGTGGAACGGAGGAGGCCAGTGCCGGCCCGAACACCATCGACACAATGGCATTCATGAACACCAAGCAGTACAGGCCTTCCAAGGCCAACACATCGAGACCGTAGAGTATGGGAATCAGAGCGACCAGCACGGTGCGGATCAAGTCGACCCCAATCATGGTGCCCTTCTTCGGCAACCGATCGAGATACACACCTACGATCGGCCCCAGCACCAGCGGCGGCACGGTCTGCAACAACCCAATTACCGCCATCTTCAGGGCTGATCCGGTCAACTGATAGACAAACCACAGCAGCGCTACCTTGCTGAGGCTGTCGCCGATCTGGGAGGTGAGCTGCCCCCAAAACAGCGGACCAAAATCACGGCTACGGATGAGCTCCCACCCCGGCGGCAACAAACCGACCAATCGGGCCCGGAGGCCCGTCGGGGACAACCCGGAACGCATCACACCTTCACCATCCGTCATTGCTTGCATCGTCGTCACTCCTACAGGGACATGGAGCCCCGAGCGCCCGTGGGTAGCTGCGAGGAGGAGACCACGCGATTCTCGCGTACCAACTCCTCATAAATCTTCAAGTAGTCGGTCACCATCCGCTTCGCAGTGAAGCGGCGGTCGAACGATTCGCGGCAGGCCCGACGATCGATCATGCCCAGGTTGGCCACCGAGGCGATCATTTCCTCAAGGTTTTCGCTGATGAAGCCGGTGACGCCGGGCTCGATGATTTCAGGGATCGATCCGCGACGATAGGCTAGCACCGGCGTGGCGCAGGCCAACGCTTCGATGAGCACGATCCCGAATGGTTCGGGCCAGTCGTACGGACACACCAGCGCGATGGCATTGCCGATGAATTCGTCCTTCTCTTCGTCCGTAATTTCGCCCAGGAACTCGATCAGGGGGTGGCGCATCATCGGCTCGATTTCGGCCCGGAAGTACGCTTCATCGGCCGGATCGACCTTCGCCGCCATCTTGAGCGGAATCCCCACGCGTTTGGCCAGGGCAATGGCATGATCCGGACGCTTTTCCGGTGAGATGCGGCCAAGATAGGCCAAATACTGGCCAGGCTCGTAGTTCGGACGATACAGGTCCGGCAAGCCGTGGTGCACCGTCCCCACCCAGTTCGACCAGGGAAGCGGACGGCGTTGCGAATCGGAAATCGACACCAGCGGCATTTCGGCGAATTCGCGGAAGATCGGCACCAACTCCGGCAGGTCCAGCCGCCCGTGCAAGGTGGTCACCACGGGCACTCCGCAACGCCGCGCAATCGGGAAGCCGAGAAAATCCAAATGCGAGTGAATGAGATCGAACTCTTTCGCCATGGCTCCGAACGCCCGCTCCTGCAACAACACTTGGGGGGCATCGCGATTGAAGATTCCCGTATTCAGACGCAGCGCCTGGGGACAGATGGCTTCCAGCCGGGCCGCCGTTACGGAATCGCCGCTGGCGAACAGGGTCACGTCATGGCCCTGACGAACCAACTCCTCGGTGATATAGGAAACGATCCGTTCCGTTCCCCCATAGCGCTGCGGCGGTACACTCTCCCACAACGGTGCGATCTGCGCGATCTTCATGCGTCCTCCTGGTCAGTGAAACGTGATGGCCGTCGAATGTCCTCGAACGAGCTACTTTGCCGGTTGAATCGAAACAGCACGCCCATCAGGGGCGACCTGCACGTCAACCCACTCCCCGGGCACGAGGGGACGGTCTCGCTTCGTCTGGGCATCAATCCGAAGTCGGTGAAAACGTCCCATCGAATCCCTCAATACATACGTGAACGTCTGTCCGTGTCCCTCAATGGCAAAGAGCTGCGCCCGTACGGCCTGTGAGGGAGCCTGTTGCTGCATGAGCCACACATGGCTGGCAAATGCAGGAGGCGTTCCACTTCCAAGGCCGAGAGAGATCCAGACTGCCTGCACGGCCCACCACACGAGTCGTCGCCCGTGAACTTCCCGTGACTTTTCTATCAGTTGGGACGACATTGATGGCATCCATACAAGACGCCGTAAGGTACGACGGAGGCGGGCCGGGGCTCAATGGACAAAAAGTACTGGGGCCGGGTGCGAAAGTATACTCTTCGCGTCTGCAGGCTTGAGCGGTCAGTTTTCCAGACGGGAGGCTGCGAGCCCGAGGGGGTCTGGAACTGGCTCTGGGTGGCTATTTTCAAGGCTGAGCGCAGAAAAAGCCAATAACCATCCCCTGGCTACGCGTCCGACTCTACAATCACCGCTCTGGACAAGGGGTTTCTGCCCCAAGGCAGGATAGACGCTAATCGGCCCTGTAGGACCGTTCCCTCCCTCGAAATGAGGGGGATGCGGGTGGAAACACCTGAAAACTAGGGGAAAGGAGCCTGTTTGGTAGTTTTCGACTGGCCCGAGAAAAACGCCCCATCCCCCGGACATTGGGGCCAGATGGGCCTCACTTCTGGACAACGACCTCGATCGGTCCCTCCTGGCGAACGGTCTCAATCGACAGCCCCACCCGCCCCTTCGAGATCCGCACGTCGACCACCCCTGCCCCAACGCGAAGCCCTCGAATCGTCAATTCCTCGAGAAAATTCGGCAGGACGGGACGACGGAACGCGACGCGCTTGGCCCCGGCATCGATTGACAACCCCAGCACGGCGGCTAGGAGCATATAGGCCGCCCCGGCACTCCATGCCTGCGGCGAACAGGCGACGGGATATAAACTCGGCCCCTCCCCCTCTCGACGGGAGAAGCCGCAGAACAATTCCGGTAGCCGGTTCAGATCCATGTAGAGCGAGGCATCGAACATGGCGTGCAGAATGGTCAGCGCCAACTCGGTCATCCCGTAGCGAGCCATCCCCATCGCGATCACTGCGTTGTCATGCGGCCAGATCGATCCATCGTGGTAGGACATGGGACTGTACCGGACCTCACGATCCCCGATCGTTCGCACGCCCCAACCGGAAAACATGGTGGGGCTCAACAAGGTCTCGGCCACGCGTCGCGCATGCGCTTCACTCGCAATGCCGGCAAACAAACAATGGCCGGCATTCGAGGCCTGCACCAAACAGGGGCGCTTGCTGCCGTCAAGGGCCAGGGCATAGTTGCTCAGCGAGTCCGACCAGAAGGCCTGTTCAAACCGTGTTTGCACCGCCTGCGCCTGGGCCCGCAATCGCTGGGCCGGCTCCATGAACCCCAGCGCCTCGGCACAGACCGCGGCGCTCAATTTCGCGGCATAGACATAGCCCTGCACTTCACACAGGGCGATGGGAGCTTCCGCCATGCGCCCGTCGTGGTGAAAGACCGAATCGTGCGAATCCTTCCACCCCTGGTGAACCAGACCATTCTTGGATTGCCGAGCATACTCCACGAATCCGTCGCCATCCCCGTCGCCATATTGATCCAGCCAGGCCAAGGCCAGTTCCACGTTGGGCCAGATGGAACGGATGAATTCCCGATCGCCGGTCCGTTCGTAGTAGGCGCCCGCCAGCATCACGAACAACGGTGTCGAATCCACGCTGCCATAGTAACGGCCAAAGGGGATTTCCCCTAAGGCGGCCATTTCGCCCAGACGGCTTTCGTGCAGGATTTTCCCCGGCTCCGCGTCGCGGGCGGGATCAGTATCCGTGGCTTGGGTCGCGGACAGGTAATGGAGCACGCCCTTGGCTACTCCCGGATTCACCCACAAATATTCCATGGCCGTGATGATGCCGTCGCGCCCGAAGGGGGTACTGAACCACGGCACCCCCGCATAGGGATAACTCCCTTGCGGCGTTTCCGTAATCATCATGTGCAGGTCCGTCCGGGACCGCTGCAGCCAATTGTTGAATTGCCAATTGGATGTCGTCACCTCGCAGTCCTGCGCCATGTTGTCCTGGATCGCTTGATTCGCCCGCACACAAGCCTGGTCATAGGAAAAGGCCGGCAGATGGCATCCGTTCCGTTCGCAGGCTATGGTGACAGCCAGCGTCACCTCCTCCTTCGGGGCCAGGCGCCTGGAAAATACCGCTTCGTTTTCCGTGAGGCGATCGGGCATCGGATCCCAACGAACGCGGGTCCGGCGCACCACCCCGTCCAGCCCTTCGTAGGCCAGCGTGACGTCGGAGGCGGACACTTCGCTGGGAAGCCGCTTGCCTTTCCGTTGCCGCGTGGTGCCGCGCACTTCGAAAATGTCCGCAAAGTCGGCGTCGAATCGAAAGCTCAGGTCCAGGGCGATCGGCTCCAATCCGTAATGCGCCAAATGAACTTGCTCGTAACACACGCCATCCCAGAGAAACCGCGACCGGAGAATGTGGACGGTGCCACGGCGCAGGACGACCCGGCCATTCTCACTGACGTCCAGGTTGGTCAAGTCCACGGTGAGCGCCGCGTTGTCTTCTTTCACCGTGGAACTGAGAAACATGGGGCGCTCGTCGCCCAAAAACAATTCGAGATGCGACAGATAACGGGTTCCTTCGTGATACAGCCCATGGGTGAACGCCTCGAGCGGCTGAATGTCCCCATAGCGATCAAAGACCGCGAAGGTTTCTCCATGTTTCAACACTCGCGTCCGATCGTCCACCAACGAGGACTCGGCATGGATGTAAAACTGGTCCTTGACGCGAATAATCGTCTCCACCGTATGCCTCCATTCAGCCTGCACTCACCGCCGCCACCTGCAACGTTCGCCGACGAGCCCACCGAGCGAACCGAGCCGCGAAAATCGCGGTAATGAACAGCACCACCCCGATGCCCATGACACTCCACTGCTCACCCCACCGCTCCGAGGTCCACCCGAAGAACCACATGCCGCCGATGGCCGCGGTCATCGCGCCGGCCGAGTACAACGACAGGGCTCGCCCCACCATGTTCGGCGGGGTCAGTTCTTGCAACACGCCCCAGGCAATCGGGGTCAACGTGCCGAGCCCGCACCCGATGAGGGCCATCAGCACTCCGGCCACGTATCGATCCGTGACCCAAATCAGGGCCAGCATCGACCATCCGCTGAGGGTGGTTGCCACCAAGATCATCTGAATGCGTCGGGTCAACTCCCACTCACTGATCTTCGTGAGCGCGACGGACACCGCCATCAACCCCACCCCGAACGCGGACCAGAGGTACCCGACTTCGATCGGCCCCAAATCCAACATCTTGCGCCCAAAGACCGGGAACAACGTGCTAAAGGCGCTCGACCCAAAGGTGTAGAGAGCGGCCATGGCAGTGAGCAGGAGAATCGTCGGCTGTTGCACGACGGCAAAATGAATCGCTTCCCGTAAATCCGCCAGGGCCGACGTGGACACCCCCGCGGCCGCCGGCGGCGTATCCGCCGGCGCCATGCGCAGGGGGATGAAACACGCGGCCGAGACGAGATACGAAAGGGCGTTGAAACACAAGACTTCCTGCGAGCTGAGCGCCGCGATGCCCATCCCGCTCAGGGCCGGGCCCAAGATCACTCCCAGACTCGTGGTGCTCTGCAGCAACGCATTCGCCGCCGTGAATTGCTTGCGATCCACAATCGCCGGAATCGCCGCCGTCAGGGCCGGACCGAAGACAGCCGTGGCCACGGAGTTGAGGAACACCAGCACATACAGCCGGTCTACCGTGAACGATTCGACGGGCATCCAACAGGGAATGAACCCGATGACGAAAGCCCGAATGACGTCCGACCCGATGAGCAGCGGTTTCTTCGGCAGGCGGTCGATCGCGACACCGATCAGCGGCCCGAGCAGAATCGGCGGAATGGTCTGCAACAGTCCGATGATGGTCGCCTTCAACGGTGACCCGGTCACCGCATAGACGAACCAGATCAGCGCCAGCTTGGAAATGCCGTCGCCAACCTGCGAGACCGTCTGCCCCCACCACACCAGGCGAAACCCCGGCGACAGCAACCACTGCCGCCGCGGCGCCTCCGCCTGACTCAGAGGCCACGGTCCTTCCACATTCGAACACCGACTGTCCACTCGGCGCGAGCTCCTACGATTGACGTGTCTGGAGGACGCCTCTACTCCTTACCCTCTCCGCTCAGTTGAATGGTGGTCGCATCCACGGCACGGACGCCGGGCACCTGACGAGCCGCCTGGGCAGCCTCGAGCGCGAAGACTTGAAACCGCGTCTTGCCGCTCAACGTGACGACGCCGCCTTCACATTTCACGTCGAACCCTGCGGCTTTCAACGTTTCACTCCGACTGAACCGCTCTTTGACATATTGCAGAATCGCCTGGTCCTGCCGCTTCACCAGCGCGGCGCCGACATCCTTGTTGATCTCCAACTTATTGACGATGGCTTTGATCGGCTCGATGCTCTGCGCGATCTCCGCCGCACGCCGCTTTTCGTCCTCGGTCGCCACCTTCCCCGACAGCACCGCCTTGTCCCCATCCATCTCGACTTCGATGTCATAGGGCGTCAGCAACGGATCCGCCAGCATGGCCAGCTTGACCGTGAGAATCGTCGACCCCAATGGCCGTTTGGGCGGCACCTCGGCCTTCGCGGGAGCGGGCGGAGGCTCGGGGTCGACCGGCGCGAGCTTCTCCCCCGTGTCTTTCTTGCCGGCCTCTTTCTGGCCCTCACCTTTACCTTCGGGCTTGGCCTCTGTCTTCGCCTTCGCAGGCGCGCTCTCGGCCTTGCCGTCCTTCGTGGGCTCCTTGGCGTCCTTCCCGCTGTCTTTCGGTTCCTTCGCCGGCTTGGAGGAAGTGCCCTCGCTCGCCGTGTCGTGCTTCGGAGCCTCGGGCTTCTTCGGCTCTTTCGGAGCGGGTGCCGCCTCCGTCGGCGAGGGCGGCGTCGCCGGCGCATGGTCCGTCGCCCAACTCGGGTTCGCAACCGCGCCCAGACCGCACACCAACAAGACGACAAGAGGTCTACGCATCACGGAAGGCACCTCCCGCGAAAAAAGACGTGAGCGACAGTAATGGGACTGTATCGTGAACGGATGCAAGCAGCACTCTGTTTCTTACCACAGACCCGGGCGAAAGCCCACCCTGTTTTCATTGTGCCCCCGCGCTGTCGCGAGCCCGACGATGCGAAACGCAGGACCCCGCGTCCGCTTCCGCTCTTGTCGGATCACGGCCAACGCGTTAGGATCCGTGCCGTCGTCGCTCGTGCGCGCACCACGCGCCGACAGGAACTTCCATTCGAGGCCGGCATGACACCTTCTTCACAGCCATCCACTTCCGCCAGTCTTGCCTTGGCGGCGCTCGGAGTTGTCTACGGCGACATCGGGACCAGCCCCTTGTACGCGCTTCGCGAATGCTTTCGGTCCTCGCATGAGATCAGTGTCACGTTGCCAAGCGTCACGGGTCTGCTCTCCCTGATCATCTGGGCGCTCATTCTGGTCGTGACCGTCAAGTATCTGCAGTACGTCATGCGGGCGGACAACGAAGGTGAAGGAGGCATTCTGGCCCTCATGGCCCTGAGCCAACGCCGCCATGACCAGCAGGTGTTTCCTCCCACCCTCACCCCGGTGATTACGCTGGGGCTGCTGGGCGCTTCACTGGTCTATGCCGACGGCCTCATCACACCGGCCATTTCGGTCCTCAGCGCCGTCGAAGGATTGGAGGTGGAGACGACGCGGTATCAACCTTATTCCGTGCCGATCGCCGTCGCCGTCTTGCTGGGTTTGTTCGCCGTGCAATCGCGTGGGACCGGTCGGCTCGGGCAATGGTTTGGGCCGATCATGTTGGGATGGTTCGTCACCTTGGCGGTCCTCGGCCTGGCGAGCATCGTGCAAACACCGGCGATCGTGAGTGCCTTCAGCCCACACCACGCGGTCGGGTTCTTGGTCCAACATCCGGCCCAAGGTTTTGCCGTATTGGGCAGTGTGTTTCTCGTCCTGACCGGAGCGGAAGCCCTTTACGCCGACATGGGACACTTTGGCAAGGGGCCCATTCGCCTGGGATGGTACGCGATCGTGCTCCCGGCGCTGGTGCTCCAATATCTCGGGCAAGGAGCCCTGCTCATCCGCCAGCCCGACGCCGTGGTCAATCCGTTCTACCTATTGGCACCCGGATGGTTTCTGGTCCCGCTGGTCGTCCTCGCCACCTTCGCGACCATCATCGCCTCGCAAGCGATGCTGAGCGGCGCCTTCTCTCTGACACAGCAAGCGATCCAGTTGGGGTACCTGCCCCGGATGGATCTGCGCTACACCTCCGCGTCGCACATGGGGCAAATCTACGTGCCGGCGATGAACCTCCTGATGTTGATCGGCACACTCGGGTTGGTGCTGCTGTTCCAGAGCTCGAGCAACTTGGCCGCCGCGTACGGGATCGCCGTCGCCGGCACGATGGTCATCACGACCTTGCTGATCGCCGTCGTCGCGCGCACCTCCTGGGGGTGGAGCGTCCCCGCCGTGGCCGTGATCACTGGGTTGTTGCTGACCATGGACCTCACGTTTTTCGGGGCCAACGCACTCAAGATTCCTGACGGTGGCTGGCTCCCCGTCGTACTCGGATTCGGACTCTTTCTGTTGATGACCACCTGGAGCGGCGGCCGTCGGTTGGTGGGAACGCATTTGTGGAGCAAGATGCCGCCGTTGGACGCCTATGTACGCAAAATGGCCGCTCAGCATCCTGCACGTGTGGCCGGCACCGCGGTATATCTGACACAGTCCCCGGATCTGACCCCGCCCGCGTTCGTGCAGAACGTCCGGCACAACAAGGTGCTGCATGAAGAGATCGTGTTCCTCACCGCGCTCACGGCGCGCGTGCCGACCGTGACCGGCAGCCATCAGGTCCGGATCGACCCGCTCCTCCCCGGCATACGTCGCGTGGTTGTGCACCATGGATTTATGGAAACACCCGACATCACCCGCCTGCTGGCCGCCTGCCGGGCTCAGGGGCTGACCGTGGATTTGTCCCAGGCCACCTTCTTCCTCAGCCGGGTGAATTCGCTGGCCACCCCCAAGCCCGGCATGGCGCTCTGGCGCGAGCGGCTGTTCGTCTTCTTGTCGCGCAACTCCCAACGCGCCAGTTCATTCTTCCACGTACCGTCCGAGCAGGTCGTCGAAATCGGCGTCGTCGTGGAGATCTAGTCGCGCCCGATCAACGGACCCTCTTGTGCGCGTCGTCGGCCGGCACTATGATTCGGCCAGCACCGCACGTGAGAGGACCTCGCCGATGCCCATTCACCCGTCGGCCGGCAAGCCGGCCCCGATCGAGCAGTTGATCGACCTTTCCGCCCTCCACCACGCCTACTATGAGAATGCCCCGGATCCGGCCGTCCCATCGCAACGCGTCAGCTTCGGCACGAGCGGACATCGCGGATCGGCTTTGCGGCATTCCTTCACGGAATCGCACATTCTCGCCGTCACCCAGGCGATCTGCGACTACCGTAAGCGGGAACAAATCTCCGGACCGCTCTTTATCGGCAAGGATACGCATGGATTGTCCGAACCCGCCTTTCATAGCGCACTGGAGGTGCTCGCCGCCAACGGCGTGGAGGTCATGATCGATCGCGATCACGGATTTACCCCGACCCCCGTCATCTCCCATGCCATCCTGACCTATAACCACGGCCGCACGGCCGGACTCGCCGACGGGATCGTCATCACCCCGTCGCACAATCCGCCGGAGGACGGCGGCATCAAATACAATCCGCCCAACGGCGGACCGGCGGACACGGCCGTCACCACCTGGATCGAACATCGGGCGAACGCGCTGCTGGCGGACTACTTGAAGGGCGTCACGCACCTCCCCTACGAACAGGCCCTCGCAGCCCCCACCACGCACCGGCACGACTATGTCGGGAGCTATGTCCATGACCTCGTCAACGTCATCGACTTGGCCGACCTCAAAGGGGGCCGACTCACGATCGGCGCCGACCCGCTCGGCGGTTCGAGCCTCGCCTATTGGGAACCGATCGCCGACCGCTACGGGCTGTCGATCAAGCTGGTCAATCCGGCGATCGATCCCACCTTTCGCTTCATGCCGCTCGATTGGGACGGCAACATCCGCATGGATTGCAGTTCCCCCTATGCGATGGCCTCGCTGATCGCCCTACGGGACCGATTCGACATCGCCTTTGGCAACGACGCCGACAGCGACCGTCACGGTATTGTGACGAAAAGCATGGGATTGATGAACCCCAACCACTACCTGGCTACGGCCATTCACTATCTCTTCACGCACCGTCCGGACTGGCCGGCCACGGCGGCCATCGGCAAGACATTGGTCAGCAGCAGCCTGATCGACCGCGTGGCCACAAAGCTCGGCCGCCCATTGGTGGAAGTGCCGGTCGGCTTCAAGTGGTTCGTCCCGGGCTTGCTGAGCGGCTCGCTCGGATTCGGTGGGGAAGAAAGCGCCGGAGCGTCGTTCCTGCGTCGGGACGGCCGCGTGTGGACGACGGACAAGGACGGCATCATCATGAACCTGCTGGCGGCTAAAATGCGCGCGACCACCGGCAAGGATCCTGGGGACCTCTACCGCGCCCTGACCGCGGAGCTGGGGGAGCCCTGCTACGAGCGGATCGACGCCCCCGCCACGGCTCACCAGAAGGCGGCCCTGTCAACCTTGTCGCCGGAGACGCTCCCGTTGAAAGAGCTCGCGGGTGATCCCGTGACGGCCATTCTCTCGAAGGCGCCGGGCAACGGCGCCTCCATTGGAGGGGTGAAGGTGGTGACGGCCCAGGGATGGTTTGCCGCCCGGCCGTCCGGCACGGAGGAGGTCTACAAATTGTACGCGGAATCCTTCCGGGGCCCCGAGCATCTCAAGCGCATCCAGACCGACGCACAAACGATCCTGGCACGCGCGTTTGCCGGACGATGAGGCGCGGACGCCAGGAATCGCACCGCCACCCGCGGCCCTGGTCAAATACGAATATCGGTCCAAGAACGAAGTTCCGAGCGCACCAGTTTGCGCTGGCGGCGTTCCTCGGTTGAATATCCGTCGTACCGGCGCAGCGCCCCGAAATCCAAGCCCGTCGCCTGTTCGACTTGGCTGATGCTAACTTGGTAGGTTTTGTATCGGCCAAAGCCGAAGGCCCGGAGCCGCTCCACCAAGGCCGCCTGGCTGATCGTATAGGCCGTCGCCGATTTGCGCCCGTCGCTGATAATGGCCACGACCTTCCAATACTCCCGCGGCAGCCGCACCCCCCGGTACTCCGGATCGTCCTCACGGAAGACAGGCCCCGTGAACACCGTCACGCGCAACTGATAGGCCCGCGCGTTTTTCAGAATGTAGTCTTCCAACCCCAGCCAGAGCTGTTGGTTGAACTTCTCGTGCTGGGGGGAACAGTTGGTGAAATGGAAGGTGTCCTCGTTGGCGATCGCCGCCTCCTCCTCTTCGCCCCAAACCGGGTCCTCCCGGCGCACCAAATGCCCGCGGTCCAGCTCATTGCCGGCATAGAGCTCTTCGCCGCATTGATAGCGCCGGTCCATCCGCGGGTCCCAACTCCAACGATCGTTCGTACGCGTGATCTTTTTCGACCGCTCGCCGTCGATATTGCAAGCCACACAATAGGCCAAACGGCGGGACTTCGACATGACAACTGAGAAATGCTGATACTTCAGCACGTGTCCCTGGCCGATCGCCAACGGGGCCACGTCGCGCTGCCGTCCACCCGTGAGCGTCGGTATGGCCACCGGGAAACCGGGGAGGAAGCGTGACGAATACCCTTTTCGCCCGGAGTAATCCCGTACAGTTTTGCCGGCCGGCACACTGTCACGCTGGGCCATATCGCGCAAAATGCCTTCGGCCTCGCCCGAGAGTTCCGCCAGCGTCTTCATCTGACTCAGTTCAATCGGCATCGTTCCGGTCATACGCTCCTCCTTCGGTGTCCTCAACACCACGAGCCGCCCTGTCTCTACTCCCTAGGAACCCCGGCCGGAATCCCGAATCCGAGCTCCACCGAGAGGGTTCCTGAATGAATTGCAAGTATCTCGCCACTAGCCCCCTTACCCCCTCCTGAGCTGCTCAAGACGAGCATGGTCGGGTAGCGAGAAGTACCAAGACCTCATGGTCCGTCCCACGCCTCACCTAGCTTCCCCCCACCGAGTACGGTACAGTACCTGACCAGGCCGACTCCCCGCATGCAGACCACCGACTCACCACCCCTGTATCAGCTTCTCCATCGCTTCGTGGCGGTTGAACGGGAGGAAGTCCGCGCCCTCTTGTTTTCATTCCTCTACTTTTTCACGCTGCTCGCATCCTACTACGTGCTGCGGCCGGTCCGCGACGAAATGGGCGTGCAGGCCGGGCTCCAGAAACTGCCATGGATGTTTTCGGCCGTATTCCTCTCGATGCTCGTGCTGGTCCCGGTCTTCGGCTGGCTGGCCGGGAGACTGCCGGTCCGCAGGCTGATCCCGACGGTCTATGGGTTTTTCGGAATCCACCTCGCCCTTTTTTTTCTCGCGCTCATATCGGACGTCCCGCGCCCCCTCATCGCGCCGGTCTTCTTCGTCTGGGTCAGCGTGTTCAATCTGTTCGTCGTGTCCGTCTTCTGGAGTGTCATGGCAGATCTCTACGCCACGGAGTCGGCTCGCCGCCTCTTCGGGTTTATTGCCGCCGGCGGAAGTTTGGGCGCCGTCGCCGGCCCGCTGTTCACCGCCCTCATGGTGCCCTACCTGGGCGTCCCCCCGCTCCTACTAGTCTCGATCGGGCTGCTCGCCGCAGCCTTGGCCTGCTTTTTTGCCGTGATGACCACACACGGACGGCTCTCCGCCGGGACGACGACAAGTCCTGCGGGCATGCCTCCCGTCGCCCACGAACCACCCCCGGCCCTGTGGATCGGAATCCTGAAAATCGCGCAGTCCCGGTACCTGCTCGGGATTTGCCTGTACCTCGCCTGCTATTCGGTGCTCTCGACGATGCTGTACAGCCAACAGATGCGACTCGTCCCCGAGGTCATCGGCGATTCGGACGCCCGCACCCAACTGTTCGCCTGGGTGGACTTTACAGTCAACGCGCTCACGGTCGTGACGCAGCTGCTCTTGACCGGCCGCCTGCTGGCCGGATTGGGCGTCACCTCCCTCCTGGCGGCGGTCCCCGCCTTTAACGTATTCGGCTTTGCGCTGTTCGGGTTCGCGCCGATCCTTGGGGTCCTCGTGGCCTTCGGCATCCTCCGGCGGGCCGGCGAATTTGCCATCGCCAAGCCCACCCGTGAAACGCTGTTCACCGTGGTCACCAAAGAAGAAAAGTACCAGGCCAAGAACGTCATCGACACCGCCGTCCATCGTGGGGGGGACGTGGCCAGTAGTTGGATTTCGAGCGCGCTGCAGTCAGCGGGCCTCTCCATCGGCGAGACCGCCTTTGCCGCCGTGCCCATCGCCGCCCTGTGGTTGGCCAATGGGGTGTTCCTCGGCCGCCGCCATGAACAGCTCCGCGCCACCCACCCATCGACCGCTTCCAACGGGCCAGAGGCGTATCGCTTTTGATACAGTCTGCATCAAGGGGGATACGGATGCCTGGTCGCCTCCCGGTTCCACGCCCCTGGCAACGACGCGCCTCCTCAGAATGCTCAACGTTTTGGCGGTCCGCTTGGCCCTACCCGGAACGGTGAGGCTGTGGTATGTCCTGTGCTTCTTGATCGGCACGTCGCGCCGAGCGGCACACCGACACGGACCCGTCGCACCACAGGGAACCACCCCATGCCCAAGTCATCGACACGTATCACGCAGTCGAAGCGGTCCAGAAGTCGACGCTCGGCCTCGCCCCGAGCCACCCGATCGGCACCCTCGCCGAGCCGTGCCCGAACAACGACCCGTTCCGCTGTAACGGAGCCGAAGGCCCCGTTCGCCATCGAGGCGCACCGGCTCATCGGTCATTCGGTGGTGCAACGCGCCACGCCCAATTGTGGCGGCAGCATCACCCCGCGCTACCTCGTGTTCCACTACACGGCCGGACGAAGCGCCGCCGACGCCTGCGATTGGCTCTGCAACCCCGCCGCCAATGCTTCCGCGCACCTCGTGGTCGGCCGCGACGGCTCGATCACACAGCTCGCCCCTTTCAATATCAAGACCTGGCACGCAGGCGTCAGCCAGTGGGAAGGGCTCATCGGCCTCAACAGCCACTCGATCGGAATTGAACTCGACAATGCCGGTCCCTTGCGGGAGGCGGGTGCCCACCTTCAGGCGTGGTTTGGGGGGCGGTACACCAAGAACGAGGCCCTGTTCGCCCAACACAGACTCGATACGGGACCGAAATGGTGGCACACGTATACAGATGTACAAGTCCAGCGAGCCCTGGACCTCGCCCTGCTCCTGGTCCGGGAATACCACCTCCTCGATGTGATCGGCCACGAGGATATTGCGCCGGACCGGAAGCGCGATCCCGGCCCCGCCTTCCCGCTGGACGCCATCCGCTCCCGTGTGTTGGGACGCCGTGACGACACCAGAGAGCGCGCACGCGTGATCGCCGAAGCGTTGAACATGCGCACGGGGCCCGGCACCGAGTATGAACTCGCCGGCCCGCCGCTGGCAAAGCACACCACCGTGTGGGTGCTGGAGAAAAGCGCGCGCTGGACGAAGGTCGACGTGAGCGATGAGACCGACCTTGAGGGATGGGTGGCCAATCGCTTTCTCGAGCCGGTCACGGACTAGCGGAGGAACGTCGACGCGACAGAAATCCTTCCGGGACACGAATCAGGAATTCCGGTATGATCGGCCCCCAAGCCACCGAGCGCCGCCACGACCACACCATGAGTGATTCCCCTGCTCACGCCAGGCAGCTCAGCCAATGGCGTATCTACTTCGATCGCGCCATGGCCCGCGATCTCCTGGGCGATCTCCTGCTCCTGGTCGAAGAGGCGCCATCCCATTCGATCGCCGTCGAAGCACACCGACTGGTCGCCGAACGCCTCCTGGCGCATCACCAGCCACGCTTGGCGGCCGCACAGTTGCGGGCTCTTTTGGCCGCGCAGCCCGCTGATACTCGGGCCCAGGACCAGCTCTCGGCCGCGGAGGCGTCGGCTGACGCTTCCTCCTCCACGCACACGGAGCCCCCCAGGGTCCTCTTGTTCAGCGGACACATGATCGACGCGCCCCACCGGGCTACGCCCCGCTTTCCTCCGGACAAGGAGCCGATTGCCGCACGCGCCATCGCCGAGGCACTCGAACAGTTTCACTCCGGACCGAGGGATACCGCCATCTGCAGCGGAGCCTGCGGTGGAGACCTGCTCTTTGCCGAGGCCTGTCATGATCGAGGCTTGCCGATACACCTGTACCTCCCGTTTGAGGAATCCGAATTTCTGGCCACATCGGTCGCCTTCGCGAACGGGCGTTGGCTGGATCGCTATTGGAACCTGGCGTCCCATCCCCGCACCGCCGTGCGGATCATGCCGCGCGAGCTGGGCAGGCCCCCAGCCGGCGCCAATCCCTACGTGCGGAACAATTTCTGGCAACTCTATAGCGCGCTCGCAACCGGCTCCGTGCAGTTCCTGGCACTCTGGAACGGCCAGGGGGGCGACGGCCCCGGCGGCACGAAACACATGGTGGAAACCGTGCAACGGCACGGAGGACAGGCCACCATCCTCGATTCGACGACGTTGTGGTAACGGCATCAGACCGAAACGGAGGAGACAGCCATGACCGTAGCAGATCGGGTGAAGGCCCAAGGCTCCAAAAAGATTCTGGCGCTCGACGGCGGCGGCATTCGCGGCATGATCACCGTGGAAATTCTCGCCTTTCTCGAGGATCTGCTGCGAAAAACCCGTCCGGCTGCCCAACAGGCCTCCTTCGTGTTGGCCGACTATTTCGATTTCGTGTCGGGAACCAGCACTGGCGCGATCTTGGCCGCGTGCCTCTCGATGGGTATGCCCGTCAGCAAGATCCGCGAGTTCTATGTCAACAGCGGCAAGGACATGTTCGACAAGGCCTCTATCCTCAAGAAATTCCGGCACAAATATGAGGATGAAGGACTCGCCAACAAACTCAAACAGGAACTGGGAGCCGACACCACCCTCGGGAGCGACACACTCAAGACCCTCCTCATGATGGTCTTGCGCAACGCGACGACCGACTCCCCCTGGCCGATTTGGAACAACCCTGCCGCCAAATACAATGACCGCGCACGGAAGGACTGCAATCTCAATTTGCCGCTGTGGCAGTTGGTCCGAGCCAGCACGGCCGCGCCCGTCTATTTTCCGCCCGAAGTCGTCACGGTGGGCCAGCACGAGTTCATTTTCGTCGACGGCGGCATCACACCGTATAACAATCCCTCGTTTCAATCGTTCATCATGGCCACGACGGAGCCCTATCGTGTGAACTGGCCGACCGGCGAGGACAAACTGCTGATCGTCTCCATCGGCACCGGCACCAGCCCCGACGCGAATAAGGACCTCGAGCCAGGGGAGATGAACCTCCTGTACAACGCCGGCTCGATTCCCTCGGCGTTGATGTTTGCCGCGCTCAACGAGCAGGACCAACTCTGTCGAGTCTTCGGCAAATGCCTGTGCGGCCACGAACTTGATCGTGAGATCGGGACCTTGATCAACGCGAAGGGGCCGGTGTCACCCAAACTCTTTACCTACGTCCGGTACAACGCCGAATTGACGGTGCAAGGCCTCTCCGATCTCGGCCTTGCCCACATCAAACCCGAGGACGTCCAGAAGCTCGACTCCGTCGAACACATCGACAAGTTACAGCAAGTCGGGCGGGCCGTCGCCACATTCAAAGTGTTCCCGGAGCACTTCCAGGGGTTTGCCTGATCGGGGTGGAATCAGCCGCTGCGCTCGATCAATCGTGAGGCACTAAAACGCTGCCCATCTCGAGCAGCCGACCGTACGCGCAGGCGAGAACTGACAAAACCGTGCGGTCGGTTCGGCCCCTCCCCCCTCTCGGGACCTGTGTAAGAAGGCAATCGATTGCGTGCCTAGGGCGGTCCTAGTGCCCAGACAGCGTCAGGAATCCTCGCTCCCGGGCATACCGCGCCGCGGCCTGGCGATCTTGAAGCTGCAGCTTGTCGAGAATGTTGTGCACGTGGTTCTTGACGGTCTGAACTTCGATCCGCAGCGAGACGGCGATTTCCTTATTGCACAGCCCCTGCTCGATCAATCCGATGATTTCACGCTCTCGCGGAGTCAGGCCCGTCCCCTCATCGCTCCCCCCTCCCCCGTGGTCGCCCGATAGTGCCTGCACGCGCGAAAACAACAAGCGGGCGATCCGTGGAGAACACACGGTCTCTCCACGTGACAAGGCGTCCAGAATGCGGAGCAGATCATCGAGGGAGCCGTCTTGCAGCAGATAGGCCGAGGCGCCGGCGCTCTCGATACAGGCCATGATGTCGGCCTCGGCATTGGGGACCCCCATCATGACGATCTTCGCGTCCGCCGAATGCCCAATAATCTGGCGCGCTAACCCATATGCGGTCCCGGCCGCGTCCCACTCCAACAAAACGACATCCGGCGTATGTCCGCAGACGGTGCGATAGTCAGTTTCGACGGCAGGAACCGCACAGACTACGAACGTTCGGTCGTTTCGGCTGAGGCACACGCCGAGACTCTCCCGAAACAGCCGGTGGCTGTGCAGGATGGCGATACGAAACAGTCTCTCGATCATCGTATTTCACCTTGGTGAACAGTCCATAGCTAGAGTTGACTCCTGATTCAAGCAAGAGACATTCCTTCCGCACATCGCGCACGGCGTCACCACTTACTGGCAATCCTGAGACCGTCTCCTCAGCACCATAGGGAGACGACGGCCGCGATCGAAGTGTACGTACAGCAGAAGTGAAGGTTTATCCCTGCGCAGCTTCTGATTGGAGGATGCTCTCGGTCACCGGGCTCGAGAATCGTATCCAAACCAATACGACTGTATCTCAAGCGATACGCGCAGCACCCTTTGTCCTGTATAGGCGGGGCGGGCAAGCCCGAAACCTGTCAGGATGATGGTGACGCGCTGTGTGGTCGTCGGCACCCAGCGTGCGGAGACCCAGCCGAAGTGACAGACAGGTGGCCCCTCTGTAACACGGTCAGAGGCGAACAGGAGCGGCACAGGTCGGGTTCAGCAGCAGGTCGGCGACAGCCTGGCCGATCGGCTGCCCTGTATGGCTCTGAAAGTAAGTGAAACCGGGAGAGGGATTGACCTCGAAGCAATACCAGCGTCCTTCGGGCGTACGACGAAGATCGACCCCCGCAATGGCCAACCCCATTCCATGCACCACATTGAGGCACCGTTGAGCACATTCAGGGGGCAGATCATACGGCCGCATCTCGACACTGTGGCCTTGCCGCCCCGCATACCGATAGTCATCTGCATCCGACAGGACCTCGCATCCGAAGACCTGCTCACCCACGACGTGAACCCGCACATCAGTTCCAGCGACGTGTTCCTGAAACTGGGTGGGACACCACCGGAGATCGTGGAGTCGCTGGCGATGGGCCGGTGTCAACCGCGACACGACGCTGCGAATCCCGCTGGTCGATTTGTAGATCACCGCCCCATGCCGATCCCAGAATTGCTGAACGCTGCGTCGGTCCGTCGTCACGATCGTATCGGGTATCTCGAAGCCTGCCGCCCTGATCGTCATCGCCTGAAGCGGTTTCGAATTGTTCTCCGCCATGGCATGCAAGGGATTGACAACCAGGGCGGAGGTGACCTCCAACCAGGCCCGAAGGCCGGCATCGAACTCCATCGCATGTTGGAAGGAGGCGGCCGCAGGATGCGACGCCTGGTCGCTGAGCAATCCCACTGAATCATACGGGCGAACATAGGCCGCGGAGATGTCCTCCAGCCTCACCATCCGTTTGCCCACACGCAGAAGGCCCTCAACGGATGCCCCAACATGGAGCGTCAATGAGGACCTCAAGACCTCGTACTGGTCGAGGAAGAGGACAGCCGCACCGCGCGCGTCCAGCGCCTGCTGGACGACGCGCAACGGCTCATCTTCGGGCAACCCCCAGAGGAGAATCATGCCGTCGCGCATCCCATTGGAATCGCCCGCGGAGCGCAACGGAGATGCCGCAAGACCGCGTCACCGATGGCCACCTCGGCCAGATCCGGCCAGGGGGTCGCGCCGACAAACGGAGCGTCCTCGGCCGGTGAGGAAAAATGGACGGTTACGAACTCGAGCCCCACCGCACGAGCGAGCATTCGGGCCTGGTCAGCGAGACGAGGTGCGACCGTTCCGACGACGCGCCGACCGACAACGGTTACCGCTGTTACAGCTTCGACACGACTCGCGGAAGGGGAGCGCCGTCGAGTGGCATGCCCGACAATCCGTTGTTCAAGGGGCGACACCGGGATTCCCAGGCGTGAGGCGATCTGAACCCACTTCTGCGGGGACCACCAGTTCCCGGCAAGACAGATGGCTGATGGACGATTCACGACCGGACAGGGAAGCGTATGGAGCCAGGCGACGAGGAAGGCCTGCATTTCGGCCGCAACATAGTCGCGATCGCCGGCCTGGATATGCGGGATGTCCATCGCCGTGACACAACCCAGCCTGGTCAGCACCCCAGCGAGACGCTCTTGCGGAACGGTCTCGTTCCCGACCAGGGCCTGAGCCGATACCGCCCCCTGTCGAACTTCGTATCGCCACCCTGGTCGTGAGAGGTCGCGCGGAGTGACCAGACGGACGCCCTCTCGCGCGTGCCGAAGGACAAATCGGCTGGCGGTTTGATCTCCGTCATTTGCAAACACCAGCACATAGCGAGCGGGGTTCATTTGCTTCCCCTCAGCCGCCGGCTTTCGGCTTTCGCTTCGACCGTGGCTTCCTTGGTGGACGCGCTCCCCGCTGCGGCTCTCCTACCGGCGGCCGCTCCTCCGGCTTGATGAAAGCCTGCCCACCGGACAACTCCCCTTTCGCTCCCCGCCGGCTCGATCCGCTCGGCCCCCCTCCTCCCGCTTCCGCCTCCACCGATTCATCGGCTGGCGGAACAGCCGGAACTCCGCGAGGCACGACCACCTCGGTCACCTTGGCTTCCCTGACTTTGGGCGTGACCGTGTCCGAAGTCTTATTGATGACGACGTTATCTCGAACTGCTTTTGGCACATCGCGCTCTTTGACCAGTTCCTTGCCCTCTTTGCCCTCCTTGCCCTCTTTGCCGTCCTTGATCTTCGGGTTGACGGTAATCGTCGCCGTAGCGCTCTTCGTCCGATCGGCCAGGCTTGTCGCGACGACATGGAAAGTTCCTGGCTGATCTGGAGCCGTATACTTGGCCGTATTGGTTCCTGTCTGCTCCAAGAACCCGCCCCCCACCCCTTCGGTGATCGTGAAGGTTGCATCGGTTTGGGTGGTCCCGGTCACCGACGCCGTTACCTGCACACTGCCTTTGACCAGCAGTGACGTCGTGGGCAGCGAGATCGCAACCGCGACGACCTGCACGGCCAACGTGTCCGTCAATTCCACCGTCCGCAGCATGGCCTTCAAGGACAGCGACGCCGCCGCGTTCGGCCTCGTCGGAATCGTGACAGTCGCCGCGGCGTGCCCTTCCAAAACAGTGAGCGACGCGAGTGAGGGAATCGGATCGACCCCAGAAAGCATGGTCTTGGCAATCGCCACGGTTGTGCCGCCGGCCGGCGCTGCACGATCCAAGGTCAGCGTGACCGTAATGGGCTGGCCGGCTTGCACGACCGCTGGATTGACGGCGAATCCCACGAGATTGGGCGGTGGTGGGACGATCTGCGCCGGCAGATAGAACCAGCTTTCAAAATCGCTCGCCCGCACACCGGCTCCTGACGGAAGGGCCAACTCGGTCCTCGGCGTTTGACCGTCACTGCGTAAACCCGGCACGGCGAAGGTCTGGCCGTCGAGGTACAACAACTGCCCGTCTTGAAACGACCAAATCTTGTGCCCCTTGAGCGTGACCCGCACGGCTCGCAAGGCCGGCGGCCCTTCCATCAATTTAAGCAACGATTGCAAGTCTGGTTTCCAGACAAGAATGTTCTTCGACACGGTGATCGTTCCCGTGAGGATGGTGTCCACACGAGGCGGTACGGCAACCGGATCAGTCGACGGAATGGTCGGGGTTTCGAGTGTCACAATGAATGTCCCAGGATTGACCGCATTCGGCGCCCCAGGCACTTCACGCGAGGTCTGGGAGGGAATCATATCCAACGTGATCTGCAGTCCCGTATCCTGGATGCGCTGGAGCGTCATCACATCATCGTGGGACCAACTCGTGCCCACGACATGCATCGCGCCCACGCCCGTCAGGGGTGAAAACAACCGGCGGCTATCGACCGTCGTGAGCGTGTTCGTCTGGAGATTCCGCTGGAGCAGCGCGAGGCGGGCGAAGTGGCGCTCAACGCCCTGTGAAGGCTGGGGGGCGGCAAACGGCCATTCAATGGTCCCCGTTTCTCCGTTGACCGCCGTCCGGGCTGGAATCAGCCAGTAGTCCCCCGTCACGAACGTCCCCGTCGCAAACGACACTTCGAGGCCATGCTCAACCGCGAGAAATCCCTCATTCGTCGTGGGAACCGACACCGGAACCTCGTTGACGCTGTCCCAACGTCGCAACTTTGGATGCAGGGCCAGATTGACGGGCACCGCTGGCGGGGACACGAGCGTGATCACTCGCGTGGCCCGATTGATGCTATCGATCTGCACCAGTTGTCCGGGAAGCCGATTCAATTCCAACGCGTCATCGAGGATCTCCACCCACTGTCCGGCGGCAAATCCGAGCACCTCGTCCGGCCCCAGATCCCGCACCGTCACTTCCTGCCCGCTCAAACGTTCGATGGCCGTTACGACGGTCCCGTTGTCTCGAGACCATTTGAACGTCGGAACTTTCGCCGGATCGCCCAACGTCCCCCCTTTGTGAATTTCCACCCGATACAGCTGATTTTCAAGGCCGCGGTATCCTGCGCTCGGGGGAATGATGCAGGGATTCCCGCTGCTACTCTGCGGCTTGGCCCGGGCCGATAGTCCACCGGTGGGCGGCGCGATCAACTGAGTCCATTCGTCGAACGGCGCATCGGGCCCGACCACACCGGACGCCGGCGTCTTTACCGGCAAGACCTTGACCTGCCAGACGACCTTGAGCCGGGTGCTGGTATCCGGCCCCCCCAAGGCGGTTTCCCGCATGGCGGCGTCATCCAATGCCGTGAGATGCCGTTTCCAGACCTCCAAGTAGACAAGGCCGAACATGGCGTTACTGGTTTGCAGCAGATCGACGGCGCTCCGAGCTCCAGGCAAGTCCGGTTGAGCGGCATACCCAAGATCCGCATCATTCTCACAGAGAATGCCGTCGACGTAATAGCGGCCTCGCCCGATCTGCAGGCTGACCCCGTCTTGAGCCACCTGGATCACGAACCCCGGATCGACGGCCGGGGCGCCGGAAGGCCCCACCACATCACGCACCAGGGTTTCGCCACGGTGCTCATGAATCGCCTGCGATTCATTCCAATCCGCATCGAGCTGCACACGTCCCTGCTGGAGGAGGACGGCGCTGTAGTGTCTACCCTTTGCGAACGTCTGCCGACTGAAGTCGCCTTTCATGACCGATCTCCTATCCTTGGCTGATCTGAGCCCGCTCGCCCGCCGGAGGGCGCATACTGGAGACTCAAAATGCCTACGTCACGTACATGATGCCGCTTTCTAGCCCGAACCGAAGATATTCTTGCAGACGCGCCCGGACATTCGCCTCGTCCTGCGGCTGCCCAAGGGTCTGGAAAAGACCCATTTCCGATCCGTTTTCCGCACCGGTGCGAATCTCAACCGGGCCGACGGCGTGCAGCTGCAAATACGCCGGCTGGCCGAAGCGGCGTGCGGTAAAGACCGGACGCACCCTCAACCGGACGCGGGTCTCAAGTTGGGCCAGCGCCTCAGCACCGAGGGACGGATCCTGTTGCTGCGCCGCTTCCCGCGCCTGCTGCACCGCCCATTCCGGTTGGCACCGATAGCGGCGCGGCACGCGGGAATCGGACGGGAGGTAGGAGAACCGCACACACCCGTGCTGTCGCTGATCGCTGACGACAGTCCCGGTAACCAGAGCCTGTTCGGCCACATCAAGCGCGCGAACCCGGATCGTACCAATGACCGTGGTTCGGACCAGCCGCATGGCCCCCGCGGCGACCGTGCCGTCGTCGCCTCCCGCGACCGCAACTCCCGTGTCCGCGTGAGCGTCCACGGCACTGTCGAAGAGCTGCACCGACACATCGGGGCTCGTCACCAACCGTCCGGTGAGCGTGTGATCGATCACAAGCGTCCCCCGACTTCCGGCATCGACCCACCGCACCGACGCCTCTGGCCTCGGCGTCATGGTCAAGTCCGGCGCCAGTTCGACAGGGGCCACCGTACAGTGCCGGATGGTCACGGTCGTAGCAGCAGCGCCGGTCATTCGTACCGACTTGGCCAGCATCAGATTGTGCACGGTCAGTTCCGCATCGGCGGCGGTGATGATCGTCAGCGTCCCGTTCAACACGGGCCGTGTCCCTTCCTGTCCTTGGATGGTCAGATCCTGATTCGGGCCCAACGTGATCGTCACATCCCCCTCGATCGTGGCGCTGTCCTCGATTTGAATGACGGCATCCGCTGTTCCCACAGCGGCCACGGCTTGCGCCAACGTCTCGCCGCCCTCCACCACTCGGCGCGTCGCGGGCGCGCGGAGCGAGTCGGTCGGATAGGGTCCTCCGCCAAAGGCGCCGCTGAAGCCGAACGAATAGGCCACCTGGACTCGTGCTCCGGCCAGATTGGCATCGGCGGCAAAGGCCAGACGCCCCAAGACGGGATCCACGGCAACCTGGATCGGTAGCTGCGGGTCCGGGCTGGTATCCCCCGGCCGCTTCCCACGACGGCGATACGTTCGGCGACTCGGCGGTCGTTGCCAATCAGAGAGGTCGCAGATCACCAGCTCCTTCACCGGAATGGCCGTGCCGTTTCTGAATACCTGGAACACCGGCTGCACCCGGTCAAACCAGGACAACGCGGGGGAGGCTGCGGCCTCCGTGCGGCCATCCGCCAGGCTCTGCCGCAGGTCCTCGAGTTCGTCAAAGAGCGGGCGGCGCCGGAGCCCATCGGGGACATGCTCCGGCCCCGCCAACCCGGAAAGGCCCTCTTCCCCTCGACCGGGGTTGAACAACGGCATGTCGAAGCCGAGCGGGTGAAACGTGTAACAGCCCTCCTTGACACGCCTGGCAGTCCCCTTGGCGACACGATAGGGTTGGAGCCTCCACAGAAAGAGTCCGATATTCGGGAGGTTGTACCGTCCGCGACCGGTCGCGACCCACCGCACATCGGCCGTATGTGGGATCGAGTTGAACGGTGTCTGCAACCACATGACCTGCCGCTGTCGACGCAGGTCAGCCACCGCACGATGGGTCGGCCGCACGTGATTCATGTATTGGGTGGCGCAGACATGCTGAAAGAACTCCACGGCGCGGGCCTTCCACCCGGTGAGGTCGGTGGCAAGCTGCTCGACCACCGATACCGTACCTTTCCTACGTCGATACGCGATCGTATTGGCGACCTCGGCCCGCGACGAACCGTCTGTCGAGTTCGTCTCACGGAGCCGCCGAAATCCGATCAGATCGCCGAGATAGGGCACCACCCACTCGGCGCACGTCTCGATGAACTGATCGTCATACAGTTGAGCCAGATCTTCCTCCAGCACCTCGACCTGTTCCGCAAGCACTGCCAAGAAGGCCTTGAGCGGTTCTCCAGATTCCTGATCCCGAACGCGATAGATCGACGGAAGCAAAGCATAGAGCCTGTCGGCATCGAGCGTCATGAAGCCACCCCAATCTCCAGCAAAGGACTCGCATCGAGCGTCAGCAATTCCGCACCGAGGCTCGCGGCGCCACTCCCAGCCTGCGGTACCATGGCCGGCAGCTCCGCGTGCAGAAGGGGTGCCTCCGGATCGTCCATGCGATACAACTGCGTGAGGTGCACCGCTCGAACTCCCGGAACCCGATGCATCACCGAGAGGACCTCGCTGACCACAACCGGCTGCCCAAACGCACGAGCGTCGAATGAGAAGGTGTTCCGCAACGCATCTTGGACCCCCGCTAAAACGAGTTCCGCCTGGTGCCCCTCCGCCACCGTCAGCTTGGCCCCCACTTTGAAAAACACGGGTCGATAGCTGGCGACCAGGATCGGCACCAGGGGATCGCCGGCTTCCTGAATCGCGCGGACGAGATTGCCATAGACGGACCCGCTCTCCTCGACCACCGCTCCATCCGTCCCCGCTACCGTGAGCAATACCCCGCGGCGGCGACCGGTCCACGTCGACATGGCGAGGGCCTTGCTGATACCCGAAAACGCGGCCGCGAAGTCCTCATAATCCTGCAGGGACACGATGCGATCCATCGTTCGCAGGGTGAGCGCGGCATTCCGGCGAATCTCCTCAAGACGCTCCGGATCGGCCGCGCCGGTCGCATCGACCGGATTCGTGACCGCTTGTGCACCGGGCGGTCGCGTCATGAGCAACGTGAGCTGCCCGGCCTTCACAAGACCAGCCGCCCCGATTCCCTGACGGTAGGCGGCGCGTACATTCTGCTGGCCGGTCGGCAGTCGCGCCCCAGTCACACCATCGCCGAACTGAACCGTCATTCTCCCCTCGTCATCCCGATTGGTGACATAGATGTGCTCAGTCGGACCATGGCCGTAGAGTGTCGCAACCTCCGTCCACAGTTGGTCGTTCACACGGACCTCGAGCGTTGACCGTCCACCGCTGGGCGTCGGCGCGCTGACGTAGGTCACCGGGGGCTGGCGCAGCGCAAACTGCTGGAAGGACACCCGGCCATCCCCTGATCCGAGCAGTTCCACGCGCGATTCACCGTGCGAGGCCACCGTGACGTTGCCGCTGATTCGTACCGTGGCCCGAACATAGGGGTGGACCAACGCCGACTGGAGCGTAAGCGCTGTCAGCCCCTCCTCCAATGTCACTTCTGCCAGGCGGTGGACCTCGCTGGCCTGAACACCGGAGAGATCCTGACGTTCACCCGTGACCGTGACCCACCGCCCGGCCTCGAGACCCAAGTAGGCCCCGTTCAGCGTCACCACCGCACCCGCCACGGCATCTGCAATGGGAAGCGGTGCCAGTTCCAAGCGTTCGCTCACAACATGAACGGTGGTATCCCGCAGGGTCCACTGCTCGAATCCTGCAGAGCTGCCGACCTGAAGTCTTGTAACTTTGGCGGTGAGCGTGAAGTCCGCCCTGGTGAGCTCGGTGGTCTCGTGGACTTGATAGATTCGCGGATCGGACGTCGGACTCGTCAACACAACCCAGCTCCCTTTCACGATGCCGGGATAGGTCCGATCCAGATGAATGTACGCCCGGCCCGATGCCGGAAGCTCGTCATGGAGCGTACGCCCTTCCCACGTGGCCTGGTAGACCGCCGTGTTGCCCTCGCGTTGCTCCTTCGGCAGAGATTCCCATTTCGGCGCATTGTGGCCGAAGAGCGCCGCCCGTTCACGAAACGCAACGATACCCGGCTCCGTGGGCAGAGGTTTCAGCGGTGGGAGATTGACCCTGGCTTGCAACGCCACCCGAGACCATCGGTAGGTCTTCGCCATCGACAGCAGCAACCGTTGATCCCAACGCGTGCGGCCCAACAACCGGGACTGGACGAAGTCGTTGTCCAGCGTGGGGCTCGTCAGGATGAACGGGCTAACGGGCAACACGGGTCGGACCCAGGGAACCGGCACGGGCGTCATCGCGACATCGAAGGTCGTCATGCCCGCCTTCGGATCCGGACTGACCCGCAGGACCTGCTTCACTGTCCAATCGGCCGGCTCGCTCCCGGCCACGATGAGCAGCACCTCCCCCGCCTTGACGAACGGGGCGAGCCCCGGCACCATGACTTGCTCCAAATCCGGGCCCACCGGATGGGGCTGCGTCAGCCGCGGGGACATCTGGTTCCAGTCCGGGTGTGCTGTCAAATCCTCAAGCGTCTCATACGTCTGCGCAGTCTCCCCGGGTCCGGGCACACTCTGCACCTTGGTCCCCTTCGGTACCAGAACCTCACGCGGGCCGGACGGCGTCGGAGAAAGCAGGGCCCCCGGAGCGACAGCAAGACTCGTATCCTCAACGGTGAAAGCAAGGTAGGTACTCGCGGCCACACCCGGTCTCGGCTCGTAGCCGATCAGCCGGACCTGCTCGAGCAGGGAGCGCCGCTCCGTGGCCGTTGACAGGTAGGATTCGTTCGCCACACGCTCCTGGTAGAAGGTCAAAATGTCCAGGATGGTCGCCCATGCGTCGACGAGACCGATGGAGAAGTCGTCGTCGCGCCGCGTCCGGAGACTCTGCAACGCGGACCGGTCCGCCGTCGACAGCCGGGCCAAGAGTGTGGCTTTGAAGGACCCGTGAGTGCCGACCCGATAGCCGATTGCAGAGAGGCCGGGCCGATTGGCGACTTCGACCGGCGTCACCGGCATGAGTCCCTCGCAACACCCGCCCGTGCGTCCGGCTGCGTCGGATCCATCGCTCATAGTCCACCTTCGAGTAGTAACCGAAACACGCCTCGGTCCGGGAAATTGGGGTCGTTATCGCAGCGTGCGATTTCCAATCGACCGACAGACAGCACCCCTTGCACCAACGCGTCGCCACCTGGGCTGTCCACCCGCTGAAACCGCGTGATGACCACCGATCGCACCCCGGCCACCGCCTGGGCCGCGGCATACAACGGGCTCAGGTGCACCGCCTGGCCGAAGGAGAACTGGTCCGGATGAAACAGGCCGCGCCGTCCATCCGCCAAGACCCGGGTGCTGAAGACGTCCAACAGCGCACGCTGCACGTCGCTCCGAAAGTAGCCGGGCTGCACCGACACCCGCATTTCGATGTCCAGCGGCACCAGTCTGGGGTTATCGATTTCGACGTCTTGCCCCGCCAGGCGCACCGATTCCAACCGACTCCGCAGGTCGGCCTCGTACGCGGGATCGACCGACGCCCCCCCCAGTCGATCGACGGTCACAAACACCGTGTGCCAACTACCCGTCCACCGGAGCGTGGCTGCGGCTCGCTGCACCCGCGAGTCCCGCTCCGTCATCCTGGCATAGTCGTCCATGGTCACCGCACGGTCCTGCGTGCGAAAGGCAAGGGGCGCGTTTCGCCGAATCTCTTCCAGACCTTCCGGCTCCATTCCCCCAACGGCGGGTAACGGATTCGTCACACCGGCCACATGCGGATTGTCCGTCACGACATGTGTCAGGGTGTCGGCGCCGATGTTGCCTTGATGTCCATTGCCAACCCGGTAGACGACCTCGAACTGGCTGCCCGGCTCGGGTCGGCGCCCGTACCGACCGTCCCCGAACCGCAGGGAGGCCGTCCCATCCTGCTCCATTTCCACAACATACTCAGGCCGGCCAAGGCTGTCCGTAAGCAAATCCGACGTAACGGTCCACTCTGTCTGGGTAGCGTTGATCCTGCTCACGAGCGAAAGGATGGCAGGGCGAACGGTTTCCCGCTCGTACGCCATGGCGGCACGCGCAGAGGCAGGAGGGCCCGTTTCGTCTGGATACGGGAACGGGGCAGCCTGGGTCACGGGGCGACCTCCCAACACCGGCCGATATCGAGGCGGAATGCGTATCGGTCCGTCCGCACCGGGTGCTCTTCCCCCCTCCGATAATTCAGTGGGAGGCGCCCCAGTGACGGCCGGTCTGCGGGTGAGGCGCGGTACCGGCACGGGATCGAGCGGCTCCGGCACATCCACCGTCATGCCATGATCCGCAAGCACGATGTTTCCCAACGCCACACTGACATCTGACACATCGTCCTCGCCGTGATCCCGATCAGTCTTTGAGGACAGGCACAGGGAAAAGGGCAACGCATCATCGGCATGCCATTCGATGTCGGTAATCGGCTCCTGGGTGAGCGGGTCAACCCCGACAACCGCATCCGCAATCAACCGCACGGCATGCCGTCGCGTGGAATCGGCGTCCTGCGTCAAACCGGTGGACGGCCCCTTGACCTCCTGAAGGATCAGCACGAGGCCCTTGCGCAGTTTCGGACGATGGCCTCGGAGCGTCGCCCGCGTGGCGCCGGCCGGTAGGCAACATTGCTTGTTGCCCCAGGTATAAAACGTCATCAGCGCATGATCGGCAACCAGATGCACCGCCGGCGCTCCTGGAGGATGCATCAGTTCGAACAGGACTGGCTGCCTGCCCAAGGCTGCCCGTTCCCTCTCGGATTGAGGGGGAATCACCGCGTCGTGCCCGGCAAGAGCGGTAATAAACCGCGTCGGACGTTTCACGTCTGAGGCCGGAAACGCGACATTGTCGCTGCCGGCCTTCAGCTGGACCTGCACCCACACGCGCGCATTGCATCCCTCAAAAGGCACATACCCAACTAGCCGAGCATGCCGCCGGACGGACACCCGACGACGTGCCGTGCCGAAGTAGGCTTCGGTCGCGACGGCGTCCTGCTCGTAACTGAGATGGTCCGCGGCGTAGGCCAGCAGCTCGACCAGGGTGATTCCAAGGTCGGCCGGCGAGCGATCGCCCCAGCCGGGCACCAAGAGTGCGAGACGATCCAGCATCACCCGCCGGAAACTCGCATAATCTTTGGCCAGATAGTCAATGTCCGGCTTCTGCATGGACATAGGCGGACAGTCGTACGGCAAGCGACAGTCAAGGTCGGTCGGGCAGGCGACCTTGAAGGAAAACGTCAGAGTAGCCAATTGCGGGTCGAATCCCGCTGGCGGATCCACGACACCCCGCCCAGCCACCAATTGCAGACTGTATTGCGAAAAGTCTCCTGGCTGATCAACGACCACGGTGAGGAGGGGCCCAGTACCCGTCACACGCACCACCCGGATCTCTGGCACCCGCACGCCGCCGGTAATCAGAATGTTCGCGGCCGTCAACGGAGGTGCCGGGGGCGGCGGCACTGCATTCGCCTGCCCGGGTAGGGGGTGGATGAAATGGACGTGCAGAGTCGTTTGTGCCGGTGTTGCCACTTCGAGGAAATCCAGCCCGTTCAGAACCGGCCTTCCATCGCGTCCGACGGTCGTCCGCACCAGTGTTCGGCGAACCTCGACCTCACTATGCACTTGCGTCATCGGGCTCATATCATCCGCACCATTTCGACCGTCCGACGCTCCTGCGAACGCCGCAGCACGTAGCGGACGATCACCCGTAAAGCCGCCTCCTCTCGCCGCACGTCCACCCCCTCTACCATGAGCAGGTCCCCCAGCCACTGCTGCAGCGCCCCATGGACACTCACCTGCGTCGCCGCCGCAAGCGCCTCGCTGTTCGGGGCAAAGACCAGTTGCATGAGCCCGCTCCCGAACGTCGGACGATTGACCCGTTCGCCGGGTGCCGTGAACAGCACCTGTTCGATCAGGTGGCGCAGGTGATCGGCCTCCCCGCTCATGGCGGTACGCCCGCTCCCGTCGAATTGATAGGGATAGTGTAATGGCATCGTCGCTACATTCCTGTCACGCGTGGTTGCGTCGCGGTAATCATCAGCGGCGTGCCGTTCGGCACACACAGCGACTGACTGTCCAACAACACGGCCGGCACGCCTCCTACCAGGACCCGTGTGGCGGCCGTCAGCCATTGGCCCGTCAGACACGGGGTCGGCGCGGTGCCGGTTACAAACGGACAACCCGCGACCGAGTAGGGCGCCGCTTGCGTCGCCACCGGCTGCCCGCCGACCAGGACACGCGGATTCGGGGACGTCGGCATGGCCTGTCCGCCATGCGCGCACAATACGGTGGCTCCTAGATGAACCAGAAAGCCGGGCATCGGCTGACTCCTCCTCAGGATAGGTGCGGACTCCGGCGTCGCGATTCTCGACCCACGGCCGTCACAACACGGTCAGCGCACCGTTGTTGACCGTCACCGGCGAGCCGGTGATCGTAATCGCCGGGCCGTTCATCATGATCGTGGCCCCCTTGCCGTTGGTGATGGTCACTCCCACATCGTTCATCAGAATCATCGCCCCGGTCGTGGTCTTGAGCATGATGCCGCCGGTCGGTCCGGGCACATCGCTCAAGAGCAGCGTGTTCTGGCCTGTGGTCTGAAGGACGATATTCTGCCCTGGCGGGGGCGGGGGTGGGGCCAACGCCAGCGCCGGCACCTCCGCCGCGATCCCCCAGAATCCGCCCACCCAAATAGGATAGTCGGCCTCCCCCTGCTCGAATTCGATCCAGACACCGGCCCCGACCTGCGGCAGAACGAAGAGACCTTGCTGTTTGCCGGCAATCGGCACACAGGGCATGGCCCAACTGGATACCGAGACCCCGAACACATCCGGCACCATGGCCTGGATGCGGCCGAGTTGCATTGGGTCAAGGTTGTTCACAACCGTGCCACGGTACTTGCCATAGAATTTCTGCGTCGCGCTTCCCTGCTCGACAGCCGACGCACAATCCACCTGACTCATGCGGGCACCTCTTGAAGCGTGGACACCAATCCGTTTCGGGACAGCGAGAACTGTTGCTTGTATTCGCCGCGCTTGATCTGATGCGTCACGCTCGTGACGTAATACAGCCCGTCAAAGGCCGTCCCCGCGCCCCGCACGCCCACGAGTTTGCGAGGCTTGAGCACGCGCCCGTAGCGAAGCACATCCAGACTCCCGGTCCCTTTCACCGCATCCGCCGTCTTGGCGGCAGTAGCCAACCCGATCAACAACGCTTCGACGGGGGACCGCTTGGCGGACCCGCACACGGGTTTGACCTGCTTGGGAATGGGCGGGATCACCCCAAGCGGTGGATTCAGGGGGGTGATATCCGGCACGGGAATGGGGATGATCGCCTTCGACTCCTTATTGTGGAGGTAGATGACCGGAAGGGTGCGGTGCTCGGTGTCGAACGTGAAATTCAGCGACTCCACGTTCGTATGGGCATCCATGTTGATATTCAGCGCCGGTTGTGGCACGCCGACCTTGATCTCGGGTCCCCAATACGCCACGCTCGTCCCGATGGCCGGACCCGGCTCCAGGTAAAAGACATACCCCACCCGATTGGCCAACCACCGGATGTAGTTGAGGTCGGTGCCCCGCTGATTCGGAATCTTCTCGATGGGGATCGGCACGTCCAGCAGGATACTGGGGATCACCATCGGGACGACCCCGAACGCCAGGTACTTGGCCAACATGAGTGCCACCCGGGCTTCGGCGGCCATGGCTGGGTAGGGAGTCGAAAATTCCAGGTAGTCCATCACGGCAGTGAGATCCTTGCCCTTCACAATCAATGTGGCATGCGACGTGTCGGTGCCCGGCTTGATTTCGTGCTGGGTCATCACGCCGTCCATCAGCACCTCCGTCGTCCCATTGATCACGACGGCAATGACCACGCGAATTAGTGGAATCGGCGAGCCGGCCGACACCAGAAAGAGCGTGTGCAAGGGCGACCGTGTCTCCAGCGCGAATGTGAGTTCGAATCCGTTCATCGTGTCGTCCGTGCTGCTGATCACCTGCACGTTCGTTAAGGCATCCAACACCTCCTGCGGGACGGGAACCGGCACGGCCGGACCGATCAGCAAGCTGACGTGAATCCCCTTAAGCACCGGTCACTCGCGTCATGCCCTCCGGCAACGCGATGCGGAGTCGCCGGCCGACCTCGTCGGTCAGGTCGGACGGCCGCATCGCACCGTTGGCATCGCAGATACGCCAGAACAGCTCCGGGTCGCCGAAATACCGGGAGGCCAGGTGATCGAGGCGTTCACCCTGGACCACCGCGTGCTCCTGGAGAACCGTCAAGCGCTCGGAGGGTGGGATGAACCGCCTCCGTACGTAACTCACCCTCGTCCCGTCCGGCATCGTATGCACGGCCGTGGGCACCGCGTGATAGCGACTGTTCGGGGGGAACCGCACCGTATTGAATGCCCCCTCCTGCATCAGGAACTGCAACGGATCCGTCATGGAATCGCTCCTATGCCGAGCACGTTCAGCGAGCCGCCTGGATGCTGGGCGGCCAGTTGTTCCTTCACCTGGAGATAACTCATGAACAGCGTCCCCGCCTTATGGCTGAAGCCGACATCGTCCACCGTCAGCACCCGCATGCCAAGACTGACCTTCGCGCGGATGGGATTCAGCGCCGGGTCGAAGGCCTCCTCCGTCACGCTGAACTCCGTCAGCCGCACCGGCACGACTCTCGTCTTACTCCAGACAAAGAGAGTCAACGGCGTTTCCATCGGCGCGATCTCCAACTTGCCGGCCTGGGCCAGCGCGTTGTTGGCCAGCAATTGGCCGCTGGTCGGGTATACGATCGTCTCCAAGGCAGCCAATTGAGGGTGAATGCCGATGGCGGTCGCCACGGCATCGGCGAATTCGAGCTGGTCCGTCCCATCGATCTCCGCCTCGACCTTGATGGTCTCCACCGGCGGCCCCGTCAACCGCAGGGCCTCGGACCGGTCCCCGCTCTCCGTTCCGACCCCCTTGATTTGGAACGAGCGGCTCAGCGAATCGGGGTTGTATTGCAGCGCAATGATGCGCTGCACCATCGCCGTCTCGGGATGGATCAGAACAAGCCCGCCCTTGAGAAGTTTGGGAGAATTGGGAAACGAAGACATCACAAACTCCGCTTACTGTTTCTTACAACTTGTCGGCGAATCGGTCGGCTCATTGCCGGCCTTTCCATTCACGTCCTCGCGCCGCTTGAGAAGTGCGGCCTTCTTGGATTCGGAATCGGTCTGTTCGTCGGCAGAGAGACAATAGAAATAACCGAGTGCCGCGTCGATGAGAGCAAGACGCGTGGAATAGGACATTCGACCTGTACCAGCCTTCTCCTCAGCCAGCGCCTCGCTGTAGAAGGCAAGAAACTCCCGCTTGTTCTTGTTTTGCCCTCCTGCAAGTCCTCCGCGATACTGATTGATATGATCCAGCTCGTGGCCAACCTGAAGGACGCGCCGTGCAAAGGCGTCTACGTTCGTAACAAAATATGTCCCGACGGCAATATTCCCTTTGGCCGTGGCGCCCGATCCAACCGACTGAGTTGCCAACCCCGACCCGGCCCGTTTCTCATCAAACACGACCGTATCTACCTTTGAAGCCTCGCCTGGGAAATATTGTGCGATGATGTCGTTCACAAGCTGGACGGCGCGCTTGTCGATATCAACGGAGCTGTCTTTCGCCTTATCGATCATGGCTCTTGCCTTCGTATCCAGCGGATTCTTCTTGCCCTGGCGCTGGAGCACCCCACCTGGGACGGTCCGGCGGGCGGTACTTCCTTCTTGCTGAACAACGTGTGCCAACTCATGTGCAAGTAGGAATCGGCCTTCCGATGTCCCTGCTGCGAGCTGATCGGAACCAAAAGCAATGTGTGGGCCAACGGTATAGGCCAAGGCATTAAGACGCTCCGCCGATTCCACTGCTCTTGCGTCCGTGTGCACCCGCACCTGGCTGAAGTCATGGCCAAAACGTGGTTCGAAAAAGGTACGCGTGGCCTGATCAAGCGGTTGCCCTGACGAGGACAGCACATCAAAAACGATCGGCGGCGCGTCCGTCACCCCAAGACTGTGGCTCTTCGCCTGGCGCCGCACAAGCGGACTTGCGGCATCGCGGCGCAGCCCGTCCACGCCTGTATCCGGCATGCGCATCACCTGCGCGGCCACCCGATCCGCTTCCTGCTCATATTCATCCCCGGGCTCACTGATCGGCAGCTTCGCTTGCAGCGGCTTGTCGAGCACTCTTTTCCTTTCGCACTCGGGACAATTCCGGGTCCTGCCGCTCGACTCACTACAGTCGCATTTGCGCTGAAGACAACCCATGGTTATTCTTGGACCTACGGCAGCCGAAGTCCCGGTTGGATTCAGCACTTTCTTGGGTAGCGCCTTCACTTGCCACTAGTCCTTCTCTGGCTTTACGGTAGCCGGCTTGCGAGGCTTCTTAGGATTTGTCCCGCCAACCCCCTCGGTCTCCGACCAATGAGGGTCTTGTCCCGGCTTAAGTACCTTTTGCCCAGGCTGTGTAAGACCGATTACTTTGGTATGTCCGACTACCTTGGATCGCCAAAAGTCGGCTGAGGCTTTGGCGAAGTCCTGGCCTGTCTTCCCCTGGAAGGCTTCACAGGATCGATAGTACACTTCAGCATCGCCTCCACAGATGGTTCGCCGCAGCACCACCAGGCGTCGCTGCCGGAGCGTCAATCCGTCATACCATGCTTTGTACCCAGGCGCGGAACGCGGACCGTCTCCATATTTCTCGAGATCAGGGATCTGAAAATCTTTGATAGTAAACTCATCACCGGTCTTGGAGATGTACATGGCATTGCCTGAACTACCATGGCTCAGGAACTGAATTTCTTCTGTACAGTCGCAATCCTCCTCCGCATAAATGGTAAGAATCCGCAGCAGCATTTCTTCGATACTGTCCCCCGATGCGATGGCATAGCCCCCGCTCGCACCCAGCGCCAGCGCCACTGCCGCCCGTTCCCAGAGCCACCCGAGGTTGGTTCCTTCTGTACTGTCATGGACATAGAAATTACATTGCGTGCGTTGCAGCATGGGTGAGGCGGTCGGTTGTACCATCCGACTCATGGACCCATCATGATTGGTAACCCTACCGCTCTCTGGATCGCAGGGTTTCAGCGGATGCGCATGTCTTTGTTGAATGGTATGCGCTAGTTCGTGTGCGAGCAGACGCCGCCCTTTCGGATCCTGGGGCGCGTACTGACTCGGGCCGAATACCAGATGCTGTCCCACCGTATAAGCTGCAGCCTGCACCAACTGAGCCGACTGTGCGGCCTGTTCATCCGCGTGGATTCGCACCCGGCTGAAATCATGGCCGAATCGCGGTTCGAAGAAGTCGCGCGTGGCGGCATCGAGTGGTTGCCCAGGGGTAGACAAGACCTCCTGCACGCTCTGCGGGGCCTCCATCAACCCCATGCCACCGGCAGGCGCCCGGCGCTGAACGAGGGAAGGTGTGCCCGCTTGGCGCAGCCTGCCCACGCCTGTATCCGGCATGCGCATCACCTGTTCGGCCACGCGATCTGCCTCCTGCTCGTACGCATCGCCTGGCTCATTGATGCGCAACTTGGTCTGCAACGGTTCCCCTGAGAGTTTCTGCTTCTGACACTCAGCACAAGTTCCGCCCAACCCAGCTGAGCTCCCGCAGGCACACTTGCGTTGCAACACGCCGCGAAAGGATGGGGCGGCGGAGCCATGGTGGGGCATCACCTGTGCTTTCAACGATTTCATGGTTGTTGGCCCGGTTTGGGCCTGACGACGATATGGGACAACGGTCCTCCGATCCTCCGGTACAACCGGATAGTGTGCCCCATCTGCCCGCCCGCCATCTGATCGGCTCGCGCATGGAGAACTGGCTTCGCCACTTCACTCGGCTTCGACAGCCAGAATGATCCACCCGGCAGTTTGAAGGCGATATGGCTGGGCCCCTCCGAGGCATTTTGAAAACCCCTTCCATACAACGCGAGATGAGCAGCCGATTCCGAGTCCGCGGGCGTGGCCTCAAATTGCGCGCTCATGAAGAAGTCCCAGAGCGCGGGTGGCGGAAATCCGCCCTGGGCGGCCTGTCGGCTATAGACCGTGTCAGGGTGTTGCCCCTCGGGAATGGGCACACCCGACGAAACCAGAAATGCCTCACGCCGGTCCCACACGGCGGACACCGGATCGCGGAAGGCGAATGTTCCAAGCGCCCAGCCAAGGCAATTCCCCGATTCTCTGCACAAAGCGAGAGAGTGAGGTTCCACCAGGAACGCGTGGGCACCGCTATTCAATTGGGGATACCAATCGTAGTGGTCTCGGAGCTCGATGTAGAACGAATTGCTCCGTGCCTTCATGCGCACAAGATCGGGATTCACCAGCAGGCCGTACGGTTTGCCCGCGATAACCACCTCATGAGTACTCCCCAGTTCTAGATTGAGATCGACGGCTTCGGCATTCGGCTTCTCCGAATCGATGCCGCTTGCACGTTGGAGCAGCCCCGGCCCAAATCCCTGCCCCTGTTGAAAGACATGAGCCAGTTCGTGAGCGAGCAACCGTCTGCCACTGGCAGTCCCCGGAGCGTATCCCCCGTCCCCGAAAACCAAGTCCATACCAACCGTGTATGCCCTGGCTTGAACGTCGCGGGCAGACCGGGCAGCATGCCAGTCCGTGTGCACCCGCACGGCTCCAAAATCGTGCCCAAAGCGGGGTTCGAAGAAGTCGCGCGTGGCGGCATCGAGTGGTTGCCCAGGGGTAGACAAGACCTCCTGCACGCTCTGCGGGGCTTCCATCAACCCCATGCCACCGGCAGGCGCCCGGCGCTGAACGAGGGAAGGTGTGCCCGCTTGGTGCAGCCTGTCCACGCCTGTATCCGACATGCGCATCACCTGTTCGGCCACGCAATCTGCCTCCTGCTCGTACGCATCGCCTGGCTCATTGATCCGCAACTTGGCCTGCAAGGGCTTCCCCAGCCATTTCCGCTTCTGACAGTCCGAGCATGCCCCAGCCAGTCCGGCCGATTCACCACAGGCGCAACGGCGCAGCACGAGCCCTGCACGAAATACCGCTGGGAGCGCCCGACCATCGAAGATGCTCGCCCCTGTCTGTTGTGATTGAGCCGTAAACATCGCGTCCACTCTTGTGCCGTCGTACCTAGGCCTACAGCCGCATCTCCTGTAGACTCTGACGGCGCCTCTTGATACCAGGATTCGGATTCGGTGCGACCTGCTCCATCCTGATCCAGCTGGACAAATCCCCCTGCTCATCGCCTGCGAGGATCCGGCCAAGGATTTTCACAGCTAGGATATCCATCGCACAGCCTCAGTACGGACTCTCACGAAACCTCTCCCAGGTGAAATACCGCTGACCGCCCCAATCTGCCCCACCCGACCTAGGGAGCCTTTCGCACCGCTCGCTCAGCGAACACGGCTATTCCCATCGAAGGGACGGTCACGGAATCTTCACAATAATGCCTACGTCACCACCCGGCGCATTGGGTAGCACGAAGTCGCCCACATTCCATGCACCTCCAACTTTGACCCCGTTCTTTTTCAGCCATCCGTTCAGTTGAGCGATGGAGGCGGTTTGCCCGCGTGACTGGATCACCTGATCGGTCACCTCTTGTTGGATCCAATCCGATGTTTCCCTTACAACTCTAGCCTCGTCCCCTGGCAATCCCCACCTGTCTCCTCCCCTCGACTTGATTATCCATTCGTCTCGCGTCCACGCAGCATTTCCAAGAGCCTGTTGGACAAATGCCTCTCTGGGATAACTTGCCTTCGGGTCCATTCCAGGGAACCCCATCTCAGCGTACTCTCGCCAGGACATCGTCCGTAGTTCCGCCCCCCCATATGTCAGGATCCAGGCATTCTTTCCCGGGTCACCGGCACTCAGAACGTTGCTGGTACCGGTGCTTCTGAACCGTGCCTGGATTCCTATTTCTGTATCGACGAGCACGATCGGCCGGTTGTGGACAATGAGAATTTCATTGGTCCGAATCGCCCTCAGAATGTCTGCTTCTGTCAATTCCATCGGAGTCGTATAATCCTCATCGACTGTATGCTCGCTGGCATACATGACGATCTCATAGTGCCCAGCCGTTGCTTTTCGTTTGGCTCCAAACTTCCGAATCCATCGGAACTTCTTCTTCAAGGGGTTAAGTGATGCGAGGAGCAAGGCAATCGAGCTGTTCTTCGCGTCATGCGTCTCCGCAATCATCCTCGCCGCTCCAAGCGCGAACGGTAACTGCGCGGCTTTTTCGCCGCCATCCGACGAGTCTGCCCTGTCGAGATCTTTCTTCGGCTTCTTGCGGTCAGGAACGAGCTTTTCCAGCTTGACCAGAATCTTCTCAATGAGCTTTGCCAGCTTGCCTCCGACCTTTCCGAGCTTGCCGACCCACTTCACGACATTGGCAATGGCCGCCGTGAAGATGGCCATCAGTACTTCCGCGAGAATGTAACCCACAATCATCCCGCGGAAATGCCATTTTCTGTAGGGATGCGGATCCTTCCAGAACCGATAGACGAAGTCCTCGAGCGACTTGGCGATGAGTCCACCGATCGCTTTGAGGAACTCTGCCCCCAGCTGCTTCACATCCTCAAGGGCCATCTCCTTGATGACCTGAATGATGTCGGCGGCTGCACGAAGCGCCTCCCCGTTCACCAAACTCACCATGCCCTTGATGATCCCAGACACAATGTCATAGATACCGACAAACACGTCGACAATCGATGCCACGATCCCTTCAACAAGACCGATCGTAAACCCTCCCACTCCCTTGCCCACCTCGACGACGGTGTTCATCCAATCCGGACGAGAGGGGATAATGTCTGCCTGTTTCAGCTGTTCGATATAACTGATTCCTGGCAGCCAGACTCGTTCTCCTGCCACCAATTCGACTGAATCGAACAGATCCTGTGTGCCTCCTCGATAGGGATCGATGCGTTCGACAAGGTTGAAGTCCTCCTGCGCTTTCTTGAATTTGCTTTCGTTGATCTTGACGCCCTTCTTGGTCTCCAGATTGCTCTGACTCGCGATATAGACCGCCATAGCGAGGGACCGCGCATCATCGCCAACTTTCAGATTGTAGGTCTTGTATTGACAATGCTGCTGGACCACCTTGCTCAAGGTATCCTTGCTTTGGACCGGATAGAGCACCGCTTCCGCGTCTGGGAGCGGCGTATGCCACCATACGTAGTCATCGGCGACATAGCCGAATTTGCCGACATGGCTGTATCGGTTGCAGTTCTTGTCAAACGCATCGCCGACCACGGTCACCGCCAGCCAATGGCTTTGCGGATTGTGGTTGATAAGGTGTACCCTCGTGTTCTGGGGCAATCTGGCGAGAGGGACCCCGGTCGTGGCGGCGCCTTCCCGAAGATTCACTCCGCCCTCCTTGTAAACAATTCCCAGCTTGTTCACGACCGTCCATCCCGGCAGTGTGAATTCGGGACCGGCGGAATCCTTTTCCTTGCGTGTCAGCAACCCGTTCCGAGCCTCCGTATTGGAGGCCTGATATCCTCGCGTCTGCTGGATTACATGAGTCAGTTCGTGAGCCAACAACCGACGACCGCTCTGTGTCTCCATAGAGGTCTGGCCATCGGGAAGAACGACATTGTTTCCCACCGTGTATGCGACCGCCCTCACGTCCCGGGCCGACTGCGCGGCTCGCTCACCGGAATGAACACGCACGTGGCTAAAGTCATGCCCGAAGCGTGGCTCGAAAAACTCTCGCGTGGCGGCATCGAGTGGTTGCCCAGGAGAGGACAAAACATCATGCACGCTCTGCGGGGCTTCCATCGCCCCCGTGCTGCCGGGAGTGGCCCGGCGCTGAATGAGGGAAGGTGTGCCCGCCTGCTGCAGCCCGTTCACGGCAGGATGCGGCATCCGCATGACGTGTTCTGCGACTCGATCCGCTTCTTGCTCGTACGGATCACCTGGTTCGCTGATCGTCAGTTTGCGCTGCAGCGGTTGTCCGAGGAGTTTCTTCCGTTTGCAGGCCTCACACTCTCCCGTCATTCCCCCCGAGCCGCCGCAGGCACATTGGCGTTGGAGAAGGGCGGTGGGTCCCTGGCGCATCGTCGACACCGGAGCCGCAATCGCCGTCCCCGTCACCGCCGCTCGCTCACTCATTTCGGCAGACTCCCGTAGATCGCGCGCGCAACTCGCTCGCCGGTCCCTTGTGGATGCCCAGCTCGCCGGATACGCACACGACCCGCATCGAGACTGTCCACGTCCATCGGCTCCGACCTGCTCCAGCGCGTCACGTCACCCGCAAACAGATGCTCAAGTGCCGTGCGCACGTGATCGGCGATTGCTTGCCCTTCGGATCGTGAGAATCCGGTCAGGACGAATTCGTCAATGTCGACATGAACCTGGCGTGCCGCATTCGGCAACACGCCACGTTCAGTCGCGTCGGACCTGTACTCCCCATGCCCATTGCCTTGTGGGCGGAACGGGTGCGGAACCGTCATGATACCCACCGCGCGATCTCGGCCTCGGTCAGCGGCTTGTCCAACTTGGCGTACTCTCCCCGCGCGGCCTGCAACAGATGTTGCATCCCAACGGCCTGCCCATCCTCCGCCGCGAGAAAGGTCGCGTTCATGGCGATGTTTCGGATATGACCACCCGAGACATTGAGGCGGGCCAATTGCGCCCAATCGAGTCCTGCCGTCGGAACCCCGGCGGGGAAGATATGCCGCCAGATTTCCGCCCGCTGCGCGGCATCAGGAAAGGGGAACTGGACGACGAACCGGATGCGTCGGAGGAACGCCTGATCCAACGCCGCCTTCATGTTGGTCGTCAGAATGGCCAGCCCGGAATAGGCCTCCATCCGTTGCAGGAGGTAACTCACCTCGACGTTGGCATACCGATCGTGGCTATCCTTGACCTCGCTGCGCTTCCCGAACAACGCATCGGCCTCGTCGAACAAGAGAATGGCGGCGCCGCTTTCCGCGGCATCGAATACCTTGCGCAGATTCTTTTCCGTTTCTCCGATGAATTTGCTGATCACCTGACTGAGGTCGATGCGATAGAGATCGAGCCGGAGCGCCCGGGCGAGCACTTCCGCCGCCATGGTCTTTCCTGTCCCGCTGGCCCCCGCAAATAACGCGCTGATTCCCAACCCTCGGCGTCCTTTGTCCGAAAAACCCCACGTCTCGTAGACCTGCGCGCGATGCCGCACATGCATGACGATTTCTCGAAGCGTCTGCCGCTGCGCGTCAGGCAGCACCAGGTCGTCCCAATGCGCCGACGGGTCAATCCGCTGGGCCAACGCGTCGAGCTGCGGGCGGGCCTGACGGCGGCACGTATCCCACAGCCGTTCGGTGGCCGCCTCCACCGCGCCCGGCACACCGAGGTGATCCCGGTCCATCGCTGTAAGCGCCAGACTCGCGGCCTCGATCACACCGGGGCTGATATGAAACTGGCGGCTCACGGCCTCGACCGCCCCGTTCAGCGTGGGGCCCCACGGCTCCAACTTCTGGGCCCACAAATCGCGACGTTCCTGGTAGGTGGGTGGCTCGATATCCAGCGTCACGCAGGGCCACAGGCCAGATCGGCGACGCTCACGGACGCTGAGAATGACGGGAGCGTGCATCGCGTCCAGGAACGTGTTCAGCGCCTGCTCCTTCGCAGGCTCTTGCAGGTCGGATCCCTCACATTCGACCAGCAGCACTCTCGGCGCCAGGGCCGCTTCTCTGGACCAGAGGCGTACCACCATGTCGAGTTCCTGCGGCGCCGTCGGCAGCGCCGGCACCGTCAGTCGGTACAAATGGCACCCTATGGCCTCCCCAACGCCCTCGGCAATCTGCCGGCGGGTACGCCCATCGTCACCGCAGAGCTGGATATGCGGCCGACGACCCGCGGGAGCTCCTTGTCGGAATATCGCAGCCGCCTCGTCGACCAACCGTTGATGCGTGGGCGCCAGCACACTCGATACGGTCCCCATCACAGGTTCCACCAGCCCCGCCAGGCGCTCGTCCAGATAGGACAACCCTGTCAGGTAGTGCAGGATGCGCTCATCGATCCGTACCGGGCTCGTCATCAGCGTGTCCCCCGCCCCGATTTCGACCAGCCGCCACCGTCGGAGAGGGGCGGTTGGTAGGACGGCACTCCAATGGGCCTGCGGCAGCGCCGCTAAGGCCAGGCCGAAGGTTGGATAGGCTCGCCTCGCATCGCCTTGAGCCGCCGCGCACACCGGAGCGAATCCGGCATCGAGTTCCATGCCGGCGGCCATGAGCAGCGTCGCCCGCTCGAATGTCGACAGCCCGAAACTCACACAGAGCACGTCGACCGCCGCCGGCCCACCGTCGTAGCCGTCCCGCTCATCAGGACCATCAGGGTCCGGCCCACGCCGGGTGATCGGCCCTTCGCCCCCACCGGATCGCGACGCCGCATACCCGGCCAAGTCCGCGCGCACACGGGCCACTGCGCTCATCAGCTCCCGCTGATTGACCTCATGCCACGAGGGTGCTACCGCTCGTTCCATCGCCACTAGGTCACCGTCACTCGATGATTGAGGAACTCAGGCGAAATGCCCGCTCGATTCACCACGTCACTCTCGACAGCATCTACACGCAGGCGGACGAGATACGTCCCTGACGCGACTCCGCGGATCACAAAAGACAGCGTGCTGGTCTGGGTTGCCCGGGGCTGAGCCGGCACCTCCACGTCGCCTACGAGGAGCGCCACCCGCTGGGCAGGCTGCACGTCGGGCTTGACGCTCACCGTGAGCGTCGCATCCCCGTTGCCATCGCGCGCAACCGACATCGGCAACGGCGTCAGAATCTGCGGCGCGATCGCCATCGGCAGTTCGTTGGAGGTGCGTCGAAACGCCTCGCCTGGACGTTGCACCAGCAGCGCCACGGAATAAAGACCGGCAGGGAGCACGGCCGGCGTGTCCGGGAGCAGCACCTCCACACGCGTCGAGGTGGGCCCGGAGCCGACAGGGAGTTCCATCGGTTGGCTCAGTCGGGGGTTACTCAAACGGAGGGCTCGATTGGTGCCATCCAGCAGCTGCCCCTGGACAACCAGCGTGTCGCCGAGATGGCCGCCCAGGCGCTGCTGGGGCAGCGTCACCGACGTCAGTGTGGGAAAGGGGGCGACGAGATTGGGGGACACCATCGGTCCCACTGTCAGGACTGGAGGCGCCGACTTCGCCGGGTGCTGGGATTCGATCATAACGACTGAGACGTGATACGCCGCCGTGGGGCGGTAACGCGCCTGCAAGGCGGTCCACAGTTTCGACATCTCTTCGCTGGTGAGAGCCGTCCCCACAATCTTGATTTGCTCCAGCTGCTCGGCCAAGTCGGAGGCCGACAGCGCCCGCAGCGCGGGGGGAAGAATCGCCCCGTTGACCGGAGTCGGCACCAACGCCGTACGAATCGCCTGCCTTGTCAGGACCGGCGTGTCATGCAAGAGTTGCATGGCATATCCCAGCAACACCTCCGCATGGAGATCCTCCGCCCCGTAGGCCGTAAGCAAGTAGTGAAGATCCACCGCGAGCGGTGGATTGCTGAGGCGCCCGCCGCGTTCGTCACGAGAGGGCAGAGCGGCATTCCGCCAGCCTGGATTGTGGGTCACCTGGTAGAGAAACAGATTCAGTTGGTTGCCTTCCGGCGCCCCGGGGGCAAACACACGATCCGGCGGAAGCGCGCTCACGGTGACATTGCCGCCCACCGCCCCGGTGACATTGTGATCGACCAGCCCGTTGTTGAGCAGATCTTTCAGCACCGCCGTCACTCCGGCTATGGCCAACGCATTTCCCATCAGGCATTCCGTGAGCCGCGCCGCAGATACTGGTCCAAGGGCAGCGACGACCGTGGTGACTCGACCACCCGTTTGCGGGAAGCGGGAACCGCCTGCTCGACGGCCCGGACCTCGATCCGGCCGATGCGGATATGAACGACTGGCGGCCGCTCCCCGACAGGCGACACCGGATCCGTACGACGAAACGTTTGAGCTGAGAGTTCTCCGAGCGTCGGCCGCGAGGAGTCAGCCCTTAGCGGCTGGGCCGACCGCGCTTCGTCCACCGGCGGCTTCGGCGACTTGTCATAGGTCGCACTCCGAACATCGGGCTGGGAGGACTGTGCTGGAGCGGGCCACGCTGGTCGGTCAGAGGAGGACACCTCCACGCGAGGACCATCGGCCACGGTCCGCTCACGTGCCGAGGACCTCACTTCACCGCTCACTGGCCGCACCGTCTGAACCACATCGGGACCCCATTTCGATTCGACAGGCAAATGGCCGCGCTTCGTTTCCTGCCGGGCCACACCACCGGGCAGCTTTGCCTCTTTCTCAAACTCCATTCGCACGCGGGGGCGCGCCTGCGCGATGGGTTCCTCCCCCGACTCTGGGCCCCAGATCATTCCCGTGCACTCCCCACCACCCTGGAGCCCAGCCGGGATCAGAAGGTCCGGGGGGACATCTCCTAAGGGAGCACCCTCAGAGGGCTGGCTGTGCTCCCCCGACGCCTCCGCGACCGTGTCTTGGGCACGGTTGGGCAGGTCGAAGCTTCCAGCCCGCGGAACAAGCTCATACCGATGCACCGGACGGGGCACCAGACCGCCGACGTCCCCTTGGCTCCGCATGACTAAATCCTGAAGATAGCGACTCATCCGCCCACCAAATCCAAGTACGCGCGCCGACGCCATGGGCTGAGCGCCAGAATGTCCGACTCCCGCCAGCCATAGACCGACGCCAAGGCATGGACCTCCCGCAACAAACGCCTCGCCCCTGTCTGGATTTCAATCCAAAAATAGGCCCGCAGATCGAACAGCAACGACCACCGGTGATCGCACGCGGGGCAGTGCAGCGAGAGATAGATCGCGCCCTGTGGATCTTGTTCCGCCAGACGTGTATCAATCAGCACACGGACTTCCTCCGGCAGGTCGTCCACGTCGCACGGATTCCCGCTCCGCTCAGCCCGAACGATGCACCGCCGAATCAGCAGCCCAAGGGCTTCCGCCGGAGTCGCCGCGGTCACACATGTGTCGAGGTCGCGCACCGTTGGAATGGCCGCCCACACAACGAAGTCATCCGCTTCGATTTTGAGCGGCGTTCGGGACGTCGCTTCGCTTGAGACCGCCGATGTTCCATCCGGGAAAAGGGAGGGCATATCGATGCTCACCTCGACCATCTCCCGACAGGCAGGGCAGGCTGCCACGCTCGCCAAGTCCTGACCGAATGTGCGGGTTCGTATCTGGGCCAGCAGGGCATCTCGTTCCCCAAGGGTCATCGCGTCCACGCGCGGCCGGGGGTACTCCGGACACGCGACGGACAAGAGGAGTGCCGCCCGTCCGGAAGGCGAGAGCCCTTGCCCCTGATCCCAGATGTCCAGCAGGTCCTGTGCCGAGAGTCCGCGCATGGCGTGTTAGGCCGACAAAACCGGCTCCGTGGGTTCGGTGACCGCCGTGTCTCGCTCCCACCCCTCGTTCTCCAACTTGATGGACTGGATGGCCACCGCATTGGCGTTCGCGTCCAGATCAGGCTGTGCTTGAAACTCCGAGACCCAGCATCGATACACCTTGTAGGCGAACGCCAGTTGCCCCGCTTCGTTGTACATCTCGATGATGATGTCCTTGCGGAAGTCCTTGAGGGACGTTTCGCGGCCCAGACCGGCCCCGAAATTCCAAACCTTGTTGGCCCACTTCTCGAATTCCAAGTCGTGCGTGATGCCCCGTTCCAAGGTAATGGCCTCGAATTTGGTTCGCCCGGGCGACTTGCGACCCGTGCTTGGGTCCCCCCCTTCGCGATGCTCCACCACTTCCGTCGAGCGTTTCAGAGCACCCACCTTGCTGATGCCCGCCACATAGCGGCCATCCCATTTCACCCTGAACTTGAAATTCTTGTACGGATCGAACCGGTTCGTGTTGACGCTGAACTGAGCCATCGAAGGTCCTCCCTATGCTTGAATCTGGCCAGCCATTTGCTGGAGCTTAAGGATCACGAATTCCGCGGGCTTGAGCGGAGCGAACCCCACCACGATATTGACGATGCCCGCGTTGATGTCCGACTGCGTCGTGGTCTCCTTATCGCACTTGACGAAGTACGCTTCCTGGGGGGTTTGCCCCTGGAACGCCCCCTGCCGAAACAGGTTGTGCATGAAAGCTCCCACATTCAACCGAATTTGCGCCCAGAGCGGCGCGTCGTTGGGTTCGAACACGACCCACTGCGTGCCGCGATACAGGCTTTCCTCGATGAACAGCGCGACACGGCGCACCGGCACGTATTTCCACTCCGAGGCCAAGCGATCGTCGCCCTGCAGCGTCCGCGCGCCCCACACCAGCGGGCCCGCAGGAGGCAGGACGCGCAGGCAATTGACTCCCAACGGATTCAACTCGCCGTTTTCCGGATCGTTCAGCGGAACGCTCAGACCGGCCACCCCGACCAGCGTCGCCTCCAAGCCGGCAGGCGCTTTCCAGACGCCGCGTTGCGCGTCGGTCCGGGCAAAGATCCCGGCCACCGAGCCGCAGGGAGCAAAGTCTTCTATTTGGTTGTCTTTCAAGGGATGAGGTTGCCGCAGCCGAGGGAAATACAGCGCCGCATTCTTGCTGGTGGTGCCAATGCTGGCGACACCGGACTTGGCCTGATCCTTCGTCGTCCACCCGGTGGGCGGATCCACCAACAGCAGGGCGCGCCGCCGCTCACAGTAAACCGCCGCCTCCGACATCAAACTGGCATCGACGTTCCCATCGGTGAGGTACGGTGGGATGCACAAGAGATTGAACAGATCCGCCTTGGCCAGGGCGTACAGCCCCTTCTTTCCGCTCTCGGCATTGGCTGGGGTGAAATCGTCGGCCTTCGTGAGCAGCGCCCCGTCGGAGGCCTCGGCGGCGGTCGCCACTTTGTAATTGGTCGCCGGTTGATTGTCCTCCCACGGATCTCTTCCCGCCGCAGGGTCGTTGCTCTTCGCTGGGCGAGCCGACGGGATCGCGCCCGTCATGCGAACGAGTTGCGATTCATTCTGCAGCACCTTGTCGAGCTGGCGGGCATGCCCGGCGGTGATCGAGACGTTGCGGAAGCTTTCGATCGCCCCGGTCTCTCCGTCGCGTACCGTCAGATTGAAGAGGCTGTCGGCAGCTTCCCCTGGAAGAAGTGGGCGGGTCGCATGGTCCACGCGCACGCGCAGCCGATTGCCCCAGGCGCCCGGGTTGGCGGCCTCGAGCCCAAGGGAGTCAGCCGTCAGTTTCGCCTGCGCCGGCTTGGCTCCCGCCCCACTGTCGGCATGATACAGGCGCACAATGATCGCCTGGCTGCCGCCGTTCAGATAGAAGTCTCGCACGGCAAACCCCAGACTGCTGCCCACCCATAACCCCCCGAAGATCCGTTCGAAGTCCCCAAAACTATTGATGGTGATCGGCTCGTTGACAGGCCCCCGGAGCGCCCGGCCGATAAACGCGGCAATGGAGGTGGCCACTCCGGTAATCGTGCGCACGCCACTTGGAATCTCTTCGACATAGACTCCCGGATACGTCGGTGTGATTGGCATTGCCCTCCTCCACGGCTGAGATGAGATGGTTGATGATCGCCCCTGACGTCTCGACTTGGCTCCTGGTCCGCAACTCCTCAGCCCCTGCCGTCGTGACAATGGTCCGCCACGCTTGTGCGAAGCTGCTGGAGCAGTTCATCCGTTGTCCAACCAGACAGGGCCTGCCTATGCGGCCGGAGTTGTTGCACGAATCCCGCCCTCCCAGTGGCATCCACCCCTAAGATCGTCAGATCCGGGTATACGGCCAACAGTTGGCTGCACAGCGCGGGTTCCTGAGTCCCCTCGTACACGAGAATGACGACATCCGCTTTGGTACGCCCGATCTCCTGGAGAATCTTCATGGCCCCACGACAGTCGCCGACCATCTCCATGTCGTCCTGCTCCATCACCAGCGTGCGGAGATTGTCGGGAAGCATTCGCGGGTAGTTGGCGAGGAGCACACGGATCTTCTCCACCCTGACCTCCTGCTCGCGCACGATCGCCCCCGTATAGATCGATTGGCTCAAGATCGCCATAGATCTCAGGTACTAGGTCGGTACTGGATCGGTACTAGGCCGGGACCGGTGGAGAAGGGTGCGCGTCAGGATGCTTTCTGGAGCCTCCTTGCCTTTCGCCTGACAAGGGCGGAGGGAGCGGGGCCATAGATTCACAGACCGAGGGAGTCGTCCACGCCTGCCGGCCCCCTTAGTGGACGGCGCAGATCAGGCAAGTGAGGTAGCGGGTTTCAGGGATCGCCTCGATGATCGGATGATCAGGCCCCGCGCTACGGCGTTCCCGTATCGTCACGCGGCGGCGGGCCTGCCGGGCCACCGACTGGACCGCGGCTACCAGCTCAGCTGCACTGATCTGGTGGGAACAGGAACAGGTTGCCAGGGTACCGCCCGTTCGGACAAGAGCCATTCCAAGCGCGTTCAGGTATCGGGCCCCCTCCAGCGCCGATTCCCGAACAGCCCGGCGCTTGGCCAGCGGGGGCGGATCGAGAATTACCACGTCGAAGCGCTTGCGGCTGCGGCCCAGTTTTTTCAGGGCCTCCGCCGCGTCACTCACTCGAAAATCGCACAGCGCGGCGACTTCATTGAGCGCCGCGTGGGCCCGCGCCTGGTCGATGGCCGGACGGCTGGCATCTAGCCCCGCGACCGACCGCGCGCCCGCCACCGCGGCGTGAACGCCGAAGGCACCCGTATGGCAGAAGGCATCCAGCACGTCCTTGCCTGGAGAACACGCGGCGACGGCCAGTCGGTTGTCCCGCTGGTCGCAGAACCATCCGGTCTTTTGCCCCCGTTCGATATCCACAAGAAAACGCGCAGGCCCCTCCTGGATCTCGATCGTCGTGGGGCCGCCCCCCCTCAGGAATCGCCGTTCGCTGGGGAGCCCCTCCAACGCACGTGCCGAGGCATCGTTGCGGAGATACACCGCCTGCGCGGCGGTTTCTGCCAACAGGAGATCGGCGAGCGCTTCTTGCCGGCGATCCACGCCGACCACGAGGGATTGCATTACCAGCGTGTCCCCGTACCGGTCCACGATCAGTCCCGGCAGGCCATCGCCGTCCGCATTCACCACACGATAGGCGGTGGTGCCGGAGACCTGTGCCGCCCGGCGGTGGATCGCCGCCCGCACACGCGTACGCCACACGGCGGCCGTAATCGCTTCCTCGCCTCGAGTGAGGAGGCGGACGCGAATCCTCGACTGCGGGCTATAAAGCCCCTGTCCGATCGTGTCTCCCCCCTCGCTCCGCACCACAACCACATCCCCTGGCTGCGGCGCGCCCTCCAGCATGGAAACATCCGCGTCATACACCCAGCCATGCCCGCCAACCAGGCGGGACAGGGCCTGCGCACGGACCATAAGTATGCCGGACGGTGTATCGCTTCCCACGGCTGGCCTCGTCAAAACCGGTAGTCCAACCCAATGGACACGTTGTCGCTGAAAAACCCGCGCTGACTCCGATTGGAGTCCCGCTGTGTGCGCTGGAACTCGGCCGTGGCCCGCCATGCCGACGACAGCCGATACGCGAATTCGAACGACCCCTGATGGATCGTATCGCGCACGCCGGTGTTGGCATCGCCGGCGATGTCGCTGGTGAACAGTTTGCGGCGGTAGAAATATCCTAGATCGAGCGAGAGGCGCTCCGTCAGAACCACGGTTGCTCCGGCGACTGCGACGTGTTGATGATACGAGATGTCGTCCTTGTACTGTACCTCGTCTTGGCCATCCGCCACGCCTCGCTCATAGAGGTATCCGATCGTGAGCCCCACTCGCGACCATCCGTGATAGGTGAATTGGGGACCGAGGGTCCAGAACGTCGTGTCCCGCTCGGCAAACGCGGCATTGTATTGCCGCAGCCCGACCCGACCGATCAACGTGCCTCGCCACGCCTCCGACATCCGCTGCTCCACTTGCACGCGCCACACGTGGGAGGTGACCCGTTCCTCGTCCTGGAGCCGCAGACCGGACCGGCGTTCGACATTGGGGCCGAGAAACAGATCCGGCGTGTACCGGTATCGCACCAACACCGACGTGTCCGGCGAGAACAGGTGTTTCGCCTGCACCCGATACATCCCGTGGTTGAAGACGGCATTGTTGGTAAACAGAAAGCCCTGGGCCTTGGCCGAGACTTCCGTCTTGCTCCCGCCGTGATCGAACGTCCGCGTCACATCGACGAACGGTTCCCACACCACATCGGACGGTCGATTGACGGGCACGATCGTCGGTTGGCTGGGATCTTCCGAGAGGGCCAGTCGGCGAGCGGCGGAGAATTCGAACACATTGTCCGTATACACGGTCTTGTTGCCGACGTCTGCCGACCACTCGGCCGCGTAGGCCCCGCTCACTCCACAGGCCAGAAGCCCGGCTACCACTCCCCCGCGCCCCCACGCCATGGCTGGTTGCCGCATCGGTCCGGCTAGTCCTGGGCGCGGGCTCCAAACGACCGCACGTACATGAGAATGTTCCAGGCTTCCTCTTCCGTCAGCACGAGCGGCACGAAAGACGCCATATCGGTACCAGGACTGCCGTTCTTCAGGATCCAAATCAACTCGCCATCCGTCCGGGCCGCCTGCCAGGCCTTGTCAGTAAAGTTTCGTGGCAAGGGCCCTTTGAATGTCGAGTAGTCCAAATCCGCGCCCAGTCCCTTCCCGTCGCGCCCATGGCACGCCGCGCAAAATGCTTTGCCCTCAAAAAGCTTCTGCCCCTGGACCACACGGTCCGGGGTCACCGGGTAGGGATTGGCCACCTGTCGGGCCGCCTCGATCTGATCCGCCGGCACACGCGGGCGGAGAATCTCGGCATTCGCGGCCCAGGCCTGGCTCTGGTCCAGAGCCAGGGTCAGGGCCAGTCCCAAGCCAACCCTCGTCATCGATCGAGACATGCGTCTGTCCCCTCTTTCTGCCGCGCCGTTCACGCAAAAAAAAGCGGAGGAGCCCCGCTGGGCCTCCTCCGCTCCATCGCCGATACGGCCGACTATTGCGTACGATGCTTATGCCCCACGGAAGTCGGGTGCCCCACCGTGCCATCCGGCGCCTTCTTACCGTCCGGCCAGAGATGGAAGATGATCCCATCGGTCTGAGCCGCCGCGGCTGCCAGTTCCTTGGCCTTATCCTCCGGCATGTCCAGAATTTGGACGCGGCCGGTTTGAATCTCCACGTCATGATCGTGATAGAACTTGTTCCAGGTGTCGAGATCGACCGCCCCACGGGAGAGTGGCTTGGCGAGGAAGTATTCGACATCGGTCAGGAGGGCATCGGGCGCGGTGGATTCGAAGAGCAAGCATTGCAACACTTCCGGCTTGATGGGCTTGCAATAGTGATGGTAGGGGCCATGCACCGTCCCATCCTCGAACTTGTGCGGGGCCATCACGTGAATGTCGAACCCCGTGGCCGGGGTCGGCTTGGCCGCCGCCATCGTGTGGTGATGCTCGGCGCACCCTCCCAACAGCGCCCCAACCGCTGCAATCATGAGCGTCTTCCGTATCATGCCCCCTCCTGTGGTTAAGGTAACGTGCTGACGGCCGCTGCCGCGACCGACTTCTCTGCCGCCCCTTCCAATCGCTCCGAGACCTCCTGTAGAGTCACCGGCGGTCCAAAGGATTCGTCTTTATTTGGGCAGTTTCGGAAATTCGAACTTGACCGCCTCCCCCGTGAGAGCCTGAAGGAACGTCACGAGGTCCGCCTTCTCTTCTGCCGTCAGGTTCAACGGCTTCATGAATGGGTCCAAATGGGGATGGGCGCCGCCCCCGGCATCCAAAAACTCGACAACCTCTTCGAGGGTTCGAAAGGCCCCGTCGTGCATGTACGGCGCCGTCTGGGCGATGCTCCGCAGTGTCGGCGTCTTGAACGCGCCCTTGTCCGACTCCATATGGGTCACGCCATACCGACCCAAGTCTTCCGCGAGGGGCCCGACCTGCGGCACACCGAGGTTGTGAAAGCCATTGTCGGTAAAATTCGGACCATAGTGGCAGAGCAGGCACCGCCCCTTGCCCTTGAAGACCGCCATGCCGCGAACAGCGGCGTCGCTCATAGCCCCAGCTTCGCCCCGGACAAACTTGTCGAACGGGGAATTGGCCGAAATCACCGTCCGCTCGTAGGCCGCAATAGCATCAGCGATGCCCTGCAGATTGACCTCGGTTCCGAACACCGCCCGAAACTGCTCCCGATAGCCATTGATCTTGTTCAGTTTCTTCACGACATGGTCGTGCGTCTCACCCATTTCGATGGGGTTGTGGATCGGCCCGATGGCCTGCTCTTCCAACGAACCGGCGCGCCCATCCCAGAACTGAATCGGGTTGAAGCCGGTATTGAAGACCGTCGGCGCCTGGCGCCCCCCAATCTTCCCGTCGATCCCAATGGAGGTTTGGCGGGGATCGGCAAAGCCGGTGCCAGGATTATGGCAAAATGCGCAGGCGATCGCGCCGTTTTTCGAGAGGCGTCCATCAAAATAAAGCTGTTTACCGAGTTCGACCTTGGCCGCATAGTTTACATTGCCGGGCGGTGCGGGCACACTGGTCGGCAGGGGGCCGATGTCCGGAACCGGTATGCCCTCCACGGTGACCAAGGGCCAGCCGCCTTCGCCTAGTTCGTGCGCGCGCACCCCGAACGCCAGCGCCCCCAACAGGACACCGGCTCCGGCTATGAGGACACTGCTTCGCACCCACCCGCGCGTCTTACGCATGGACGACCTCCAAAGCATCATGAGATGGGAGTGAATAGGACCCCGCACAACTGCTTATAGTCCCCTCGGCGGGAGGCGTCAAGCGAGTCCGATGGCCCTGGAGCATCCCTTCGGTGCCGGCGGCGGGCTAGCGGAGAACTGTCGAGCGCATGAGGCTGTCGGCTTGCGGGGGCATGAAGCCCTGATAGCCGGCGTGGCGTTCGGCCAGTTCCAGGACGGAGAACGGTTCTCCGTCCACGGTCTCCGGTACGGAAAAGATCTGCCGCAGCGCCCCACCCCGTTCGCCGACAATCTCACCCGCGAAGCGGATCCCTTTCGAGGTGAGATGGGCGATGGCCAGTTCGATCTCTTCCACGCGCACGGCGATGTGATGAAAGACACCGTCGCCGAACTTCGCCACCCAACGAGGGATGACACTCGTCGTTCCCCGCGCATCCGCATAGGCCTGGTCGACGAACAGCGCGGGATATCCGGGGGCGCGATAGACCTTGGCATACCAATCGCCGTATTCGATCGTTTCCGCGTAGGTATACCCGAAAGCGACGAAGTCTTGGGCGCGGCGGTCGATATCGAAGGTGCGAAGGGTCACATGGTCGATCACCGGCCACAACCCAATCGCAATCCGATCGAGGTCGGCCTTAATCGCCTGAGCCGCACGATTCCTCGCCACATATTCCGTCACCATCGGTTCCAGCAACGCATCCAGCTTTCTTCCGTTCACCATGGCCGGCCTCCTTTCACAGCCTCGCTAGGAGGACAGATCGAATCGGATGCCCTGCGCCAAGGGCAGTGCCGTACCCCAATTGATCGTGTTCGTCTGGCGTCGCATGTAGGCCTTCCACGCATCCGAGCCGGCCTCACGCCCGCCGCCCGTCTCCTTCTCGCCCCCGAAGGCCCCGCCGATCTCGGCTCCCGACGTGCCAAGATTGACGTTGGCAATGCCGCAATCACTGCCCATCGCCGACAGGAACCGTTCGGCCTTCCGCACCTCGTTGGTAAAGATGGACGAGGACAAGCCCTGCGGGACCTGATTCTGAATGGCCAACGCCTCGTCGAGCGTCTCGTACGGCATGACGTACAGGATCGGGGCGAAGGTCTCCCGCTGCACCGCCGGCCACGACGGCTGCGCCCGCACGATGGTCGGTTCAACGAAGTGTCCCGGCCGGTCCAGCACACGCCCCCCATAGAGGAGTTCTGCCCCCATGGATAAGACTTCGTCCAGTGTCGCCTGATAGCGCCGTACCGCTTCCGCGTCGATCAGTGGCCCCATGAAGACACCGGGCGTGAGCGGATCGCCGATGGTTACACTCCGGTAGGCCGCACAAAGCCTGGGCAAGAGGTGATCCATCTGCGAGACATGCACGATGAGCCGCCGGGTCGTCGTACAGCGTTGCCCCGCGGTCCCCACCGCGCCGAACACGATCGCGCGCACCGCCAAATCCAGATCGGCATCCTCCGCCACAATGACCGCGTTGTTCCCGCTCAATTCCAGCAGCGTCCGGCCCAACCGGCGTGCAACCGTCTCGGCCACACGCCGGCCGACCGCCACCGATCCGGTAAAGGAGATGAGCGGGAGCCGAGGATCGGCGACCATCGCCTCAGCCGCCTCAATCTGATCCGTCACAAACAGGTTGAAGACACCAGGATAGCCCATCTCACCCAGCACGCGGCTGCAGATCCGTTGAACGGCTACGGCGCAGAGCGGAGCCTTGGGTGACGGCTTCCAAACGACCACGTCGCCGGCGATCGCCGCCAGGAAGGCATTCCAGGACCAGACGGCCATGGGAAAGTTGAACGCGGTCATCACGCCGACCACGCCCAGGGGGTGCCATTGCTCATACATGCGGTGATGCGGGCGCTCCGAGTGCATGGTGGCCCCATACAGCATGCGTGACTGACCGACAGCCAACTCCGCCATGTCGATCAACTCTTGGACCTCGCCGTCGCCCTCAGCTTTGACCTTTCCCACCTCCAGCGAGATCAGGGTGCCCAACGCATCTTTCTGCTCCCGTAGCGCCTCGCCGATACGTCGGATCACCTCCCCGCGTTTCGGCGCCGGGACCACGCGCCACTGCGCCTGGGCTTGCTGCGCCGCGTGGACGACACGCTCATACTCGTCACGGCTTCCGGGAGTGACCGCGGCCAGTGCCAGGCCGGTGGCGGGATTCGTGGACACCACCGCCCGATCGACCAAGGGCGGCGACCACCAGGATCCCGCGTAGACGCCGGAATTGACCTCGCCCAACCCCAGCGTCTTCAGCAGGTGAACGACATCCCCCATGGTGTACCTCACAGAACCGCCGACCGGGCCTCCCGATAACATCCGCCGAATCGATTGTGCAGCACGTCGGCCAGTCTGAATGACTCTTGCGTCACGAAACCGCGATACGCCTCGGGCTCTGCCAGCACCAGGTCGACCACGGAACAGAGGGCCGAGGCCGTCGTGACTTGGATCGCCGACCAGAGCCGGCCCGCGATGGTCTGGGGATAGACCTTCTTCACATACGTTTCCTCAAAGAGTCCACCCGGCTGCCTCCCTGACACGGACGCAAAGATCAACACGACATCCTGCTGGGTCTGCGGCACTGCACGCTCGAGAATCCGTTTCAACGTCTCCCGGTCGTCATTCAGCTTCAAATCGTTCATGAGCAGGTGAATTTTTTCGCAGTGTCCTGGGTAGCGAAGCGTCTTGTAGTTCATCGTTTTCACGCGGCCGGCGTAGGTATCCGCCAACGTGCCGAGCCCGCCCGAGGTATTGAACGCTTCGTAGAGCAACCCATCCACTTCGATCGTTTCGTAACCCTCCAGCGGTTGGAGCGGGGTCTTTCGTCCTTGTTCGATGCCGTAACAGGTGTTGCCGTATTCGTTGATCAGCCCGTCGGTCGACCACGTCAACGAGTACTTCAGGGCGTTGCTGGGATGCACCGGCAAGGCCCCCACACGCATTTTCACCGTGTCCAATTCCTCGAAGTGCGTCATCAACTCGTGGGCCACGATACTGATGAAGCCCGGCGCCAACCCGCACTGCGGGACGAACGCCGTTGTGGCATCGCGACTGAGGATCTTGATCTGGTCGGTGACGCCGACATCTTCGGTCAGGTCGAAGTAATGCACCCCGACGTCACGTGCGGCCGCTGCCACCGCGATGTTGCAATAGTAGGGCAGACTGGAAAGAACGGCCGAGACCGGAACCTGGCCGAGAAACTGGCGGAGTGTGGCCGGATCGCGGGCATCCAGCGCGCAGGGCGTCACCCTGGGCAGATCAAGGTCCTTGGTCAGCCGTTGGGCCCGGTCAAGTGTCAGGTCGGCAAGATGGACGTGGTAATTGCCGCTCCTTGCCAGTTCACAGGCGACCAGCGACCCGATCTTTCCCGCGCCGAGCACCAAGACCGTCTTCATCAGAGGCCTCCCCCACGTCTCCTTGTATTATATGCCTCCACGGAAGCGGGAAGAAGCGGTCTGCCCTGCGCAACAGGCTCGCGCATTCCCCGGCAGCGCGGGGGGGCGCATCGCGAAGACCTGCGCAAGGCATTGATACTACAGGGCAATTATGGCACCGAGATCGACGGCCAACATATGCTAGGCTACAAACTGTAGCAGGAGAGGCCCCTGAAGGAAGGGCAAAGACACACCTGACTCTGACCGCGGCCCCAAAGGAACGAACGACCCCGATGCTTCGCATTCCCACCCGCGTGGTGCTTCCATTCGGCTATCGGATCCTGGTCAAACAGGTCACGGATTCCGAGATGGATGTGCATGACCCCAATGCCGATGGCGTGTGGGACAGCGATACCCGCACCATTTTTATCCGCAAGCGCCTGCCGATGACCCGCCGCCGGTACATCTTGGCGCATGAACTTGGGCACGCCTGGCTGGATTGGCAGCACCGGTACCTGGACAACGGGAAGGCCAGCACGTGACCGCCTGACCAGCGCCGCGGACGGCCACCTCCTCACAGCACACCCGTGATTCCCGCCAACTTCAGGACCATCGCCCATTCCTCCGGTCGAACGGGCTGCACGGAAAGACGCGACCCCTTTCGCAGGAGTTCCATGTGTCTGAGACCCGCCTGCGCTCGCAAGACATCCAATCCCACGGGCATCGGAAATTTCCGGACCAGCTGCACATCGACCATGTCCCACATCGGCGCCTCCGGCCGGCTCTTGGGGTCATAGTGGTGATCGCGCGGGTCGAAGGCGCTATCATCGGGGTAGGCCGTCCGCACGACCTGGGCCACCCCCACTACCGCCGGCGGGTCGGCATTGCTATGATAGAACAGCACGCGGTCTCCCACCGCCATGGCGCGCATGAAATTCCTCGCCTGGTAGTTGCGGACCCCGTCCCAACAGGTGCGATGTCCAGGCGCACGCTCCAAATCGTCGATGGAAAACGACGTGGGCTCCGATTTCATCAGCCAGTACTTCCGTGCCTTGCTCATCGCCCATCCTTTCCTGGTTGAGGCACCCCCTCGGAGGTCTTCTGGCCGGGACGGACCGCATACACACCCCCGCCCCGATGGTCGAGCACGTACAGCTCTCCGCGTTCATCTTCTCCGAATGACGACGGATGCCCTGATGTGGTGGCCAACAGGGTGGGAGACTGCGGCCGATTCCGGTCGATCCCGGAGGCGGCCCCGCCCAGAATCTCTCCGCTGCAATAGTCCGAGAAGATATAGGTGCCAACCAGCTCAGGTATGTCCATCCCCCGGTAGACATAGCCACCGATAATGGAGCACCGCGGCGACTGCCTGGCATATTCGATCACAGGGACGGCCAGCCCCGCCCGGCTGCAGCCTTTCGCTGGCTCGAAGCAATGATCGCCCTCCATGATCCGCCACCCATAATTTCCCCCTCGCGACACCACGTCCACCTCTTCCCAACGATGCTGCCCGACGTCGGCCACCCACAAGGCCCCCGTGGCACGATCGAACGAGAAGCGCCAGGGGTTCCGGAAGCCCAGGGCGAAGATCTCTGGGCGGCCACCCCCACGCGCAAAGGGATTGTCGGGCGGGATGCCGTACGGGTCCCCGTGGTCCACATCGATCCGCAGAATCTTGCCCAGCCACTCCTCGGCATTCTGGGCGCGATTGCCCGGATCACCGCCGGCGCCGCCATCCCCCCGCCCGATATACAAGTAGCCGTCCGGTCCAAAGGCCAGCATCCCACCGTTGTGATTCGCATAGGGCTGCGGCACAACCATCAGCCTCCGCTCCTGAAGGCCCGCCGTCTGCCCGCTCCCCTCGCGGCGAAATTCCGCCACCACAGTCCATCCGTCAGGTTTGCGTGTGTAGTGGACAAAGAACCGCGCATTCTCGCGATAGCGGGGGTGAAACGCCAACCCAAGCAGGCCACGTTCCCCTCCGAACAGCACCCGATCCGTGAGATCCAGAAACGGCTGGGGGGCAAGCTGTCTTTCATGGATCACCCTGATTCGCCCCGGTTGTTCCACGACATACAGCATCCCGCTGGCATCCCCAGCGTGTGTCAGGAAGGTCGGCATCTCCAACCGCTCCCCCAACAGGGGAAGGAGCCCCACGCCGCTCGAACGACCCGCCGCCTCTTCCGCCAAGCTCGGTAGGGAGCCGCCCGCGACACAGAACCCCAACGCGCACAGCCCCATCACCCAAGCGGCCACGAGGCGCGCGTCTCTACTCCGCAGTCGGCTCATGATGGTCCAGGTACGCCAGGAGCGCGCGATAGGTCAACGCCCGGGTCCGGCTTCGGGAGACGCGCTCGTTGCTCAGATTATGCTCCAGCCACACCCGTTGCGTGATGAACGGAGCGGCCTCATTGCACAACGTCCACATGCGGTGGAGGAAGCCTTCCGGCAGCCCCACTTGGAGGCCCTCCGATTCGAGACGATCATCCAAAATGGCCAGCAGGTCCGATATGGCGTGGTCGGGACGATAAGGAGGAGGCGTGAATCCAAACGTGCGATGGGCCTGTTCTTCCTGCCCCGCCTGCTCGACGAGATCGTCCATGTATTCGCGCAGCACGCTCAATTCATGGTCGGTCAGTGGCATGGAGTCCCCTCGCCACAGCCTAGCCGGACTGACGCAAGGGGCGCAAGCACGGCCCACGCATCCTCCCGGAACATGTGAACCAGCCATCACTTGCTTGACCCGCTTCGATGCCGTCTTTTATGCTTATACGTTCGGCGGCGTCAGCCGGGCCTATTACGCGGTCACGACCCCATGAGCGGAACCACCAGCACAGAACGCTGCGACCTGGCTCTCTCGACGCCAGCCGGACGCATCACAACCTCCATCGAAGTTCCGACAGGATTCGTCCCCGTCACAGCCATCGTGCCGTTGGGCCGGGAGTTGGCGGCCCAGGCCCAACAGTTGGAAATCGACGCGGCCACGCAGGAAGGCCGGCAGGTGTCCTGTCGACAAGGCTGCGCCGCCTGCTGCCGCATGTTGGTCCCACTGTCGGCACCGGAAGCGTTTCACCTCTCGGATGCCGTCACGCGCCTCCCTGAAGCCGCACGCGCCCGGATCCACGAACGTCTGGAACACACACGCGCGGCGCTCGAAACGGCCGGCCTACTGCCTGGGCTTCAGGCGCTGGCGGAGACGACCCACCCCGTGTCCGATGAAGAATTGGAGCCGACCAATCGCGCCTATTACGCTTTGCGCCTCCCCTGCCCGTTTCTGGAAGCTGACCGCTGCACCGTGTACGACCACCGCCCCTCGGCCTGCCGCGACTTGTTGGTGACGTCCCCAGCCGAATGGTGCAACGACCTGGAGCACCAGCCGGTCAATACGCTCCCCGTCTCCGTGCGCGTGAGCACCGCGTTGGGCCTCCTGTGGGCCAGCCTTCGTCAGGAAGCGCCTCGCCTCATTCCCCTGCCGGTGGCCCTGGAGTGGGCGCATCGGCACGCCCCCGAACGCGCCACCGGCTCGAAGGGGACGGACCTGCTCGACACCTTTCTCGATAAACTCTGGCGCCTACTCAGTCAGGAGTTCGCCGCGCGACAGGTGCCACCCGCCTCGGCGCCTCCATCACAACCGTAAGCGACCGGCCACCGCGGTCGCATTGACTCGATGAGGAAAGCATGAAACAACCTGTGATTGTGTGCTTGGACCTGGAAGGTGTGTTGGTGCCGGAAATCTGGATCAACGTCGCCATCACAACCGGCATTGAGGCGCTCAAGATCACCACACGAGAAATGCCGGACTACGACAAGTTGATGAAACAGCGCCTGGCCATATTGGATCAACATCGGCTGACGATTGCCGACATTCAGGACGTCATCGACAAAATGGGCCCACTGGACGGCGCAACGGACTTTATCAACTGGCTCCGGGAACGCTGCCAGGTGGTGATCCTCTCGGACACCTTCTACCAGTTCGCGAAGCCGCTCATGCGGCACCTGGGCTTCCCGACACTCTTCTGCAATCAGTTGGAGGTTGATGGGGGCGGCCGCATCGTGAACTACCACATGCGGATGCAGAACCAGAAGAAACACTCCGTCGCCGCCTTCAACTCGCTCAACTTCTTCACCCTGGCGGCCGGCGATGCGTACAACGACACCGCCATGCTCGGTGAGGCCCACGCGGGGTTCTTTTTCCGCCCGCCGGACCACCTCCCGAAAGAGTTTCCTCAGTTCCCGGTGACCAAGACCTATGCGGAGTTGCAGGAGCGATTCCAGAAGGCCGGCCAACTTCCCTAGGCTTGCGGCAGACTCGGAGACGGGCAGCGGCCAGCCGGAGCGTCCAGGTGGAACCTCCTGGTCGGCGGACCTCGTGGACAGGGGTGATTCCCCTACTTCTCCTGGACCTGCCGCCAGCCCTTCTTGTAAAGGCAGGCTTCCATACGTTGGCGGGCGATCGTCTGATTGGTATGCACCGAGGCCACGCCGGGATTCGTGACCATCAGTTGGTTGAACTCCCGCTCGCAGGCCATCTGGTCGTTGGCTAAGTAGCCTTCCTTCTTGGTCGGGTGCACCCACTTCGTCGAGGAACACCCGGCGACCATCGCACCAAGCAGGACCACGAATACCACACGGGTGAGCGTCATACGCTGCCTCCGGCACCAAGGTGAGGTGCCGGAGCATAGTGCATGGCTCCCCTCCGGTCAAGACGGCGTAGCCCCCTGATCGGGGCGCGGGCGGGCCTTAGGCTCCGGGCTTTCGCCACAGTTCCTGCAGCTGATACACCGCCTGTTCCACGGCCTCATCGCCGGCCAGACTCCGCGCAATATCCTTGGCGTTTTCTTCCTTCGGATAGATCGGCGCGACCCGCAACGACCGGTGAATGACCGGATACGAGTTGGACTGAATCGGGACATACAGGCGATTCAACCGATTCCAGGCTTGCCCTTCGGCGCGCGCCACGAGCCGGCCGCTGGCGGTGTCAAGAAGCGCCAGTTCGGCCAAGGCATTGGTCCGCATTTCGAAGCCCGACACGCCGGGACGACCACCGCCCTGTTCCGGATCTCCCGTCAGCGGCAATCGTAGTGGAACTTCCGACTCGGCATTCGACACCACCGCCAGCAACAGATAGGGGGCCCCCTGGTCCCGACTCATCTGTCCAATATCCGGTCGCGACTGCCCCTGCGCCACATCGCGCGGATCCAGGATGGCCACGATCCGAACCGGCAAGGCCCCTTCCACCCGTGCCTTGATCTGATTGGCCAGATACGCCTTGGCGCTGGCCGACAGCATCGGGGAAGAATCGGGCGCCGTGGTGTCATTGATAATCAACAACCCCGCCTCCAAGGGGCCAGCGGGTACCGAGACCCGATCCACAGTGATAGCCCCCCCTCCCGCGGCCGACGAACCCAGATACGCTTCCAATCGTGAGGACGGCTGAGTGGCACAGGCACTGAGCGCGCAGACGGCCAGCAGCAGACTGCAACAGGCGTTCGTTCCCATGGCTCCCCTCCTTGCCGGTGCCCATGATCACCCGGCGGGTACATGATCACCGACGATTCGATCGGAGTCAAGGCGCCGAACGTGGGCGCTTGTGGCCGGTTCTGACAGTTGAACCCTCGCCCTGATTCCGGTACGGTACGCTTCCTATGGCCTTCCCTTGGCGCGCCGCGCGCACAAGCACCGTCCTGCTGGGATCCCTGCTGGGTCTGACAGCGGCCTGCGACAAGGCGAGCATGCCCCGCATGGTTTTCGATCGTCCGGCAACGGCGGTCGCCCCGATGTCGCTCACCGTCGTCCTAGACCCCGACCTGCACCAGGCCTCCTTCCAGCAATACGTCTGCGACAACCAACTGTGGCAAGGCGCCCTCGGTCCGGCCTTGGCGAAACAGCTCGAGCACACCGGCCAGACGCGGGTTCGCCACATCTTGGTGACCACTCCCAACTCCCCAGCCGCAGATCGCTCCGCTCCCACTGATTACCAGGTGATACTCCGTCTGCTGCAACACGAATTGGTCGCCAAGGACCGCACCGGATCCACCGATCAGTACCAGGCGCGCCTCCATGTCGACCTTGCCGCCACTTATCAAGCGGTCCTCGCCGACGGATCCGTGCAGGCCCTGGGAGAGGGACCACTTCGTTTTTCAGAAAACTTCGGCATCTTTACTCCGCGTGTCGGTCAAGCTGGCGGCCGGTGCCTGACCAACTCCTTGGATACCGCCCTCGACAAGGCCGCAGAATCGCTTGCCGATCAGCTCTTCGGTGTGGCGGCTCAGCTGCCGGTCGGCGGCCCCGCGGCTGGGGCCACCGCAGCCCAGCCCGCCGCCTCAGTCCCGCCGCCGAAAGCCCCACAACCGGCCACCTCCGCCATCCCAGTGGCACCTCGCGTGCAGTCTCCCTCAGCGGGCGAGAGTCCGGCTCCAGCTGGCCGTTTGGTGACCCAGCCCCCCGACGACCCAACGTACGCCGTCGTGATCGGCATTCGTTCCTACCGCAAGAATTGGCCGCACCCAGGGCCCAGTTTTGAGATCGACCAGTTGGTTCGGACCTTCCGTGAACACGTCGGTGTCCCGGTCGACCACCTCATGGTCCTGGAGGACGAATTGGCAAACCGGCTGGATATTGAAGAGGCGATCTCACAGTGGCTCGCTGCGCGGGCCACCTCCCGCTCGGTGGTCTATGTCTATTTTTCAGGGCAGGCCGCCCTTGATCCACAGAGCGGAGACGTCTATCTCGCGCCCTACGACGCGGCCCCGCACGATGCTCCCTCTCGTTTCGTCTCGTTGCGCCGTCTCCAGACCCACCTGGCACGTATCAATGCCAAGTTGGCGCTGGCGTTTCTCGACGCGCCCCTGACCCCTCTGGCCATCGCATCGGGTGGGAAAACTCCAAAGTCAGGCCCCCTGGCCACCCCCAATTGGCGCGGGGCCCTCACCAATCCCAGCGAAGGTCAGGGCGTCATTTTGCAGTTCGCCCGGAACGGGGAGCGCCCCTCCCCCTCCCATCTGCTGGTCGGGCTACGGGGCGATGCGGACCACGACCGAAATGGGCGCGTGACGGCCGGGGAATTGCTCCGATTCCTCAAGGGACACACGCTGACCGCTCCCCTCATCTCCACCTCCGCCCCCATTCTCGACACGGTCCTCTCGAAACCAACCCCCTAGTTCACCCGTTCGTCCCTTAGCAGCTCATGCGCCTTCAACGCGGAACCATCCGCGATACCGTCGCGCCGCAGAGGAGGCATGCTGGTCGAGGCACGGACGTACGGAGGAGGAGGAGAAAAAATAACGCCCGCCGGGGAGCATGCTCCCCGGCGGGCGCCTTCACAACGGAGAGGGTCCGTTAGAAGTTGATGTGCAACTGCGTGTAGGCCCAGGTCTGATTGACGGCAGAATTCCCTGCCCCAGCCTGCTTGTCGAGGAAGCTCCCCGCAAACATATAACTGGCGCCGGTCTGCCAGGCCACCTTGTTCCCCTTGAAGAACAGGGTATAGATGAAGTCGATTTCATCCGTCAGGTGGTTGGAGCCGTTCGACGCATTGAAGTAGCAGTTCTGCGCCGCGCGATACCAGCAGTCACCGTTGTTGGCCTTCCGGAAGTTCCAGTAGCGGAACTCGAAGTGGTTGGCCGCATAGTCAAACGGAATGAACTGTAAGCTGGCGCTGTAGGCCACCATGTTGCGCCAGGCCATCACGTCCGCGTACCCCATCACGATATGGTTTGTCGGATAGAGGTTTTCAAACGTATTAGAGTTGCCACGGCAAGCCGCGACGTTGCCCGATTGACAGGCACGAGCATCGCCGTCACCCGAGGCATAGTTGAATTCCAACCCGATGCGCGGAGACCAGGGGATGGAGAGCGTCACGCCGCCCTCAGCCGCGATCGCCAAGGCGTTGATGTGCGTTTGCTGACCTGACTGTCCGATGTCCATGGACCCGAACTGATGGTAGGCTTCGGCCGACCCGTCGAAGATGCCCTTGCGCAACGCGACACGGGCACCGACCGTATGGCGGCTCTGGCCATTGGCATGGGCTGCCAACGCTTCGCTAGCCGCCGCACCGGTGCTGGTCTGCACCTGGCTGTTCCGCTGCCACACCCACAACGGCTCGATCGCCAAGCCCGCGATCGGCTTCCAGGCCAACCGTGCAAAGAAGAGATCCGAATCACGACCGGCACGATTGGCCGTGCTGGTCGGGGTTCCCTGCGGCATCACACCGAACGAGGTGCTCTGGGAACCAAAACCGTTGAAGTCCGACTCCATCGGGCGCATCCAGCCGGCCCACACTTCCCAGTTGGGCTGCTGGTATTGCAGGGTCACGCCATCATGCGTGAAACCCGTGTTGGCCCAGTCGAAGTGGCCGAACAACCGGTGGTCGCCCATGACGAGCAATTGACGACCAGCCTTGATGCTGAGCCCTTGAATGCCGACGTTCCGGATCATGATGAAGGCCTGGCGAAGAAACAGACTGTCGCCCTGGCCGTTGTTGAATGCGTCATTGCTACAGATCGTGCCCGCGGCTCCGCAACCGGCGCCGCTGCCGATCGTGTTGTCGGCGGCGCCCCAGTTCTTGGCCCATTGCGGCTGCACGAAGAAGTCCACGTCCGGGGACAGCGAATAGTTGATCCCCAAGCGCATCCACTGTTGGACGTACCAATCGTTCGCCCCGCTCACACGACCCGGCGTTTGCGTCTGGGACACGCCGAAGTTGGAGTTGGTCCGGATTTCGGGGCGGACCCGCATGTCACCGGAGAAGGTCAGGTTCTTGAGATCAAAAAGCGGGCTCTTTGGCGGATCGAAATTCCAGTACGGCGTCAAGTCGTTCATCCCTCGCGGGACCGGCTTGATGTTGGTCGGCTTCGTGAGTAGTTTGTCTTCCGGCAAGAGCGGGGGATCCGCGAAGGCCGGAGCGGCCACACCGGCCAGCAGTAGTGCCCCTACCGCCAGCGATAGCACTCCACGTTTCGTCATAACGTTCCTCCTGTGAGTAAGGATGATAACTGTGTGCGACCCTGACAGCCCTGCCCTTTCGCTCCGCACACACCCCTGTCAGGCCGCATTCGGACTGCACCTAGCAAACATCGCACCGACGATGAAGTAGCCACGCGCTGATCGCGCCGAGTGAGGCCTGATGTGACCTTGCCTCAGTCTCCGACATCCGAGAACAGGGTCACGGGAGGAACACACCGTGACGAAAACCACACGACCTGCGTATTTTATGCTGCACGCCCGCGCACACTCGCCTAACTCAACTTCGACGGTTCGGATTCCCCCGACTCCGGTGAGGACGCACGGGTGATCTCGTCTTCCGCTTCTTTGATGGACGATTCGATATCCTGTTGGGCCATTTTCACTTCCTGTTGGATCAGGTTCAGTTCCGGCTCAACAGTCTTGCGCAGATCGTCCGCCGTCTCCTTGAATCCCTTGACAGCCTTTCCAACTTGCCGACCGATCTCCGGCAGTTCCTTCGGGCCGAATAAGAGGAACGCAATGACCAGGATAATGAGTATTTCGCCAGCCCCCAGGCCAAACATGTCGGATGACCCTGTGTTTCCCTCGTCCGACCGCCGTATGGCCTACCGTCGGAGATCCGCCCGCCATTGGCTCGGTTTCCGCCCCCGCCAGAGCGGGTTACGGACTGACGCGTCTTTTCGGTTCAGTTCACGCCCATCGATCAACTGACGCTAGCCATGTTGCGGCGGCGGGGGAGCCGAAGCACCTTGGGCCGGAGGCGGCACCGCCTGTGACTGTGCCTGCGTCACCTGCTGCGGGGGCGTTCCTTCGGTGCCCGGCGTCACATCGATGGCATCCGCCTCATGAACCGTCTTCTTGAACCCCTTGATCGCCTTGCCGAGGCCCTCACCCAACTGCGGTAACTTGCCGGCGCCGAAAATGATCAAGACAATGATCAAGATCAGCAGCAACTCCATCCACCCGAATGAACCGAACATATCCGGTGCCTTTCCCGATCCGAACGCCCTATGGGGCCGGAGGCCCTGTGCGGGGACATCCGCCTCGACCAACCCCTAGGGGTTTCCCCTTCTGCACTAGATCCATCTTTCCCGGGGCCGCCCCCGGTCGATAGACCAAATACACGTAAATCGCGGCAGAGGCTAATGAAATTTCAAGAAATAGTCAAGCGCGGGGCGGGAATCCCCCCACCCCAATAAAAGGTGAACCGCCTGATCACGATTAGGCCTTCGGTGGGACAGGCCCGCAGGTCCAGTGCGTGTAGTCGATCCCGGCCGGTGGGGCCGTCATCGCCATCGTCACAGCCTCTCGCTCGTACCCGATCCCCTCGAGATCGGGCATGGCCGACATGACTTCCGACTCCGTCAGGTAGGCCGCCGTATGCGGGACGCCGTCTGGCCGGAACGAATCGATCACGGCCTGAAGGGCCTGACGCTCCGAATCCGGCATGTCGGGAGCCAGCGGGAACTGTAGGATCCGTCGGTAGGGGCTTCGGTAGTGGCGGTTCAGGGCGTCCAACGTCTGCAACACCAATCGATCCTGTTGCCACTTCCCCAGGTGCATGAGATCCGGATGGGTCGCCAAGAGATCGGTCAGCGTCAGGACGGTGGCATTGAGGTTGCGCCCAATAAACTCTCGCTGCGGCTCGATTTCGATGGAGGTCGCCCCCAAGTGCCGGGCCACGGCCTCGATCAAGGCAAAGTTGACCATCACGCTGTAGAGGCCGCCAAAGTGCCCGGAGCAGGGCTTTTCGCGCGTGTTCAGGACGTCGAACTCGGTCGCTCCCGCATCAAAACTGCTGAACCCGATGGCATCGGCCGCCAGCAGTCGCAACGCCTCTTTGACCGTCGCAAAGGCGCCCAAATTCAGGGGAATCAGCACCTCATCATCGAAGGGCTTCAGGAATTCGGCGATCGTCTTGCGGTAGGAAATCTCCTTCCAATCCACCTGATGGTATTCGCGCTCCCAAATCAGATCCTCGAAGAAGGATGACTCGGGCTGGAGACGCGCCACATCCTTCCCGGCAAACGCCCGCAGAAACCCAGACCAATCCTCGATCCGGGCATGCCGCTCTTCGCTCAGATTCGGCCGCACATGCTCTTCCTCCACCTCGCCCCGATTCTTGGCAACCAGCTTGGTGGGCAATTCGGTCCATAACTCATTGCACAAGATCCGATCGACGGAGCCCGCCTCAACCATTGAAAGATCCGTGGCCGAGGCACAGAGGGTCTCCACCCGGTCGCGGTGCGCCGAAAGGTCCGGATGCGCGAGCGCCGTCGCCAGCGCCTTCTCTCTGGGATCGACCAACACATACCGAACCCGAGGATAGATGGCTCCGGCCGGATCGAGGGCCTTCAGATGCGCCAGAAAACAGGCGGCCAGATTGCCTTGCCCACACCCCCACTCCTGAATGACCAGCGGCCGCGCACGCCCGTCGGGGACCTCCGTCTTCGCCCGCGCCCTAACCCGCTCGACGTAGTCAGCCGCAAGGGCATGGGCCAAGCGATAGTCGGCGGAGGCAAAGGTCTGGTAATACTCCTGGGCCTGGTGCCCACGGAGCGCATGGAATAGCGCGTTGATGTGCATTTGCCATTGGTCGACCGGTTGATAGTCGCCCATCGGCTGCGGCACGACATCGAGATGCTGTGGAAGCATGTGAGTGGTACCTTTCGCGAGATCCCTGGCTCCGAGGAGCCGAGACATTGATCTATGGGCGGTATCTTAACAAAGGGGTTTTTCGTCCAGCAATGGGATGGTGTGCCGCCCTCCCCGATCGCTTCAGTCCCACTTCGGCTTGACAGGGGGGAATGGCCCGTGTAGGAGCAGCCTATGCGAATCGTTTCCGGCGGCAGGCTCTGGCCATCCTTGGCCCTGGGCACAGTCCTGGTGACCACAGGCCACGCCGAAGAGCTGCCGCTCACCCGCAATGTGCCCATCGACCAGTTTCAAAATCGAGTGGAAGACGTCCGCCCCTATGATTTCAACGCCCCCCCTCAGGGCATGTTCCTCGCCATCGAAACCGCCGAGGGCTTCGATGAGGCCGAGGGGTTTCGGCGAACCCATGAAATCGTGCCCGTCAACCCGACCGATCGCTTCACACCTGCCTCGCCCGCGGTGTTTATCGTCTTCCAACTCCATCAGCATTACCAAGGCTTCAAAGTCTTCGGGTTGTGCTATCCGGACAGTCTTGTGTCGGCGGCCAATGCCCCCATCGTGGCCAGAGATACCATGGATATCGCCATGGAGGATGAGACGGGGTACCTCCGCCTGTCGGCTCCAGAAGGTGGTTGGGCTCCGGGGCTCTACAAGGTAGAAATTCACGTCGGGGAGCAAATCAGCGAAATCACGTTGATGGGCACCATGCGCTTCAGGGTAGACGCTACCGCGTCGCATTCCGACGCTCCCGCAGCTCCGCACCCCTGACACCGCCGTCCTGCGTTTGACCGCTTTACCGAGCGTCCGATAGAATGCGCGGCTGTAGCCTGCAGGGTGACCACCGATTGCACCAAAGATCCTGCCACGATGACCACGTCTGAGATCTGGGCCTCCGTCGTCATTCCGATCAAGGACGAGCGGGATAATCTCGTCCCACTGACCGAGCGCCTTCTCCACGTCCTCGACAGCCGGGTCGAATCCCGCAGCGGCGCCTTCGAAGTCTTGTTTGTGGATGATGGCAGCACTGACGGCAGTGCCGCGGTGCTCGATGAATTGTCCGCCGCCTATTCCGCGGTCACCGCCATTCATCTGGACCGCAACCACGGTCAAACGGCGGCGTTCGACGCCGGTTTTCGGCAGTCGCGAGGCCGCCTCGTCATCACCCTTGACGGCGACCTCCAGAACGATCCGACCGATATCGGTACGCTCCTGCCGTATTCGAAGGAGTACGACCTGGTGTGTGGCTGGCGCGTCGATCGTCACGATACGCCGATGCGGAAGCTGTCTTCACGGATTGCCAATGCGGTGCGAAGCGCCGTCACGGGCGATCGGGTCCATGACACCGGCTGTTCGCTGAAAATTTTTCGTCGAGCCGTGGTCGAACGACTGCAATTGTTCACCGGCATGCACCGGTTTTTCCCGGCCCTGGCCTTGATGCACGGCTTTACGGTCGTTGAAGTCCCCGTCCGGCATTTCCCGCGCGCCCACGGCGTGTCCAAGTACGGGGTCGGCAATCGGTTGTTCAAGGGCCTCTATGACCTGTTCGCCGTCCGATGGATGCAGTCACGCCTCCTGCGCTATCGTATTGCCTCCGTCCGCCGTTCCTCAACGCCCGCGCCGCGATCGACTTCCACTTGAGCGATTCATGAGCAACACGGAATTGATGTGGGTGGCCATCGGCTTTCTCGGCCAAGGACTTTTTTTCGGGCGGTGGATCATCCAGTGGCTGGCCTCGGAACGGAGCGCGGAAAGCCGAGTCCCGGTGGCATTCTGGTATATGAGCCTGATCGGGGGACTCATCACCCTGGCGTACGCCATCTATCGGCGAGACCCAGTGTTCATTGCCGGCCAGGGCGTGGGAGCCGTGGTCTACATCCGCAATCTCATGCTGATCCAGCGCGCCTCGCGACAACAGGCCGCACCCGGCTCCTCCGCTGCGGCACCCCACTCCTAGGACACTCGACACCTGATCACGCCGGACTTCGACCACCATGACCGCCACGACCCGTTGGTTTCACCTCCCACTGTTGTTGCTCCTTGGAGGCCTCCTGTTCTTCTCGGGCCTCGGTAACCTTGGCCTCACCGACCGCGATGAGGGGAGCAATGCGGAGGCGGCACGGGAGATGGTGGAATCCGGCGACTGGATGAGCCCGACCCTCAACTACGAGCCTCGCTTCGCGAAGCCTGCCTTCACCTACTGGGTCATGAGCGGGTTCTATCACCTCTTCGGCGTGAACGAACGGTCTGCGCGACTGCATGCCGCCGTCTTCGGCCTGCTGCTGATTGGACTGCAGTATGGCTTCCTGACGGTGGTGCGCGGCCCCTGGTTTGCCCTCGTCGGCAGCCTGATGTTGGCGCTGAATCTGGAAATGGTCGCCATCAGCCGGGTCGCGCTCACGGACAGCGTGCTGATCTTCTTTACGACGCTGTCGCTGTACGGCTTTTGGCTGGGCCTCTACCAGACACCACCACCGGAGACCCGGCCACAGACGGAGGCTGGACGGGTGCACCCGACCCTGTGGCTGTTCTACCTGGGGATGGCCTTCGCGACACTGACCAAAGGGCCGGTCGGACTGCTGGTCCCCCTGCTGGCCGTCGCGGCCTATCTCACGATGAGCCGCCGATGGGGGGACTTCTGGCAGCGTGGCCGGCCGTTGGCCGGAGCGGCACTCACCGTGGCCGTGGCCCTGCCATGGTACGTCGGCATGCTGCTGATCCATGGGGAACGCTACACCACCTCGGCGCAAGCCGATACGGTCGGCCGATTCTTTTCCATGATCGGCGGGCACGGCGGCACGATCTTCTTCTACATCCCGATCCTCCTCTTTGGATTCTTCCCGTGGAGCGGATTCGCCGTCGTGGGACTCTGGCACACCCTCCGTGATTGGCACGCACGCCGGCAAGCCGCACGGTCGGCGCCTGAGTCGATGCCGAGGACGGTAGCCCCTCCGGACCTGGAATGGTTCGCCGCCGCGTGGATTGTGGCGCTGTTCGTCTTCTTCAGCCTTTCGGCAACTCGCCTACCCCACTACATCGGCCCGCTGTTTCCCGCGGCCGCCATCCTGGCGGCCGCCTTTTGGCAGCGCGCCACGGAGAACAGCCGGACTCCGGGACTTCCGGTCGCCTTTGGATTGTTTGCCTTCTCCGGCTACGCGCTTGGCATGACGCTGCTGTCAGCTCCCTATCTGTATGACACATTCGTGAGCGCCATCGAAAAGGAGTTCCCACTGGCGCGCCAATTCTCGCCCGGGATCGGACCGGTGGCCGCCGGCGGCCTGCTTGTAGCGGGCACCGCGCTGGCACACCTCTTTGGCCGTTCCGAAGACCGGCGGCCAGGGGCCTTCTGGATCGCGGCCACCAGCGTGCCGCTGGCCTTGCTCATGATCATCCACATCATGCTGCCGCAGTTTCACGAGGACTTCATCAGCCCGCCGCAAACCCTGGCCACGATCGCCGGCTACAACCTGGGGCCGGAGGATCGCTTCATCACGTACGGGCCACACAAACCGTCGTGGATTTTTTATGCGCGGCGAAAAGCGATCGTCATCCGCCCCGGCGAAGAGGAGAAATTGAAGGCCGCGCTCGACCACCCGGGCCGCACGATGATCTTGCTTCCCAGCAAGCTACGCGCGCGGTTGCCGCACGAGACAGACTCGTTTGAACTGCTCTTGGAACGGAAGGGCTATAGTCTGCTCGCCAACGAACCCGTCATCAAGCTGCCGCCCAAGCCGCCTGCGCCGAGCCGCCCGCCGATTCCAGAGCACGCACTCCCTCGGTAGTCTACCGAAGCGGCACGAGCCCAGGCAGCACCCAGAGTAGCCCGAACGTGAGGGTGAGCCCAAGGCTGACCCCTGCAGCCGACATCCCGCGACGCGTAGGCGGTGGAGAGACGGACACCTGCCGCTGACTCTCCATTGTGGAGAGACACAGCCAGCGGCCAGCCAGCACCATGCCACCCATCAACATCACGGGAGGCACGGCCGTGGCGAGGACCAGCCCAGTCCCCATCACATAGTGGGGGAGATGTGGCCCGCCCCCCCCTATCAACCACATGCTGGGCTCCAGTCTCCGCCACTGCGCGACAGCGCCAACGAACGCCACCGCCGCGCCGGCCACGAACAGCGCTACCGCCCACACCTCACGAGATCGAGATTGACTGGCGAGCCAACACACGGCAAACGCCCCGACCACCCACGGGGCCATACTGGAGAGGGCTTCCCGGGCAGACTGCCTCCAGCACCGCAAGGAATGGCTGACGATCCATCCCGCTACCACCCCAAGGACCGCCCCTGCCATGACATCGGTGGGGAAATGAGCCGACCGAAAGACGCGGCTACACGAGATGGCGGCCGCGAGGCCATACCACACCCACCGCCCGCGAGGGAGATGCGCGGCCAGCACAGCCGCGACCGCAAACGACGCGGCTGCATGCCCCGAGGGAAACGAGTCGAAGCCGTTGTCCATCGACGGCCAGAGCTGAAATTCTCCGGCATGACTGAACTTTGGGCGCGGCCTGCCGATGGCACGCTTGAGTCCGTTGGACAGCAGGGCACTCACGGCATGCGCCCAGAGACTGTGGAGTCCTGCTAGCCGAAGAGCCGGCCGGTGCGCGAGGGCCCCGAGCAGCCACAGCCCGATGCCAAGGGCGACAAGTTGGGCCCCGCCACCCAGCCAGTCGCCAAGCCTACTCCACTGCGCCAACCAGGGAGAGAGTAAATATCCGAGGGGATGTTGCAGGGAGCGCACAAACCGTGCAACCGAAACGTCCAGGAGAGAGAGCCCGTATCCGGCTCCCAGCACGGCCAGGACAAGCAGGCCTGCCCCGACCCCCTGCCGTCGAGTTGAGGGATGCGGCCTGGATGCGCCAGCCGCCATCGGCGCGACATCCAGACCGAGCCGCTCAAGAATGGTCACGGCACCCAATCGGCCATGAAAATATTGAACTCTCCGGGCTGGGTGGCGTTCCGATCGGAGACCCAAACCAGGCGCTTGCCATCGTGCGAAAACATCGGGAAACTGTTGAACTGGCCGACGGTAGTCAATTGCTCACGGTGCGTCCCGTCATCGTTGACCACATAGAGGTGAAACACTCGCTCCCCCGCTGTGCCGTTCGACGCGTAAATGATCCGCTTGCCGTCCGGGTGGAAGAAGGGAGCGAAGTTCGACGCGCCATCGTGCGTCACTTGCCGCTTGTCGCTCCCGTCGGCCTGCATGGTAAAAATCTCGAGCCGACTGGGTTTGACCAACCGTTGCTTGAGCAACGCACGGTATTCGTCGACCTCTTCCGCCGACTGCGGATGTTGTGCGCGGTAGACGATCCGCTTGCTGTCCGGCGAGAAAAAGGCCCCGCCGTCGTATCCGACTTCGGTCGTCAGCCGCCGCACATGCGTCCCGTCGATGTTCATGGCGTACAAATCCAAATCCCCATCGCGCACAGACGTCCACACGATCGTCTTCCCGTCGGGAGAAATCGTGGCTTCGGCATCGTAGCCCGGTGTGGTGGTGAGCCGATGGGGTTGTTGGCCGTCGAGCCGATTTGAGTAGATCTCGTAATCATCCAGCGCCCATTGATACCCACCCTCGCGACTGGGCTTCGGGGGACAACTGGCGCCGGCCCCATGCGTGGAGGCGTACAACACGCGTCGCCCTCCGGGGAAAAAGTACCCGCACGTCGTGGCTCCAATCCCCTTGCTCACGATCCGGACTTGTCCGGTGTCCAAATCCATCACATACATTTGGTAACAACCGAGCCCCTTGGCAGGTGGCGTCTTGGCGAGGGGCAGTGGATCTCCGGTCGCACCGGTCCAGTCATTCGTCGATTGAAACACCAGCTTGTCACCTTCGAACGAGAAATAGGCTTCCGCATTTTGCCGGCCGAAGGTCAATTGGCGGATGTTGGCGAGGTGCCGCTCCACGCCCGGCGGCCCAGCAGCCTGCGTTGCGGGGGCCGTCCCCCCGATCTCATCGGCAAAGGCCGGAGCAACCTCTCCAAGCAACCCTACCGTAAACGACAGACACAACAAGAGACCCCTGGCCCCCTGCAGCCGCCTCGTCGGCGCACGCCAGTCCCCGCCTACCCGCTCAACCGCCACCTGCTTCGACCGTGCTGAATCTGTCACGATGTCCTCACTCGCGTGTCACGGGCAACCGCCCGAGCTCCCGCCCAAAATCCCCACGGGCCACCGCGGCCCCGTCCCGGAACACAAGGTAGCTCTGCCACCCATAAAAGAACAAGAGGCGGGCCACGCGTCCGGCCGATTCGGGCGTGGTGCCAAAGAACCAGGTGGCCACGTGCCCGTCGCCCTGACGTCGCGGGCAACTCACCAGCAGCGCCACTCCCTGATCCTCATAGGTCGCCTCATCCACACGAATATGCCCTGAGCCTCGACTCACCCGTTGGGCACAGGCAGGATCTGCATGCGCGGCCCATGCCGAAAACTGATCTTCTCCCAGGAACAACAACGATCCCTGGACGGCGGTATCAGGACGGTCCACGTGATCCACGACGACGGTGGCCGGCCCTTCGGCTGTTGCGGCTTCGCCGGTGAGGCGCTCCACGATCCGCCGATACACGCTGGCCTCTTCCCCATTGCGGGCATTGGCCACCACGACCGTTCGCATGGTATCGGTGGCAAGGAGGTTCAGCATGGGGGGCCACTCCGCGCGACCGATCCGGCGAAACAGGTGATAGTCGGGATCGACCCAGACCGCTGCGGGCTCAAAGGGCACCGACACCGAAAAGGTCTCGCGGGCCTTTGCAAGAGGCAGCGTCACAGCATGCCGCTCCCCATGCGCCCCTTCCACAAGGACGGGGAGTTCCACTTGGAAGACCTGACTGAGTTGCTCCACTCGCACGCCAAGGCTGACGGGAACCGCCGACTCGGCACCGACTGGCTCCGCCCCAATTCGATGAACCGACACGCCCAGGTAGGGTGCACCGGCCTGTTCCACCCATTGTGCGAAAAAACGGCGCAGGGAACGCCCGCCCTCCTCGGCAAACAACGCTTCCAACCGAGTCCAATCGACGTATTGCCCTCGATAGCGTTCGCCCAACCGCCTGATCGCTCGAAAAAACCTCTCGTCCCCCAGTTCACGCCGCAGGGCATGGAAGACCATCGCGGCTTTCTGGTACCCAATGGCATTGTCCTTCTGATCGGTTTTCCGCATGAATTGTGCGACTGGGTAGTCCTGCTCGGGAGAGACATACACGGCGTACCCCGCCAACATCAGCCGGCGCTGCTCCTTGGCCTGGGCCTCCCGCCCGACCAGTTCATCGTAATAGTAATTGGCAAGATAGGTCGTCAGCCCCTCCACCCAATTCCCCGAATCGGGACGATTGAACACCGCATTGCCGATCCAGGAATGGACAATCTCATGGCCGAGGGCATAGGGCTGCACATAGTGCCGCTTGATCACGCCGCTCCCCAGGAGCGTGAACGAGGGCATCCCCAGTCCGCTGGCAAAGAAGTTTTCGACGACCGCAAACTTGGCGAAGGGATACGGTCCGAGCAGGCGGCTGTAGGCGTCAAGATACTGAGCCGACGCACTCAGGTATTCGTCGGCCAACCCCGCATGGTCAGGGAGCAAGTCTGTTTCAAGCAGCACCGTACGCCCTGCGCCATCCGTCCATTCCCGACTGGCCCGGACAAACTGATTGGCCACAAGGGTGAGCGCTTCCGTCGGATCGGGAACCTCCCACCTGGACTCCGCGTCCCCGAGAACCAGGCCGCCCGTGTCCTCTGGTGCGAGGCGCCGGCCATGCGTGACCGAAGACCACCCTCTCGGCACGCGCACGCGCACCTCGAATGTCGGCAGTGACCCACTCAAATCCGGATACCACTGCGATTCCCCACTCAGATACACCCCTTCCGGACCGATATGTCCGGATGTTTCGCTGGGTGTCACGAAGCGAAGGTGGCGCGGCTCTCTCGGCGTGTCATGAATCGTACCTTCGAACTGCCAGTCCAGGAGCACGCGCTCGCCCACCGGCTCGGACAGCTGCACAGTGACGACTTGCGTGGATTCGCCTGCCAGCGCTGCCGACAATTGCACGGCGCTCGTGAAGCTCAGTGGGATCGGGCGGCCGCCCGCTTCCGCGCGGAGATGTGTGACCTGCAGGCTCGGCGCAAGCGTGAACTGGAGCGCCGTCGGCACGGCCGGCTCTGACACCGCTGGCATCGCGAGAGTCTGTCGATCCTGCCCGTCGAGCCGATGGCTCGCCGGATCCAGTGCGACTGAGAGGGCATGATGGGTAATGTGCGGGACGGCTTCGGCAGAGATCGCCTCGGCCTCGGACGCGACCCACAAGAGCATGAACCCGCACAGGAGGGGAACCGAGGCGAACGCTGCCCACAAGCGGCGGCAATCGAGGAAGGCCGTGACGGCGGGGCGCATGCCCCCACCCTACACAGAGTCGACCTCAATACTCAACACTCTCGGCAGACCAACACCAATTGCACGGCGGTCAATAGCCGGTCGAGGTCCACCGGCTTGAACAGCACTTCCTGCACCCCCAATTCCCAGGTTTCTTGCAGAATTTCCTGGTCCTGGCTCCCGGTCAACACCACGATGCCGCCCCCGAACGAGCGGGCCTGGAGAGCCCTGATGACCTCCACTCCGGACATTTCCGGCATGGATAAATCCAGCAGGACCAGATCGGGCTTGAGCTGATCCATCACGTCCAAGGCCTCTTGCCCGGACGACGCCCCAGAAGCCCGGTAGCCGCGCATGCTGAGAAACCGTACCAGCAGATCCCGCACCAGCAGTTCGTCGTCGACCACCAGGATCGACTCCCCGTGGTCCTGCGGCATCTCGATGCCCGAAACGACACCGGCCGGCACCGGCACGCGAACCGACAGTTGCGCCGCGTGGTTCACACTGCGAATCAACACTTCCAGCGAGAGCCCTTTTCGGAGGAAATCCGTCACGCCCAACTCACGGGCGAGATTCTCGTGCAAGTCGGTCGCGCCCCCCCCCAGCATGACGACCGGGGCATAGGGATCCCGTGTGCGGATCTCCTTGAGCACGGCCAACCCGTCCATTTCCGGCATGCGCAAGTCGAGCAGGGTCACACTGGGATGGTGGGTATCGAACATGTCCACCCCTTCCCGACCGCTCAGCGCCGCCATTACATGATACCCGTGCCGCGAAAACACGGACTGAATCAGCTCGCAGTTCAGTCGATCGTCGTCGATCACCAACATGGTCAACATGAACGATCTGCCTCCTCCGTGCGTCACACGCCGCCGATTCCGTTCGGGCGACAGGGATCAGTCTTCTCTGGTCAGCAGACTATCACGGGTGGGCGGGATGCCCAAGAAAGAGCGAGTTTTTTGCCGAAGAGCCGGGAACTAGGGGGACACGGGGGCGTCTTGACCGAACAAGGCCTGCACGAAGGCCTCGGCATGGAAATCCTGCAGGTCGTCCGCGGATTCGCCCACACCGATGAGCCGGACCGGGACCTTCAGCGCCTCGGCGATCGCCACCACGACCCCGCCGCGCGCCGTGCCATCCAACTTCGTAAGGGCGATGCCGGTGACCCCCACGGCCTCATGAAACTGGCGGGCTTGGGCGACCGCGTTTTGCCCGACGGTTGCGTCGAGCACGAGCAACACTTCATGCGGAGCGCCCGGGGCTTCACGGGCAATGACCCGCTTCACTTTTCGCAATTCGTCCATCAGGTTGGTCTTTGTGTGCAAACGGCCAGCCGTATCGATCAGTACCACGTCGACCCGCCGCGACTTCGCCGCGGCTAACCCATCAAACACCACGGCCGCAGGATCGGAACCGGGGCGCTGATGGATCACCTCGACCCCCAACCGCTGCGCCCACACCTGCAATTGCTCGATGGCGGCGGCCCGGAACGTATCCCCGGCCACCAGCAGCGGCGTCAGGCCTGCCTGCTTGAGTCGTTGCGCCATCTTGGCTACGGTGGTGGTCTTCCCAACCCCGTTCACACCCACCGTCAGGATGATAAAGGGACGGGGGCCCGCGTGAATCTTCGCGAACAGCGACTCCCCCTGACAGGGCTGAAGGCTCTCCAGGAGACCCTGTTCCAACAGCGCGCGCACCTCCTGCACGCCGCCTCCCTGGGAGAAAGTGGCGTTGCGCACCCTCCCCATGAGCCGATCCACCGTCGTGATTCCCAAGTCGGCCTGGATCAGCGCGGCTTCCAATTCCTCCAGCGTTTCAGGATTGGGCCCACGCCCCAGCAATCGGTCGAGAGACGTCCGCACCGCCTGACGAGTCTTTGCCAGGCCGGCACTCAGCCGATCAAGCCACCCCATGGTATCCCTCCTGCCTCCGCATGGAGGACGGTGATCGAAAGTACCGCGTGGGGACCATGACCCTGTCTAGAATGCGACGTTGCGCACGAAACATTCGACGAGCCTCGGCATTGCCACGCTCGTGATCATAGCCGCACAGATGGAGCATTCCATGCACGATCAACAGCGTCAATTCATGCTCCAGGGAATGTCCGGCATCGTTGGCCTGGCGGATCGCCGTAGGGACCGACACCACGATATCCCCCAACACCGGGACGTCCGCCGGCGGTTGCCACGCCTCTTGGCCGGCAAACGCCAGCACGTCGGTCGGACGGTCCCGGCGCCGATAGCGTCGATTCAATGTTCGCATTGCCGTGTCGCCCACAAAGGTCAGTCCGATTTCCGCCCGCACATACCGCAGCTCGCGGAGCACCGCCTGCACGACGCGTTCAGCCGCGCCGCGACACACCCGGAGACGCCGGAGGTGACACGACACCCGAATCGCCATTAATGGGACTGGCTCCCGGAGGATGCGCGGTCGGGAGGAAGGGAGGCAGGGAACGGGGTTCGCGTTCTCGACACAGACTGACCCTCCGAACGCCGATCATGATCGGTTCGCCCCTGTTTCTTTGACGATTGATGCCGGTCATAGGCGCGGATGATGTCCTGGACCAATCGATGACGCACCACATCCGTTTCGTTGAAGTAGACGAATTGGATTCCGTCGATTTCTTTCAGGATTTCACGAATCTCCACCAGGCCCGAGACGCGATCGCTCGGCAGATCCACTTGCGTGATATCGCCGGTCACCACCGCCTTGGAATTGTTTCCGAGCCGAGTCAGGAACATCTTCATCTGTTCGGCCGTGGCATTTTGCGCCTCGTCGAGGATGACAAACGAGTCGTTGAGCGTACGCCCGCGCATGAACGCGAGGGGAGCAATTTCGATCTCGCCGCGCTCAACCAGGCGATTCGCGCGCTCCAACTCCATCATGTCATAGAGGGCATCATACAGGGGCCGCAGATAGGGGTTGACCTTGGCGAACATGTCCCCCGGCAGGAAACCGAGTTTCTCGCCCGCTTCGACCGCCGGCCGCGCAAGGATAATGCGGCTGACTTCCCGTTGCGCCAATGCTTGCACGGCCATGGCCATCGCAAGATACGTCTTGCCGGTTCCGGCGGGACCGATGGCGATCACGATATCGTGTTGCTCGATCGCCTCAATGTAGAATTTCTGGGTCGGGGTCTTGGGTGCGACCGCGCGTTTTCGGGTCGCTATGGCGATGGGATTGGCCAGCAGATCCTTGATGGAGTGCTCGCCCCCCTGTCTCAGGGCAGCCAGCGCAACATTCACATCGTCCAGTCGGAGATCGTAGCCCTGCGTGGTGAGGGTGGCCAGTTCGGTAATGACTTGCTCGGCCTTGCGCTCGGCTTCCTGCGAGCCCTCGATGACCAACTCCTCCCCTCGGGCCGACATCCGCACCCCTAACTCGCTTTCGACAAGCTTCAGGTGCCGGTCATGATGGCCGAACAGGACGGCGGTATTCGTTCCTTCACGAAGCTTGAGCTTGCGCACGCGGGTGGTCGTTGCCCCCTCTTCGCCAAACCGAGAGATACTCTGATGTTAACAAAAGGGTTTTTATGAAGACAAGGGCGGGTGGCGAGGGGTGCACCATGTGACTCCCTTCGCGAAAACCTCGCGGGATCGGAGGCCTAGGAAGCGGGCGTCCCGGGGACGGTCACGTCGAATTCTTGAACGGCGACCCCATCGTGATTGTCCGCGACCTCCACACGCACGTGGTGGTCGCCTTGGGCACCGGCCGTGGGAACCCACTCCAAGAGGCCGCTCGTCTTTCCAACCGTCATCCCTTGGGGCCCAGCCGTCAACCGAAACTCGAGCGGATCGTGATCAGGGTCCGTCGCCACGATCGCATACTTCACGCGCCCGCCGTCGACGGACAAGGCCGGCGTTGACGTGATCCGAGGATGGCCGTTGCCGATGATGGTCTCCTCCGACTGTGCCATCATCCCATCAGATTGGCCGTCGTTGGGGACGACTTCGACCACCAGGCGATCCCCGCGAAGCAATTCGTCCGATTTGAGGACGGCCCCCGGGCCATCTTGGATCAGGTTTCCGTTCTTCAGCCATCGGTAGGACAATGTCACCTGATGCTCGTCGACATCCGTGACCTCAGCCACCACGCGAATCGTATCGCCGGCCCGAGGTGCTTTTGGCTCCAGGGTCAACTTCAAGACGCTCGGCGGGCTATTTCCCATCACCCATTCGGGCGTCTTGTAGATCGCGCCGTCAACGCTCCCGTTGCTGGGTGTCACCTCAACCGTGAACCGATCACCCTGCTGGGCCACCCCGGCTGAAAGCCTCGCCCCGGTCTGCCCGGGGAGAGGGGCTCCGTTGCGATACCACTGATAGCGAAGCGTAATCGGAGCCTGTGCATCCTGAGCCAGCTCCGTCAGGACACTGGGAATACCGCCTTCTCCGAGCGTCACCCGCGCCAGTTTGATCGATGGCGTAGGGAGCCCCTGCGAAACAACCCGGCCATGGCCTGGGAGAGGAACCGCGGGGGGACTCGATGGGGCACCCACCCAAATCCACAGACCAGCCAGGAGAGGGAGGCTTGCTGCAATCGTCAGCACATAGGGGCGGAGGCGCCCTGCCCTCAGCGGAGCGTGCTCATCTTTCAAGTCTCCGAAGGCGGGAGGCGGCTGGGCCGAAGCCCGCCGCTTCGGCTGCCACCTCCCCCGAGACGTTACTTTCGGTATCGGACTCGGCACATCAATCCCGTTGATGGATCCAGGTCACATAGCGGCTCCATGGTTTGCCGTTCAGATTTGCCCCCATGTTCAGAGTCGCCCCTGAACTAGTGTGGATGAACAGCATGGAATTGGTACCTGGTCCGGGTCCAGGTCCGCCGCAGGAAGTCATGCACCCCTCAGGAGTCGCCCTGATCTGAATGACTACCGAAGAAGCCAACCCACTACCCAACCCCACAGAGGTATTGGCGTTGGTATTCCCTCCGCTTGTGGTGGTCCCTAAGATCGGGTCCTTGTAGGCCGTACCGGTCTTGTAGTACATGGCGTACAGATTGCTCGTCCCCGTCGAGGCACAGATATCGTTCGTCGGAATGAAGGTGGGGAAGAAGATCGTGCCGCCAGCCAAGGTGGGCGGCACAATCGCACGCTCCCCCGCGGTCTTTAACTTCGCGAACCACCCCCGCTTGCTCTGCACCAATGCAACCATGCTCTGAAAATCAGTTGCCCCGGAGACGCCGCTGATCTGATTCGACAGCCCTGTCGAACAGGTGATACACAACACGGCATCGGACACGTCAACCAGATCGTCCTCCATGCAACTACCGATGGACGACTCCGTGCAGGTGCCCTTTGCCACAGAATCCTTGACCCCGAACAGGTACTGCTGATCGGCATTCACCTTGTCGGCCGCGCTGTAGTAGCGACCCGTGCCAAAGAAGACCCAATTCTCGTTGGAATCGTCCAGGGTCACGACCGGCGCGGCCATGATTGGTCCCGTTTCTCTCCACGTTCCGACCTTGTCCTGGAACATGTCCAGCATCTCGGTCGGAACACGGCCGGTCCCACCACTCACTCCCCACGTCGCCGGTGTACAGGGAGCCGAGGCACAGCCTTTCGTCGACAAGCGATAGAGCTTGCCCCGCCATGGCAGGCCTCCGTCATGAATGGTTCGCCCGAAATAAGCCATATCGACCCGATAGTCGAGATCCCGGTCTGTCGCGACCAGATCGGAGAGCCACGACTTCCACGATCCGACGCTCATCGTGGTCACCAAGCTATTCCCGGCACCAGGCCCTGCCTTCAGATCGACAGCATAGAGCTTGGCCGTCTGGTTCCCTGTACTCATATCCGCGGCATAGCCGTTTGGACCGGAGCTCATCATCAAATACCACTTGGCATTCGTCTCATCGGTCGATACATCGGTCTGCGGGCTGACACGAATGACGGTCGGTGACGACGTCGTCAGACCTAGCCCCGCGTCGCTAAAACTCATCAACAGCTTGGGACTGGCCTCTGGATTGGTCACATCCAGCACGAAGTACGCACTGTAGAAGGTGCGATTCGTGCCGCCGATATTGACGGTCATGGGCGGAGCGCCGGATCCGGCAGAACATTGTCCGCAGCTGCCGCCCATCCGGAACCCGCCGATGAGAATCGTGCCCCACCCACCCGGATGATCGGCATCCGGAGTGAAGATTCGTGCGTCGAAGACCTTGGGTTTCAAATCGACGAAGTACACATGGCTATAGTCCGACTGCGTCAAGAAACGGAGCTGGGGCAACAGCTCGTAGGGAACGTACCCCCACAATTCCTCTCCCAAATCCTTGCCGCTGCTATTGTCCAGTTGGTTCTTCGTGAACCAACCGCTTTCAACGCTCGCCGTCGTGGGATCGTCACCGGCATGATAGTACCCCGCATTGAAGGCGTGCAGCATGCCGTCGTTCGCCCCGACATAGATGACCTGCCGGCGATGACGATACTGTTGAAAGAAACTCAGGTAACTCGCATCCCCGTAGGCCAGGTGGAAATTCGATTGGGGCACACCCACCAGAGTGGGAGGCGAATGAATGGGGTCGCCGTACTTCCAGACTTTGGACACGAGGACACCCCCGTCCTGCACGTCCATCAAACGGGTCCGCATCCCGGACACTTCCTCGCCCCGGATGAAATTGATGATGTTGTCCGCCGTGGTGACTCCGCTGGGTGTCGCACGGAGGTAGGGACCCAGCGTCCCGGAATTGGCCGTACTGAAGGCCATTTGCTCCCCGGGATCGACAACCTTATCGTTGTTTTGGTCCACCCAGGTGATCAAATTGCGCGCGCTGGGAGCGGCCAAGGCCAAACGCTTGCCGGCCTCCCAGATGGGCTTCACGTCTTTCAGTTGCTGATCCGCCAAGGTCGGCGTGGTGCTGTCTGCCGCACCGTCCCCGTTGGCATCCACGTACTTATTGACCAGCACTTTCCCATAATTGACGCTCGAGGCATTGTCCTCGTACCGCGTCGTAATGATCATGTCGTCAGCATTCACCAAGCGCCCATCCTGATTGGTATCCTCGCGCAAGTTCCCGTACCGATCGATGAAAAGCCCTTCGGTAAAGCCCAACCACTTGACGTCACTGCCCCCTGTTCCGACATCACTCACATAAAAGTACGCCTGATACAGCGCCCCGTCTCCCGTCAAGGAGGAGGCCAAGACGGACACCGAACTACCCGACGCGCTTTTCCGCAATATGGACGTCAGGGTCGCCAACAACCGTTCCTGTAAGTCGTCGACATTGGACGATTCGAAATACGTGTCCGGGATGCAGTCCGCGTTACAACCGGGCACAGTGGACCCCGTCGTCCCGTTGGCATTATTGACCTTGTCCCACTCGGCCGGGAGGTCCGGCCGATTGTTGCTGTTGGCGTCCTCAAAGCCACCCAACTGGGCGGCGTGCATCAGCAGTTCCCGTCCCGCGATGTTTCCAAAGGCGTAGAAGGTGTACACCGTGACATTTTGGAATCCACCCAGGCAATGGCCTGGAGCGTTAATCACGGGGATGTTCGGAGCCGCGCCTCCGCAGGGGTTGCTGCCTCCATTGTCCGGCCGCAGGTCGTTGATATGCATCCAATACGCCACGTCATCTAGATAGTGATTGCCGCTGTCGGAATAGTCCGTCTTATGCTCACCGAGCAGCGTGGTGTTTGGTGTCGCGGCATTCGTGTTGCAGGTCCCGTTGGGCGCATGGATCGTTCCGCTGCCGCCGTTACAATGTGTGCCGTGCAACGGATGCCCATAGTCCTGCATGGCCGCAGGAACATTAGTGTCATTGGTCGGCGTCCCATCCGTTACCAGAATCACAAAGGTCTTGCAGCAACGGACCTCGCTCGAGGTGCTGGCCCACGCCGGCGTGTGGTTACTGCCATAAAAATAGGGGTCACGTCCGCACGCATTGGCGATATAGCCCGCCGGACACGTTTCGCTTCCGGTCAAGGCGGAAATCTCCCCTGAACCAATACTGCCGATCCCCGAGGCTCCAAGAGCCACGCCATTGGAATTGCCTCCAGCAAACGCGATGGGGTAGATGTAGGACGAATTGCCCGGCATGGTGGAATTGATCTGCGCGACATACCGCCCGGCTTCATAGAGAGATTCCGCCAGGGGTGTCCACGTCGAGGGGAAGGATTCCTCGATGGCATCGAGCATCGCCGCCGTATTGGTGCTGAAGGTTTCGATCCCCGTTGCGTTCCAGTTGATCGTCTGCCGGGATCCCAAGCCGACCAACATGCGCGCCCCTTCCGAACTGCTCTTGAACTCGAGGAGCCCGAAGCGCGCCTTGGCCCCGATCTGCTGAACCACGCCGGTCGGCTCGCTGTTTTGCACGATTCTCAATTTGTAATAGGATTCCGCGAAGCCATCCCCGTCGGTACAGCTTGTGGCGCTGCTCGATGGTTGCGTATTGTCATTATCGACACAGAACCCGCCCTGAAGGCCATTGTTGCTGCCTCGGAGCATGATCCAGATGGTCCCCGGCGTTCCAGGGGTCGCCGAAGTCGGCACGCGCCCCGCATAGACGGCGCTGGACACCGAAGCGGTGATCTCATGGCCGCTTCCGGAATTGAAGATGGCTTGTGCGGAAATCGTGATCTTGGCCGGGCTCCCCGTAGAGGGACAGGTGCCGTCCGCGTTTCTGGTGACGATGCAATCCCCGCCCGACATGGCTTTCTTGAGGGCGTCAAAACGCCGGAAGGTCGCCCAATTGAGAAAATTCCCATCCCACTGTGTAGAACCACACGTGGCACTGATGGACGCGCGCATCACCGCCAATTCAAATCGGGTATTCGTCGCATCATAGGTGTAGCAGCCTAACGTTTGAAAATACCCGCTATAGGTCGAGGTCGCGACGAAGCTCTGATTGACCGGAGTCGTTCCTCCGGTTGCCAGAACACCGCACCAGGTCGCGTCGCAGGCACGAGACTCCATACTTCCGGAGTTGTCCAGAATGAGGAGAATGTTCGGTGGAACCACGTCCGCCACAAACGGCGGTACCGATTGATAGTCGGCCACCAGTTGAGCGCGACCTTCCGTCGGCGCCAACATCGCACTGAGTCCAAACATGGCGAGCGCTGCAAGGGTGGTAATAGTCGGGCGTTTCATGACCATTGCCTCCTTACGGTGTAACGTCGTCATCTCGTATTTCCCCGCAATCATGGCCGTCCGGATCCCCGTGCCTCTACGTCAGGGCAGGTCACTGCGGCAAGTACAACACCATCTTCACGATCGTTGACGGCTGTTCACGCTTCACGAGATATCGCACCTCGGCCGACACCCGAATGGCATGGGCTTCAATCGGATTGCCGTTGCGGTCCACGATCACGACATCTGGTGCCAATCGATATTCTTGCCCGTTAATCTCGAACGACGTCTCACGGACCGCCGTCACCGTTCCCAGCCGTGCTCCGGTCATTTCGACCACGCCGTCGGCTTGCGCCGACGACACGCTGGGTATCCCAATCGCCAGGACCGAGCTCAGGCACAGACCCACCAGCTGCGCTGCTCCCAGCCGTTTCAACCCATCCCAATGACGACATGCCATGCTCATACCTTCCTCCGCATTATGAGTTGGGTTGGCGCTTGCACCCTTGGTCGCCTTCGCCTGTATAGCAGTAGTACTCACCGCGCACGTTGACCACCGTGCCTGTCGCTTGATTCTGCGCAAAACAATTGATGGTGAAGAAGGTCTCGATCGTCGCCTTACCGAATTCGCCGCTACCCGACTGCTTCCGAAAGTCCTTGTCGATATCGCCCGTGACTTGATAGATCGGATTGACTGCCGGCACCATCATGCGCAGATTCGGCGCCGCAGCAGGCCCGATGGCCACATCGGCATTGTTGGTGTTCAGCAACAGAATTTCCGGCTGCAAATTCGCCGCGTTGACGACCGGCCCGACCGGCCATACGAGCCCGGGAGGGACTGCTCCGCTATCCAAGACCTGCTGAATCACCTGCGCTCCAGTCTGCACGCAGGATTCCGCGGCTTGCACACCGGCCTCGTTCGTTCGCGTATACCCAGCGGAGGTATTTTCCAAGGAGGTGACGGTAATCGCAGCAATACCCAGCGCGGTCAGCATGACCAGAATGACCATGACGGCCAACATGGCGATCCCGCGTTGATTGCGCAGTGAGGAAAATCGTCCCTGATACGACATCATAAAGACTCCTGCCGACTAGCACGCATCGCACATTGTGAGGTTGCGTGCATCGATCGTCTTGGTCAGCACCCGCCTCCGCACCGAGTTATACGGTGGCACCTGCGCAGCAAAGTCACCCGCGACAAACACACCCGCATTATGGTTGTGGTCACTGACTTGCAGCGCGTTCACTGTGAAGTTGCTCGTCGCTGTACCATCTCCAAAACCCTGATCGGCCGACCGGGCCGTCTGCCTAGCGACGAGATTCACTTGGACCAGCCGGATTCGTTCCGGCACGCGCGGGGGGATGGACCACACGTCATTGGTGATGAAATCACCAGGCGAAAAGTTGCCCGACGCATCGATATCATCGATAACCCGCTGCGCCGGGTCCCCCGCTACACACTGATCGCAGGCATACGCCAGTTGCAGGTCTTCGATACCATCGGTAATGGCAACCTGATTGTTGACTGCCCCACCGACGCCGACGGCGCCGCGTAAGAGGCACGGCAATCCGACGGCCCCGCACTGTGCCTGCGTATTCGCCACCGTGTACTGGATACATTGGAGCAGATAGACCTGGGCGCCCGGCGGAAACGACATGTTGATATGAGCCGGCTGGGCCAACTGGAGTCCGTTTGCTCCGCTCAAACCCGTCACTTGCGCCGTATAGCTTCCATTGACGGAGATCACGTTCGACGTCGTCAGAAGCCCAGCTGTCTGCATGGCCGCTACGGCGCCTGGCTGGAGTTGGATCGTCGAGAAGGCCGGTGTTGTGGTCGCAGCCAGGGTCCAGGTGGCTGCGCCGCCCGCCACTTGGGTGTTGGTCATGGGAACAACCAGCCGGACCTGGTCGGGACCGGTGTCAGGCCCTGCAGGCGTTTGATCAATGGGCACGATCGGCGCCGGGGTCCCGGTCGGAGTAACGCAATTCCCCACCTGCATGCCGGCCTGCCACCCGAACCCCGCCACCTTGATATCCCGTGCCAGCAGTTCCATCGCCACTCGCACACCTTGTTGGGCGTCCACGACCTGCCCGCTGGTTCGCGTGGCCTTTTCGCTGGCCACCAGTACGCCAAACCCTGCGCCCACGATGATGGCCGTGACAGCAAGCGCCATCATGACTTCCACCAGCGTGAATCCGCCTGGGGCGTATGTCGCCCGGCACGATGATCGAGAGGGACTTCGGTGTTGTCTCATAACAACCCTTTTCTTCCCCAGCACATTACTCCCGGGCGACCACCGACGTGAGTGTCACCACCTGATTCCTGACGAATCCCCCCGCCCGTTCCTTGGCCTGCCAATTGACCGCAATGGTGATTTGGAACTGATTCAGCGACGGCACGGTAGGAATGGGAACCACCGCGACAGTTCCGAAGGCATTAGTCAGGCCACTGTTTGTCAGGGATTGGGTCCACTGTGTAAAATCCCCACTGGCCTGCGGCTCATTGAGCGCACTGGGTTGGGTCCCAGGCACTCGGGTATCGATGTTGTTGTAAGGGCTTGGGTTCACTCCTGCCCTCGCACGATTGAATTGCATGCGTTCCATCATCTCCCCGGCCAAGGTCGAGGCCACAGTCAAGTCGTTGGCGTCGACGTTCCTGTTCATTGAGATCGCCTGCATCCCCGCCAACGCGAGGAGCCCGACCGAAAGAATTCCGGCGGCAACCATGCCTTCAATGAGGGAGAAACCCCTCTGGCACCCATGCGTCCACGTCATCTGCAGGCCTTTCTATGGACAGATCCCGCCGGGAGCCACCGCAAGTTCACACCAGCGCACACGCCCGCCTGGTGTAACTGTCACGGAATAGGTGACATTCTGCGGCACGTTTTGAATGATCCACACCACCCCGGGAGCCCCGATCGGAGCCAACAACCCTTGTTGATTGAATGCAGCCGGGGTCGCCACACCACCTCCGGCATTGGTAATCGACGTGATGTTCACACCTTTTGTCTGCAAGCCGGTCGAGATGACTGCCCCGGTAATGCCATTCACAAGAGGGGTATTAGTATTGGCATTTAGCACGTTTACGGCCAATGTTTGCCCCTCCTGTCCAGCCTGGAGCGCGGGCAGTACGGACACCGTCACATTGAGGTTCATCGCCAGCAATCGGGAGGTTTGCAGCGTGGCAGCGATGTCCCGCGCGGCTTTCTGGACCTCCGTTCTTGCCATCATTCTGGAAAAGGCTGGTAGTGCCATCGCTCCCATCACCGCGACGATCGCCACAACGGTGATCGTCTCCACCAGCGTGAAGCCTTGCTGCAATCGATTCCGTCTGTCCGCCCTGACCGCCTTCAACATGTTCGACACCTCGACACCGCACTGGGGAGCAAAGGCCATGCCGATAGCACAGGCCCAGGATTCCCCCTAAGTCCTCGACTTTCTAAGGTCCCTGGAGCGAGTGGGCGCGGCAGAGTCCGAATTCTGCCGCCCCTTGGTTCATTTTCCGTTCAGAGACACTACCGAATATTGCGCCTTGCCAAACTCCCGCCTCTGTGCGTCGGAGTAGGGTAAACCACAGTCAAGTCTAGCAGAGGGCCAGGGGGTGGCAACTAATTAGCAGAATTCCAACCGAAATTAGCGGCGCCTGGTGCCAACCATGAATATCAATCCCGAGTGGAGGAAGGAGGGTGGCACCATTCGACGGGGGCTGGGCAACGAGGGAGCGCGGCGAGAGACTCAGGAGCCTCTCGCGGGTACCGGTTTCCTTACTTCAATGCAACCTTCCGCACCTCCTGCAGGGTTGTGTGACCGAGAATGACCTTGGAGATTCCATCCTGCATGAGCGTCTTCATCCCCTGCCGCCGTGCCAGCTTCAATAGCTCATGGGCACGTGCCTTGGTCTGAATCAGCTCCTTCATTTCATCGTTGCCCTCCAACAGCTCATACAACGCCAGGCGGCCTCTGAATCCGGTCTGGTGGCAACGCTCGCATCCAACCGGTCTCCACAGGGAGTCGATCTCCGTAATGGCAATTTCCTCTCCAACCCCCTGCTGAGCGGCATGTATCCATTCCAAGTCCCGTCGTTCAGTCGACGTGGGACGATACGACTCCTTGCAGGCATCACACAGCCTCCGGCACAGCCGTTTCGCAAGGATACCCAACATGGCGTCGGCAAAGTTAAAGGCATCGCACCCCATGTCCAGCAGCCGGGTGACGGTTTCCACGGCGCTATTCGTATGGAGGGTACTCAGGACCAGATGCCCCGTGAGGGATGCCTCGATCGCGATATCAGCCGTTTCCTTGTCACGCATCTCCCCCACCATGATGACATCAGGGTCCGCCCGGAGAAAAGCTCTCAAGGCCGTAGCGAAGGTCAGGCCGATCTTGGGATGCACCTGAAGCTGACGCAGGCCCTCCTGGGTGATTTCGATGGGGTCCTCGACGGTCCAAATCTTTCGCTGGTCGTCATTGATACGCGCCAGCATGGCATGCAGCGTGGTCGTTTTCCCTGATCCGGTCGGTCCCACGCACAGCAGAATGCCGTACGGCCGTGTCACCATTTGTCCGAGCGACTCAATGAGTGACGGAGCCAAATCCATTTCCTCGAGCGGCCGCAGGGCCTTTGCCGCAAGGACACGGAGCACCACATCCTCATTCTGACCGGCCGTCGGCAGCGTCGCCACGCGCAATTCCAACTCTTGCCCCTCGGCGAGACGAAATCGAATCTTGCCATCCTGAGGTTTACGCGATTCGGCAATATCCAAATTGGCCATGATCTTGATGCGTGAAACTACCGCCCGGCGATAGGCAGCGGGCACCTTCATGTAGGTGAAACAGACGCCGTCCACCCGGTACCGCACGACCACGTCTTTCTTGGTTGAATAGGGCTCCAAATGAATGTCAGAGGCGCCCAAACGGTAGGCATCGGCGATGAGCTGGTTCGTCAGCCGCACAATGGCTGAATTGTTTTCATCTACTCCCTCGCGCCCATCGTCGAGTCGGAGGGTAGGCCCCTCCTCTCGAACCAGTTCGCCAATAATGGCCTGGATGGATTCGCGGTGTCCCCCGCCCTGAGCGGCATCCAGCCATTGGGTGATCTCCCTGCGGAGGCCCACAGCCAAATCGACTGACAAGCCGGGAAAGGCATACTGGATATCCAGCACACGATCCAGGTCCGATGGGTCATCGACAATGACCTGCAACTTCGCCCCGTCCCTCCGAACGGGTACCCACCGGTGGCGTCGCAGGTAGTCAATCTTCACGATGTTCAGCACCTCCGGAGCAATCACCATCCGCGGGTTGAATGGGAGATATCGGCACGCAAAGTGCTGCGCGAGCGCCTCGCCCAACGCCTGGGGGGACACCCCTTTGTCGGTCAGGAGGACCTCCTCAAGGTCGAGTCCACGACCATTCGCCAGCTCCAACGCCTGCGAGAAGTCCGTTTCCGTGAGCAGTCCGGTCCCGATCAGCCGCCGAAATGCTTCCACCCGACCACCCTTTTCAAGCGCGCCCCGCTGCAGCCCCGCGCACGTATTCATGATCTCAGCCCTTTCACTTGGTAACAATCCTGTGGCCCCCCTATCCCTGTACACCCTGCTCCGGTCGCCCTAGGTCTCCCGCCAGGTCCCCGCAGCCACCTCCACCACCGGCAGCCCGCGATAGAGCCCGCTACGCAACTCGTGATTGAACCACACTTCCAGCCCCGCTCCCGTCGCGGATAAGGCCCCTTCCGCCAGTACCGCCCCGAAGGTGCGGACCGGTCCTTCTATGCTCAAGGCCCCGGTGGTGTACAACACCCCATTGAGATTCACATTGGCCAATCGAACGGGCACCCGCGTCCCCAGACTCACCCCGTTCGTAGGCGGCGAAAGGACAGGCACCGGAAGCCCCTCGGCGATCGGTCGCCACGTCACATGGGCATTCACCACAAACACCCCTTCGGCATAGGGGACCGTGGCCGTCAAACGTGGCAGGTTGTCCCCCCGAGGCGCCTGCTGGTCCAGGGTATCCACGAACACCAATCCTCGCGTCATGCCCACGGCCGCGGAGCGGAGGACGTCATCCAAGGTCATGCCGGCACCCCCCGTCTCATTCCCGTTCCCATGCAGCCGCCCCATGGCATCGACGGTGAAGTAGCTCCCATATTGTTGGGCCATACGCTTGAGGCGCGCATAGTCCCACCGTTCCACGGGGAGACCTGGAACCGGAAATTGGTGGTGCGTCACATGAAGAGGCGGGCCGATCCTATTTCCCCCTGGCTCCAATTCTGTGAGCGCGCCCCCCACTTTCATCTCAAACCAACGGTCTTCGCGATCAGGCATCTCGCCATAGGCCTGCCCCGTCACCCGCGCCATGCTCGATTGCGCCGGCACATCCGACCAAGCTCGCACCGCGGCATCACCCACGATCTGCATGCCACCCCAATGAGCCCAAACCGGGGAGGCCGACGTACCGACAACAGGCAAGGCCGCCGCTTGAACCGCCGATCCCACCGCTGGGAAAGGGACTGCCGCCAGCTGCACGCGCACGGTTCGGGGCGCCTCATCGTGTGTCCCACTCCCCACTGCCGTCACCTCGACCGTGCAGAGCAGATCGGATCGTGTCGGCCCGTATATCTTGAGCGCGATCACCCGGCCCATGCTGCCGAGCTGCCGAAACCACCCCCGTTCGGGATCGTTCATGAGCTGGTCGTGCTCCGTTCGTCGCGCGTCGAAGCCAAGATCGGGGTGCTCGGCCGTCCCGCGAAATTGCGATCGTCCTTCGGCATCGAAATAGGACAGGCCTCCACCCGCCGTCCGCTCGCGCTTCAGCAACACCTGTCGCAGAGCCTCCGAAGGGATCTCCTCCGGGGCGTGGATCCACCCCAAAACCAGATCGGCCCCGGCCTCAGCGACATGCAACCCGGCTGCATCGTCTCGCAAGATGCGTCCACTCGCGATTTCTTGCGTGGCCAGATGCAGGGCCGTCATCCCCAACAGTGACACGGCCAGAACGAGAAACAGCGCCACCATGAGCGCGACCCCTTGAGAATTCTGTACCGCCGCTCTCTTTCCCATAATCATCCTTTCAATGGATCGTGAACATCCCCCCGGACGTGACTCACACGCGAATGGCGACCAACTGGCTCAGGGGATGCCTCATTCCACTGATCGCCAAATCGATTCCGACTGAGGCAATCAGCCGCGGATCCTCCGTCAATTGCCCCTCACGAGTGCGATAGTGGAACCTCGCACCCTCCAGATCTCCGATCAGCGTATTCGACCCCCCATCGACCTGCCGCATCAGCTTGAAATGACCTGCCTGGCCTTCCACCACGTAATACCGCACATCATTGATCACGAGAATCTCCGTGCCGGCAGGAATGGTGTCCTCCAGAGGCAGCGTGAGAACGAGGCGGGACTGTTGCCCAGTTCGAGCTAACCGACGCTCCACACACCCTGACGAATGGCACAACCGCACTCGTTTGCCTTCTGGCCAGCCGCTCCCATCGCGAACGGCCAGTACCGTTTCCCCGGCTGCCGCCGCGGCGATCAGGCTGGTCGCCATGCTATTCACATTGGCCTGGAACGCCACTTCGCTCTCCGTCGCTCGCCCCAACGATGCCCAGGCCATACCATTCTCATTGACCATCGCCCGAATGTCCTGTTCCCACACCGCCAGCCCAATTCTCGCGTCCTGCATCCGTGCCATGTCCCGCTGTTGAATCCGAAACCGTGCCTCCAGCCGCGACACGGCCTCAAAAGACCACGCGATCACCACCATCCCAATGCCCAGGGCACATAGCAATTCCATCAGGCATATTCCACGAGCCCCCCGCAATCCGCCGCGTATTGTTCGACCACCCGTCTCCATGCCCATCTTTGCCTCATGCCCCCCCGACAAAACGCGGATTGCCTCGAATCGTCCCCACGGCCACCTCTCGCACGCCACCAAGTGGTAGCCGATACCGCACCGCGGCCCGAATGAAGACGTATCCGCTTTGGTTCACGTTCCCGACTCGACTCGGTTCGATTGACCACACAAGCTGCATGCCGTCGACGAGCTCCGCCGCCGAGATAGTCCCGTCCCCGGCGATCCGATCCGCACCAGCCCCATCTTCCCGAAGAGGGGGCACCGCCCCTCCCCGGCCTGATCCGGCTTCCGCGACCAAGCGTTCCCACGGTGTCGCACGCATTTCCTCGAGTTTCGAGGTCACCAGGGCCAATGCACGCGTCCCCTGCGCGCCAAACACCCTGCCGTGCTCCGCCCACTGCACCATCGCAAACCCTCCGGCCATCCCAATCCCTGCAATCACCGACGCCACCATGACCTCCACCAGCGTGAGCCCGGCTGATGCATGGTGCCTCGCCATCCCCTGATCCGTCTTCCTGCACACACGCGTGCTCATGAGACTGTCACCCGCCCGGTCAGGGACACCGTGACCGTCCACTGTCGACGGTTCGCCCCTTTGAGTAGGAGACGGATTGGGCTTGCCACCCGGCCAGTCGGATGGAACCACACCGATCGATCCTCCGGCTCACCCTCAACCACCACTCCACGGCCTCGAAAGTCATATCGGCGAACCACACGGGCCGTCGGGTCGCCGGATGCGACTTCGAGCTGATCGCCCTGTTCTCCGAACGTCACATCCATACGCTGATGCCTCGTCATGGCCAATAGCCGGGCCGTCCGCAACTCACTGGCCACCTCCGCGATCACAGCCTGCTGCCGATACCGCGTCCCGGCCGAAGCCAGCTCCGGAATCGCCAACGCCATCGTGAGACCGACGATCACGACGGCCACGCTGCATTCCACCAAACTTTGTCCGCCCTGTCCCCACCGTCCGTGCTTCATGGTGCCTCCTGACCCGCTCCAATCGAGATTCCGTGCGGCCTGGCGACATTCCAAGACTCATGCCAGCCCTCATGCTTGTCCTCCCGACATGCGGAACCGCGACTGCCACTCGCATGGTTCCGCTTCACAACGAATGAGTTAGGAATACGAAGCAAGGCGGTCCGCCCACGCCCCGGTGACAGTTGGAGGTCACTTCGGCTTTCGGTGTTGCGACACAGAGGGGGTATCGGATACAGCGGTCGAGCGAAAAAGATACGCCTGGCAGGGGCTACGTAGGAGGGGGGAGCTGTTCGTTCGGGTTACGGGCCCGGATCAATCAGCCGCCAATACCAACTCAAGATCTGCGCATGGAAGAAAAGAGAGAGGACGGCTCCAAGGGCCAAGAATGGACCGAAGGGGATATACTCGTCACGCCGCAGGACCTTGAAACCAATCAGGCTGACCCCGACCACCGATCCGACGAGAGCGCCTATCATGATCGTCAGCAGCGCAGGCCGCCATCCCAAGAACGCCCCCACCATGCCGAGCAGTTTAATGTCGCCTCCTCCCATGCCCTCCTTGCCAAAGAGATAGGGACTGGCGACGGCCAAGCCCCAAAGCAATCCGCCTCCGACAAGGATGCCGAGGAGGCTGTTCAACAGGCCGACAGGGAGAACCGTCGCGGCACAAACTACCCCGATGACGATCCCCGGCAGCGTCACACTGTCCGGGATGATCGTGTGCGAGAGATCGGTGCCCGTAATCACGATCATGGCGGAGAAGAAGGCGGCATACGCTGCGGCCTCCCACCCCCAGCCAAAATAAGCCACGATGGCCACCCATCCCAAGGCATTCCCAAGCTCGACCAGGGGATAGCGGATCGGTATTCGAGTTCGGCAGGCTCGACAGCGCCCGCCGAGAATCGCATAACTGAGTAGCGGCAGGTTGTCATAGGGCGCGATGGGCGTCTCGCACTGGGGGCAATGCGAGGCCGGCCACGCGACGGATTCTTCGCGGGGGAGCCGATAGATACAGACGTTGAGGAAACTGCCGACCAGGGCACCGAACAGAAACACCACTATTTGGATGGTCCCCATGACTAATCTCTACGATATGGGTGGTAGGGGCAATTCGGCATAGCCAAACCGGCCTGGTACTTCTGAGCCATTGCGGGGTTTTCCGGAGTTCTGGAATACTTTGCCCCGCGTGCGGCCCAAACAGATCACCTCACTGGCTGATGCCTAAGGAGACTACATTATGGCGAAGACAGCATCTCGTGCAAAGAAAATCACCGGGGCCGTCACGTTGCCGCCGCGGAAAAAACGGCCGGAGTCGTTGACCAGCCGCGAAACGGAGATTCTGCAGCTCATCTGGTCAGGGTTCAAAAACAAGGAAATCGCGCAGCGTCTGAAAATCAGCGTGAAGACCGTCGAGGCGCATCGCGCGAACATGATGAAAAAGATTCGCGTGTCGAATACGGCCCAACTGCTCAAGGCCGCCATTCAGGGGGGCATGATTCGCGTGCGTTAGGGCCCACGCCGCTGGCGTACCACCTCAAAGAACGCGACCGCGGCGGCGGCGGCCGCGTTCAGCGAAGCCACCCGCCCCCGCATCGGGATGCGCACCCGTTCATCGCACGCCGCCAGCACGCCGGGCCGAATGCCCTGTCCTTCTCCTCCCAGAACGAATCCCACAGGTCCCGTGTAGTCGACATCGTTGATCGTCTTCGTCGCACCGGCGTCCAACCCGTACAGCCAGAGCCCGGCTTCCTTGAGCTGCTCCAAGAGGCGTGTCACATTCGTCACTTGCGCCACACGCATATGCTCGATTGCCCCCGCGGAACTCTTGGCCACCGTTCCAGTAAGTCCCACTGCCCGACGTTCCGGGATCATCACACCGTGGACCCCGGCGCCCTCCGCGCTGCGGAGCACGGAGCCGAGGTTCTGCGGATCCTGCACTCCATCCAACACGGCCACAAAGGGGGGCTCCCCACGCTTTGCCGCGAAGGCAAGGATTTCCTCCACACTCGCATACCGCTTGGCTGACGCCACCGCCACCACACCCTGGTGACGCGCCCCCTGCGCCAGACGATCCAGCATGACTTTCGGTTCTACATGGATAGGGATCCGACGACCACGCGCCAATTGGACGAGGTCCTCCACGTGCCCGTGCGTGTGGACCACCAATACTCGCATGAGCGGACGCCCGGCTTGCAGGGCCTCCGTCACGGCATGGACGCCGTAGAGCACCTCCTCGTGATCACCGACTCCAGCGCGTCGATCCATCCGGCTTGTCTTCCAGGGTCACTCCTTGCGCGGCCAAGGAGGTTCTGATTTCATCGGCACGCCTGAAGTCTTTCCTCTTGCGCGCCTCATGGCGTTCGTCGATCAGCTGCTGAATCCGCGCTTCCGACAATTCCGCAAGCCCCCCCGAAGGAGACATCATGGTCTTGCTGTGAAGTTGGAACGTATCTGACTGAAAGAGTCCCAGCACCGCGCCGAGGCGACGAAACTCTTCCCGAACACGAACCCGTCCCTTGCCCGAGAGTCCGGATTCCATCAGCTTGTTGACGTCGCTTCGCAGCCGCTGGATTTCTGCAAGGGCAACCGGGGTGTTCATATCGTCGTCCATGGCCTGCTCGAATCCCGCCTGCGTTCGATCGAAAAGCGCCTGCAACTGCCCATCTGCGGAGGGGGCACTCACCCCCGGCTCCTTCAAACGTTGAAACAGATGGTAAAACCCGAACAGCGCATTTTTCGCCTCCCGCAAGCTCTGATCGGAGAAGTCGAGCGGACTCCGATAGTGGGTGCCCAACAGGAAATAGCGCAACACTTCCCCGGTCGTCGCCTCATTCCACCCCTCCTGTGCCCCGGCACGCTCAAAGATCTCCCGAATCGTGAAGAAGTTCCCCAGCG
>FKKE01000520.1_pt1 | contig 101106 bp, 102 predicted proteins | sample 1106331 | NCBI WGS metagenome assembly FKKE01 (sample SAMEA3931202, study PRJEB13176) | freshwater metagenome | biome: Drinking water system; feature: drinking water; material: freshwater | place: China | collected 2013-02-06 | reverse complement strand
GCGGCGGCACGTTCGACATCTCCATCCTCAAGCTCAAGAACGGCATTTTCGAGGTCCTGTCCACCAACGGCAACACGCACCTGGGCGGGGACGACTTCGACCGGGCGCTCGTGGACCTCTTGCTGAACGATATCCGCACGCAGCACGGGCTCGACCTCTCGGCCCATCCCGACCAGATGCAGGCCCTGCGGCTGGAGGCGGAGCGGGCCAAGATCCGGCTCTCCGACGACCTCAAGACCGCGATGACGATCGAGCTGCCGGACGGCCAGAGCCCGTTCCGCCGGGAACTCACGCGCGACCAACTCGAAGCCCTGACGAACGGCCTGGTCGACCGAACCCTTCTGCCGTGCCGCATGGCGCTGGCCGACGCCGGCGTCACGCCGGCGGACATCGACGAAGTCGTGCTGGTCGGCGGCTCCACCCGCATGCCCTTGGTCCGCCGCCGCGTGCAGGAACTCTTCGGCAAGGTCCCGCACAGCGAATTGAATCCCGACGAGGTCGTCGCCCTGGGCGCCGCCGTGCAGGCCGACATCTTGAGCGGCGGAACCCAGGATATGCTGCTCTTGGACGTCACCCCCCTCTCGCTGGGCATCGAAACGATGGGCGGGGTCATGAGCCCCCTGATCCGGCGCAACACGACCATCCCCACCAGCGCAAAGGAAATGTTCACGACTTACGTGGACGGCCAGACATCCGTGGACATCCACATCCTCCAAGGGGAACGCGAACTGGTCCGCGACAACCGGAGCTTAGCCCGCTTTCAGTTGAAGGTGCCGCCGCTGCCCGCCGGCGTGCCCCGCGTGGAAGTGCAATTCCTGATCGACGCCAACGGCATCCTGCACGTCACGGCGCGCGACATCCGCACCGGCCAGGCCCAATCCGTCGAGGTGAAGCCCTCGTACGGCCTCTCGGACGAGGAAGTCGAGCGGATGATCGGCGAGTCGTTCAAATTCGCCGCGGAGGATCTCAAGGCACGCCAGTTGATCGAGGCCCGGACAGAAGCCGAAGCCATCCTCAAGGCCACCGACAAGGCCTTGACCCTGGGCGGCCATCTGATCGGCGCCGAGGAAACGGCCGCCATCCGGACCTCGTTACAGACGCTTCGGGAAACCTGCCGAGGGGAGGATCACCGGATGATCCGCGCGCGGATCGCGGACGTCGAAAAAACCACCCATCACCTGGCCGAAGTGCTGATGGACAACTCCCTCAAGGAAGCCCTGCAAAACAAGAAACTGTCCGAATTGTCGTAACCGATTGCGCGCGGCTGGCGCGCCCAGCACCGAGGAACCGGCTATGGATTTGTTCTGGAAGGATGCGGAAGAGCTCGCCATTCGTTTGGTCGAGACGCACCCGGACACGGACCCCCTGACGGTCCGTTTCACCGACCTGCATGCTTGGATCGTCGCCCTGCCCGACTTCAAGGACGACCCCAAGAAATCCAACGAGAAAATCCTGGAAGCCATCCAAATGGCCTGGCACGAGGAATATCAGGACGCCAAGTCCTGAGACAGGCCTGCAACGGGCTTGCCTGACGCGCTACAACGCGCCATCCGGCAACTGATCCAGACGATAAAAGTCGGCCGGGTCGAGCCGGATGGGCGCCGAATCCGTCGGCTCCGTCCCCTTAGCGAAAATTTCCACCGTCCCCTGCCCTTCCGGCCCGTGCGGCAGCATGCCCGTTTTGGGGTCCACCCGCACGAACTGAATCTCGTCGGGAATTTCAAAGGACTCGACGGGCAGCGTCGGCAGCACCGCCTGCATGAACTGGATCCAAATCGGCAGGGCCGCGTGCGCGCCCGATTCCGACTCGCCCAGCGGGCGGATATCGTCGAACCCGACCCACACCCCCACCACGAGATTCGGCGTGAACCCGATAAACCAGGCGTCGGTATAGTCGTTCGTGGTGCCGGTCTTGCCGGCGATCGGCTGCTCGATCACTTTGGCCGCCTGCGCTGTGCCTCGCTGGACGACGTCCTCCATCATGTTGGTGATCAGGTAGGCCGTTTCTTTCGACACCACCGGTTTCGGCTCGAAGAGCGTCTGCTCCAATTCGCCGCCGTCCGGCGATTCGACCCGACCGATCAGGTAGGGCTCCAGCCTGGTGCCCTGGTTCGCGAAGGTGCCGAACGCCGAGGTCAACTCCATGAGCGTCACGCTGGAGGAGCCCAGGGCCAGCGAGAGGTCGGCATTCAGGGGGCTCGTGATGCCCAGGGACTTGGCGAAGTCGATCACCTTCTTGACGCCGATCCGCTCCAACAATCGGACGGTCGCCAGGTTGCGGGAATGGGCCAAGGCCTCGCGCAAACTGATCGGGCCGTAGAACTTTTTCTCGTAGTTTTCCGGCTTCCAGGTTTTTTCCGGGTCTTCCTGCTCGTAGACGACCGGCGTGTCCACCACCACCGTGCCGGGGCTCAAGCCCTCGTTCATGGCCGTGGCGTAGATGACGGGTTTGAACGCCGAGCCGGATTGCCGGTGCGCCGATACCGCACGGTTGTATTCGCTTTTGGCGAAATCCAGCCCGCCGACGAGCGCGCGCACGGCCCCGGTGCGCGGATCGATGGCCACCAGCGCCCCCTCGACGACCGGCGTCTGCTCCAAACGGAAGGCCACCCCGTCCTTGTCCACCTTTTTGACCGCCACCTCGATCACGTCGCCGGGCTTGAGCAACTGCTTCACATTGGGCGCCACGGCATAGTCCTTTGTCGGATCTTTCCCCTTGAGCCGGCGTCGCGCCCAGGCCATGTCGTCGAAGGCCAGCTTGCCCGTGGCGGCGCCGACCTGCACGAGCACATGCTCTTTGCCGACCTTCGTCACGACGCCCTGGAGAAGGTCGCCCTCATGCCAGGCCGGAGGCGGGTCGCTCCCAGGCTTGTCGCCGCCCTTGTTCCCTTCCTTCTCCGGCGGGGCCGGAGGCTCCTGGTGGCCGATCAGGCCGCGCCAGCCCTGCCGCTTGTCCAGCGCCCGCAGGCCGTCCCCGACGGCGCGCTCCGCGGCCTTCTGCATCGGAACGTTTAAGGTGGTGTAAATGTTCAGGCCGCCCTTGTACACCATCGTTTCACCGTGCCGGGCGACGAGATGTTGCCGCACGTATTCGATGAAATGCGGGCCGATCTGTTCCGTCACCGGCCGCTTGTAGGCCAGCGGCTCCGCCGCCGCCTGGTCGCGCTCCTCGGCCGTGAGAAAGCCGGCGTCCTGCATGCGGGACAGCACATGCTCCTGCCGACGCTTGACCCGGTCAGGATTCTTAAAGGGGGAAAAATTGTTCGGCGATTTCGGCAGCCCCGCCAACACGGCCGCCTCGGCCACGGTCAGGGCCTTGAGGTCCTTCGCAAAATAGGTCTGCGCGGCGGCCCCGACGCCGTAGGCCCCCTGGCCGAAATAGATTTGATTGAGATAGAGTTCGAGTATCTGCTCTTTGGTCAGGACCAGCTCCATCTTATAGGCCAAGACCAGCTCTTTGATCTTGCGCGTGTAGGTCCGTTCGGAGGACAAGAAGAGCGAGCGGGCCAACTGCTGCGTGATCGTACTCGCGCCTTCGACCTTGCCGCCCCGCCGGAGATTCGTCCATACCGCGCGGGCGATGCCGACGACGTCGAGTCCCGGATGCTCGAAAAACCGTGCATCTTCCACGGCGATCACGGCATTGACCAAATGCTGCGGAATGTCCGACAGCGGCGTCAGAATCCGCCGCTCGACGTAAAACTGCCCCACGACCTGCCGGTCGTCCCCGTAGACGCGGCTGACTTGGCTCGGCTGGTAGCCCTGGAGCGCCTCCAAATCCGGCATGTCTTGGCTGACGTACCACAGTGCCCCGCCGGCGGCACCGGCCAGGAGACAGACGGAGGCCACCAGGAGCATCAGGAAGGTCCGACCCCACCGGCGCCGGCGGCGCGCGGCGGGCGCGAAGAGCGGATGGGACATGGCCTCAGGGCACCCCTTGCAACAGGAACGATCGACGAGACATCAGGAAGGCACCGCGAGCCCCACCCTACAATGCACCCTTGGAAAACTCAAGCCGGCCGGGCCGATTCCGCCGGTGCACCGGGCATCCGAGCGGCTTCGCATGTGCCCGGCCGGCTCCTTGTGTTTCCGCCGGATCATCCCGTATACTGCGTTTCCGACGCCGACGATGTGCGGCGTCTTTTTTTTGCCGGAGCGCCACTCGTCATGGACACACAGACCTCGACCCCACAGACCGCCGCCCACCGCCAGCCGGCCGGCCGGCGGCAGGACATCCGCAATATCGCCATCATTGCGCACGTCGATCATGGCAAGACGACCCTCGTGGACGCGCTTCTCAAGCAGACCCATGTGCATCGCAAGATCGAGGACATGGGTGAGCGGATCATGGACTCCATGGACCAGGAACGGGAGCGGGGCATCACGATCCGCGCCAAAAACGCCAGCGTCACGTACAAGGGGATCAAGATCAACATCGTCGACACCCCCGGCCACGCCGATTTCGGCGGAGAAGTCGAGCGGACGCTCCGCATGGTGGACGGAGTGCTGCTGCTGGTGGATGCCAAAGAAGGGCCCATGCCGCAGACGACCTTCGTTCTCCGTAAGGCCTTGGCCCTCGGCCATCGCGCCATCGTGGTCGTCAACAAGATCGACCGGCCGGATGCCATCGTGGACGACGTCGTCAACCGCACCTTCGACCTGTTCGTCCACCTTGGCGCGACGAACGAACAGCTCGATTTCCCCATCGTCTACGCCTCGGCGATCAACGGCACGGCCACCCTCGACCTGAAATCGCCGGGGACCGACGTGACGCCCCTGCTGGACACGATTTTGGAGCAGATTCCCGCGCCGATCATCCGCGCCGAGGCGCCGCTCCAGATTCTGGTGCTCGCCCTGGCCCAAGATTCCTATAAGGGCAAGATGGGCATCGGGAAGATCCATTCCGGCTCGATCGCCCGGCGCCAGCCGGTCACGGTGATCGCCCGGGACGGGTCCCAGACGTCGGGCCGCGTGTCGGATTTGCTGATCTTCTCCGGATTGGAGCGGGTCGAGGTGGAGCGGGCCGAAGCGGGCGAGATCGTCGCCGTCGCGGGCCTGCCGGACGTGGGCATCGGCGACACCATCGCCGACGCGGAGCAGCCGACGGCCTTGCCGCCCGTGACCATCGACGAGCCGACCGTTCAGATGACCTTTTCGGTGAACAACAGCCCCTTCGCCGGCCGGGACGGCAAGTACCTCACGTCGCGCCACCTGCGGGAGCGCCTGTTCAAAGAATTGGAAACGAACGTCTCGCTGCGCGTCCAGGAAACGGACAGCGCCGACCGTTTCCTCGTCGCGGGCCGCGGCGAGTTGCATCTGGCCGTCCTGATCGAGCAGATGCGGCGCGAAGGCTACGAGCTGCAGATCTCGCAGCCGGAGGTGATCTTGCGCGAAGAGCACGGCGTCCTCATGGAACCCTACGAGGAGCTGACCGTCGACGTGCCGGTCGACTATCAAGGCGCCATCATCGAGGAGGTCGGTAAGCGGCGCGGGGAACTGCGCCACATGAAGTTGAGTCAGTCGGACCACCAGGGCGGCGACATGCACCTCGAATACGCCATTCCCACCCGCGGCGTGATCGGCCTCAAAGGCGTGCTCATGACCAAGACCCGCGGCACGGTCGTCATGCACCACGTGTTCAAGGAATATGCGCCGGCGGACAAACAAGCCCTCCAAGTCGATCCGCACGGCTCCCTGGTGGCCTTCGAAGACGGGGTCAGCACGGCCTACGCCCTGTACATGGTCCAGGAACGCGGCGAACTGTTCATCGGCGCGGGTCTGGACGTGTATCAAGGCATGGTCGTGGGACAGAACAGCCGCGACGAGGACTTGGACGTCAACGTCTGCAAGACCAAGCACTTGACCAACATGCGGGCAGCCGGCTCCGACGAAGCCTTGGTGTTGACCCCGCCCCGTCCCATGACGCTGGAATTCGGCATGGAATACATCGGGCCAGACGAATTGGTCGAGATCACGCCGACCAACATCCGCATCCGCAAACGCCAACTCAATCCGGAAGATCGCCGCAAGGCCCGCAAAGACCGTCGTGCCTGACGCGGATGAAGATCCGGAAAAAGACCGCCAAACTGCCGAAAGCCGCCCGGCCGCTTTTCCTCGTCGGCTACCCGATCGCGCCGGAGCCGGCCGATCTGATGGTCTGGTTCGACCGTGAATATGGCGGCCCGCTCCGTCTGGCGGCGCCGGCCGACAACCTGGTGCGATCGGCCAGTCACGGCCCCTGGGCGGCCGGCCTGATCCCGGCCTTGCCGCTCGAACGGGCGGAACTCCTTAAAGAGCAACTCGGCTGGAGCCACCCGTCTGCCGGATCCGTCCTGCCGGCGGCCATGAAACCTGGAATGGCGGCCGATTTGGTTCTTTTCGCCGCCCGGCTCGCACGCGGCCTGACCCTCCTCGGCCAAGGGACCGCCTACGATGTCGTCGCACATCGCTACCTCAACCCGTCGGACTGGCTCGACCGCCGCTTGGATCGTTTCGACCCCGAGGACCATGTGGTCACCGATCAAGAGGACTGCCCAGAGACGGCGTCGGTGCGGTACGTCACGCGCGGCCTGGAGAAATTCGGTCTCGATGAGCTCGAAACGGTCCGGCCGGTCGGCCTGCCGGAACGCGAACCGCTGGAGCTGCTGCGGGGCGCGGCTGAAGAATTGATCAAGATCGGTGTTTCGCCCAAAGTCGGGGCGACGTTCTCCCTCCCCAGCCTAGGCCTGACCGTACTCGTCGCCCGCCACCGGACGGCGCAAGGCTCCCAAGGGCCTGTTTCTATTCGCGAAATCGTCGCGGCTACGCCGTGATGCCCCTCGTTCCAGACCGCGCACCAGGTCTTCGGACGGATTGACAACCTTTTTCGCGGCGTGTTACGACAGTCGCCTCGGACGCGGGATCGCACCGGTCCGCCAACCCTATATTCATGAGGAGGTTTACAGCATGGCTTCGGACGTTGCCGCGGAGATAAAGGCGGGGGATACGGCCCCCGATTTCACCCTGAAGGACCAGGACCAGAAGGACGTGAAGCTCAGCGACTATCGCGGGAAGAAACACGTCGTGCTCGCGTTCTATCCGCTGGACTGGAGCCCCGTCTGCACGGGCGAGAACAAGTGCCTGACCGACGATCTGCCCGGCTTCCAGTCGTCGAATGCGGAGATCTTCGGCATCAGCACGGATAGCTTTTTCTCGCACAAGGCCTGGGCCGACTCCTTGGGCCTCAAGCACCGGCTCCTGGCGGACATGCACCGGACGGTTTGCAAGTCCTACGGGCTCTACTTCGACGCGCTGAACTGCTCCAAGCGCGCGACCGTCGTGGTCGACAAGGCCGGCAAGGTCGCGTACGTGAAGGTGCAGGAGATCAAGACGGCGCGGGACGATAAGGAAATCCTGTCCGTCCTGCAGAAACTGGGCTGATCCAGGCCGCTGGGGAGGGCGGCGGCACGGCCGCCCCTCCCCGATGCAGGTCGTCCCCCCGAGAGGATCTCATGGCCGGAACGGTCGAGGACATCAGCGACACGAATTACGAAGAGTTTCGGCAAGCGCCGGCCGCGGTCGTGGCCTATGGCATCGCCTCTTGCGAACCCTGCAACGCCTACGATCCCGTGCTGGAAGCCACGGCAGCCCGCTTCGCCCACATTCGCATCGGCAAGGCCAAGATGCACGTGCCCGGCCGGTGCCGCGAGATCAAAAAGCAGCATCAGTTCGAGACCTACCCGACGACGCACTTCTTCGCCAAGGGACAGTTGCTGCTGACGCGGGAGGGGAAACTGGAGGCGGAGGAATTGGCCGCCTTGATCAACGACCACTTGCTGCGGAGCTGACCGGCTCGTCACCCCGCATATTCGAAGTAGGCATCCGGCGTTTCTTCCAACCCGATCCGCGCCAGCCGACCGGCCGGCAGGGCCTTCACCAGGCACTCCCAGATGAACCGAGCCAGGCGTTCGCCGGTGGCGCGCCCGGCCAGCTCGCGGTCCTGATCGAGATCCCGCCGATCGACCCGCGCGAGCACCGACGCACGCACGGCCTCGTCGAGCGCGGTCAGATTCACGACCATGCCGGTCTGCCCGTCCACTGGGCCCTGCACCGACACCGATAGAAGATAATTGTGGCCGTGATGGGCCGGTCCCCCGCAGGGCCCGAATCGGTCGATGTTCGCCTCGGGCGCCAGCCGCTCGTCGTACAACCGATGTCCGGCCGAAAACCGGTAGCGGCGCGTGACCGTCGCCTCCGCCCCCGGCCCGGCGATTTCCGCGGAAAGATTCTCGTCCTCGTAGAGCCGAATCTTTTCCAGCCGCCCGATCTCGGGATGCTTCATCAGCCGGCCCCAGAACACGCGGGCGATGTTTTCGGACGTGGGGATCGTCCGGGCAAAGTAGGGCGTGTCCAGATTCAGGTGTTTATGGTCGAACTCTTCGAGCACCTGCTTGAGCACGGACTTGAGGTCGTACAAGTTGACGACCATTCCCGTGGCCTCGTCCACGGCCCCGACGACGGTGACTTCGAGGAGGTAGTTGTGCCCATGCCCCGGGGCGTTCCAGCAGGCCCCGAAGACCGCCCGGTTGCGGGCGGCGTCCCATTCGTCGCGATGGTATCGGTGGGCGGCGGCGAATTCGATGCGTTTGGTGAGACGGACCTCGGTCATGGCCTGGCTCTGAAATGGCAAGGGCCGGGAACTTCACGAGTCCCCGGCCCCGCGTCTCTGCATGTCCCCTTGCTCTTGCGCGACCTCGCCGCCCTGCGACGCCGGGTCGGCTTCGATTCGACGGGGTTACGCGCTGAACGAGCTGCCGCAGCCGCAGGTCGTTTTGGCCTGGGGATTCTTCACGGAAAATCCCGATCCCTGCAAGCTGTCGACGTAATCGACCTCCGCCCCCTGCAAGAGCGGCGCGCTTTGCGAATCCATGATGACCTTGACGGCACCCTTCTCGATGACCGTATCGTCTTCTTCCGTTTTGGATTCGAACGCCATGCCGTATTGATAGCCGTGGCAGCCGCCGCCGCGGACATAGATCCGCAGCCCCACGACGTCTTTTTCTTCCGCCATCAGCTCTTTGATCTTCTCTTCCGCCTTCGTCGTAATGGTAATCATGGACGCCTCCGTTTAGACACCGACCGCCGTCATCCTACACATCGGGATGCACCCCGTCAACGACCCAGGGCTTCCGCCACCCGGCCGACCAAACCCGCCCCGGGCTTGAGCGTCTTGCTTCCTTCGCTCCAATTGGCGGGGCAGGCCTCTTCCGGGTGTGTCGAGAGGTAGGCGTTGGCCTTGACCTTCCGCAAGAGTTCGGCGGCACTCCGGCCGACATTGTAAAAATTCACTTCGCTGGCCACCAACTTCCCGTCCGGGCTGATGATGAACGTGCCGCGGAGGGCGAGCCCGGTGCCTTCGTCGTAGACGCCGAACAACCGCGAGACCTTGCCCGTCGGATCGGCGCCCAGCGGATACGTCACGCCCTTCATCAACTTCTCTTCCCGATGCCAGGCCATGTGGACGAACTTGGTATCAGTCGACACCCCGATCACTTCGGCGCCGGCTGCGGCCAGATCCTTATATTTTTCCGCCACATCGGCCAATTCGGTCGGGCAGACGAAGGTGTAATCGGCCGGATAGAACACGAGCACCGTCCATTTCTTCGCTTGCTTGAGGGCATCTAAAGAAATCTTGCCGAATTCGCTTTTCTTGGGATCGTAGATCTCCAATTCGAAATTCGGCACCATCTCGCCAACGGATATCCGATCTCCCATCGTCAGGTCCCCTTTCTCTTGTAGCGCCCGTTCATTTCGTCCGCGCCTGCGAGCCGGCCCAATGGGTCCATGTCCACAAGCGGTCAGACCTATATAACACCCCTCAAACGCCGGTCAAGTGAGGATTTGGAGGGCCTTCCTGGTCGCAATGTCCTGTGCCTTAGCCGCGATAGACCGGCAAGTGCTCGGTCATGGCCGCCAAGGTCTGATAGGCCGCATCTTTCGCCGACAGGATGGGGGACGAGATGGGCCAACCGATCTTGAGGGTCGGATCGTTCCACACGATCCCGTGCTCGTCCTTCGGTGCATAGAAGTCCGTGCACTTGTACCAAAATCCAGCCGTTTCGCTGAGGACGCAATAGCCGTGCGCGAACCCCGGTGGAATGTAGAGTTGACGCCGATTGTCCGCCGACAATTCGATGCCGACCCATCGGCCGAACGTCGGCGACCCCTTTCTGATATCCACCGCCACATCGAAGACCGTGCCCTCCGTCACGCTGACGAGCTTGCCCTGGGCATGCGGCGATTGATAGTGGAGACCGCGCAAGACGCCGCGGCGCGAAACGGCGAAATTATCCTGCACGAAGGGGCCCTGGATGCCCCCTTCAGCATACTTCGCACCGTGAAACGTTTCCAGGAAGGCGCCGCGCGCGTCGGCAAAGATGTCCGGCTCGACGATCAAGACATCAGGCAGCGCGCTTTCGACGATCTTCATCACCCCTCCCCCTGTTGGGGCGCCGATTGTAGCGCAACCGCCTGCCTGGAACAAAGCACCCGGCGCGGACGATTGCATTGGAGTGCAATCGCTTGTTATGGTGCGACGGCATCGCACCAAAAGATAATGATTCGTGCTGACACGCTTCGTGGACAACCAGGCCTCCTATTGCCTCGCCGTTCTGTTTAGCGGCATGCTGGCCGCCTGTGCCTCGACACGCCCAACTCCCTTGCCGATCACCCTGATCGACCTCACCTATCCTTTGGACCATGAAACGGTCTATTGGCCGCACAATGCCCCCTTTACCTGGGAACGGACCGACTGGGGCATGACAGCCGGAGGCTATTGGTATGCATCGGCCAAGTTTTCTGCCTCGGAACATGGCGGAACCCACATGGATGCGCCGATCCACTTCGGCCAAGGCCGGCACACGGTCGATCAAATTCCTGTGGAACGGCTTGTCGCGCCGGCTGTCGTACTCGACGTTCGCCCGCAATGCGACCGCAACTCCGATTATGAAGTGACGACGGACGACATCCTGGCCTGGGAGGCGAAGAACGGCCGCATTCCGCCCGGCACCATCGCCTTGATCCATACGGGATGGGGCCGCCATTGGCCGGACCGGCAGCGCTACCTCGGCAGCCGCACGCCGGACGACGCTTCGACACTGCATTTTCCCGGAGTTTCGCAGGCTGCCGCCCTCTTCCTTGTCAAGGATCGAGCCGTGAACGGGCTCGGCATCGACACGGCCAGCATCGATCCGGGACAGTCCCGCGACTTTCCGGTCCATCGAGTATTGGGAGAAGCGAATGTCTATGCGCTCGAAAACGTCGCGGCGCTGGAGCGCCTACCCGCAACAGGGGCGACACTCTGGGCCTTGCCGATCAAGATTCGCGGGGGGACCGGCGGCCCTGTTCGGCTGATCGCCACGGTCCCCTAGTTTGCTCCTCGAATCACGCAGCCGTAGAGAGAGCCAATATGGTCACGATCACGATGATGGGCCAACTCCAGACGACCGACGGAGAACGGGACCTCGCAATCGAAGTGCCCGCTCCCCTTTCGGTGCGGCAATTGATCCGCCGCCAAGGGCCCAGGCTGGAACCGGTGGCGCATCTGATGCAGCAGAAGAAACTCTTGATCACCGTCAATAAACGGATCGCCAGCGATGATACGCTCGTTCGCGACGGGGATACGATCAAACTAGTGGCGCATGACGGGATGGGCGGGTCCGGTCTGGGGCCAGCCTCGTAAGTGCCTGTCTCTCAATCTTGCCAGAAACACCAAGGGCCGGCGTCCTGTGGGACGCCGGCCCTTGTCTTACTCAGTCTCTCAAATGGCCCGAAGGGCGCCGAGAAGGAAGCCGATTACTTCCGCCCCAGGATCGCATCCTTGGCGGCCTTGGCCACTCGGAACTTCACCACCCGCTTGGCCGGAATCTTGATCGCCTCACCGGTTTGCGGGTTGCGGCCCATGCGGGCCTTCCGATTCGCCAACACCAGTTTGCCGATCCCTGGAATCACGAAGCTGTTCTTCGCCTCCTTGTACGCCAGGGTGGATAGATCGTCCAGGATCTGGGCCGCGGCCTTTTTGGTGATGCCGGCCTTGCCCGCCAAATGATCGGCAATCTGAGACTTCGTCATCGCTTTTGCCATACAGACCTCCTCAACGGATCGATAAAAGGGTGAATTGCGGTGAGTGCACGTCCCAATCGGGGACAATCAGACCATATGGATATCGAGTATGATGCCGGCGCGTCAAAGCAGTGAAAGCACCATCGAGACGGTCGCGAGTGTAACGAAAGTCCTATACCCTGTCAACCACAAAACGCGCCTCCAGACAAGGCGAGCAGCGGGTTCTACGCGCTCTTGAACTGAAAAGTCAAGAGAGAGTAGAGTATCGCGCACGATGGCGAAAGAACTTCCCATTTTCCCTGCCGCCCCTCAGCCGGAGGGCGGCGCACCGTCCGAAGAGGCCCTGTATGCTCGCGTGTTTTGTTGCCGCGAGAACTCGCCGCCCCTTCGGCTCCTGCTCGACTTTCTCCGCGCCAAGGGGCAGGTCCCACTGGTGCCCAAGATGGACCCTGCGGCGCTGGACGAGTGGGCCTGGGTGCAGATCGGCATCGGCTACCATCGGGAACGGAAACCGCTGCAGCTGTTTTGCCTGCGCGATCGCGGCACGTACGAAGATGCATTCCGGCAAGAGCAGCAGGCCTTTTTGGACCGGCTGTCCCTCTACGACGAGGTCGAGGCCCAGTTGGCGCGCGAATACGTGCAGCGGGCGCGGTTCATTGTCATCTCGCGCTGGCTGAAGGCCGACATCACCGACGAGGGCTACGACTTCAACGGATGGGTGCTCGAGTTTTTCCAAGACCAATGCAACGGCATCGTCCAAATCGACAACCAAGGATTTTTTTCGCCCAAAGGCGAACTGGTCGTCGACATGCAGGATACCGGCGATGAGCCGGACGCCATCCCCAACGCCAGCCCGGCCGAGTCTCCCTCCTCCTGACGCGCACCGGCGCCTCGCCGCCTCGGCCGACGGCTGGTTTGGACGGGCACGTGCCGCGCTGCTCGGCTCGCTCCCCTGCCAAAGCGGTTGCGCACGCTGCTGCATCGGCCCCTTCGCCATCACTCGCTTGGACCTCCATGCCTTGGCCCATGCCATGCGGACGCTGCCTTCCGGCGTCGCGGAGGGGATCCGCGCCACCGCCCGCCGGCAGATCGCCATCATCGAAACAGCCTATCCTCGACTGCGCGACTCGCCCATTCTCGACCGATGGCCCGATCAGGATCTCGACACCCTCACGAGCCGGTTCGCCGATCTTCCATGTCCGGCGCTCGACACGGACGGCCGCTGCCGGGTCTATGAAGCGCGTCCGATCACCTGTCGGCAGATGGGGATCCCCGTCGAGTCTGACGGGCACCTCGACGGCGCCTGTTCGGTCCAAACGTTCGTCCCCATCGTACGCCTGTCCAGCCGCTTTCGAGAGGAAGAACGCCGGCTGGCCGAATTGGAAGCACAGGCCTTGGAGAGGGAACCGGAACAAGGCGAAGAATGGTTGATTACCTATGGATTTTTGGATTGATCCCGTACATTCCGCCGCCACCCCGCCATTCTAGACAGGTCCGTTCGGGGTATGTTAAGGTGGCCCGCGTGCGTTGACGGACGCGCCTGTAGCTCAGTGGATAGAGCATCAGCCTCCGGAGCTGAGGGCCACAGGTTCAAATCCTGTCAGGCGCGCCATCAGCACAGGCAAGAGGGCACGCCACCCGACATATTCCGCCACAGACACACCCGGTGGGCCGTTAGCTCAGTTGGTAGAGCAGCTGACTCTTAATCAGCGGGCCGTAGGTTCGACCCCTACACGGCCCACCATTTTCCGCTTGCTGAAATCCGTCGGCCGGTGATTCGTTCCTGCCGACGGGGCAATTCCGCTCCGGCGCTCCTCTTGGGACCAGCCGTCTCACTCATCCACCGGCCAACTTGAGAATCAGGGTCCATTCCTCCGGCCGGACCGGCTGGACCGACAGGCGCGATCCCTTGCGCAACAATTCCATCTTCTTGAGCCCTGGCTCTTCGCGCAGACGATCCAAGGGCAACGGCTGGGGGAAGGTGCGCACCCATCGGATATCCACCATGTCCCAGACGGGCTTGGCTGGATCGCTTTGCGGATCGAAATGTTTGTGCCCCCGGTGGAATGCCGTCGGATCCGGATAGGCGGTTTTCACGACTTCCGCCACGCCGACAACGGCGGGCGGATCGGCGTTGCTGTGGTAGAACAACACGCCGTCTCCCACCTGCATGGACCGCATAAAATTGCGCGCTTGATAATTCCGGACCCCGTCCCAGCAGGTTCGCCGGCCCGGTGCCGCACGGAGGTCGTCGATCGAAAACGTGGTCGGTTCGGACTTCATCAGCCAACAGGCTCGGCTCTTGGCCATCATGCCTCCTTCTCTTCTCTCTTCACAGACAATGCCGCATCATGGGTGCAGGCCTCGACGGTACGCGACCTCGTCGGCCCCTCCCGCCCATCGACCGTTTCTTGTTCCCCTCTTATCATGGTGCTATGCTCGTGCCCGCCGGAGCATTGTTCGAGACGCAAGAGGAAGGAGTCACGATGGAGCTGACGCCGTTTCTGTTCGGTCTCTACAAATTCGCCAAATATGGGCTCTACCCGGTGAGCTGGATTGCTGTGCTTCTGGCCGCCGCCTTCGCCCTCCAGTTTTTTCCGCCGAACGCCAAGCGTCTACGCCTCGCCAAGTGGATGACCGGCAGCGCCTTGCTCGTCCTCATGATCTTCACGAACCCCTTGGTCGCCCAACAATTACTCGGCCACCTGGAAGCCGCAGCCTCCGATGCCGCTCAGTCCTCCCCCCTTGAACCGGAAAAGCATTTTAGCGCCATCGTCGTGTTAAGTGGCGGCATCAATGCCAAGGGCACCTTACGCCCCCACGACGAAATTTCTTTCTCGAGCTTACAGCGCACGATTTGCGGCGTCGACCTCTATCATGCCGGTATGGCAACGCAGCTCGTCTTTTCCGGCGGGGATGCGACCATCATCGGAAGCGGCCCACCGGAAAGCGAGCCGATGGCGGCCCTCGCTGCCAAGCTCGGTGTGCCGGCGCACGCCATCCTCAAAGAAACGACGTCGCGTAATACCTACGAAAATGCCGTGATGGCCAAGAAACTGCTCGGCTCCCGATCCGTGCTGCTCGTCACGTCGGCCTCGCACATTCTCCGTGCGACGGCCATTTTTCGCAAGCAAGGCCTCGACGTCACGCCGTTCCCCTGCGGATACGTCGTCGCGGACCGGCCGGAGGATTCATGGGATATCGATCCCTTCAGTTTCATGCCTTCCGTCAATGCCTTACGGCACAACACGGCCGCCATCGAAGAAGCGTTTGGATTCGGCATCTACCGGCTCCTGGGAAAACTGTGAGGTCGTTCACGACGAAGGCTCGTTGCCATGCCTTCGATCCACTTCCTCCAGATACTCGATCAGTACCCGATAGGTCGTTTCGCGGACCTGTGATTTAGGCGATGGCTGGTCGGTGGCACTGAGTTCCAGCCACACGCGTTCTTGGATCAGAGGCCGCGCCTCGTTGCAGATCGTCCACATGTCGTGCAGTAACTCGTGGGGGAGGCCGATCTGGACCCCCTCGGACTCGATACGGTCATCGAGAATGGCCAGCAGATCCGACAGAGCTTGGTCCGCCCGATACGCAGGCTGCGCAAATCCAAAGGTCCGGTGCGCCTCCTGTTCCTGCCGCGCCTGCTCGACCAAATCCGTCATGTAGGTTTTCAGCAAGCCGACGATATGGCCGTTGAAAGGCATGAGCAATCCCGCCACCGTGCTCCGACTTATCCGAGGCATTATTGGCCGCGCACGTGCGAGAGGCAAGCCCTCACCGTGCCTACCGTTACTTGACCCCCTGTCGAGCCTCTTCTAAGATGCGCGCTGCGTGTGGCCGGTTGATCCTGTCACCGCGCCATTGCCATGTATGTCGATGGTCGGCCCCCAATGTCAAACACGGACGCAGACCGGATCACCGTCGAGATCGAGATTCCCGCTGGACGGATTGCGATCCCCGCCGAAGTGCCCCATGCGCTGATTCCGATCACGGCCCTGGTCGGACCGGCTCAACGTCTGGGCGAAGAGGCGCATCGGCTTGAGGTGCAGCGAACGCTCTCGAACGGGGCCGCACTCTCCTGCCGGGAAGGATGCGCCGCCTGCTGCCGGATGTTGGTCCCCGTGTCGGTTCCCGAAGCCCTGGCCTTGCGCGAGGCCATCGCCGGCTGGCCGGAGGAGCGGCGTGCACGGGTCGCCCAGCGCCTCGACGAAGCACGGAAACGGCTCGAACAGGCCGGTCTTCTCCCGACGCTTCGCGCCCTGGCCGATGCGCCTTCCCAAGTCACGGACGAGGAAGCGGAGCCGGTCAACCGGGCCTATTATGCGCTCCGTCTGCCCTGTCCGTTCCTGGAAGAGGAACGTTGCTCGATCTACGAACACCGGCCGGCGGCTTGCCGGGAACTGCTGGTGACTAGCCCAGCCGACCTGTGCCAGGACATCGAACGGAATCCCGTCCGGCCGATCGAACCGCCGCTCCGCCTCAGCACCGTCCTAGCGCTGCTGTGGAGCCACCTCGCAGGAGGCCCCGCCCGGTTCATTCCCCTGCCCTTGGCCTTGGAATGGCTGGACCGGCATGCGGAAGACGGGCGGCAAACCTGGCTCGCAACGAACCTGTTCAAACAATTGCTCGATCACTTCGGCCTCGTGTTGAGCCGCGAATTGGCCGGACGGCAACGCGGACACCGACCAGAGCCCTCATCCACTCTTCGACAGCCCCCGACATCCAGCCAGTGACGGTGTCCGGTCCGATCTTCCGATGTCCTTGATCGTCAAAATTTCTGGAGCCGTCCGTCGGACGATGGCCGTCACCGCCCGGGAACGGGACCGTATTCGCGGCGAACTCGCCAAGGTCCAGGGATTGCTTCCCCTGCTGATGAAGCCCCGAAACGGCCACCCCTGGACGAAAGAAGACCGGCTGGCACTTAAGACGCACCTGAAGCGGCTCACCGCCGTCAGCCCCTACGTGATGGCATTGGTGCTGCCGGCTGCGCCGATCACCTTGCCCCTCTTAGCCTGGTGGCTGGATCGGCGGCGAGCGAAACGCCAGGCTGCGCCTCTCTCCCGGTGAATCCCTATCCGAACCCCGCTCGGTTGTGCCGGTCCGGTTCGGTAGGCTAGAATCCGCCGTCCCGCGACAGAGTTGTCGCCGATACGTCCAAGAAGGAGTCCTCGATCGTCATGACACAACCGATCATTGCCTGTCTCGATCTGGAAGGCGTCCTGGTTCCCGAAATTTGGATCAACGTTGCCGAACGTATCGGCATCGCGGACCTACGCCTCACGACCAGGGACATCCCAGATTACGATCAACTCATGCAGCGGCGGCTCGGCATTCTGGACCGGCACAAGCTCGCACTGCCCGACATCCAGCAGGTCATTGCCGGCATGGGACCACTAGAGGGCGCCAAGGAGTTCCTGCACTGGCTGCGGGAGCGGGGACAAGTGATCATTTTGTCGGACACCTTTTATGAATTCGCCGCCCCGCTGATGCGCCAGTTGGGAGACCCGACGCTCTTCTGCCATTCTCTCGACATTGCGCCGGATGGCCGGATCACCGGGTATCGGCTGCGGATGCCCGATCAAAAGCGCCGCTCGGTCATGGCCTTGAAAAGTCTGAACTTCCGCACGGTGGCCGCCGGAGATTCGTACAACGACACGAGCATGCTGGCCGAGGCCCACGCGGGAATTTTCTTCCGCCCGCCGAAGGCTATCAGCGACCAGTTCCCTCAATTCCCCGTCACGCAGACCTACGAAGAATTGAAGCAGGAGTTCCGCCGAGCTGCGGAATGGACTGCCTAACCGCCGCACCACAAGCCTAATCCAAAATGAGAAAGGCCCCGTTGCGAACATTCGCAACGGGGCCTTCTCATGTCACGCGATCAACCGGTCAGGTCAGGGCGCCACGTAGCTCCCATACTTGGGAACCGTGTTGCACACGTCTTCCGGCTGATTGTTGTTTTGCTTGCAGAGATAGAACTGCGCGCCCTGCGCCGAGAGCCGCGCTTCTTTGTGTTCCCGAGATTTTGCGTAACGGTGGGCGAGATCCAATTGGAGGATCGCCATCTTGTCCGCCCCGCCGGACTTGGCCTTGCCCAGGGCATCGCCCAAGAGCGCGGCGGCCTTGTCCATCTGGCCGACATCCGCACCGCTCCGCGCATTCAGATCCACGGTCGTCCGCTTCCCGAGACCAGGATAGTCCGTCAATTCCTTCACCGCCTGTGTCGTCAAGGACAAGGCTTCCGCCACCTGGGCCTCGGCCGCAGGCGGCTGGCTCACCAACGCCAGAGCCCCGGCTCCCAGCGCCAGCAACATGAACTTCTTCATTGTATGCTCCTTTCTCATTTCGGTTCCCCGGCCGCCGCCGCTGGTGCGACGCGGCCGGGGCATTTGCCGTGGCCGTTTCTTAGAAGTTCATCCAGAGCTGGACATAGGCCCAGTCCTGCGCTCCGGCCGTTCCCAAGTTCTTGGCGATGTATTCGCCGGTGAACAGGTGGCCCCAGGTCGCCTGGAGCGCCACCTTGCCGTCGGCGAACATCCGGGTCCAGGTGAAGTCCGTTTCGTCGCCGAGGTGGGTCGCCTTGTTGTCGGCACGCGACCACACGTAGATGCCCTGCGACGCGCGATACCAGTTGTCCTTCGCATTGGCCAGCCGGAGATGGCTGTACCAGAATTCGAAGTGGTCCCGCTCCGTGGGCCGCATCTGGAAGTTGAACTGCGGAGAAATCATGTTCTTCCAGGCCTGGATGTCCATGTAGCCCATGTGAATGTGGTTCGTCGGGAAGAAGTTTTCAAAGGTATTGGCCGTCGAGCAGCGATAGCCGGTATTCGTGCTGGTACCGTTCGTCGTACAGTTGGCATTGCCGTCGCCGGACGCGTAGTCGAAGCCGACCGCATACCGCGGCTTGAACTTGCTGTTGTAATCCGTATAGCCGATCCAGTTCCTGGTTGCCCAGGCATTGATCGTCAAATCGCGGCTCTGGTTCTGGAGACCGCTGGACATCCGGCCTGTCTGCCAGGCTGTTTCGTTGATGATATCCCAGTTGCCCTTCCGCATTTCCGTCCGGTTGCCGTACATGTGCCGGATCTGGTTGGCGTGCTTGGCCGTTCCAAGTCCCTGCGCCAAGTTGTCGAAAGTGTTCAGATTGTTGATATACAGCACATAGTAGGGTTCGAAGAGGAACCCGGGCACCGACTTGATCTGGTTGTAGAAAATGAACATGTCGGCATCCGCGCTGCCGTCACGGCCCGTCGCGTTCCGTTGGGCCGCCGTACAGGGCGTCCCGGGCGCACCGTTGTTACAACCGGCAATGTTGGCTGTCGCGCTCCCAACCGGTGCTCCTTGGAGCAGGTCCGTTTCCGAGTTCCGGAACCATCCCAAGTAGGAATCGAAGTTCTTCGTGGAATAGGAGAACATGATACCGTCGTGGGAATAGCCCGTGTTGGCCCAATCGAAGTGGCCGAACAGGGAGTGGTTGCCGAAGATCACATATTGCCGGCCCACCTTCATGCTCAAGCCCTGGATATCGCCCAGGTTCCGCACCAGCATGTAGGCGGCCCGGACGCCGAGCCGGCAGTTCGCCTGCGCATTGGTCACGCCGACGCCGCAATTGTGGTTCAAGGGATCGCCGGCATTGCCTGCGTTATTGGGGTTCCCGTTACTGCCCCAATTCGCGCTGTCGATGATTTCCATGTAGAAATTCACGTCCTGGGAGAGATCGTAGCCGATACCCAACCGCACCCACTGTTGAACGAAGAAGTCGCTGGAATTGGCACCCTGATTGGCACGACCCGCGCCAAGACGCGAGCCCGCCGTGAAGGCGTTACAGGCCCCACCCGTCGGCGCGCCGCCGCCGAAGCAGACACCGTTCCGCCACTCAGGGCGGACGCGCAGATCGGCGCGCAGCCAGAGGTTTTTCACGTCGAAGTTCCGACCGATGGCCGGATCGTAATTTTCATAGGCCTCTTTCTGCGGGATGGCCCGAGGGATCGGCGGCAAATTGGTAATACGCTCGCCCGGCGGCAGTTCGTAGCCCGCCTGCGCCGGCGTCACGTCGAACGACACCAGCAACTGCAGAGCGGCAGCCAATGCGGCCACCGCCAACGCGATCGGGCGGCCCAGCCACCCTTTCAACAATTCGATGCGGTTCATAGCGTTCCTCCTATGAGTGGACTCCGCGATACATCCGCTGCTAACTGCACTGTCTTCCTTCACAACCGTACTCTCGCTCGATTTTGTTGGAAATCGGCTGTGCCTCCGATTTCCAACCACATCTGGATCACTAATGCTTCATACTGCGCTAAACTTGTGTATCTAGGGGTTCTTTCTCGTCATCGAAACTTCACCCGGTACTACTAAACCTTGTCACCCCCCTTCGTGTCGTCCTTCGATCTGGCTTCTATCACGTGGCTGTCGGCTGCTGCCCGGCCGGCTCTTGCGCCTGTTTGCCGCCGACCCGCTCGATTTCTTCTTCTGCTTCCTTCATCGAAGCCTGCAGGTCCTGCTCGACCATTTTGACTTCTTGCGTGAGCAGGTTGACCTCCGGCTCGACCGTCTTTCGAAGGTCGTCAGCCGTTTCTTTCAGTCCCTTAACTGCCTTGCCTACCTGCCGGCCGATCTCCGGCAACTGCTTGGGGCCGAACAGAAGAAACGCGACGACCAGAATAATGAGCACTTCCCCGGCGCCAAGGCCGAACATCTGGCATTCTCCCCAACCCCTCTGCTGCCAGGCCGAACATGGCCGGCCTTGGTACGGTTATGCGCCAGCGGGGCGAGCGGGCTCGCCCACCGGCTGAACCGGCGTGGCCTGCGTACCTGTTTGCGCTCCCGCCGTCTGACCGGTCTGCTGAACGATCTGCTCGGGCTGCACCGCCGTGGCCGTCACATCGACCGGGTCCGGCTCGTTGACGGATTTCTTAAATCCTTTGATGGCTTTACCCAGTCCTTCACCTAACTGCGGAATCTTTCCAGCCCCAAAAATAATGAGGACGATGATCAGAATCAGCAGCAGTTCCATCCATCCGAATGAGCCGAACATCTCAAGTTCCTATTCGAAAGTTCCGATACCGGACCGGGGGTATCGGTCGCCTTTTTAGTCGGACCGGCGGCAAGGCTAAAGAATTATCAAAGGAAAGTCAAGGCTTTCCTCATAATAGCCCTTAAACCACCCCTCCCTCGCTTCCCTCTCCGCTTCTCTAACTAGCCGGCCGCCCATGAGAGGCGATAGTAGTCGACTGGCTGGGGCTGGACGCCAAAGGCCTGCATGACCGTATCCATCTCGTACCCCAATTGGTCCAGATTGGCTCTAGCCGCCACGATCTCATCCTCGCTCAAATAAGCGATCGTGTCTGGAATGCCCCCTTCCTGAAGGCCGGCACGGATCGCTTCCAAAGCCTGTCGCTCTTGTACGGATGCACCGGCTTGGAGGGGGAATTCGATTCGTCTCTTGTAGGGAGACCGGTAGGTTTGGTTCAAGGCTTGGATGGTTTGGAGGATCAGCCGGTCCTGTTCCCAGGCCGCAAGCCGGCCTGCCCCCGGGAACGTCGCCAGGAGATCCATCAGCCCCATGACGTTCACGCCTAAACTCCGCCCAACGAACTCCCGTTGCGGCTCCACCTGAATCGACGCGATGCCCAGATACCGCCCCACGGCTTGTACCAGCGCGAAATTCACCATAAAGCTATATTGCCCGCCGAACAAGCCGTAGCAGGGCTTCTCCGGGTCGTTGAGCACATGACGATCAGCGGTCCCTGCGTCGAAACTGCTGAACCCCGCCGCATCGGCAGCCAAGACCCGCTTGGCTTCTTTGAGGGTGGCATGGGCTCCGACATTGACCGGCACCAGCACATGCTCATCAAGCCCCTTTAAGTGTTCCGTGATGGTCTTGCGGAAGGCCACATCTTTCCACTCGGCCGGGTGATATTCCTTTTCCCAAATGATATCCGCCAGAAAATCGGGATAGGCCGCGAGGACATCCGTTTGTTTGTTCTCGAAGGCCCGCACGAACTGGGGCCAGTCGGCGATGCCCGCGTGCACCGTTTCGCTGACGTTGGGGCGAAGGTGTTCTTCTTCGATTTCGCCGCCTTTCCGCAACATGAGTTTGGTCGGCAATTCGTTCCACAACTCGTTACAGAGAATCAGGTCGACCGAGCCATTCGCCACGCCGGCCAGGTTCCCGACGTCTGCCTGCAAGGTTTCGACTTGGTCCCGATGGAGCAGGAGGTCCGGGTGGGCCAAGGCCTCGTCGAGCATCGATTGCTGCCGATCGACCAACACATAGCGGATACGGGGATAGATCGAGCCCTCGCGATCCAACGCTTTCAGATGCGTCAGGAAGCAGGCAGCCAAGTTCCCGTTCCCGCAGCCCCACTCATGTACGACCAAGGAAGGAGGCGCGGCCCCCTGCCCCCCACTACCCTTGCCACGGGCCTTCTCCCGGCGGACGGCCCGCTCGTAGTAGTCCGTCGCCAGGGCATGGGCGAGCCGGAAATCGGCGGCCGCAAAGGTTTGGAAATATTGGCGAACTCGATGGCCGCGGAGCGCGTAGAACAATTCCCCGATGTGGGCTTGCCACAGGTCGACGGGTTTGAAATCCCCGATGAGCTGCGGCAGGGCGTCGGGATTGTTGGCGACGAGCGGTTCCATGAAGAGGGGCGGGATTCTAACAAAACCCTTTTACCCCACGCAACCGAGGCACACCGCGCGCCAGCCGGCCCCGTGTTGACAGTGTTGCGGGCCACACGGTTCAATAGCCGGCCTATGGGCCCGGCACTCCGGAGGACGGTCTTTCTGCTGATCTTGGCTTGGGCGGTGCCGATCGGCGTCGCCTCGGCCGAGGACGTACCTCTCACGCGCGACGTCCCGATCCAACAATACCAGGCCCAGCCGCGCGACAAGCCCTATGACTACAATGCGCCGCCCGAGGGCATGTTCAACGCCATCCAATTCGCCCGCGGCTTCGACGAAGAAATCGGCTTCCGCCGGACCTACGAAATTACGCCGCTCGAACGGGTCGAGGTTTTCCAGCCTGACGATCCGGCCGTGTACGTCATCTTCCGCGTCTATCCCCATTACCAATCGTACGAAGTGATCGGCATTTGCTTTCCAGAACAGGTGGACGGGGCGCCGGCCGACCAGCCGATCGCGCGCGACGCCATGCACCTCGCCCTCGAGGACGACACGGGCTACCTGAAGCTGGATCGGCCGGTCGGCGGCTGGAAACCCGGGCGCTATAAAGTCGAGATTCACGTCGGCTACCAGGTGACGCACGACAGTTTGATGGGGACCATGCGTTTCACCGTCGCCGACGCGCCCCACCCAACCGGCCGTAGTTCCCGCGTCCCACCGGCAACGCCGTAAACGCACCGGCCGCTCGATCGGTTTGACCCCCCGGAATCGATTCGCTAGAATGCGGCCCGCGTTGAGTCGAGAAGACGACAAAGGAGTATTCCGCCCATCATGACAGCCCCATCCCGCCCCTGGCTGTCCGTCGTCATTCCGATCAAGGACGAACGAGAAAACCTCACTCCGCTCACGGAGCGGCTGCTCAAGGTCTTGGGCGAGCTGGCCGAGCCGCGCGGCGCGCGCTTCGAGATTCTCTACGTGGACGACGGGAGTACGGACGGCAGCGGCGCCTTGCTGGACAGTCTCGCCGCACACCATCCCGCTGTGCGCGCGCTCCACTTCGACCGCAATTACGGCCAGACGGCTGCCTTCGATGCCGGATTCCGCGCGGCCCAGGGCGACTTGATCGTGACGATGGACGGCGACCTTCAGTTCGATCCGGGCGACATCCCCTCGCTCCTCCCCCTGGCCGACGACTACGACCTGGTCTGCGGCTGGCGCAAGGATCGGCACGACGACATCGTCCGCAAACTGTCCTCGCGTTTGGCCTTTCTCGCCCGCGGCCTTGCCACGGGCGACCGCATTCACGACACGGGCTGCTCCTTGAAAGTGTTTCGCCGGTCCGTGATCGAACGGCTGCCCATGTTCGAGGGCATGCACCGGTTCTTCCCCGCCTTGGCCCAAATGCACGGCTTTCGCGTGACGGAATCGCCCGTGCACCATTTTCCACGCGCCCACGGCCGGTCCAAATACGGTATCGGCAACCGCCTCTTCCGCAGCCTCTACGACCTCCTGGCGGTACGCTGGATGCAGACCCGCGCGCTCCGCTACAAGCTACGCGATCAATGAACGGTCAGACACCCTGCCCATGCCTTTGACGGAAACGATCTGGATCGCCATCGGCTTCTTCGGCCAAGCGGTCTTCTTCATGCGCTGGGTCGTCCAGTGGCTCGCCTCCGAACGGAGCGCCAAGAGCCATGTGCCGGTGGCCTTTTGGTACATGAGCCTCATCGGCGGCTTGATCACCCTGGCCTACGCCATCTACCGCCGCGACCCCGTGTTCATCGCCGGGCAGAGCGTGGGCTCCGTCGTCTACCTGCGCAATCTGATGCTGATCCGTCGCCAGCCGTCCCAAGACCGTGCGCCCTCGGACGCGCCGGACGCCAACGGGTGATCGGTGGCCCGGAAGCCCGAACTGGCGGTGCTCACGGCGGTCCTCTGCGGGCTCCTGTTGTTCATGGGCCTGGGCGATCTCGGCCTGACGGACCGGGACGAGGGCAGCAACGCCGAGGCGGCCCGCGAGATGGTCGACAGCGGCGACTGGATCACGCCGACGCTCAACGGCGAGCCGCGCTTCGCCAAACCCGCCTTTCTCTACTGGCTCATCGGCGGAACCTACCGCCTGCTGGGCGTCAGCGAATGGACCGCCCGACTGCCGTCCGCGCTCTTCGCCTCGGCCCTGATCCTGCTGCAATATTGGTTTCTGGCACGCGCGCGTCCGGCCGCGACGATGCTGGCTTTCCTCGGCGCCCTGATGCTGCTCCTGAACGCTGAGATCGTCGCCATCGGCCGCCTCGTGCTGACCGACAGTCCCCTCATCTTTTGGACGACGCTCGCCTGCTTCGGGTTCTGGCTCGGCCTCCACGGAGACGAGGCCGACCGCCGCTCCCGCCAGTGGTTTTGGCTCTTGTACGTCGGCATGGGGCTGGGGACGCTGACCAAGGGACCGATCGGCATCGCCGTGCCGCTCTTGGCGGCCGGCTCCTACCTCACCGTCAGCCGGCGCTGGCCGCGATTTTGGCGGCGAGGATTCCCGCTCGCGGGTCTGGCGCTCTTTCTCGCCATCGCGGTCCCCTGGTATGCGACCATGCTGTCTATCCACGGCTCGCGTTACACGACGTCGGCCCAGGCCGACACCATCGGCCGCTTCTTGAACGTCATCGGGGGGCACGGCGGCACGATCTTCTTCTACGTCCCCGTCTTGCTGTTGGGCTTCTTCCCCTGGTCCAGTCTGCTGCCGTTTGCCTTGTCTCAAGGCCTGCATCGCTGGCGCACCTATTGGCGTGAAGGCACCCCGGATGCCCCGGAGCGATCCGACGAACTCGAGCTGTTCGCCGCCCTCTGGGTCGTCAGCGTCTTTGCCTTCTTCAGCCTCTCGGCGACGCGGCTTCCGCACTATATCGGTCCGCTTTTTCCCGCCGCCGCCATCCTGGCCGCTTCCTACTGGTTGCGTGCGTTGGAGGACGACACCCTTCGCGGCGTCAGAACAGCGTTCCGCTTGCTGGTGATCCTTGGCTCGCTGGTCGGCCTGACCTTGGTTGTCTCGCCCTACCTCTATGCGACTTTCGTCGATAAGATGACCAAGGAATTCCCGATGGCCGCCTCGGTCGATCCCGGCACCGGCCCCGTCACGGCCGGCCTCCTGCTGATCGCCGGCTCCTCGCTGGCCGGCTATCTCGGCCTCTCCCACGACCGGCGGTCGGCCGCCTTTTGGGTCAGCGCGGCCATGGTCCTGCTCGTGCTCGTGGTGTCGCTCCAGCAGATCTTGCCTCGGTTCAGCCGAAACTTCGTGGCCCCTCCCCAGGAGCTCGCCTATATCGCCGGGGTAAACCTCCGGCCCGACGACCGTTTGATTCTCTACGGTCCGCCCAGGCCGTCGTTCCTGTTTTACGCCAAGCGGCGCGCGATCCTCATCAAGCCGGGCGAGGAAGCGCAGATGCAGCCGCACCTGACCCAGCCGGGCCGGACCATGATCCTCCTGCCGTCGCGGCTGAAATCGACGCTGCCGCCGGAAGCCAAGACCTTCGAGCCGATCCTGGAACATTACGGCTACAGTCTTTTATCCAACGAGCCGATGCTCAAGGCCGCGCCCGACAAGCCGGCGGCCCGCGATAGCGGGGAACGTTCGCACAAGTAGCGGTGAGGGAATAGGGCGGTCAGACGAGGGGGGCAATCCCGCGCAACGTCTGGAGCAACGCGACGGCGAGCAGCAGGCCGGCGGTCAGCGCCACTTCTCCCTCGATCCGGGGTGTTTGCTCGACGTTGCTCCCGTCATTCATCGAGACGGAACCGGGCAACTCGTCTTCGGTCGCCACGCGGTAAGCCATCCCGGTCAGCAGCCCGACGGCGGCTACCACCCATAGGCCGGACGTGGCCATGACGCCGGCGCCAAGCAAGGCACCAGACCACCCGCTGGTCGCTTGCCCGACCAACGACGTGAGCCGCCATCGGAGCGCCAAACCGGTTCCAATCATCGCCAACCCGACGACGAGCCAGGCGGCTGTTTCTATCGTCGTGCCCGCATGGGCCAGAGTCCAGAGCAGCGCGAAGCCACCGGATACGAAAAGGAGCCCCCTGGCGAAGCCTCGCGTCATCCCTTCGCCCACCGCGTCCCAGCGTAGCACCTCCCGCCAATTTCCTCGCCAGAGGGCGACGCGGGCGATGACGGCGCCGGCCAGGCAACCGACCAGCGTGCCAGCCATCACGTCGGTTGGGAAATGCGACCCTCGGACGATCCGGCTGACGGCCACGCAACCGGCCAGCGTATAGGCCGGCCAGGCCAGGGCCGGCACATGCGCGGCGACGATCGTCGCCACCGCGAACGACGCGGAGGCGTGACCGGAAGGGAAGGAATCCAGGCCGCTCGCCCACGAAGGACCGATCTCGAAGGTGCCGCCATGTGTCATTCTCGGCCTGGGCCGACCGACCAGATGCTTCAGGAGATTCGTAACGGCAGCCGCGAGGCCGTGCGCGAGCAGGCTTTGCCATCCCACCTCGGTTAAACGCGGACGATGGGCCAGCCAGCCGGCGGCAAACATGAGGAAGCCCAGGGCCGTCAAGACGACGCCGCTGCCCAGACGGGCCAGGACATCGCCCACCCGTTCGATCGTTGGATCATGCACGGAACGCATGAACCGAGTGACGGGCAGATCGAGCTGATACAGGCCCCACGAGATCAGCGCGAGGGCCGAGAAGGCGCAAGCGAGAAACACGACGGAAGACGGAGGCGGAGTCGAGCGGCGCAGACGAACGCTGTCACGGGAACTCGATGGCGCCGCCTCGGAATTCACGTGTCACGCTTCATGAAAAGGCCTACGGGACCCAGTCGGCAAGGAAGAGATTAAACTCGCCCGGCTTGGTGGCCTGGCGGTCGGACACCCACACGAGCCGCGTGCCATCCGGCGAGAACATCGGAAAGCTGTTGAAGCGCCCGACCGTGGTGATCTGCTCCAGCCCCTGCCCGTCGTCCCCGACGAGAAACAACTGGAACGACGGTGGCCCGGCCGCGGCTTTGCCTTGCGCCTTATCCTGGACATTGGATGAGAAGATGATGCGCCGCCCATCGGGATGGAAAAAGGGCGCGAAGTTCGACGCGCCGTTGGCCGTCACCTGGCGCTTGCCGCTTCCGTCCGCATTCATCACGAAAATTTCCAGTTGGCTCGGCTCGACCATCTTCTGCGCCAGGAGGGCCTGGTAAGCGGCGAGCGACTCGGCGTCCTTCGGATGGGACGCGCGATACACGATCCGCTTGCTGTCCGGCGAGAAAAAGGCGCCCCCGTCGTACCCCAACTCCGTCGTCACCCGGCGCAGGTTCGTCCCGTCCACGTTCATGGTGTAGAGGTCCAGGTCGCCGTCCCGCATGGACGTAAAGACGATCGTCTTGCCGTCCGGCGACACGGTGGCCTCGGCGTCGTAGCCGGGCGTGGACGTCAGCCGCTGCATCTGCTGGCCGTCCAGCCGGACCGAGAAGAGATCGTAGTCGTCCAGCGCCCACCGATACCGTCCCTCGGTCTTCGGCTTGGGCGGGCAGTTCGGAGAGACCAGGTGCGTCGACGAATAGAGGGCGCGCCGGCCGCCCGGGAAAAAATAGCCGCAGGTCGTCGCTCCGACCCCCGTGCTGACCAAGCGTACCGCCTCGCTGTCCAAATCCATGACATAGATTTGATAACAGCCCAGCCCTGGGCCCCCGTCGGTCTTGGCCGTCGCATCGGTCCGCTCGCGCCAGTCGTTGGTGGATTGGAAGATCAGCCGATGGCCGTCGAAGGAAAAATAGGCTTCCGCGTTTTTATTGCCGAAGGTGAGCTGCCGGACGTTCGCCAAGTGCCGCTCCGGGGAGGAGCTTCGCTCCGTCCCGCTCTGCTCGGCCCGGGCCTCGACATGAGTCCCCAACAAGCCCAACATGACGATCCCCAGCCAACTCCAGACAACCGTCCTACAACCCTTCACGCCGCACCTCCCACTCCTCCCGATAGTCTTCCAGGTCTCCCCGCGCAATGACCGCTCCGTCCCGGAAGAGGATGTACCCTTGCCACCCGTAAAAAAACAAGAGCCGCGCCACTTTCGCCGCCGACCGGACATCGCCGTAGAACAGGCTGACCACGCTGCCCGGGCGATCGGGGCGGCGGCAGGACAGGAGGACGGCCAGGCCCGGCCCTTCGTAGACCTGGCCCTTGACCGTGACACGATCTGCCTCGAACGACACCTGGTTGCCGCAGGTCTTCCGCGCCTCATCCACCCCCGCATTGAGACCGGGTCCCCCCAGCACCAAGACCGACCCCTCCGCCGACACCGGACGGTTGCCCGGCATCGGCACGATCCCTTCCCGATCCCGGATCTGCTTGGCCACTTCTTCATAGGGTGCGCGCTCCACGGCTGATCCGCCGTCGGGCACCAACACGGAACGGACCGGATCGGTGACAAAGAGATTCAACATGGGTGGAAGCCGCGACCGGTCCAGGCGCCGAAACGTCTCGAACGTCGGATCGAGACGGAGACGGATCGGCACGCCCGGCACGGCCAGGGTGAAGGTCTGCTCCGCACGATCCAACGTCACGCGCGGCTCGGCCGTCTGCCCGCTTTCGAGCACGACCTCAAGAGGCACGGACAGGCGATAGGGCGTGGCCTCGCCGTTTGATGTCTCTTGCTTCAGCCGAACCGTCACACGGTACTGCCCCTCGCCGGCCGGCGCCGCCGAGACATCCGCCAGCGTCACGGCCGGCGCACCGGCCCGCTCGACCCATTGCGCAAAAAACTCCCGCAGGGGCTGGCGGCTGACGCGGCTGAACGCCGCCTCGACGTCGGCCCAGGTCGCGTAGGCGCCCCCGTGCTGCGCGATCAGGGCCCGAACTCCCTGCCAGAATGGCGCGTCGCCGATCTCACGCCGTAACTGGTGAAAGACCATGGCGGTTTTCTGGTACCCAATGGCGTTGTCCGCCTGGTCGGTCTTGTGCGCGAAGCGGACGACCGGATAGTCCCGCTCCGGCCTCACATAGACCGCATAGTTGAACAGCATGAGACGCCGCTGGGCGCGGGCCTCCTCGAGTTTGCCGGTCAGTTCGTCATAGTAGTAGTTGGCCAGATAGGTGGTCAGCCCCTCGACCCAGTTGCCCCGCTCCACGTCGTTCAGCACCCAATTGCCGACCCACGAATGGACAATCTCATGGCCCAGCGCATAGGGCTGCACATAATGCCGTTTGATCGACCCGCTGCCCAAGAGCGTGAAGGACGGCATACCCAGGCCACTCGCGAAAAAATTCTCGACGACGGCGAACTTGGGAAAGGGATAGGGGCCCAGCAAAGCGCTGTAGGCGGCGAGGTATTCGACGGACGCGTCGAGATATTCTTGCGCCAAGGGCGCATCGTCCGGAAACAGATAGGTCGCCACCAGGACCGGCGCGCCGGCCGGGGGCTGCCAGATCCGGGACGACACCACGAATCGGTTGGCCACGAGGGAGAGCGCTTCCGTCGGGGCGGCCACGAGCCACTCCGTTTCCGTCGCCTGATCCCGCGCCTGCCGGTCCACCTCGCGCCCATGCGTGACGGCCTCCCATCCTGCCGGCACGCGCGTACGGACGCGAAAGGTCGGCAAAGAGCCGGGCTGGCTGGGATACCAATGGGTCTCGCCGCTCAAGTAGACGCCTTCTGGCCCGATATGGCCGCGGGTCTCGCTCGGCGTCACGAAACGCAAGTGCCGCGTGTCCCGGGGCGGGTCGTCGATGGGGCCGTCGTAGGTCCATTCCAACGTCCGTGTCCGGTTGTCGGACGCCGGGGCGGCCAGCCGAACCGTGACCCGTTGCAGAACGGCATCCTCCGGCTGCCGTTCGCGCGACGGTTCCGCGGTAAACGCCAGGGAATGCGCCCCGTCACGATCCAGCTCGCGAATCTGCCGCACCCGGAGCGAAGCATGGAGCGAGAAGACGAGTCCACCGGATTGCGGCGAGTCGAGGGTCAGTTGCAGGCGATCGACGGCACGGAGTTCGTGGCGATCGGGCAGGAGTTCGACGGTCAGATCGTGCGAGAGGATCCTTGCATGACGAGGGCTCGATGCGGCGGCTGACGGCGGCGAGGATAGATCACGACGATCGGCGGCGCGGCCGACCGTCTCGGAGAGAGCCGCCAGGGCGAGGGCGACGGTGCCGACCACCGCGAGTGCTTGGAGCCGCTTTGCCGAGAAACCCGCTCGTTGCTGCGACTCCAACGATCCTCCGCCGAGAAGACAACCGCCGACAACCCTCAGCGGCCCGCCATGACCAGGCCGACGCGAATCACGAGATCCAATCGTTCCAAATCCACTGGTTTGCCCAGGACATCGACCGACCCCAGTTCCAACGCCTCCTGGAGGAGCGCCGCGTCCTGGCTGGCGGTCAAGGCGACGACTCCGCCCTTATAGCCGTTGGCTCGGAGCCGGCGCAAGACCTCGACGCCGTTCATACCCGGCATGTACATGTCCAGCAGCGCCAGATCGGGCGGACTGTCCCGAACTATCGCCAAGGCTTCCTCGCCATGTTGCGCGGCCAGCGCGCGATAGCCTCGGAGCGAGAGATATTGCACCAGCATGTTGCGCACCATCGCTTCGTCGTCGACCACCAGGATGGTGGCGCCGGCCGGCTGAGGGCTGCCCGATGTACCGGCGGACGAGCCGGCCGGCGCCGGATGTTGCAACAGCCGATTCAGGGTGCCGAGGAGATCATCGAACGAGGCGTGCTTCCGTAGCGTGTCTTTGACCCCCAGGTGGCGCGCCTGTTCTTCCATCGCTTCCGACCCGCCCCCGCTCAAGGTCACGACCGCCGCCTGCGGGTCGAGATCCCGAATCCGCCGCAAGACGGCGAGACCGTCCATCTCCGGCATCCGAAGATCCAGCACCGTGACATCGGGCCGATACTCTTGAAACGCGACGAGCGCATCGTACCCCCCGGTGGCCGTGACGGCCTGATGTCCATGTCGGTTGAATATTCTCGACAGCAGATCGCAGACGGGCTGCTCGTCATCGACGATCAAGATCTTGGCCATCGACATCGCCTCCTCCGGATAAGGGTGATCATGCGCGCGACGCGCCCGGCACGGCCGCGACCGCCGCCGCACGCTGTTGGGCCGGCAAGCGGATGATGAAGGCCGCCCCCTGTCCCGCGGTGCTGTCCACGCGAAGCGTTCCACCCAGTTCCGTCACGGTCCGGTGACAGATGGCGAGGCCCAGCCCGGTTCCCTGCCCGACCGGCTTGGTGGTGAAGAAGGGCTCGAAGATGCGGGCCTGGTGTTCCGGCGTGATCCCCGGACCGTCGTCCGCCACGCGGACTTCGACCCACCGTCCGCCCTGCGCGTCGACGGATGCCGTCGTCACGGTCAACGTGCCCTTTCCGTGCGCGGCCACCATCGCCTGCTCGGCGTTCGTCACCAGATTGAGAAACACCTGCGTCAAATCGTTGCCGTTCGCCAAGACCGTCGGAAGGCCGGCGGACAGATGCCGGCGGACGACGATCTGATGGATGGCGCAGTCGTTCGCCACCAGATCGAGCGCCTGCCCGATCAGCGTATTCACCTGGCAGGGCACCCGATTGCCGCTGCTTTCCCGCGCGATCAGCAGGAACCGCTCCACGATGGTTCGGGCCCGTTGCGCCGCTTCCCGGATTTGCCGTAGATCTTCACCCAGGCCGTCCGCGTGGCCCTGTTTCAGCTTTTCGGCGGCCAGTTGCGCGCAGCCGGTCATGACGAAGAGCGGATTGTTAATCTCGTGGGCAATGCCCCCCAGAAGCGTACCCAGTGCCGCCAGTTTCTCCGCTTGGCGGAGGTGATGCTCGACCTGCCGGCGCTCTCCGAGATCGCGGACGACTAGGAGCCGCCCGACGGTCCGCTCCCCGTCCCGCACGCTGGCGGCATTGGCTTCCAGCGTCACCGAGGAGCCGTCCGGTCGAATCACCTCCAACTCCACCATCGCCGCCACTGGTTCTTTGCGTCGAACGGCGGCCAAACGCTGCTCGACTAGGGTACGGGACGCCGGAGCCAGGATCTCCGTCAACGGCCGGCCGACCAATTCCCGGATCGGCCAGCCGCTCAGGGTCTCGGCGCGCCGATTGGCCCAGAGCACGAGGCCATCGGCGTCGAGGTACAGGAGCGCATCGTTGGCATGGTCCATGATCAGCCGAAATTTCCGCTCGCTCTCATGGAGCGCTTGCTCGGTCCGCCACCGCTCCAGAAAGTGGCCGATCCGCAGTCCGACGTCGGCCATCATGCACAAGAGGTCTTGGTCCGGCTGGCGGATGTTCCGGCTGAAAAATTCGATGACTCCCTCGACGTCTGACCCGCTCGTAATCGGAAACCCGAAGGCCGCGTGCAGGTCCGCCTTGGCCGCCGCCTGGGCTCTCGGGAAATTGGTATCCTTCAAGACATCGGACAGCCAGGCCGGCTGGCCGCTGCTCCAGACCCGCCCCGGCAATCCCACGCCGGTCGTAAAGGTCAGCGTTCGGCAGGTCTCAAGAAAGTCAGGCACGACGAGCGACGGCTGGTGCCACAAGGCTTCGCAGCGCAAGACCTCAAGCTGACGGTCGACCAGCCAAATGGCGCCAAACTCCCACTGCATCGTGTCGCAGACGGCTTGCAGCAAGCGGGGTGCCGCCTCGACCAAGGTCGACGCTTCCGTCAAGGTCTGGCTGATGGCCAGTTGCACCGCCTGACGATTATCCAGGCGTTTCCGTTCCGCGATGTCGCGGACGAAGGCGCTGAACAGCCAGCCGTCTTCCCCCCGCGAGGGCGAGATGGTCAATTCGACGGGAAACTCGTGGCCGTCCTTGTGGCACGCCGTCATCTCGATCCGTTTGTTCAGTATCGGGCCCTCGCCGGCGGCGAGAAACCGTTGGAGGCCCCGTTCATGCGCCTCCTGATGTTGCGGGGGAATGATCGTTTGCGACAGGAGCCGGCCCAGCACCTCCCGGCGCGCCCAGCCGAAAATCGTTTCCGCCTGGGCGTTCCATTCGACGATCCGGCCGTTCTCGCCGATGACGACGACGGCATCAAGGGCCGTTTCCACGATCGAGCGGATCCGTTGCTCGCTGGCGCGGATCGCGGACTCGGCCTCCATGGCCCGCGCCCATTCGCCCCGGAGATGCCACACACTCCAGAGCAGCACCAAAAACATCGGCCCCCAAATCGCGAACGCGACGAAGCCCAAATTCAGCAACGTGGCCCGTATCGGCGCCAAGATTTGCGGCCGCTCCATCCGGACCAGAACGCGCCAGCCGGGGCTCGTAAACGAGCCGAGACTCTTGACCGACGCATAGCCGGTCACAACGGGGACCTGCCGGCGCTGGTGCAGTTCCTCGACATAGCCGGCCCCGTTTGCCGGCACCAGCGCCGACACCACGCCCAACCGCTTGAGGTTGGCCTGTCCTTCCTGCCTGAGGCTCGAATCGATGAGCACCAGCCCATCGCGACTCAACAGGGTCCACTCGACGCTGGCGCGCTGCCCGCGCGGAACGGCCAGGGCCTGGATGGTCGTGCCGAAAATTTCTTCGAAGGCGCGCAGGTTGACTCGGGTCATCACGACTCCACGCCTCTCGCCCGCAACCTCCCCAAGGAGCACGGCGAATCCGACGGCCAGCTCCTCTCCGGTTTCTTGGGACGGTTCGGCATCGCGAAAACTCTCTGCGCTGCCGGCCAGCATTGCCTGGATCCATGGCTCTCCTGAGCGATCGCGACCGGTATCGGCCGGCTCGGTGGCCACGACGACCCGGCCGGTGGCATCGAGCAGGCCGAGCCAGGCATAGACGGGATAGGCTTTCCGCAGCGTGGCCAAATGCGCGCCGATCGCCTCCGCATCGCCCCGCTTCAGCACCGGCGTTTGTGCCAAGACATGCAGATCGCCCTGCCGTTCGAAGAGGGTGCGGCTCAGCTTGTCGGCCACGTCGCTCGCCACGACGGCTAAGGCTTCGCCTTTGGCGGCGATCAGGTTGGACTCGACATAGCGGAGCGCGGCCAGGCCGGCCAACAGCGCTACAACCGTCATGACGAGGATGAGCGCCAGCAACCAGGCGTACCGTCGACGGAATCGAGGCTGAACCATAAGCGCCTCGCAGCGCGTGCTACATCGATGTGGCAACGAGGGAGGTACAGATCCTCAGGAACACCTCCCCATTACAGGCCTTCTTGGGGAGGCCTATTGTACTACAGGAAAACTAGATATCTAGCGGTGGAACTACTCTGCCTAATGGGGGGATGGTACCTAGGCCAGATCCAGCAAGGCGTCGACAAATTCCTCGGCCTGGAAGACGTCGAGGTCTTCCACCGCTTCTCCGACCCCGATCAGCCGAACGGGAATTTTCAGTTCGTCGGCGATGGCGACGACGATCCCGCCCCGCGCGGTTCCGTCGAGTTTCGTGATGACGAGCCCCGTCACGCCGACGGCCTGGTGAAATTGCCGGGCCTGGGCCAGCGCATTTTGTCCCACCGTCGCGTCCAGCACCAGCAGGACCTCGTGCGGCGCGCCGGGCAGCTCCCGTGCCAAGACCCGTTTCATCTTTTTCAGTTCTTCCATCAGGTTGGATTTGGTGTGGAGCCGGCCTGCTGTGTCGATCAAGACCACATCGGCCTGCCGGGACTTGGCCGCGGCCAGGCCGTCGAAGACGACCGCCGACGGATCGGCCCCGGCCTGGTGCTTGATCACATCCACGCCAATGCGGTCGGCCCACACGCCCAATTGCTCGATGGCCGCCGCGCGGAAGGTATCCGCCGCAACCAATAACACACGACGGCCGCGAGCGCGCAGCCGCTGCGCCACTTTCGCGACGGTCGTGGTCTTGCCGACACCGTTCACGCCGACGGCCATGATGACGAAGGGTTTGGGGCCTGCGTCGATCAGGCGGTCGAAGGACAGGGCTTCCGACGGCTTCAGGACCTCCATGAGCGCTTGTTTCACAATCCCTGTTGCCTGATGCCTCTCGGAGCCGTCGGCGGACAGGCGGCGGGCGTCGTCCAAGCGCCGCATCACGCGCGTGACGGTCGAAACTCCCAGGTCCGCGGACAGGAGCAGGCCTTCGAGCTCCTCGAAGGTGGCGGGATCGAGTTTGTGCCGCAGCAGGCGGTCGAGCGACCCGCGGACCGTCTCGCGAGTCTTGGCTAGGCCCGCTTTTAACCGCGCCAGCCAGGTCACGCGCGACCTCGCCGCGTCGTCAGGTTCGGGATCGGCCCCATCGCCTGCATAAGTGCCTGCTCTTTCCGTTGCATCCGCCGCGCTTCCACGGCACCTCGTTCATGGTCATAGCCGCACAGGTGCAGCAGCCCGTGGATCAGCAAGGCCGTCAGTTCGGCATCGACGGAGTGTCCGGCCGCCCGGGCCTGACGGATGGCCTGAGGAAGGCAGACGACGACATCTCCCAACAACGAGATCGGCGGACACGTCTGCGGAGACGGAGGGAAGGCCAGCACGTCGGTCGGATAGTCGCGGCGGCGGTAGCGCCCGTTCAGCCGGCGCATCAACCGGTCCCCGGCCAGCAACACGTGGACCTCTTCGGCGGAACGGCCGACCAGCGCCAGAAGCCGGCGCATGACGGCTTCCACCGCCGCGACTCGAAGCCTTGCGCCGCGGAGCGTCGCGCGGACCGACACGGGCATCAGTGCGATTGCCCCCCATGGCCGTCAGGGCCCTGGCCTGCCGATCGAGGGCGAAAGGACGGCGCCTGCCGGGGGCCCGAAGGTCGCCGCCCGTGGTGATGGGCCGGAATGCGGCGGTGCGTGCCGTGGCGGTCATAGGCCTTGATGATGTCCTGCACGAGCCGATGCCGGACCACGTCGTGTTCGTCGAAGTACACGAAATGAATACCGGGGATTTCGTGGAGAATGTCCCGCGCTTCGATCAGGCCGGACACGCGGTCGCCGGGCAGATCGACTTGCGTGATGTCGCCGGTCACGACGGCTTTTGAGTTGAACCCCAGCCGCGTGAGGAACATCTTCATCTGCTCCCCGGTCGCGTTTTGTGCTTCGTCCAGAATGACGAACGAATCGTTCAGGGTGCGGCCCCGCATAAAGGCCAAGGGCGCGATCTCGATCTCGCCCCGTTCGATCATCCGGTTCGCCCGCTCCACATCCATCATGTCGTAGAGCGCATCGTGCAAGGGGCGCAGGTAGGGATTGACCTTCGCATACATGTCGCCCGGGAGAAACCCGAGCTTTTCGCCCGCTTCGACGGCCGGCCGAGCCAGGATGATCCGGCTGACTTCTTTGCGGAGGAAGGCCGTGACCGCCATTGCCATGGCCAGATAGGTCTTGCCCGTTCCGGCCGGTCCGATGGCAATGACGATATCGTACTTCTGGATGGCGTCCAGATAGGCTTTCTGCGCGGCGGACTTCGGCGCCACGAACCGCTTGGACGTGGCGATGGGGACCGTATTGAGGAGCAGGTCTTTGAGGGGGACGGTCGAGGAACCGCGAACGGCTTTGAGGGCGACGGCCACGTCGTCCGCGCGCAACTCGTACCCTTCGGCTGTCAGGGCAGCCAATTCCGTGAGGACCCGTTCGGCCCGGCGGAGCTGATCCGGCGGGCCCGAAAGGGTCAATTCGTCGCCCCGAGCCGATACGCGCACCCCCAACTCGTCTTCAACTGCCTTCAGGTGCGCGTCGTGCGAGCCGTAGAGCGCGGCGGTATTCGTCCCCTCTCGCAGCTTGATTTTTCGCACGCCTGCTTACTTCGACCCTCCGACGCTCGGGGCATCGTCAACCGGGAGAGCAGTCTAACAGAGGGACGTGGGGGACTCAAGGCTCGCACGGTGGGGGGATCAGCCTCGGCCGGTCTACGAACGCGGTGTCGCCATGCCGACCTCGAATTCTTGAAAGCCCGACCCCCCGTGATCGTCGCGCACTACGACGCGAACCCGGTGGCTACCCTGAAGCGCCGGGGGGACTTGCCACTCGATGCGGCCGGTCCTCTTATCGACCGTCATGCCGGGCGGCGCGGCTTCGAGATCGAACGTCACCGGATCGCCTTCCGGGTCCGATGCGGCCACGACATATTCGTACCGCCCTTGAACGGTACGGTCCGGCGGCGTCGAGGTAATGCGCGGATCGTTGTTGACGACGACAATGGCCGGCGACCGGAACGGCTGGCCCTTGTCGATCGAGTCGAAGGGCGTGACCTCGACCATGATGACGTCACCGCGCGCATACCCGGCCGTCGCCAACTGCGACGTTTCTCCGTCGGACACTTGCGTACCGTTCCGCAGCCAGCGAAACCGAAACCCGACGGAATCGTTGTCCTGATCTTTGCCCTGCGCGTCGACCTTGATGGTGTCGCCGACGTGCGGCTGCCCCGGCTCCAACGTCAAATTGACGATCTCCGGCGGCGTGTTCGGTATGGCGACCGTCTGGGACCGGACGGGGACCCCTTCGACCGTGCCGTCCATCGGCACAACCTCGACCGCGATCTGGTCGCCTCGCTTTACCGTATGCGGTGGCAAGACCGGCTTCGTTTCGCCGGCGATCGGCTGTCCATTGGCAAACCATTGCAGCCGAAACATCAGCGAATCTCCGTCCGGATCGTCTGCGTCCACTTCCGCCTTGATCGGCTCTTTCGGCATCACTGGATCGGGCAGCAGGCGGACGGCTTTGATGACCGGCGGCCGATTGCCTTCAGGATGGGGCGACGTCCCGGCTGGATGCGACGGGCTCGGTACCGCACCGGACATCCCTGCTTGGGGCTCGGGCGGAGATTCGCGCGAACAGGCGAACAGAACCCCGGAGCACAAGGCTATCAAGATCAGACAGGCACCTTGCCAATCCACAAGGCGAAGAAGGGGACTCAACTTCTGCCCCCCTCGGCAGGTAAGCACGACCACGCCTCCAATACCTTTCAGACACCCACAGGATGGGCAAAAAGGCCGTCCAGCGAGGCCGCAGCCAGCGAGGGAGGCGGGGGCGTACTTTGTGCAGTACGTTGAGCCTCCGAGCGCCGCGACCTGCCTGCACAAAGCCGACGTTTTGCTTCGGCAAAGGCAGGGAACAAAGCTGGCGGCCTTTTTCACCATCCTGTTAATCACGCTGATTGATCCAGGACACATAACGGCTCCACGACGACAGGGCCGGCGTGGCCGACACCTTGGTAATCGAGCCGGTGCTGGATTGGCCGATCAAGGTCACGCGACCTTCACTGCCTGACGTGCCCGATGAGCCGCTGGATCCACTCCCTTGTGCGCCGACATGGACGGCCATTTGCGACGCCATACCGACTCCCAAGGAAGTCGACCGCTTGACGTTGGTATTGGCGCCGGACGTCTCGGTCCCGATCACGGACGCTTTATAGGCCGAGCCGGTCAGGTAGAAGAGGGCGTACAGTTTTCCCTCTCCCGACAAGGAGCAGATATCGTTGGTCGGGATGAACGTGGGGAAGAAGATCGTCCCGCCGATGATCACCGGCGCGCTGATGTCTCGCTCGCCAGACGTCGGCAAGGTCGTATACCAGCCGTCTTTGCTGGCGACCAGTCCTTGCAAGGTCGATGTCGAGGTCCCCGAGAAGGTACTGACGCCGGAAATACCCGACACTTCATTCGTCCCCGATGCGCAGACCATGCAGATCGTCACCGACGAGACATTGACCAAATCGTTTTTCGCGCAGTTCGTCGTACTGGACTGGGTACAGGTCCCGGCCATCACCGGATCTTTGACTCCCAGGAAATATTGCGTGTCGGTATTCGTTTTGTCTGCTGTCCCGAAGTAGCGGCCGGTGCCGAAGAAGACCCAGATATTACTCGCATCGTCCGCCGCGACGGTCGGCGAGACCGTAACCGGACCGACCTTCAAACTGTTGTCGGACGGGAACGAACTGATGAGCACGCTGGGCGCTCGGACACCGGAGTTCAAGACACCCCAGGTCGCCTGGTCCACCGACCCGGCATTGGTCGTCAGGCGATACATCTTGCCAATCCACGCGGGATTGCTCCCGTTATTGATGACATCGCCGGCATAATTCACGTCGGTCCGGTAATCCAAATCCTTGTCTAGCGAAATGAAGTCTCCAAAAAAAGCATTGGCATCGCTCGTCGCAAAGGTCTTGACCAGGTTTGATCCGTCTGATGAACTAATCGGCCCCGCCACCAGGTCGACGACGAACATCTTGGCCGTTTGCGTGCTGTTTCCCGTGTAGGCGGTCGGACCAGACCCGAAGATCACAAACCATTTGGCATCGGTATTATCCGTCTTATCGCAGTTGGTGCAGGCCGGCTTAGTTCTGATTACCGCCGGATAACTCGTAGTCAATCCCTGATCGCTCTGCACAAATGTCCAGAGCAGCTTAGGCGGCTGTTCCGGATCGGTGATATCCAGAACGAAATAGGCTGAGTAGAAGGTCCGCGTGGTTTGGGACCCGCTGCCGAAATCGGCCGTCACGGTCATGGGCGGGCCGCCGGTACTCGAGACACAGGCACCGCAACTGCCGCCGAACCGGAATCCGCCGATCAGGATCGTGCCCCAGCCTTTTGGATGCGTCGTGTCGTCGGCGAAGATGCGCACATCCGTGACTTTTGGCTTCAGATCCACGTAATAGACGTGCGTATAGTCCGTTTGGGTGAGCCAGCGGAGATGCGGCAACAACTGCATGGGGATGAAGGCCCACAACTCGTCGCCCAGGACGGCGCCGCTGCTGTTGTCCGTCGCATTCTTCGTAAAATAGCCATGCTCCGTCGTGCCGGAGGTCGATGCGTCGTCTCCCCGATGGTAGAACCCGCCGTTGAAGGCGTGCAGCATGCCGTCATTGGCTCCGGCATAGGCGACCAACCGACGATCTTTGTATTTCTTAACGTAGTCGGTGTACGAGGAATCTCCGTAGATCACGTCGTAGCGTTCTTTCGGGCCACCCACCACGGTCGGGGTCGAATGAATGGGGTCGCCGAGCTTCCAGACTTTATAGGTTCCGCTGCCGGCCGGCACCTGAAGCTGGCGGTCGCGCATGCCCGCAACCTGCGTGCCCCGGATGAACTCGAGGATATTGGCGGCCGTATAGGTGCCGGTCGTATCGCCTCGGAGATAGGGAGAGAGGGCCGCGAGATTCGCCGAGGTAAAATCGATCACTTCGGACGAACCGACCACGCCGTTGTTGTCGCTATCGACCCAGGTGAGGATCTTACGATCGGCCGCCGTCTTATCGGCCAATTTAGCTCCCGCCTCCCAAACGGCCTTGATCTCTTTTAGGCCGACCGTTTCGAAGGGCGTGCTCGAATCGGCCTTGCCGTCCCCGTCATCATCCTTGTACCGATCGACCTTCACTTCACCGGAGGCGGTATCGTAGCGCGTCTGCACGATGTGGTCGTTTTTGAAGATCAGCTTCCCGTCGCCATCCGAGTCCTCGCGCAAATTGCCGAAGGTATCGACGAAGAGGCCCTGGATGTAGCCGGTCCACTTGACCTCGTTCAGCCCTTCGAATGTCGTGGGAAAGAAATAGGCTTGGTACAAAGACCCGTCGCCGGTCGACGAGGTAGCCAGCACCGAAATGGACGTCCCCGACGAACTCCGCTGCAAGATGCTGGTGATCGCCGCCAAGAGCCGCTCTCGGAGTTTGTCGGCATCTTCGGACTCGAAGTAAGTATCGGGAACACCGTCGGCACCCGCCGCACCGGTCAAGTTGTTGACCTGGTCCCATTCGGACGTAAGGTCCGGCAGATTATTGCCATTGCGATCGATAAATCCTCCGGCCTTGGCCGTGGCTTTGAGAATTTCCGAGCCGCTCCCGAAGGCAAAGAACGTGTAGATGGTCAAGTTCTGCACACCGTCCAGGGCCTGGCCGGCCTCGTTGAGGACGGGGATCGTCGCTTGGCGAAGATCGGTAATATGGGCGAAGTAGGCCACGTCATCGAGATAATGCGACCCGTTGGAGGGATAGTCGGTTCGATGGCCGCTGCACCCGGAGCCCGTGCAATGGGTCCCATGGATGGCATGGGCATAGTCTTGTAGATCGGAGGGGACATTAAGGTCTTGCGTCGGCTCTCCGTCCGTGAAGACAATGACGAAGCTCTTGCAGCACTTCACATATTGTGACGTGCTGGCCCAGGTCGGCTGCTGGAAATAGTAGGGATCGCGATTCGTGACGCTGTAAGAATAGTCCGAATTCGTATAGGCCGGCGCGATTTGCGCATAGTAGCGGGTGGCTTCGTAGAGGGACTCGCCTAGGGGCGTCCAGGTCGCCGGCGTCGTGCTCTCGATGGCCGTGATCATGTTCTGAACATTGCCGCCGACATCGTTCAGCACCTTACCCCCGTCTCCCGATCCTTTGAACTCCATCAAGCCGAATCGAGCCTTGGCGCCGACCTCCTGGATAACGCCCGTGGCATTCTCGAAGGTATCGACGCGCACATTCCAGTTGGTTTCGGAGAAACTGTCGTTGTCGCTACAATTGTCTTGCGTACTATCATCATCGACACAAAAGGTTCCCTTAAGATTCCCGGAACTGCCGATCATGTGGAAATAGACGGTTCCGGACGAGGGCATATTGCCGGACGGCATCCGCCCTGTGGCATTGGCCACGGACATACTCATGGTTTGATCGGCACAGCAGGCGCCGTTGTCGAACGCATCCTGCCCTAACAACTGCCGACAGCCCCCCTGGGCATCTCGGCCGCCGACCGAGCAAGTGCCGCCCATCATGACCCACTTGACGATGTCGATGCGCCGCATCGAGACGTAGTTCAACAAATTCCCGCTCCAGGGATAGGAGGTATCGCAGGTGCCCGGGCTAGTGGGATTGGCCGCCGGATTCGGCTGAAATTTGTTACTTCCATAAGTATAACATTCCAGGGGATCGAAGAGACCGAAATACTGTTTGGTCGTCACGAAGGCAGCGGCTTTATAGGCCGCTTCGTTCATGCTCCCGGAATTGTCCATCAAGAGCAGGATATTGGGCGGAACCGCCTCGCTCAGAAACGGAGGGGACGAGGTGTAGTCCGCCATCGTCACCGCCCCAACCCCACCGGGCCAGGCGAGAACCCCCACGATGGATAGTACGAGTATCGACAGGATGGCATGCGCGTGGCGTGTCATGGTGTTGCCTCCCCCTCTTGTCCACCGACCTTCGATCGTCACGATCCGACCGTCCGCTCCTATTTAGGAAGGAGCAGAATGAGCTGGTCGATCTTGTCACGCTTCAGATGAAACTTGACCTCTGCCCCCACTTTCACGTCATTCAACGTTCGCGGCCGTTCTTCATCGTCCTTAATGGTCGCCTCGGCATCCATCGAGTAGGCTACCCCGCCGATCTCGACGATGGTGCCATGCTTGGCCGTCACCTGGCCGGATTTGAACGTCACGGTCGATGTTGTGCCGGTCGTATCCGCACTCCATGACGGGCCCCCGTGGATGGAGATCATGTCAATCATCACTACCATCAAGCCGATCGCTATGGCTGGCCACTTTTTTGGCTTAGCCGAATGATCGTTGTCCGTAGAGCCGTTCATGGGTTCCCCCTCTAAATTTTCTTCTGGCAGGTCTCGCCGGTCACGGTGCAGGCATAGACCGCCATGATGCGACTTCGCGTGCCGGTCGCCGCATTCGTGGCGACGCAGTCGAAACGGTACAGAATTTCGACGCCGCCGCCGCCGGCGCCGCCGGCGGTTCCTTCATAGCCGGCGGCGAATTGGAGCGAGCCGCCCGACTTGGGTTTTGCATAGAGCCGGTCGATATCGCCTCGGACCGTAAAATTGTCGACCATCACGCTGGTATTGGGCGTCACCTCTGCCGCATCGCCGTTGTTGTCCAATTGCCCGAGAATCTCCGACTGCAACGTGGCGCTGTTGGTCGTGGGAACCGGGCCGGCCGGGTTGGCATTGGCCAAAAAGGTGGCAGGGAGCGAGCCATTGTCGATGGTCTGTTGCACAATTTTAACGGCTGTCTGCACGCAAGCCTCTGCCGCACTGTTGCCCGATTCTCCCGTCCGTCCGAACCAGGCCATGCGGTTGCCCGTCCCCGTGACGGTGATCGAGGCGATGCCGATGACCGTCAGGATCATCAGCAGCATCAAGATCGTCATGAGGGCAATGCCCTCTTCTCCCCTCACCGCTTGCCATCCTCGACTTGTTTCTCCCCTGCCCGCCGGCATGGCCCCCTTCGCTCCTATCATGACGCCAGCCCGACGTTGCGGAGTTGAATCGTTCGTGTAAAGACACGGCGGCGAATCTGGCTGTAGGCCGTCGAGTTGAATCCGGTATCCTGCGTGGGATTGTGGTCTTCCACGACTTGCGGCGCACTTTGTGTCCACTGCGGATCGCTCCTGGTCTGTCGGGCCACGATCGACACACGAGCCAGGCGGATCGTGTCGGCTGTCATCGGCGACGTATTCCACGACGAATTGGAGACAAAATCCGACGTATCGAAGGTGCCGGAAGCGTTTTGATCGTCGACCACCCCGTCGGCAACCGAGGTGGCGCAGCCGTCGCAGGCGTAGGCGACCTGGATATCTTCGATGCCTTCGGCGACGGGGACCATGGTGGTGGCCGAGGGGCTCACGCCTCTCCGCAGGCATGGGGCGAGGCCGCTACAGAGCGTGGTGGCATTGGCCGTCGTCGTCCGGACGATATCGTAGGTGATGCACCGCAGCCAATAGACCTGCGTGCCGACCGGATACACGGCGGGAGACCCTATCTGGGTGGACAGCGTCAGCACATCACCCGAAATGTTGCTGACGACGCTCATGTGCACACCACCGACGGAAATGACCGAATTCGTCCCGAACCCGTCCGGTACCATCGCCGCCACCGCGCCCGATTGCAACGTCACGGTGGCCACCGTGCCCCGTGCCTGCGCCGCCAACGTGGAGAGCTGCGTCGGCACGACGACGGAAAACGAATCGGGCCCCGTATCCGCTCCGCCCGGATTGTTGTCGGCAGGCACAATGGCCGTTCCGCAATTCCCGACGGCACTGGTCATACCGAATCCGGCCATCTTCAAATCCCGCGAGACCAATTCCATCGCAATCCTGGCGTTCTGTTGCATCTCGGAGGTTTGATCGTTGACTGTCATAGCCTTTTCGCTGCTTTGCAGCACGGAATAGCCCGCTCCGATCAGCACCAGGCCGATCACGAGCCCGAACATCAACTCGACCAGCGTCACGCCCCTTTCCGAACGCAAGATCCGCTGTCTCGTGTTATCGGCGTGGCTGTGCATGGACATTCACTCCGGCGCAATGATCGTGCTCATCGTCACCGAATGGGGCAGCACCCGTCCGCTCCATGTCAATTGAATGGTGACGAGATTCTGGTTCAAATTGGTCGGCCCGGTGGCCGCCACGGTGACGCGGCCGCGCGGACTGCCCAGCCGCGACGCAGCCAGTCTTGTCTGCCATTGATCGTAGTCACCGCGAGCTTGCGGCTGCGTGCTGGGAGGACGGGTCGCGGCATTGGTGGTGTCGATGGCATTATAGGCCGCCACGTTTTTCGTGTTGAATCGCATGCGCTCGATCATCTCCGAAGCCAGGTTCGTCACGACACTGAGCTCGTTGGAGTCGACGTTCCGACTGATGGCCATCGTTTGCATAGCGGAGGTGGCCAACAGTCCGATGCTCAGGACCATCATGGCCAACATGGCCTCGAGCAAGGTAAACCCCGTTTGATTCGAGAAGGTCCTGTCGAATGGGTGCTGCGCGTCGGTTGACATACAGCCTTTCGATCGCCCGATCAGCATGCTGCCGCCGCGCACCAGGCCGTGCGGCCTGACGGCGTAATTCCAATGGAATAGGTGACCCCGCCCGAGTTGATCAATTGGAGAGCCGTATTGGCCGTCCCGCCGGGCGTTCGAAGTCCCAGCGAGTTGAATGCAACGGAGGTTGTGGCCCCGATTCCCGTGACTTGCCCCGGCATGGTCTGGGTGGGCAAGGCACAGGCATTGATGTTGGCCAGGCAACCGGCAGCGGTATTGGCCGGATCGGTAAAGGTGGCCACCACTCGGCCATTCGCGATTTGTAGCGTGGTCGTGATGGTCATATTGCGATTCATGGCGGCCATGCGCGCGAGGTTCAGATTGCTTTGCAATTCCAGGATCGCCTGCTTCAGTTGATACCGCGCGATCCAATTTTTCACGTTAGGCATGCTCAGGGCCACCACAATGCCGATGATCGACACAACCACCATCAACTCGATCATGGTAACGCCAGCCTGACTATTCCGTATTTTTCCCTTCATTCGCATGAGTAGTATCGAGCAATAGCTATGCCCTATATTGCAATGGGATAAAGCAAGGTAACTCATTGATTTTTCAGTATGGGATGACAGAACCACGTTACACCCTCCCTCCAGAGATTGCAAAGAGGTGACAAAAAATGTCACAGCCTTGCCATGATGGCCGGAAGCCGCAAAAAGTATCTGGGGGGAATGAAGTCAGTACACTTCGCGGAGCGAGCCGGGAAGGATGGACACGAGAGGCAGTCCGCGAACTAGCCCATGTCGCAGGTCGTCGTCGTACCATATCTCGAGGGAACTGTCTTGCGAGTTGTTAGCCCACAGCCTTCTTTGAACCATCACTCCGCCGAAGACCCTGGACCGGCCTTCGACCATGAGATCGCCGGCGACGGAGAGGACCCCCTTCAGATTGATATGAGGCAGATCGACAGAACTCCGCGCGGACACATGGGATGTCCCGACCGTAGGGATCGGGGGAGTCAGGACCGGCATGGCCCTCCCCTTCCCTGTAGCGATCCACCGGACATGAGCATTGACGATGGCGACCCCTTCGAGATAGTCGATCGGCAACGTCAACGGGATCAGGTTCCCGTCCACCGGCGGCTGTTGATCCGGCGTGTCGATAAACAGCAGGTCCGTGCGCCCATCACGATGTCGTTCCAGCAAGAGTTCCTCAGCGGGCCGACCCATTCCCGCATCGAGCCCCCCATCGGGATACAGGAGACCGTCTTTCGCCAAAACGTAGTAGGTACCGTAACGGCGGGCCAGCCGTTTCCATGTCTCGTAGTCCCAGACATCCATTGCCACGCCAGGGGCAGATTCTTGTCGGACATGGAGGTTGCTATGGTGACGTGTGCCTCCGAATGACGCCACGTCGGGCCGATCTTGCGAACTTACAATACTTCCGCCGATCCACCATTCCGTCCATTGATCTTCGCGATGCAGCATATCTCCATAATCCCTGCCGGATACCTCGGCCAATGCCGACCTCGCCGGCAACAGGTTATGCGACGAGAGCACCAGATCGCCTTTCACTCGCACATCGCCCCAATGGACTAAGGCCGGGGCCAACGACGCGCCAGCACTCCGCTCTTCCGGACGGCCCAAAGACTGTCCCACCTGCAGCCCGGCCGTCAGCGCCGGATAGTGGTGCGCGAGCATGTCCATGCGGAGCGTCTTGCGAATCGTCCCCGCCGACACCGTCACTTCCACGGTTCCCAGCACGCCGAGACGGTTGGCGCCAACGATGCGCAGGCTCTCCACACGTCCTAGGTCGCGCAGGGCGTGGAACCAGCCCGATCCGTTCCCATTCAAGAGCCGATCGTCGTCCGGCCTGGAGGCATCGATCAGAACGTCCGACCAGGGGGCCGTCCCAGCGAACGGCGAACGACTCCACGGTCCCTGCTGATCCTGCACCTGGCGTATCACGAGTTGCATGGCCGCTTCTGCCAGATATCGCGCTTGGGTCCCTTGGCGTACCCGATCGAGCCCCTGAATTTCATGGACCGCCAAGGTCAAGGAGACGCTGCCGAGCACGGACAGGATCAGCGAAGCTAAGAGCGTTCCCAGGAGTGAGATGCCCCGTTGATCGAGCCCTCTGTGGATTCTACGGTCCGTCTCGACTGGTTGCATACGGTCATTCATAGGCCGGTAAGAACCCCCATCTCTCGTACCAAAGGAATCGACTGTCCGGTCACAGCAATTTCGATGCGTACATGCAGAGTGGAAGGAGGCACGGATTGAGCGCCCTTCGAGTTGGCCGCAATGTGGACGCGAAACCGTTCGATCTCGCCGATCAGCGGATTGGCACCCCCGTCGACTTGCCGCATGAGCGTCACCCGCCCTCGCGTTTCCCTCTTAAGATAGTACCGGACGCGATTGCGCATCGACACTTGCGTGCCCGACTGCCAGAACCGCCCCACGGGCGTCGTGAGGGCCATTGAGGCTCGTCGGCCGTCTCGGGCCAGCCGCGCTGCTTCGCAGTCCACCCCGTGGCAGAGGGCGATGGTTTTCCCTGAAGGCCACTCCCGCCCGTCCGTCACGCGAATCTCCCGTTGGCCGGGCGCCACGTCGTTCGTAAGCGTTGTGGCAAGCCCATCGAGATTGGCCCAGAACTCGACCGTCTGCCCGTCTGGCGAAACGGATAAGATGGGCTGGCCCTCTATAGCCGTAGCCAGACGGAGTTCCTCTTCCAACACCTTGAGGCCGACGCGCAGTTCCTGTGCTCGCGACATCACAGTCATTTGCTCCGTCAAGCGGCGATCGAAGTGGGCTAACGCCTGCACTGTCGCCGCGAGGACCACGGCGCCGGCAGCCAAGGCGATGAGCACCTCGGCAAGGCAGGTTCCGGCACAAGACGCCAATTGCGGGCACCGATTCATGTTCGTCCCCCAGAACTCCCGAGAAACAGAGGATTGGCCCGAAACGTGCCGGCTCGAATCACCGTCGGCCGCCCCTTTATGCCGGGGAATGCTGCCCAGGCTCGAATTACCACGGTCCCCGCCTGAGCGAGAGGCCCAGGGCGGTCCGCCTGCACCGTCCAAGTCAGCCGAATGCCCTCTCGATCGAGGGACGTGGTATAGACGCCATCCCCGCCCGTCTCATCGCCCCCCTGCCCATCGTCGCGCATGAGCTGCTCCGACACACCATCCATATCGAGATCGTCAGCCAGCAGTTGTTCCCACGACCCGGCCAGCTTGGCGTCGATGCGGGAAGTTACCAAGACCGATGCGCGCGTGCCGATCGCCGCATAGCTTCGTCCTTGCTCCGCCCACTCGAAGATGCCCATCACCCCGACAATCGCGATAGGCAGGATCATCATGGCCAACATCACTTCGATGAGGCTGAACCCGGCCTCGGCAGCTTGAAGGTCTCTGGTCCGCTCCCCCGGCAAGATCCTCGCTGTAAGAATGTGGCCGCTCTGGCATCGGCTCATTGCACCGTCACCTTCCCCGTTAGCCCGACCGTCAGTTGCCAGCGTTCGGTTTCGGACACGCGCAAGATAATGGTCGTGGGGGTGGCCGTCCGCCCGCTCGGGAAAAACTCCACGGCCGGGCCGTTCGACAATCGTTCGACTACCACGCCCCGGTCGGCGAAATTGTACGCATGGATTACCCGACGAGGAGCTGCAGCTTGTTCGATCTGCATCCGCCCCCGCGTTTGATCGAAAACCGCGCGGATCCGTTCGCCGCGCATCAACGCCTCGTGTCGAGCCGCACGCAGTTCGCCGGCAATTTCCACTGCTGCCACACGCCCCCGGGATTTGACGAGCAGGTCCATCAAGCTTCCCACTCCCATGCCCGCCACAATGGCCATCACAGCCACACCGACCAGCAATTCGACGAGCGTCGCGCCCCGTTGATTCCCTGTCATGGCTTCCTCCCGCACACCACCCGGTGTGGCCTGTATGCCTCGACCGTGCGGAGACAGAGAACCAAGTCTCATGCCATTTCGATCGGCGACCGTTTGCCAGGCAGAGAAGGGGGTGTTGCTGCGAATCGGCCCAAAAAATAGGAAAACCTCGGCATTACAGGAAATGGACCATAGGACTCCCGCACAAACGGGCCAGGTGCTACGAAATTTCAGATACAGAGGCTAGTGAGGGAGATACGCGAGATGCCGGGAAGAATGTTCGACGGCATTCCGCCGTCAACGCAGGACCAGCGCGGCGTACCAGTGCAGAATATCGGACGCAGCCAGCATCGAGATAACCGCACCGATGGCGAGAAAGGGGCCGAAGGGAATGTATTGGTCCCGTTTGATGATATGTGCCGCCATCAAGCCGATGGACAGCAACGAGCCGATCGTCGCGCCGATCATCACCGTTAAGAGGGCGGGCTTCCAACCGAGAAAGGCGCCGACCATGGCCAACAGTTTGATGTCTCCCCCGCCCATCCCTTCTTTACCGAAGACGTAGAGGCTGGCCCAGGCAATGAGCCACAAGAGCCCTCCGCCCACCACAATACCCAGCACCGCATCGATCAGCGGCAACGGCAAGACCGTCGCGGCACCGACAAGCCCGACGGCCATGCCCGGCAAAGTCACTCGGTCAGGAATGATTCGATGGGTCAAGTCCGTCCCGGCCGACACCAGGAGGGCGGAAAAGAGCGTCATGGCGCCCACCGAGGTCCAGGTCCACCCGAACCTCCAGATAATTACCGCATAGGCAAGGGCGTTGAGGGCTTCGACGAGTGGATAGCGCATCGCGATCGGCTCACGACAAGCCCGGCATCGTCCCCCCAACAGCAGATAGCTGACGACCGGGACGTTGTCGTACGGCGCAATGGCAACCTCACAGGACGGACAATGCGAACCGGGCCACACAAGAGATTCGCGCCTGGGCAGCCGGTAGATGCAGACGTTCAAGAAGCTCCCGATCAGCGCCCCGAACAGCGCGACCAGGCCATACAGAAGGATGACGGACGTCACGGGCGCCATTGTAGCGCGATGCCCCCTCGAGCGGACGCTTGAATCGATCCCCTAATCCCCCAAACAACTTATCGCAATTGTATTTACATCGTCTGGCTGTCTTGCTATCCTTGCGTAGTTCCGCGAGGCTCCCAAGCGCCTCGCGTGACCCACTGGAGAACAGGGAAGATCGACCATGGCCGCTGTGCGTCGCACGATGAAGCTGCTGTCAAACTCGTCCGGGGGCCATCATTACCTCGGCGATGGACCGGACGGGCTGACGAGTCGCGAGCACCAGATTCTCCAATTGATCTGGTCCGGATTAAAAAACAAAGAAATGGCCGCGCGCCTTAGGGTCAGCGTCAAGACGGTCGAGGCGCATCGCGCCAACATGATGAAGAAATTCCGAGTTTCCAACACCGCCCAACTGCTGAAGGCCGCCATTCAGGGCAGAATGATCACGCTTCGCTAGGTCGTCGCTCCTGGTTCCCGCCGCCTCGCCGCTGCCTGACGATTTCGAACAGGACCACAGCCGCCGCCGCAGAGACGTTCAAGGAAGCCACGCGCCCGCGCATGGGAATACCGATGCGCTGGTCGCAATGGGCCAAGACGCCCGGGCGCACGCCGGCGCCTTCCCCCCCCAGCACCACCGCCACCGGTTGGCGGAAATCCACATTCGTATACGGGGTTGGGGCCGACGGGTCGAGCCCATAGACCCAGAGACCCTGGGCCTTGAGTTCGTCGAGCAGCCGCCCGACGTTGCCGACACGGGCCACCGGCACATGCTCCAGCGCCCCGGCGGACGTCTTGGCCACGATGCCCGTCAGCCCCGCCGCACGCCGCTCCGGCACGAAGACGCCGTGAACCCCTGCGGCTTCGGCCGAGCGCAGGATTGCGCCGAGATTGTGCGGATCCTCGACCCCGTCCAAGACAACCACCATCGCCGGCTCAGGCTGGGACTGTACCTGTCGAATGAGGTGGTCAGCCGTATCGTAGGCCTTGGCAGCCACCACCCCCACCACGCCCTGGTGCCGCCCGCCCGGCACCAAGCGATCGAGCGCCTCACGGGGCTCCACGTGGACCGGCACCCCCACTTCGCGTGCACGCCGCGCAATCTCGCCGAATTGCCGTTCGCGATGGAGCAGGAGGAGTTTGACGAACGACCTGGTTCCGGCGCGCAGGGCTTCGCGCACCGCATGGAGCCCGTAGAGCAGTTCGGTGGGCTCACCGCTTCCAGCGGGTCGTGCCATCGGGCTTGTCCTCGAGCGTGATGTGTCGATCGGCAAGGAATCGGCGTATTTCGTCCGCCCTGGAAAAATTTTTATGCTTTCTCGCTTCATGGCGCTCGTTGATCAGCCGCTCGATCTCCGAGTCGGATACAGATTCGTATACGGCGAGACCGCCTGAGGCGGAACCTCCTGCTGAGGCCGTTCTATGTAACCGATGGATAACACCAAATTGCCATTGATCCGACCGAAACAAACCCACCACCCGACCGAAGGTTCGAAAGGCTTGGCGCGCTCGTTGACGGCCAGCCGAAGAGAGTCCCTCCTCCAGCAAGCGATTGACCTCGGACCGAAACCGCTGGAAGGCCGCAAGGGCACCGGCGGTGTTGAGATCATCGTCCATTGCCCGCCGGAAAGATTCCTCGAGTTGTCCGATCATCCCCGTCAGGGCCTCGTCTCCGTCTCGCCCCTCGCCAGCGCTTTCTGCCAAACGCTGGAAGAGCCCATAGAAAGCGTCCAGCGCTCTCTTGGTTTCATCAAGCCCCTGGTCTGAAAAATCCAGCGGGCTGCGATAGTGGGTGGCCAAGAGGAAATATCGCAACACCTCCCCCGTTACGGCTTCGGGATGTTCCCACTTCTCGAAGATTTCCCGGATCGTGAAGAAGTTCCCCAGCGACTTGGACATCTTCTCCTGATTGATCTGCACGAAGCCGTTGTGGAGCCAGTAGCGGGCAAATTCTTTTCCGGTCGCGGCGCAGGACTGGGCGATTTCGTTCTCGTGGTGCGGAAAGATCAGGTCCGCACCGCCCCCGTGGATGTCGAAGGTCTCGCCGAGATGTTTCATGGCCATGACCGAACATTCGATATGCCAACCGGGCCGGCCCGGCCCCCAAGGGCTCGGCCAGGCCGGCTCGCCGGGCTTACTGCTCTTCCACAAGGCGAAATCCATCGGGTGCCGCTTGCGCTCGTCCACGTCGACACGGGCGCCGGCCTGCATGTCGTCCAGCTTCCGCTTCGAGAGCCGGCCGTAGGCGCCATACCGCTCGACCTGGAAGTACACGTCCCCGTTCACCCGATATGCGACCTCCTTGCCGATCAGTGTGCCGACCAATTCGACGATCTCCACCATGTGGTCCGTGGCCTTCGGCTCCACCGTCGCCCGCCCGATGCCCAGCCGCCCCATGTCACGGTAATAGGCGTCGATATATTTCGCTGTAATGACCTCGCACGCGACCCGCTGCTCGTTGGCGCGTTTGATGATCTTGTCATCCACATCCGTGAAGTTCTTCACGAAAGTCACCGCGTATCCGCGATACTCGAGGTAGCGCCGGATCACGTCGAAGACGAGGGCGCTACGGGCATGGCCGATATGGCATTCGTCGTAGACCGTCACGCCGCACACATACATGCGCACGGTCCCGGGCACAAGCGGCTCGAAGAGTTCCTTCCGACCGCTCAGGGTGTTGAACAGCTTCATACCGAACCGCCTCGGAACGACGGACCCCGCCGCAAGGACCGAGGGCGCACGAACGCCGGACGCGGCGAACGGTCCCGATGCCGCTCCCACGCCTTCAGCGCGTCGAGTGCGCCGTAGTGGGTGATGTCCAGATGCAGCGGGGTCACGGAGACATACCCGCGCCGCACGGCCTCGTGGTCGGCATCGGCCCGCCGCTCCCATGAGATCCGCGTGCCGGCAATCCAATAGTATTTTCGGCCGTGGGGGTCAGTTTTTTCCACGACGGGATTCTCGAACCGCCGCCGGCTCAACGAGGTGATCCGTAGGCCCTTGATGGCGGCGCGGGCCCGGTCGGGCACGTTCACATTGATCAACGTCTCGGCCGGAAGGCCATCGGCCAAGACCAATCTCGCAACACGGACCGCATGAGCCGCCGCTGCCGGATAGCGCGCCAGCCGCTCCGTTTTGTGAATCTCCTGCGACACCGCAATCGACGGGACGCCCAGAATCGTCCCCTCCAAGGCCGCCGAGACCGTGCCGGAGTAGGTCACGTCGTCGCCCAGGTTCGAGCCTCGATTGATCCCCGACACCACGAGGTCCGGCAACGACGGCAGGACGGTTTTCAACGCCAGATTCACGCAATCGCTGGGGGTACCGTTGACGCAAAAGGCCCGCCGGCCCAGCTTCGTCAGCCGGAGCGGTTTGTGCAACGTCACGGCATGGCCCACGGCATTACGCTCCCGATCCGGGGCGACGACCCACACTTCTCCTAGTTCGCGCATCGCTTCGGCCAGGGCATGGAGCCCCGGCGAATCGATCCCGTCATCGTTGGTCACTAAAATCTTCACGGGAACCGTCCGTCAGCCGAAGACATAAAAAAAGCTGCCTGGGGCAGCTTCGGGGTTATGGTCGGGGCGACGGGATTTGAACCCATGACCTCTCGCACCCCAAGCGAGTGCGCTACCGGTCTGCGCTACGCCCCGACTTCCTCTATGCGCGCTTACTTGTACGAATCCAACAAATGCACGATCGCCTGCAGCTGCCCGCGCCACCGCTTCGCCAATTCCCGGGGAGTCGCCGACTTACCGCCACGCCGGACCCTGCGTCCCCACAGCCGTTTCACGCCTGCCAGCGTATGCCCTTCCTCGTAGAGGAGGCGCTTGATTTCCAGGACCGTTTCGACATCCTGACGCACATATAGCCGTTGATTCCCTCGACTTTTCTGGGGCTTCAAAAAGGGAAACTCGGACTCCCAAAAACGAAGCACGTAGGCGGGAAGTTGGGTGATCTCGCTGACCTCACCGATCTTATAAAAGACTTTGGTGCCCAGCCTGGGCTCGCCAGCCATCGCCGGTCCTCAGCGGTCCCTGCATCGAGCCGCGCTTAGGAATTGACGTATTTCTTGAAGACCTGACTGGGACGAAAGGTGACCACCCGACGCGGGGTGATGCCGATTTCTTCGCCCGTCCGAGGATTTCGGCCCTTGCGCGCGCCCTTACTCCGCACGACGAAGTTGCCGAACCCGGCGATCTTGACCGACTCGCCTTTATACAAGACGGACTTGAGGAGATCCAACACGAATTCTACGATGTCCGCTGCTTCTTTTTTCGACACACCGACCTTTTCGTAGATTTCGTTGGCGATGTCTGCCTTTCTCATGCCATCACCTCGAAGGCCCTGAACCGCGCTTCAACTTCACGATCCCGACGTTCGCCCCACAAAAATTTTCGTATAGATAACGTGGCCCTGGAAAAGAGTCAAGGAAAATCACGGAGTTGCATCATCGCCTATGCGGCATGAGCTTGTATTCGATACTGTCCGCCAAGGCCTGCCAACTGGCTTCCATGATGTTCTCCGACACCCCTACGGTCCCCCACTGTTCCTTCTGATCTCCCGACTCGAGCAGGACACGGACCTTAGCCGCCGTGCCGTGCGTCCCGGCCAGCACCCGTACCTTGTAGTCGTGCAATTGGACTTCGGCGAGCTGCGGGTAGAACTTCCCCAGCGCTTTGCGGAGCGCATGGTCCAGCGCATTGACCGGACCCGCCCCTTCGGCCGCCGTATGCTCCACCACTTTCCCGACCTGCACCATCACGGTTGCTTCCGAGATAGGCGCTTCGTCCGCATGCCGCTTTTCCACGATCACGCGGAATCCCAGCAGGCGGAAAGACGGCTTGTGCTTCCCCAACGCCTTGCGCACCAACAATTCGAACGAGCCTTCGGCGCCTTCGAACTGGTACCCCCGGCTCTCCAACTCCTTGAGCACCGCCACCAATTCCTGGAGCTTGGGATTGTCCTTTTCCAACTTCACGCCGTAGGTTTCGACTTTGCCGAGCATGGCGGTCCGGCCCGCCGCATCCGAGAGCAGGACCCGCTGCCGGTTGCCGATTTTTTCGGGGATGACGTGTTCGTACGTGGCCGGATTTTTCTGCACGGCATGGATGTGAACGCCGCCTTTATGCGCGAAGGCGGAGTCGCCGACGTAGGGCTGATGTTTGTTCGGCGTCAGGTTCGCGATTTCTGCCACGAAGTGGGAGACCTCTCGCAAGCGGCGCAGCCGGCGCTCGCCCAGGACGGCCTTGCGCATTTTCAACTCCAGATTGGGCACGATCGAGCACAGGTTGGCGTTTCCGCATCGCTCGCCGATGCCGTTGATCGTCCCCTGCACCTGGACCGCACCCGCTTCGAGGGCCACGAGGGAATTGGCCACCGCCATCTCCGTGTCGTTGTGCGCATGGATGCCTAACGGCACGACGCATTCCCGGCGCACCGCCTCGCAAATGCGCCGCACTTCCCAGGGCATCGTGCCCCCGTTGGTGTCGCACAAAATGAGACGTTCGGCGCCGGCGGCGATTGCCCGCTGGAGCGTCTTCAGCGCGTAGTCCGGGTCGGCCTTGTAGCCGTCGAAAAAATGCTCCGCATCGTAAAAGACACGGCGGCCGCGCTCGCGGAGATAGGCGATCGAGTCGCCGATCAGTTCCAAGTTCTTGGCCAAGGTGATGCCCAAGGCGTCGGTCACGTGCAGGTTCCAGCTCTTGCCGAAGAGGGTGATCGTCTCCGTCTCGGCTGTCATGAGGGCTTGGAGATTCGGGTCCTTGTGGACGGAGTGGCTGGCCTTGCGCGTCGCGCCGAAGGCCACCACCTTGGCGTGTTTGAAGGGCAGCGCCTTGACGATCCGGAAAAACTCGATGTCCTTGGGATTGGCGCCGGGCCACCCACCCTCGATGAAGTGGACACCCAACTCGTCCAGCTTCTGCGCCACGCGGACCTTGTCCTCGACCGAAAAACTCACGTCCTCGGCCTGCGCCCCGTCCCGCAGGGTCGTGTCGTAAATCTCCAGCGCGCGCCCCGAGGCCGAGCCTCCCGGGGTCGCGTCCGTTCCGCTCGTACGCGTCACGCCTTGCCCCCGCTCCCGTCCGGCGCGTGGTCCAAGCCGAACGCTGCATGCAGCGCACGCACCGCCAGTTCCAAGTATTTTTCGTCGATCACGCAGGAAATTTTGATCTCGGACGTGCTGATCATCATGATGTTGACGCCTTCGCGCGACAGGACCTCGAACATCTTCGCCGCCACGCCGGAATGCGACCGCATGCCGACGCCAACGAGCGACACTTTCGCGATCTGCTCCGTCACCGCGACGGTTTTGGCGTCGATGTCTTTCGCGATCCGCTGCACCAACTCCATCGCCTTGGGCAGATCGGCGCGCGGCACCGTAAACGACATGTCCGTGAGCCCGGCCTGGCTGACGTTCTGGATGATCATGTCCACGAGCACGTTGGCCGCCGCGATGGGGCCGAAAATCTTCGCCGCGATGCCGGGCCGATCCGGCACGCCGACGATCGTGAGCTTCGCCTGATTGCGGTCGCCGGTCACACCGGAGACCGAGACCCGTTCCATGTCTTCGTCTTCTGTCGTCACGAGCGTACCCCGCCCTTCTGTAAAACTGGATTGGACTTCCACCGGCACGTTGAACTTCGCCGCAAACTCGACGGACCGGCTCTGCAACACCTTGGCGCCCAAACTGGCCAGCTCCAGCATCTCCTCGTACGAGATGCGGTCGAGCCGCCGGGCCGCCGGCACCACGTTGGGATCGGCGGTATAGACGCCGTCGACATCCGTGTAGATCACGCAGCGGTCGGCCTTCAAGGCCGCCGCCAGCGCGACCGCCGTCAGGTCCGACCCGCCGCGGCCCAGCGTCGTCACGTCGGACCGTTCGTTGATCCCCTGAAACCCCGCCACGACCGGGATGATGCCGTCCGCCAGGGCTTCCCGAATGCGCTCCGCCGTCACGCGCGCGATACGCGCTTTCGTGTGCGAGCTGTCGGTGATGATGCCGACCTGGCGGCCGGTGAAGGACTGCGCGTTGATGCCCCGCGCCCGCAGGTCCATGGCCAGCAGCGCGATGGTGACCCGTTCGCCGGTGGACAGCAGCATGTCCAGCTCCCGCTCGTCCGGCTTGGCCGACACCTCGTGGGCCAAGCGCAGCAGCCGATCCGTTTCGCCGCTCATCGCGGAGAGGACGACCACGAGGTCATGCCCGGCCCGTTTGGCCTCGGCGACACGATCGGCCACTCGCCGAATCCGCTCGACGTTGCCGACCGAGGTGCCGCCGTATTTCTGCACAATCAAGGCCATGCGGCCGCATCCCTTCCTGCCAAGCTGCCGCGCGTCACGGTTTATTCAGCAATCGCGCCATCAGCCGACTCGCGTCGCGCATCGCGCCGGCCGCCGCCGCTTCGTGAAAGGCGCCGCCCTTGGCCGACGCTTTCGCCGAATCATAGAGAAGGTACGGCCCGGGGAACGCATGGGGCTGCGCCCCTCCTTCCGCGTGATCGCACACCACCAACAGACGATAGGGGCTCAGGCCACGCAAGCCGTCAAGAAGGGTGCCCATCGTCTTACGGTCGAACTCCTCCAGGAGGTGGACTTTGGCCTTCCCGTCGGCGCCGCGCGCAACCTTGGACGGCATCTTCACGTGCACATACACCAGATCCTTCTTCGCCAATTCCCGTAATGCCGTCTCCGCCAGGCCCTGGCAATCCGGCTCGGCGCCGGCCTCCTTCGCGATCAGTCCGGCCATGTCCAGGCCGGCCATGACGCCGATGCCTCGAAGCAACTCGCGATTCGAAACGATCGAGCCCGAGACCTGGAACTGATCCGTGAGCTTCGGCAGCTTCGGCATTTTCCCCTGCCCCCACAGCCACAGTCCGTTCACCGGCTTGAGTCCGGCCTCGCGACGCTGCTCGTTGACGGGATGATCGCGCAGCACGATCAAGGCGGAATCCATGACCTTACGCAGCATGTCGGCGCCATCCCCCGAGGGGAGAAAGTCGCCGACGGGTTTTCCGACCGCTTCGCGGGGATCGCGGCAGAGCGATTTGGCTTTCCCACCGATCCAGACCATCAAATGCCGATGCGCGCTGCCGGCGTAAAACTGCATCGTTTCGGAGCCGAGTTGCTCGTTGATCGCATCGATCAATTCGCGGGCTTCCTCGTTCGTCACGCCGCCGGCGGTCGCGTCGTCCAGGATCGCCTGCGGGCCCAACTTCTTCACCTCGTCGGCGGCTCCTTTACCCTTGACATCCGCCCGAAACGTCACGAAATGGCACCGGAAGGCAACGTCCAGATCGCCCAACGCCACATCCAAACTTGCCGCTTCGAACGGCGCCGCCCCACAGTGGTATTTGCGCAAGTCATACCCGAACAGGGCCAGCGGCTCCACATAGGTTCCGGCAGCGAGGCCGTCCGTCGCCAACGTCGCCGTCCCGACTTCCCCCTTTGCCGCCAAGCCGGCCATGTGAGGCATCGCGGCCGCCTGCAAGGGAGTCTTGCCGTCCAAGTTCGGATGGGGACCGTCTGCCATGCCATCGCCCTGCACCACCACGTACTTCATGCCGTTCGACCCTCTGGTCCTCCTCTATGCACTGCGGAAGCTGCCTACAAGTTCAGCAGCCGTTCGACTTCGTCGCGGCTCGCCCGAATCGTACATGGCTGGGTCGAGGCCCCCATCGCCGTATCGGGATCCTTCAACCCATGTCCCGTCAACGTGCACACCACCCGCTCCCCTTCGGCCAGCAGGCCGAGCCGGCCCAGCTTGATGACTCCGGCGATGGACGCCGCCGAGGCGGGCTCGCAGAAGACACCTTCTTCCGCCGCCACGAGCCGATAGGCTTGGAGGATTTCGTCGTCCGTCACCGCATCGATCCGTCCGTTCGATTCGTCCACCGCCGCACGCGCGCCCTGCCAGCTTGCCGGGTTGCCGATCCGGATGGCCGTCGCGATCGTCTGCGGCTGTTCGACGACGTGCCCGAGCACGATGGGCGCGGCCCCGGCCGCCTGAAACCCCATCATGCGCGGAAGGCTCGCGATCTGTCCGGCTGCGTGATATTCCCGATAGCCGCGCCAGCAAGCCGTGATGTTCCCGGCATTGCCGACCGGCAGCACGTGCATCGTGGGGGCGCCGCCGAGTTGATTGCACACTTCCATCGCCGCCGTCTTCTGGCCCTCGATCCGAAAGGGATTCAGCGAATTGACCAACTCAATCGGGTACCGGGCCGCGATCTCCTTCACGATCGTCAAGGCCTGGTCGAAATTCCCTTCGACCTGGATGACGGTCGCCTGGTGCATCATGGCCTGCGAGAGCTTCCCCAGCGCGATCTTGCCGGCGGGGATCAGCACGTAGACTCCCAGCCCGGCGCGCGCACCGTAGGCCGCCGCGGACGCCGAGGTATTGCCCGTCGAGGCGCAGATCACCGCCTTCGCGCCTCGCTCAAGCGCTTTCGAGATGGCCAGGGTCATTCCGCGATCTTTGAACGACCCGGTTGGGTTGGCCCCCTCGTACTTGAGATAGAGTTCGACGTGCGGGGCGATTTGGGCCGCCAACCGTCGCGCCGGAATCAAGGGTGTATTGCCCTCGCCCAAGGTCACCACGGGCGTGCCCGCCGCGACCGGCAGGAACTTGCGATACTCTTCGATGATCCCGCGCCATGGAGTCATCGCAGACACCGATACCGGAAAGGCGATCCATGAGGGACGACGCAATACATGGCTTTACTCGTCTTGCCCCTCGACGCGGATCAATGTGGTCGGCGCGGAGATGAAAGGCATGCGGTCGATCTCGCGGAGCGCCGTCTGCACCTGACGCTCGACCGCCGTGTGCGTCATGATGACGACGGGCACCGTCTGGCCGTCCTTGCGGCCCTTTTGCAGCACGGAGGAAATGCTGATGCCTTGGCGGCCCAGCACGCCGGCGATCTGGGACAGGACGCCGGGCCGGTCCAAAACCATGAACCGCAAATAGTAGAGGCTGGCGACGGCCTCCATCGACCTGAGCCGCATCGGGCGGCGCTGGCCGGGCTGGAAGGACGTGGCCGGCACACGGCCGCCCGCGCCGCGCAGCAGGTTGCGCGCGATGTCGATCACGTCGCTGACGACGGCGCTGCCCGTCGGCATCGAACCGGCCCCCTGGCCATAGAGCACCACGTCGCTGACGGCGTCGCCCACGAGCTGGATCGCGTTGTAGACCCCGTCCACGCGCGCCAGCGGCGAGTCCGCGGGAATCATCGTGGGATGGACGCGCGCTTCGATGTCTCCTTCCTGCTCCCCCCCCACGCTTTTTGCGATGCCGAGCAGCTTGATCGTGTACCCGAACTCCTTGGCATAGTCGATGTCGAGCGGCGTCAACTTCGTGATGCCCTCCACGAAGAGATCTTTGAAGTTGACCGGGGTACCGTAGGCCAGACTGACCATGATCGCCAACTTGTGCGCGCTGTCGGTGCCTTCGACGTCGAACGACGGATTGGCCTCCGCGTAGCCGGCCGCCTGCGCCTCGACCAAAACTTCCTGGAAGCCGTGCCCTTCCCGGGTCATGCGGCTCAAGATATAATTAGATGTCCCGTTGATGATGCCGTAGATCGATTGGATTCGGTTGGCGGCCAAACCCTCGGTGAGCGCCCGGATCACGGGGATGCCGCCGCCGACGCTCGCTTCGAAACCCAAGTCGACCCCGCGCCGAGCCGCGGTCTCGAAAAGCTCTTCGCCGTGGACGGCCAACAAGGCCTTGTTGGCCGTCACAACCGGCTTCCCCTTACCCAGGGCCTCGAGGATGACGCGTTTGGCCGCCTCGTAGCCGCCGATCAATTCGACGACGATGTCCACCGCCGGGTCGTCGAGCACCTGGCGTACGTCGGTCGTCAGCGTGCCGGCCGGCAGTGGCACGCCGCGATCCCGCGTAATGTCGAGATCGGCGACGCGCACCAGCTCGATCGGCACGCCTGCGCGCCGCTGGATGAGCGCCGCATTGTTTACAAGAATGCGGGCGACCCCGGTCCCCACCGTGCCGAACCCGATCAGGCCGACGCCGATCCGCGCCTTCATCGTCCCGCCTCGTCTCCGCCCAGGACCTTCTTGATGCCGCGAATGGCCTGCTGCGTGCGTTCTTCGTTTTCGACGAGCGCGAACCGGACGTACTCGTCGCCGCCTTCGCCGAACCCGATGCCGGGCGACACCGCCACCTTGGCTTCGCGCAGGAGCAGCTTGGAAAATTCTAGCGAGCCCATCCCGCGAAACGGCGCGGGAATCCTGGCCCAGACAAACATGGTGGCGCGGGGCTTGTCCACCTGCCAGCCGATCCGGTTCAACCCGTCCACCAGCTTGTTGCGGCGATGTTCATAACGCTCGACTGTTTCTTTGACGCAATCCTGCGGCCCGTTCAATGCAATGATGCTGGCAATCTGCACGGGCTGGAAAATGCCGTAGTCCAGATAGCTTTTGATTTTGGTCAAGGCGCCGATGATCTCCCGATTGCCCACGCAAAAGCCGACGCGCCAGCCGGGCATGTTGTAGCTTTTCGACAGGGTGTAAAACTCGACCCCGACATCCTTCGCCTCCGGCACTTGGAGAAAGCTGGGCGCCCGGTATCCGTCGAACACGATGTCCGCGTAGGCGAGATCGTGAATCACGATCATGTCGTGTTCCTTCGCGAACGCGACGACTTTTTTGAAGAATTCCAGATCCACCACCGCCGTCGTGGGATTGTGCGGGAAGTTGATTACCAAAATCCTTGGCCGTGGCTGGGTCTGCCGGTAGACCCGCGTCAGATCGCCGAAGAAATCGCTGTCCGGCTTGAGTTCGATCCCGCGGACCTCTCCTCCGGCGATGATCATGCTGTACATGTGGATCGGATAGGTTGGCGTCGGCGTCAAGACCACGTCGCCGGGACCGACCAGCGCCAAGGCCAAATGCGCGATGCCCTCCTTGGAGCCGATGGTGGCGATGGCTTCCGTTTCCGGATCCAGATCGACGTCGTAGAGACGCTTGTACCAGCCCGTGATCGCGTGCCGGAGCTTCGTGATGCCCTTGGACGCGGAGTAGCGGTGGTTGCGCGGATTGCGAGCGGCTTCGATCAGCTTGTCGACGATGTGATCCGGTGTCGGCTGATCGGGATTGCCCATTCCGAAATCGATGATATCTTCGCCCCGATGCCTCGCGTCCAGTTTGAGCGCCTGAACCTGGGCGAACACGTAGGGCGGAAGCCGCTTGATGCGATAGAAGCCTTCCACGTATCTCCTCAATTTTTCAACATGTTAAGGGAGCCAGGCCCTTGCCGATCCGGATCCGAAACGAGGGCATATTGTAATTCAGCCTCTCGTGCCAGTCAATTTCATTCACTGACCCGTTCGAGAAGATACCCTTGGAAAAGCCAGGGGTTAGGCGGCCCGGTGGCGCGCCGGACCGCCTTGCTCCTCCGAACGCTTTTTGCCATAATGGTCCCGCTGTTCGAGAGGTTCGGAAGCCCTTCCGCCGTTTTCCGTTCGAATGTCTGTCAGATCGAGGGGGATGCATGGCTCGTCTCGGCGTCAATGTGGACCATGTCGCAACGGTTCGCCAGGCCAGGGGCGGCCGCGAGCCGGATCCCATCGCCGCTGCCATCCTGGCGGAATTGGCCGGGGCCGACGGCATCGTGGTCCATCTCCGCGAAGACCGCCGCCACATCCAGCATCGCGACCTGCTGCTGCTCAAGGACGTGCTTCAGACCAAGCTGGATCTGGAAATGGCCGCGGACGACGCAATGGTCAAGATCGCCCTGGACGTCAAGCCGCACCTCGTCACGCTCGTTCCCGAGCGGCGGCAGGAATTGACGACCGAAGGGGGGCTCGATGTCGTCGGGCACCGCGACCGGATCCGCGCCATCGTGGACCAACTGCACGACGGCGGAATCCCAGTCAGCCTGTTCATCGAACCGGATATCGCCCACATCAAGGCCGCGCACAAGACGTCGGCCGACTACATCGAGATCCATACGGGCCGCTACGCCAACGCGCGACGACTCAAAGACGAGCAAGCCGATCTCGAAGCCATCGCGCACGCCGCCAAGCTGGCCTACAAACTCGGGATGGGCGTGAACGCGGGGCACGGCCTCAACTATCACAACATCAAGCGGCTGACGCAAATTTCGGAAATTGTCGAGTACAACATCGGCCACAGCATCATTGCCCGAGCCGTCTTGGTCGGAATGGAACGTGCCGTCCGGGAAATGAAAGCCTTGGTGGCGCATCCATGAACGACCGGATCGTCGGCATCGGCCTGGACCTAGTCCATATTCCGCGGGTCCACGCTCTCGCCGAGCGATGGCGGAACCGTTTTCTTGACCGGTTGTATACCGACGCCGAGCGCGGCTACTGCTTCCGGCAGGCGAAACCCTATGCTTCCCTGGCCGGACGGTTTGCCGCCAAAGAGGCGCTACTCAAGGCCTTGGGAACCGGATGGGCCAAGGGGCTGCGGTGGCTCGACATGCAAATCCTGAACGATTTCCAAGGCAAGCCCGTCGCCACGGCGCAGGGCGGTGTGGCCACACTGATGAAACGCGCCGGCGTCACGGGAGTCCACATCAGCCTGTCGCATGACGGCGACTATGCCATGGCCCAGGTCATCTTGACCGGTAACCGGCGGGCACGAGGCTCGGCGCGCCGGCGTCGCATCGCATGACCCGTGCCGGCGGAGCCGGCACGTTCTCGCCCGTTGATACTCCGATGAAACTTGTCACCGCTGCACAGATGCGGGCGCTCGACCGTCGGACCATCGAAGAAGCTGGAGTCCCGAGCCTCACCTTGATGGAACGAGCCGGCACCGGCGTCGTCTTCTCCATGGAGCGACGGTTCGGCCCGCTCGCCGGCGTCCGCGTCGTCGTCTTGTGCGGGAAAGGGAATAACGGCGGCGACGGGTTCGTCGTCGCACGCGCACTCGCGAAGAAACGGGCGAAGGTCACCGCCGTGCTTGTGGCGGACGCCGGAGGCTTGAGCCGGGATGCCAAGGTCATGCACCGCCGCTTTGTCGCCGCGGCAGGACGCGCGTCCGTCGTGCCCACCCCTTCAGGCGAGTCCCTCCGATCGCTCTTGCGCCCCGCCGGTGTCATCGTCGACGCGTTGCTGGGCACGGGCCTGGCTTCGCCTGTCACCGGGCCTTTTCGCACGGCCATCGAGGCGGCGAACGATTTACCTGTGCCCATCGTGGCCGTCGACGTGCCGTCCGGCTTGCAAGCCGATACCGGCGCCGTGTTGGGAGTGGCGATTCGCGCTACGCTCACGGTGACGTTCGGCCAGCCGAAAGTAGGGCTCTACCTCGGCGCGGGCATCGACCATGCCGGCACGGTGCATATCGTCGACATTGGCATCCCTCCGGCCTACGTCGACGAGCTCGATTGTCGCACCACGCTCTTGACATGCCGCCACCTCTCGCCACTTCTGCCTCCGCGCAAGCCATCGGCGCACAAGGGCACATTCGGACATGCTGGTATCATCGCCGGATCGATCGGCAAGACCGGCGCCGCGGCTTTGGCCGCCAAGGCCGCCTTACGCACAGGCGCAGGCCTCGTGACGGTCGCCACCCCCACTGGCGCCAATGACGTCCTCGAAGCCAAATTGCTCGAAGCGATGACCGCCCCCATGCCCCAAACTAAAGGCGGCAGCCTGGCGCGCTCGGCCCTCGACCGCCTGAAGGCCTTTACTTCGACCAAGACCGCCCTCGCGATCGGGCCGGGATTGACTACCCATCCTGAAACGGTGGACTTACTCCAAACCCTGATCCCCCAGCTGGACCGACCGGCGATACTGGACGCCGACGCGCTGAACGCCCTGGCCGGAAAACCCTCGCTGTTGGCCGAATGCAAGGTCTCCCCGATCCTGACCCCCCATCCGGGCGAGATGGCCCGGCTGGAAGAAGAAGCGACGCCCCAGACGATCAACGCCGACCGGCTGGGTGTCGCCGCCCGCTTCGCCCAGCGCAGAAACGTCACGCTCGTCTTGAAGGGAGCGCGCACCGTACTCGCGCATCCGGACGGTCGGATGGCGATCTGCCCGACCGGCAATCCGGGCATGGCCACGGCCGGCACCGGCGATGTCTTAACGGGCATGATGGCCGGCCTCCTGGCCCAACGGATGGACGCCTGGGACGCAGCCTGTGCAGCCGTCTACTTTCACGGTGCAGCGGGAGACCTCGCGGCCACGGAGAAGGGATCGATGGGCATGGTGGCTGGCGACCTCGTCGAACATATCCCCGCCGCGTTGCTCCTGCGCGCAGGACCGGAAGAAGCAGGCTGGCCATGAGCGCCCGTTCGCCGATTCGCACCACGAGAGGCCAGCCTGTGCGGCGGGCGTTGCGTCCCACCGCAGAGCCGTGGACCTGCCTGTCCCGTTCTGTGTCGCAGACGGAGCAGCTGGGCCGGGTGCTGGGCACGGCGGCGCAGGGAGGCGAAGTCGTGGCGCTCTGCGGCGACCTCGGTGCCGGGAAAACCGCCCTGGTGCGGGGTCTCGCGCGTGGGCTCGGCGCGGACCCCGCGTCCGTTTGCAGTCCTACCTTCGTGTTCATCCACGAATATGCCGGCCATCATCGGTTGGCCCACGCCGATCTCTATCGGATCGAGCAGCGCGACGAAGTGCTTCATCTCGGCCTGTCCGATTATGAAGACCCATCGACCGTCCTGGCCGTGGAATGGGCGGAGCGCGCCGGCGATCTGCTGCCCGACGACCGGCTGACCGTGGAACTTCACCACGTCGCCCCCACCGTCAGGCGTCTGACCTTCAGGGCGACAGGCTCGACCGCGGCGCGACTCTTGGCCGCCGTGCGCCAAGTCGGCCAGCGCGCCGCCGACGTGCCATCGGCCAGGCGCACGCCGCGTCTCGTCGCGTCGAACAAGAGGCGGCGATGATTCGCCTCATCATCGTCGGCATCCTGTTGCTGCTGTCCTTGACGTTCTTTCTCCAGAACCAGGAGCAGGAAGTGACGCTACGGTATTTTTTCGGGCTCCGCGAAGCACAGACGGAATTGTGGCGCCCGGTGTTGAGCGCCTTTGCCGTGGGGCTGCTCGTATCCACGATCCTCTTGTTGCCTCCCTGGATTCGCCTGCGCCTCGATCTCCGCCGCAAGACCAAAGCGCTGCAAGAGGCGGAGGGTGACCTCGAGCGGCTGCGCACCCTCGCCAAGCCCGCCGATCATCCGGAGATGCCCGGACGCCCGCCGACAGATCCGCCCCATGCTTGATGCCGACCTGACGCCGCTCATGCGGCAGTACCGCGAGATCAAGAACGCGTACCGGGACGCCATTTTGTTTTTCCGGGTTGGTGACTTTTATGAAATGTTTTACGAGGACGCCGTCGAGGCGGCGCGACTGCTATCCATCGCATTGACGTCCCGCGACAAGGCCAGCGCCGACCCCGTTCCGCTCTGCGGCGTCCCTTATCATGCGGCGACCGGCTACATCGGCAAACTCCTCAGGGCGGGCCGGACCGTGGCCCTCTGCGAACAGGTCGAAGATCCCAAACTTGCCAAGGGGCTCGTCCGCCGGGAAGTCGTGCGCCTTTATACGCCCGGGACCTTGGTGGACACGGAGTTTCTCCCACCGAAGGAATCCAACTACCTCGTCGCCATCGCACCGGCCCCGGCCAAACCTCGTTCGGCCACCCACGCTCCCGGCATGCTCTCCGACCCGGCGTTGCTCGGATTGGCTGCGATCGACCTGTCGACCGGCGATTTTTGGGTAACGGAGTTTGCCGGCGATCGAGCCGGACGTTCGCTCCAGGACGAGCTGGCGCGGCTTGAGCCCAAGGAAGCCTTGTACCCGGACTCCTGCGGAACCGATCTCCATGCCCTCTTATCCAGCCTGTCCGGCATCCGCCGCAGTCCACAGCCAGCGTCGAACTTCGAACCGGGCGCGGCGACACGCCGGCTGGCTGACCATTTCCGCGTGGCCTCCCTGGAGGGTTTCGGTTGCCGCGGGCTCACCGCCGCCGTGCAGTCCGCCGGAGCGGTCTTGCGGTATCTCCAGGAAACCCGTCCTTCCTCGGATCTCGGGCACGTGCAGCGGCTCCTGGTGCGCCGGGACGGCGAGGCGATGCACCTGGACAGCGCCACGATTCGGAACTTGGAACTGGTTCGTTCCTTCGCGGACGAGCCGGAACCGGGCAAGCCCACGACCCTGCTGGCCGTCTTAGATCGAACCATCACGACGATGGGCAGCCGCCTGCTCCGAGAGTGGATCGTCCGCCCGCTGCTGTGCGTCGAACCGATCCAGGCCAGGCTCGATGCCGTGGACGAACTGCGGGCCGGACTGGCCATGCGGACCGCGATCCGGGAAAGCTTGCGCGCGGTCCAGGACCTTGCGCGTCTCAGCAGCCGCGTGGCCCTGGACATCGCCACGCCCCGCGATCTCTTGGCGATCCGCCAGTCGATTACGAGCCTTCCGGCCATGCAAGGCCACTTACACACCTGCCGCAGCGCGCTCTTGAAAGACCTCTCGGCTTCCTGGGACACGCTTTCGGATCTTGGCGAGTTGATCGAACGGGCAATTCGCCAGGACGCGCCGGTCGCGATCCGTGAGGGCGGCATCATGCAAGACGGTTACCACGAGGGACTCGATGAGCTTCGGCGGGGCAGCGCCGAGGGCAAGGGATGGCTCGCACGCCTCGAAACCCAAGAACGGGCCAGGACGGGGATCGAATCGCTGAAAGTGCGGTACAACCAGGTATTCGGCTACTACATCGAAGTGACCAAGCCGAATCTTCCCAAGGTCCCGCCCGATTATCACCGCAAGCAAACGACGGCCAACGCCGAACGTTTCGTGACGCAGGAGCTCAAGGAACTGGAAGACCGCGTGACCGGCGCAGACGTGAAGCTCAAGGCGCTCGAGCAGGAACTGTTCGAACAAGTGCGCCGCACCGTGGCCCGGCACACGGCGCGCCTGCAGGCCATGAGCGCGGCCCTGGCCATGCTCGACGTCCTTGCGGCCCTGGCCGACGCCGCCTCCGTCTACCGCTATGCGCGGCCGGAGATCGATGACGGCGGCTTCATCCGGATCGAAGACGGACGGCACCCAGTGGTCGAACGGTTGAGCCTATCCGGCGGCTTCGTTCCCAACGACACGCGGCTCGATCTTGACGACCATCGCTTGCTCATCATCACCGGCCCCAACATGGCCGGCAAGAGCACCTATCTCCGGCAGGTGGCGCAGATCGTCCTGATGGCGCAGATCGGCAGCTTCGTGCCGGCTCGCGCGGCGCGCATCGGCCTCGTGGACCGCATCTTCACGCGGGTCGGCGCGTCGGATAACCTCACCGCCGGGCAGAGCACGTTCATGGTGGAAATGACGGAGACCGCCCAAATCCTCAACGGCGCGACCGCGCGCAGCCTGATTCTCTTGGACGAAATCGGCCGCGGCACCAGCACCTACGACGGCTTGAGCATCGCTTGGGCCGTGGCGGAGTACATCCACGACCGGGGTCGCTTGGGCGCCCGTGCCTTGTTCGCCACGCACTACCACGAGATGACCGACCTGGCTCGACAGCGGGAGGGCGTCAAAAACTACACGGTGCAGGTCAAGGAGCGGAACGACGAAGTGTTGTTTCTGCGCAAGATCGTGGAAGGAGCCGCCGACCGAAGCTACGGCATTCATGTGGCCCGGCTCGCCGGATTGCCCGCTCCTGTGCTGGCACGAGCTCGTGAAGTCTTGGCGCAGTTGGAAAGTTCTTCTGCCTCTGTAGGCCAAGAGACCGTCTATCCACTCTTCTCGCAAGCGGTTCCCGTATCCCCCGATCCGTCGCTCCCCCTCCCCCATCCGATCATCGAAGAGGTCAGGCAGATGGACCTTTTTTCCATGACCCCGCTGGAAGCTTTGAACCGCTTGGCGGACATCAAGCGTCGGCTCGAAGAAGACACCACGCTCCCTTCTTGACGCCCATCATCAAAAAGAAAACGGGCGGTGCGTCTTGACGCACCGCCCGTTTTATGTCGCGCTAGAAAGCTCGATTACTTGTTGTAATCAGCCGTCCAGGGGATGAGCCCGCCGGCCAGCGTCTTGCCGCCGGGGATCATCACGTCATATTGCATCGGCAGCGTGTCGGCTCCCTTGGGAGTCATGTTCAGGTGAGTCTTGGCCTCGTAGCAGGCCTTTTCCATTTCATTGGCCGAAGCACAAGCGGACTCCTTCAGTGCCCGAATGCCCCGAGGCGAGCCGGGCGCACCGGCATTCTCCGGCAGCTTCTTGACCGCTGAAATCACACGGCGGTTCTGCTCGACTTCCTGCACCGTGAACTCGACCAGCGTCGTGGCAGAAGCCGGCGGCACTTCCTTGGCCGCGGCTGGACCGGCGTGGGGGCGGGCCATCGACTTCAGCTCGTTCCACACCTGATCATTGGCCGCGTAGAACTTGAGGTTCTTGCCGGGGTGGATCTTCTGCCAGAAATAGCCGCTCTCGGCATTGCCGCCGAACACGGCGACATTGAGCCACACCGCCTGATCGTAAGGATCAAGAATGATCACCCGGCCCTGGAGCGTCGTCGGCTTGCTCAGATCGCCCCATTCAAACCGCTCCTGAAACGCTTCAATGGCCAGGGCGGTCGATGCCACGCTCACGACCAGCGCGAAGACGGCTACAAACGCCCAGCCTGTCTTGTGAAGTCTCATCATTGCATCCCTCCGTAAACTCAACGGACCGTTAAAAATAATGCGTGCCGCATGAAAAACGATTAGTCGCCCTTCAAGAGCTTGAAGCCCGTGATAGTCCGGCCATCCAGCGTAACTTCCATCGCCACGAGCTCCTGAGACGCCTTGATGATCTTGTCCATCAAATCCTTGTCTTTCACGGACAGGCGCACAGTGGTCTGCGCATGGTACCAGCCGGAATAGGGATTGTTCTTCTCGTTCCCACCGACGTAGCCCCAGCCGCAGCAGGAGAACAACGGATCCGGCGGACGAACATCGAGATCGGACGACGAGCGGCCAGCCGGGTTGCCTGAAGCCGGCTCACCCGTATTCCAATATTGGATCCCGAACAGCAATTCTTTGTCCGGATTGTCCGCCCACTGAGCCCACACGCGGCCCTTCAAGGACTTGACCTCGTGACCCTTCAGCACGGGAGGCCCGCCGGCCGGCGCATCGGCGGCCATGACCAAACCGACTGTGGCCAGGCTTGCCAAAAAGAACACTGACATTACGGCTATGACAACTCCCTTGTTCATGCCTCGCACCTCCTTCATGAAAATCAACTCTCGCAATCAACGTTCCCGTAATAACTGTGGGGACAAAATAACGAATAGCGTGTTTGCGAACAGCGAACCCTCGGACCGGCCACCCCCTTTCACTCCCTGCCGCCGCACACAAATAATCACAAGAATGAAGACGAACAGGCGCACATCCTACTGAAACCCCCAAACCGTGTCAAGGAAATATTTGGCGTAACACGAAGAGCAGCCGCGTCGAGTTTTTCCTGCAATCTCAGCGGGTTGTGACGATGCACCGCCACACACAACAACTCAAGGGACTGCGGCTGCGATGGCTTCTCGGCCGATCGGACCGAGCACGGTGACCGCAAGGCGATCGACATCCAAGAGCTCGCGGCCGATGCGCAGCACTTGACCGGCTGTCACTCGGTCGATCTCCTTCAACATTTCGTCGAGCGAGCAGTGGCGGCCGTACAACAATTCATCTTTGGCCAATTTGCTCATTCGGCTTTGCGAATTTTCCAAGCCGAGCATCAAGTTACCTTTCAGCTGATTTTTGGTGTGCGCGAGTTCCGCCCGACTCAACCCGTCGCGCCGAAGCCGCTTGATCTCTCGGCATACAAGGTCCACGACTCTCGCAGCTTCACGGCGGCGCGTCCCGGCATACACGGTCAAGGTGCCGGCATCCGAATAGGACGACGGATAGGAATAGATGCTGTAGGCCAGTCCCCTCTTTTCGCGCACCTCTTGGAATAAGCGCGAGCTCACGCCCCCCCCCAGCACAGCGTTGAGTGCCGACACGGCGTACCGATCCCGATGCGTGGCGCTGACGCCCTTGAGCCCCAGGCATACATGTACCTGCTCCAACGCTTTACGGGTCACCTGTACGCCACGACCGATCTCCGCCGGGCTTCGAGGCGGCGGAACCGGATTCGGTCGCGTAAAGGTCCCGAACGCTCGTGCCAGCCGGCGTCTCAACGGGATCCAGTCGAAGTTGCCCGCCACCGACAGCACGATGCGGCTGGGATGGTAATGGCGTCCGACATAACGCAAGAGCCGGTCGCGTCGAATGCCCTGAATCGTCCCGGCATGGCCCAAAATGGAGCGGCCCAGCGGATGGTCCGGCATCGCCTGCGCCTGGTGCATTTCCTGGACGTAGTCTTCCGGATCGTCCTGCACCATCCGAATCTCTTCGAGCACGACCTGTTTTTCTCGCTCGATGTCGTCGGCGGCAAAGCGGGAATGATGGAACAGGTCGGCCAGGAGATCGACGGCTTGCTCGAGGTGCTGATCGAGAACCTTGACGTAGAAGGTCGTCGTTTCGCGCGAGGTAAAGGCGTTCAACTCTCCGCCGAGCGCGTCGATTTCGCGGGAGATCCGGGCGGCGGACCGCTTCCGGGTCCCCTTGAAGAACATGTGTTCGATGAAATGGGAATACCCGGCCTCGCCCGGCTCTTCGTCGCGCGACCCGACATCGACCCAGATGCCCAGCGAGACCGACTTGACGGCGGGCAGCCGTTCGGCCACGACGCGCAGCCCGTTCTCCAGAATGACTTTATGGTACACGGCTGACGGCCTGGCTATCCGGCAGCCTGCTCCGGCGCCTTGGCCGCATCGGGCGGAGCCAGCGTCTCCTTGCGGCTGAGACGAATTTTCCCCTGCTTGTCCACCTCGAGCACCTTGACCAGGATCTGCTCGCCCTCGCGCACCTCGTCGGCCACGCTCTTGACGCGATGGTGCGCCAACTGGGAAATGTGTACGAGCCCGTCGGTCCCGGGCAGCACTTCGACGAAGGCCCCGAAGTCCATGATCTTGCGGACCGTGCCCAGATAAACCTTGCCGACTTCGACTTCCTCAGTCAGGCGATGGATAATGTCAATCGCCTTCTTGGCCGAGGCTTCGTCCACGGCCGCGATCGCGATGTCTCCGGTGTCCTCGACATTGATCTTTACGCCGGTTTCCGCGATGATGCTGCGGATCATCTTCCCGCCCGGCCCGATGACGTCGCGAATCTTGTCCTGCTTGATCTTCAGCGTGAAGATGCGTGGCGCAAAAGCCGAGAGGTTCGGCCGCGGGGCCGCCAAAGCCTTGCTCATCTGCTCTAGAATGTGCAGCCGCCCCACACGGGCCTGCTCCAGCGCCTGGCGCATGAGCGCCGGCGTGATGCCGCCGATCTTGATGTCCATCTGCAAGGCGGTCACACCGTTCTTCGTGCCCGTCACCTTGAAATCCATGTCCCCGAGATGATCTTCGAGCCCCAGGATGTCGGACAGCACCAGCACGCGTTCGCCTTCCTTGATGAGCCCCATCGCGATGCCGGCCACCGGCTCCTTGATGGGCACGCCGGCATCCATCATGGCCAGCGTCCCGCCGCAGACGGTCGCCATGGAGGACGACCCGTTGGACTCCAAAATATCGGAAACGATCCGCAAGGTGTAAGGGAAGACGTCCTTGCCGGGGATAACCGGCTTGAGCGCCCGCTCGGCCAAGGCCCCATGCCCGACCTCCCGGCGCCCCGGCGACCGCAACGGACGCGCCTCGCCGACGCTGAAGGGCGGAAAATTGTAATGGAGCATGAAGGACCGGTAATATTCCCCTTCCAGCGCGTCGATGCGCTGTTCGTCGTCCGTGCTGCCCAAGGTCACCACCGCCAGACTTTGAGTTTCGCCGCGCGTGAACAAGGCCGAGCCGTGCGTGCGCGGGAGGAAGCCGACCTCGCACGTGATCGGCCGGATGTCGCTGGGCCCGCGCCCGTCCGCCCGGACCTTTTTCTCCAGAATCATGTCCCGCACTTCCGTGTATTCCAGGGCATGGAAGACCATTTTGACGTGCCGTTGTTTGGTCGCGTCCTCGCCGCCGAGTTCCTTCACGGCCTCGCCTTTGATCAAGTCCAACCGTTCCTGCCGCGCCGTTTTGTTCGGAATCAGGATAGCCTCGCGGATGGACGTCGCCACGCGCGCCTTCACCGCAGCGGACAACACGGGATCGATGTCCTCGGTTTTCACCGTCCGCTTGGGACGGTTGACGCGGCTACGGAGTTCGTTGATCGCCGCGACGATGCGCTTGATTTCGGCGTGAGCCGCCTCGATCGCGTCGATCATGAGCGCATCGGGCAGCCCGTTCGCGCCCCCCTCCACCATCATGACGGCGTCGGCCGTACCGGCGACGACCAAGTGCAGATCGCTGGCCTCAAGTTCTTCCAACGAGGGATTGATCACGAAGCGGCCGTCCTTCCGTCCGATCTTGACGCCGGCCACGGGATTGTCGAAGGGAATGTCCGACACCGTCAGGGCTGCGGATGCCGCCGTAATGGCGACCACGTCGGACGTGCCTGATCGATCCGCCGAGAGCACGGCCGCCACGACCTGGGTTTCGAAGAAATAGCCCTCCGGAAACAGGGGCCTGAGGGGGCGGTCGATGAGGCGGCTGGTCAGCACTTCTTTTTCCGACGGACGCCCCTCGCGCTTGAAATAGCCACCGGGAATCTTCCCGGCCGAGTAGGCCTTTTCCTGATAGTCGACCGTGAGCGGCAGGAAATCCACGCCGGGCTTGGCGTTTTGCGAACCTACGGCCGTGGCAAGCACGTACGTGTCGCCGTAGGTGGCCAGGACGGCGCCGCTGGCCAGCTTGGCCATGCGTCCCGTTTCCAGCCTGAGCGTCCGCCCCGCCACGTCAATGTCTATCGTGTGTACCATGGATGCCGTCTCCTCTCCTGTCTGCCCCACAGATGCCCACAGAGATGGGCTCGCGCGGGACCGGGCGCTGCCGACCCCCTCGAGCCCATGTCCGTGTTCACCTGTGGCGCAGGATCGTGGCACGCCCGCCGGACGCCTGTGGCGGCCTCTCGGCGAACGTGCGTTGGGTGGTCCGTCCTACTTACGAATGCCGAGTCGATCCAACGCGGTCCGATACCGCGTCTCGTCCACATGACGGAGATAATCCAACAAACGCCGACGGCGGCCGACCAATTGCAACAGCCCGCGCCGAGAATGATGGTCCTTCTTGTGGAGCTTGAAGTGTTCCGTCAGGTACGCGATCCGGTTCGTCAGCACCGCGATCTGCACTTCCGGCGAACCCGTGTCGTCGTCATGCCGGCGGTACTGCTGGACCAACCCCGTCTTGCCTTCTTTTGTCAATGCCATCGTCGTCCTCCTTGCTGCATCCAAACCCTGCTTCGCCTGCTGTCTCTTCGTCGTGACCGGCTTGCGCTAGGCACCGGGGGCCGGCACCAACAACACCTTTTCGATCATGACGGTCGGTCGATCGCCGGCAGCCACGCGCCCCATCGCCAACAACCGTCCCTGCCCGTCCTTGATTCTCAGCACACACCCGGCGCCCGGGCCGGCGGCGGGATCGATCGGCACCGGCACGCCGTGGAGTACCCGAGCCGCCGTTGCGTCGTTCACCGTCAACGCCGGAAAGTCCGACAATACCTCGTCCAGCGAGTGCAGATGCTCCGAGAGCTGTCCGGCCGCCGCTCGGCAGGCGATCGTGTCGATGGACAAGGCTTCCTCGATGGTCAGCCGGCCTACCCGCCTCCGATCGAGGGCGTACAGATGCCCGCCCACGCCCAGGGCCTCCCCGATGTCGGCGCACAAGGTCCGCACATAGGTGCCCTTAGAGCACACGACGTGGAGCGTCACATCCGATCCGTCCACCTGCACAATGTCCAACCGGTGGATCGTGACTTCACGCGGCTCGCGCGCCACCGTCCGGCCGGCCCGCGCCACCTTGTAGAGCGGCACGCCATCGACCTTGATCGCCGAATACATGGGCGGGAGTTGCATAATCCGACCGCGAAACCGCGCGACGACGTCGGCCACGGCCTGCGCCGTGATCCCCTCGATCGACCGATGGGCCAACACCTGCCCCGTGGCATCCTGCGTATCGGTCACCTGTCCGAGCCGCAAGACGGCCCGATATTCCTTATCCCACTCGACCAGATATTCGGCGATCCGCGTGGCACGTCCCACCAGCAGGGGGAGCACACCCGTCGCCGCAGGATCCAAGGTCCCGGCATGGCCGACCTTGTGACCGCGCAGCAGGCCACGGAGCTTGGCCACGACATCGTGCGACGTCCAGCCGGTGGGCTTATTCACCACCAACACACCATCGATCGCATGTTGATCGACGGGTGTCCCGGCCAACGGAGATGCGTGCAAGACCGTCATTACCGTGCAGGTCCCTCTGCCGGGGCCTCAGGCCGAATGCCGCCGGACGCCTCGGATCGAGTTGTGTCCCCTTGATCCATCTGCACCTGCTCCAACAGATCGAGGATGCGATCGCCACGGGGTCCGCTCACGTCTTTATGGAAGCTGACCTCCGGCGTATACCGCAGATGCAACCGACGGCCCAACTCGGAGCGGATGAATCCGCTGGCTCGAGACAAGCCGGCCAAGGCTTCCGCCTCGTGGTCCGGATCGGGACCGGTCGTGACATAGACACGGGCCATTCGCAAATCGTCGTTCACTTCCACGTCCGTGACCGTGACGGCGCTCAGACGCGGATCCTTGGTCTTGCGCATCAAAATGTCGGCCACTTCCATGCGAATTTGGTCCGCCACGCGGGTCGCCCGTTTGTACGTCGTCTTGGACATCGCTGCACGCCGCGGCCGTCGGTCCGGCGAGGGTCCGTCCGCATCACAGCAACTCGATGCGGGAGCGTATCACGTCCACCGTCGGCATCGACCGAATGAGGTTCAACGCTTGGTCGAGCACCTGATTCACATGCGCGCCCTGGTTGGCCACGCAGGCAATGGCCAACACCGCTTTTTGCCACAACTCGTTGTCGTCGACTTCAGCCACGGACACGTTGAACTTTTCCCGCAGCCGGTCTTTCAAGCTGAGCAGCACCTGCCGTTTACCCTTCAGGGAGTGGCCGTCAGGAACATGCAACTCGACGGTACACAGGCCGATTACCATGTGTCTGCTGGACCGCCCTCTCGGCCGATCCGATCCAGTCGATCTTGCGGCCCAGCCGCGCCTCAGAGCTTGGCCGGCACCTTGTCGATGACGAACACCTCGAGGATATCGCCCACCTTAATATCGCCGAAATTCTCGACGCCGATGCCGCATTCGTACCCCTGCTGGACCTCGCGTACATCGTCCTTGAAGCGGCGCAAGGAGCCGAGCCGGCCTTCGTAGACCGTGACGTGGTCGCGGATCACCCGCACGCCGCTGCTGGCGCGCGAGATCGTCCCGTCCACCACGTAACAGCCTCCGATGACGCCTGCCTTGGGAATACTGAACACTTGGCGGACTTCGGCGCGGCCCAACGTGCGCTCCTTGAGCGTGGGCTCCAAGAGCCCTTCCATGGCCGCTTTGATATCCGCGATCGCGTCGTAGATGATGGTGTAGAGTCGGATATCCACGCCTTCCCGTTCGGCCAGGGACGACGCTTTGGGTTCCGGCCTGATGTTGAACCCGATGACGATGGCACGGGACGCGGAGGCCAACAGCACGTCCGTCTCGGTGATGCTGCCGACACCCGCATGGATGACCCGCAGCCCCACCGCGTCGGTGGACAGCTTCTCCACGGCGGCGGACAGAGCTTCGGCCGATCCCTGCACATCCGACTTGATGACAAGGGCCAATTCCTTGACGTCGCCTTCCTTGATTTTGGTGAACAAATCGTCGAGGGACATGCCGCGGCCGGCCCCGGCGGCCAATTCAGCCGTCCGCTGCTTCTGTTGGCGCGTTTCGGCGATCTCGCGGGCGACCCGTTCGTCGTTCACGACGACAAACGGCTCCCCCGCCGTCGGCACGCCCGGCAGGCCGATGACCTCGACGGGCACCGAGGGGCCGGCCGAGGACGTCTTGGCGCCCGCATCCGTCACAAGGGCACGTACCCGGCCGCTGAAGGTCCCCACGACAAAGGCATCCCCCACGTTGAGCGTGCCGTTTTGCACCAGCACGGTCGCGACCGGTCCCCGACCGCGATCAAGCTTCGCTTCGATGACGGTGCCTTTGGCCTGACGCGACGGATTGGCCCGTAGCTCGAGCACCTCCGACTGCAAGAGGATCATCTCCAGGAGGTGATCGAGACCGGTCTTTTGCTTCGCGGACACTTCGACGAAAATCGTCTGCCCGCCCCAGGCTTCCGGGATCAAGTTGTGCTCGGCCAAGGCATTTTTGACCCGATCGGGATTGGCACCGGGCTTGTCGATCTTATTGATGGCGACGATGATCGGCACGTTGGCGGCCACGGCATGGTTGATCGCTTCCACGGTCTGCGGCATGACGCCGTCATCCGCAGCCACCACTAAGATGACGATATCCGTCACCTTGGCACCGCGGGCGCGCATCGAGGTAAACGCTTCGTGCCCCGGGGTATCCAGGAACGTGACTTGTTGGCTCCGCACCTTCACCGTATAGGCGCCGATGTGTTGGGTGATGCCGCCGGCTTCACCGGCCGTCACGTTAGTTTGACGGATGGCGTCGAGCAGGGAGGTTTTCCCGTGATCCACGTGCCCCATGATCGTCACAACCGGCGGACGGAGAGCAAGGGCCTCGTCCTCGCCACCGCTGGCAGCTTCCTCCAGCAGTTCCGCTTCCGGCTTCTCGACCGCGGCCTCGGCCTTGAGACCCAGCCCTTCGGCGATCAGCATCGCGGCGTCGTGACCGATGGGCTGATTGAGCGTCACCATCTGGCCCATGTCCATAAGTTTCCGGATCGTGTCGCCGGGGCGCTGACCGACCAATTCGGCGAATTCCTTGACCGTGAGGCCTGGGGTGAGCTTGATCACTTTTTTGCGCGGCTTGGTGATTTCCGTGACGGCCGACGGTTGGCTGTGGCGGGACCGGTCCTCCCGGCGATGCACGGGGATGGCCCGCAAGTCCTGCCAGCGGGCGGCGTCCTCGCGAAACCGCAACGCTTCCTCGTCGCGCACGCGGCCGGGCTTTTTCGGCTTCTTGAGCTTTTCCTTGAATGCTTGCTCTTCCTCGACGACCACCGTTCCGTCTGCCCCCTTTTTACGCTCGCCGCCAGGCGTCGCTGGCTCACTGGCAGCTTTGGCGGCAGAGGGAGCGGGCGCAGCGGAAGCCGGGGGAGGAGGAACAACCGGAGGCACGGCAACGGCCAGTGGCCCGTCCGGGCTCGGCCCGACACCGCCGCGAGCGGGCTCGGCGGCCGGTGTCATCGCCTCGCCAGGATGAGGCGGGGCGAGCGGGGTGCCCGTTCCTTCAGGATGGGCGGGCAAACCGGCAACGAGGGACGAGGGCCCGGGCACAGGAGAGACGGCCGCTGGCTCCTCCGCCATGGGACTTGCCGGAACGTGATCGTCCGGAGACTCGTCTTCCTTCTTCCGCTTGATGAGAATCCGCTTCTTGTCGACCTTCGCGGGTTCTTCGAGGACAGCCCCGGCTGCCTTGGACGCGGGGCCCTTGGCCGCTTCCCGTCCGGCCGCGGCTTTGAGCGCGCCGGCATCCTTTTTGTCTTCTTCGCGTTTTGCCAGCCCCGATGCCTTGCTTGCCTTCGGGCCCAATTTGTTCATGGCCTTGTGCACAGCGTCTTCATCCAGGCCGCTGCTATGGGACTTGACGGCAATGCCCATCCGCTCCAATTCGCGAATGAGATCGCTATTGGTCATCCCCAACTGCTTGGCCAGTTCGTGCACTCGCATGTGTAGCGTCGATCCCCTTTACAACGTCGTGTCTTCTCGAATCGTCCGGGCTCTCAGCGGCTTAGACCGGCTCGGCGGGAGACTCCGCCCCTTCGCGTGCAGCGGCGGCCTCGCGCGCCGCCCTGGCGGCTTCTTCTTCACGCTGGGCTTCGGCCTCTTCGGCCAAGGCGGCGCGGATTTCCTTGTCGCGTTCGGCCTTTTCTTTCTCGTATTCGGTGGCGCTGATGATATCGATTTTCCAGCCCGTCAGCTTCGCGGCCAAGCGCACGTTTTGCCCGTTCTTACCGATCGCCAAGGACAACTGGGAGTCCGCGACCACCACCAGGGCGGACTTCTTCTCTTCGTCGACACCGACTTTCTCGATCGACGCCGGGTTGAGCGCTTCGGCAATGAAGACCCGCGGGTCCGAGGTCCAGGCGATAATGTCGATCTTCTCGCCCCGCAATTCGCGCACGACCGCCTGCACCCGTGATCCTTTGATGCCCACGCAGGCCCCCACAGGATCGACGGCCTTGTCGCGCGACGACACGGCGATCTTGGTCCGATCGCCCGGCTCCCGTACGATGCCTTTGATTTCGACGATCTTCTCCGACACCTCAGGCACTTCGGCTTCGAACAGCTTGGCTACGAAATTCGGATGGCTGCGCGACAGCACCACTTGCACGTCTTTGGGCGTCCGCCGAACCTCCAAGAGATAAGCTTTCAGCCGATCGCCGCGACGATAGGTCTCCCGCGGGATCTGCTCCTGCATCGGCAGGATCGCCTCCGTCTTGCCCAAATCCACAAGATAATTGCGCCGCTCCTGTCCGATGATGATGCCGTTGATCAAATCGCCCTGCCGCGTCGCGTATTCCCGTTGCACAGCTTCCCACTCGGCTTCACGGACCTTCTGGCAAATGACCTGCTTGGCCGTTTGCGCGGCGATTCGGCCCAACTCGTCCATCTCGATCAACGACCCGATTTCATCGCCCACTTCGGCCTCGCTGTCGACTTTGCGGGCCTCCGCCAAGGAAATCTCGGCCTTGGGATTGGTCACGGTGTCGACGATGATCTTCAGGGATACGACCGAAATTTCCCCGGTCTTGGGGTCCATTTGGACTTGAATGTTTTCTCCTTGCCCGAAGCGCTTTTTCGCCGCCGTCTGGAGCGCGGCTTCCACGGCACCGATCACTTTGTTCTTGTCGATGCCCTTTTCGCGACCGATCTGGTCGATCACAGTAATCAGTTCTCGGTTCATAGATATGCACCCATTCTCGATGCGTCCGGTTCCTTTGCATCGGATTTGCGGCGGAAATCCGGCTGCAATTGCGCCGACCCGATCGCCGTCCATGCGATCGTCGCCGGCTCACCCTGCCGTCGCGACGCGCCTTTCCGCCCGACCACCGGCTGGATTATCACGCCGGCTTCCGTCACGCCCACGAGGCGGCCTGACACCGTCCAGGCTCCGTCGGCGGGTGTGAGCAGCTTGATCTTCACGTGTTTACCGACGATCCGCCGGAATTCGTCGGGTTGCCGAAACGGCCGATCCAGGCCGGGCGACGACACCTCTAGCGTATAGGCATGCGGGATGGGATCTTCGACATCCAGCGCATGGCCGAGGGAGATATGCACGTGCTCGCAATCCTCCACGTTTACGCCGCCCGGTTTGTCGATAAAGACCCGGACGATCGTCCGGCTGCCCGAGCCGGCCGCCACCACGTCGACGAGTTCCGCGCCCACCGCCCGAATGATCGGCGCCGCAATGGCCCGGACCCGGTCGGCCACGACCTTCGCGCCGGCGCCTCCCGTCGGGGCAAGCCGACCGCCCGTTCTTGCCTCGTCCACGTGCGCACCAAACCGTAAAAACAAAAAAGTGGGCTCACGCCCACTTCAAAGTGGCACACGTTACCATTTTTTCGTCTCGCCGTGCAAGCCGAAGGGGGAAGCGGAGGAGGAGGCCGGCTCGGGGCACGGGTGCGATGGAGACCCGGAGGTGCGCGGGCCTACTGATCCGTCATCGCACGAAACTGCGCGGCCAAGCGGCCCGTCACAGGACCCGGACGTCCAGCCCCGATCAATCGGCCGTCGACGGCCACGACCGGTAAGATTTCGATTGTCGTCCCGCAAAGCAAGACCTCGTCGGCCTGGACCAGTTCCTCCACCGTCATGAGACGTTCGTGGACCTTCAGTCCTTCCTCCCCTGCCAACGCCAAAACCAGCGACCGGGTAACACCGGACAAAATTGCCGGGCCCTCCGGCGGAGTGTGGAGTTCGCCCTGCCGAATCATCATGACGTTGCTCGCCGAGCCTTCCGTGACGTGCGCTCCCCTGACAAAAAGCGCTTCGAAGACCCCAGCTTCTTTGGCGCGCTGCCGGGCTAAGACGTTGGCCAACAAGTTCACGCTCTTAATATCGCAGCGTCCCCATCGCAGGTCTTCCACGGTGATAACCGTCACACCCGACCGTACCAGGGCCGGATCGAGGGCGTGCAATTCCCTGATTGTCATCACCACCGTCGGCCGCGTCTGCGCCGGGAACACATGATCGCGTGGCGCCACGCCTCGGGTGATCTGGACATAGATTTTGCTTTCGGCGAACCCGCTACGCGCGAGGCCTTCGTCGATGAGCCGGCGCCACTCCGGCAGGGAGACAGGCATGGCCAAGCCCACCGCCCCCAAGCTCCGCTCCAGGCGAGCGAGGTGTGCATCCAGATGAAACGGCCGGCCCCGGTAGGTTCGAATGACCTCGTAAACCCCGTCCCCAAACTGGAACCCGCGGTCTTCCACCGAGATGACCGCCTCGGCCAGCGGAGTAAATCGCCCGTTGACGTAGGCGATCTCAGGCATGCTGGCTTCCCGTAACGCCGACGACCCGCACCACAAAAACTCGACGGTCTTCCGCGGTGAATTTCCACCCCATCCGCTTTTCGAACACCAATCGATGTTCGCCCGCCGCCGCGGCACGGAATTGAAAGGTCCGATTGCCCGTATCGACGGCGTTTCCGCTGGCCGTCCGCGTAAACTCGTCGCTCACCAGAGCCAAGGAAGCCGGCTCGTAGGCCGGCACCCACTGTTCTCCCCTCGTCCGATCCTCCCACAGGCGGATGTCGAACGATTCGCCGACGCCAACGTCGATGTGCTTCACCTGACGATCATTTTCCACAGCTGGCTCCCCCAAGACGTCGTTACGCACGGCGCCGACTGCCGACATAGACTTCCTGATTCAGCACCCGTACTTCATAGCTCCCGACACAATACCCCCCGCCATCTGTCGCATGCCCGTTCCGCACGTCGAAGGCGAGATCGTGCCAGGGGCAGGCAACGATGCAGCCTTTCAATCGCCCTTCGCCCAGCGGCCCTCCTTCGTGCGGGCATTCGTTGTAGATGGCGTAAAACGTGCCCTGCACGTTGAACAGGGCGATGGCTTTGTCCCGGACCTGGACCACTCTTGAGGAACCCGGAGCAATCTCCTCCACCCGCGCAACGCGGGCAAAGCCTTCCGGCGGCGTCTCAGCGGCGATGTCGGTATTCGTAGCGTGGCTCACAACCCGCTCCTCACTCTAAAACCTTACAGGCGAAGCGTGTACTTGAGCTCCGCCCCTGCTTCAATCTTCTTGGATTTAACATAGCCAGCCTGGACTTCGATGAGATACCGCACCTTGCCTTGCTCCGGCCCGTAGGATGGGCAGGAATCCGTCGTACAGGGGGGAATCGCCTCCTGCACCGACACGATGTGCCGGCTCTCATCCACCCAGATCATGTCCACCGGGAATCGAAAGCCCTTCGTCTGGGCTTTGTGTCGATCGGTCGTTTCGAAGATATACAGCATGCCTGTGTCGGGCGGCAATGCGTCCCGAAACGCGAGGCCGAAAAAGATTTTCTCCGGCGTATCGGCCACCTCCGTTTCCAGGACCGTCCCGTCCGGAAACGTGATGAGGATGATGTCAGTTTCTTTTTGCTGGCTGAACAGCCAACTGGTCACGAGCAAGCCGGCGGCCAAGAGAATCAGGACGATCGCTCGACTGCGTTTGGGCGGGGACTGCTCCGGCATGACCGCTTTGACACCCTCCTTTCGGATCGTCGCTCGTCACCATCGACGCCTAGGCCTATTGGCCCATGCATGCCCTCTGGCTAGGCCTTCTGTTCGGCTGCTTGCCTGTTGACTTGGGAAAAGACGGAAGTCTAGAATTCAGCTCTCTTGCTGGCCGCACTATGGTGAGGCGACAAGTCGTTGTCAATACGAATTCTTGAAGGAGGCGTGAGTCATGGCCCTATTGATCACCAGCGAATGTATTTCCTGCGGCGCCTGCCTGCCGGAATGTCCGAACGAAGCGATTTTTGAAACTCGGAGCGACGCCGAGAGCAAAGGAAACCACGTCGGCGAAGGGCAAGGAGAAGGTGATAGCATCTATGTCATCACGCATGACCGCTGCACGGAATGCGTGGGGCATTTCGACGAGCCTCAGTGCGCGGCGGTCTGCCCGGTGGACAATTGCTGCATCTCCGATCCGGCCTATCCTGAAACCACCGAGATCCTCTTAGAAAAGGCCAAGAAATTGAACCCGGATAAGGCTATCGATCCGGCAAAAGTTTGGACCGGCGTCCGCAACTAAACTCTCCGGCTCAGACCCTTTCGAAAGCCCTGCTCTGCCAAGGAGCAGGGCTTTTTTGTCTTCCGCCACCTCAGTGCTATACTGAATTTGCCTGACTTCACCGCACCGGCTGCGGGACTGTACGGACCGTGTACGGTGATCGCGTCTCATCTTCGTCCCGGGAGGTGTACGATGAATGCCTGGAAAACGTTGGGAATCGTCCTTGCCTGTCTCTGGCTTGCGAGTCCGCTGCCGGGCCAGGCAGCAGACATGTCCAGAGTGATCGACCACTTCGTCGCCAAGCAGTTTCCCGGTGCCACAAGCTACTTTTGGGTCATCAACGCCGCCCAACAACAGACGGAACGAGAGGTGATCGTCGATTTGAACACCGTGGTCACGCCTCGTCGAGGGCAGCAGCCGGTGGAAGCGCGTTTTCTGCTTTTGATCGTCGGCGAAACACTTGCCGGCAGCCAGCATATTCCCCTGGACGCGAAGACGGAATGTGTCGCCGGCCCGACCTAAGCGATCTTTCCTCAACGCAAAAAAAATCCCCCGGCCGATCTCGTCGGCCGGGGGATTTCTCGATCACCGCCAACTACTTCTGGATGATGAGCTGCCCGCCCACGTGGGCGTCGTGCAGCTTGCACCGATAGTTCAGCACTCCGCCCACGACTGTGTAGGTCAGGTCGCTGGTCGGAATCCCAATGTACTTCGTCTCGCCCGGCTTCAGGGTCACATCGATTCTGAACGAAGAGGGCGGTGCATAGCTGTCGCCGGCATTGAGCGAGAAGTTATGCTCTCCCTGGGTCTCGTTCGTGACCTTGAGCACAAATGGATTGCTGCCACGATCACGTGCGTTCAGCACGGCCGTCGGCGGATACCAGACCTTCTTGCCTCCCACGCCTTCCAGCGCGTAGAACGTCAGGTCAACAGGCAGTTCCTTGAAGGGTTGGCCGATCACCGAGCCGGTTTCCAAGTCGCCGACCTCCACGCCGCCCGCATGGTGAGCCAACGCACCCGCCGCTCCGGCCATCACCATGACCAGGCCAAAGAATACCGTGAACAACATCTTGCCCATACCTACCTCCCTTTGGAAAATAAGAGATCCGATTAGGTTAAATGAGGCAGCCCTCGCCGCTAAGAAGCTCGTAAGTTCGGCTCTTCCCGCCTTCAGACCGGTGCCCTTATAGCATAGGCGCCAGGGGGAAGCAAGAATGTTCTTTGCACAGCCATCGCCATAGATCGGGTGCACCAACCCCCTGTTTTTACGCCATATTCACGGGCCTGACGGCACAGCAGGAAGCGGCATGCCTTTTTCAGAGGTACCACGCCCGGTTAAAAGGTCGAAGGGAGCAAAATCGTCCGTCAATACTTGCCCCGTGGGCCAGCGCAGTTCTCTATGGTAGGAGAGGAGACCGGCGGCCTCTCGCGGCAGACGTTGGGCGGCCACCAGCGCCTGCAGCCGATCGGCAAAATCCGCCGCATGAAGGCCGCCGACGGCCGGGCCTGTCAGGAAAATCAAATTCTCGGCCCCGCGCATCCCCTTGACCGCGAACATTTCGATGTCAGGGAATTCAGTCCGTAGCGTTGCCACGACGGCCGCGGTCCGTTCCTGGTCGGCGCCGTCGCTGGACGAGGCCAGGTTCACGACCAACAAGCCGTCTGGAGCGAGCCGCGCGCGGACTTCGGTAAAGAATTCGCGCGTGGTCAGATGAAACGGGATCAGATGCCTGGCAAAGACATCGACCCAGATGATGTCATAGTGTTCGGTGCTGGCGTGGAGAAACGCTCGAGCATCCTTGACGAAGACCCGGTGCTGGGGCGGATGCTCGTAAGCAAAAAATTGCTCAGCGGCACGGACCACCGAGGGATCGACCTCAACGATATCCACGGCAAGCTCCGGTCGGTAGCGAGCCAGCCATTTAGCGATAGAGCCCCCCCCGTGGCCCAGGATCACGCCTCGCTTGGCCTCGGGAACCAGCGCCAACGCGCCGACCATGACATGGCTGTACGGCAGGAACAGCTCGGTCGGCTGCACTTTCCACATGATGGCATGGAAAGTTCGATCCAAGATCAAGTACCGATGTAAGTCCGTATCGCGAACGCGCAATTGTTGATATGGGCTGTCTTCTTGATACAACGGAGCCGGAAGCACCAGATCGGGATGGAAGGCTAGCCAGCCGAGTCCGGCACTCCCCCCCAGAAGCAGCACTGTGGCAAGGCCCCGCTTGAATCCCGCCACATCGCTCGTCGAGCCGTACCACCAGGCCAAACCCAGCGCAAGTTGGATGGCGCCGAGGGCGGCCACGAGGGTCATGCTTCCCAACCAACTCAAGAGATAAAACGCTGTGCCCCAGGTGCCCATAAGACTTCCGACCGTCGACACAGCGATCATCCTTCCGGTATGGCGCCCGAGGTGTCCCATGTCGCCGATCGACAGACGAAGCAAGGCCGGCAGGGCGCCGCTGAGGCCAAATGCCGGCGGTGCGAGCAAGAGACTGGCAGCGACGCAAGGCCCCCACCGGGGGTCTTGAATCCATTCCGCCACTTGAAACATGACCGGATGCCCCTTCCAGGACAGAAGAAACGTCCATCCCCCCGAGAGCAGAAGCAGCCCCGCCAGCACCTTGCCGCCATGATAGCGATCGGCCAGCCAGCCGCCCATCGCATAGCCGCTGCTCATGGCGGCGAGGATGACGCCGATCAAGGCGCCCCAGACGAAAAGGGAATTGCCGAAAACCGGCGCCAGCAGGCGGCTGCCGAGAATCTCCAGCGCCATCACCACTGCACCGGTGATAAAGGCGGTCGCAAAGAGCCAGAGACGAGTCCACGTGGCCCGCCCCGATTCCCCAGTGGCAGCGTTCATTTAATCCGAGTTCCCGCTAGACATGGACAGGAGGCAGGTGTGCAGGTACGGTTCGCGACGCTCGTCGAGATCAGAACGTCCCCCAATTTTTAAAGTAGCGAAGCAAGTCTCGAACTGAGAGGGTGCCGACAATGGTTCCGTCCTGGGTGACGGCAAGATGGCGAATGTTCTTTTCGGCCATGAGATCGCTGGCGTCATGGGATGTCCGGTCGATCTCGATGGTGATGATCGGCGCACTCATGACCGCACGCACCGCCTCACGTGTCGGATCCAACCCGCCGGCCATGGCCTTGCGGACCAGATCCGTCTCGCTGACGATCCCCACATAGGCCTCCTGCTCCCGGACGAGCAGTGCCCCACACTTCTCGTCTCGCATGCACCGGGCCGCTTCGTTGAGAGAAGCGGCGGCTGCAATCGTCCTGATCCGCCTGTTCATGATCATGGCAAGAGGGCGCTGGAGCGGACTGGACTGCACGCCTGACGATTGGGGCATGGGAACCTCGTGCCACACGCGAAGGACGGTCAGGAAGGAGGCTGGATTCTACTGAACCCCCTCCGGCCTGTCAACGGCACTTCGGCACACGAGCCGTTGCTTGCTGCATGGCCGAAGCCTTGCTATACTCCGCCCTGCTTACAATCTCGACATCGCCGATAGCCACGCCCTGGCCTCAAATAGACTCTTCCTGCGTTAACGAAAAAAAGAGGACGACGCATGCACATTAGTGTCATCGGGACTGGATACGTCGGATTGGTCACCGGAGCCTGCTTCGCCGAGTTCGGCCTCCACGTCACCTGCATGGACACGGATGCCAAGCGCATCGGCTGGCTGGAAAAGGGTGAGGTCCCCTTCTTCGAGCCCGGACTTGCCGAATTGGTCCGCAAGGGCATCAAAGAAAATCGGCTCTTTTTCACGACCGACCTCACAAAAGCGGTTGAAGAGGCGCTGGTCATTTTTATCGCCGTGGGGACCCCGCCCCGTGAGGATGGCTCCGCCGACCTTTCCTACGTCGAACAGGTTGGGGCCGGCATCGGCCGGCATATGAAAAGCTACAAGGTCATCGCGACCAAGTCGACGGTGCCCGTCGGTACGGGAGATCGGATCCGCGAGGTGGTGAAACGGAATCAGGCCGCCGATTGCCGATTCGATATGGTCTCGAATCCAGAGTTTCTACGCGAAGGCTCCGCCATCGAAGACTTCCTGCGCCCCAATCGCGTGGTCATCGGCGCCGACAGCGACCAGGCCGTGGCCATCATGAAGGACCTCTATCGGCCTCTATATCTGATCGAAACGCCTTTTGTGATTACCGATATCGCCTCGGCGGAAATGATCAAGTACGCCTCGAACGCGTTTTTGGCGACGAAAATTTCCTTTATCAACGAGATCGCGAACCTCTGCGAGAAAGTCGGCGCGGACGTGCAGGTCGTCGCCAAGGGCATGGGCCTGGACCGACGGATCGGGCCCAAGTTTCTGCATGCCGGGCCTGGCTTCGGCGGATCATGTTTCCCGAAAGATTTGGCCGCTTTGGTTCAGATCGGCGAGCGGGCCGGCGAAACGATGGAAATCGCCACCAAGGCCATTCTGGTGAACGAACGTCAGCGGGAACGGATGGTCGCGAAGATTCGCGAGTCTTTGGGCACTATCAAAGGCAAGACCCTGGCCCTGCTCGGCCTGTCGTTTAAACCGAATACGAACGACTTGCGCGAATCCCCGGCCCTCTGGCTGGCCGAACGTTTATTGCAGGAAGGGGCGACGGTACGCGCCCACGATCCGGAAGGGTTGGAAGAAGCCTGCAAGGGCTTGCCCGCTCTGGTTCCTTGTAAGGACGCCTACGACGCCGCCAAGGGCGCCGACGCCTTGCTCTTGCTGACGGAATGGAACGAGTTCAGGAATTTAGAACTGGATCGGATGAAGGGCTTGCTCCGCCGCCCTCTCTTTATCGACCTGCGCAACGTCTACGAACCGGAGCGGTTGGCCGCAGCCGGGTTCCGCTACATCTCCGTGGGGCGCCCTCCGCGCGGGCCGATTCCCTCGGCCTGATTTTGCCTCACACCTGCGAGCTGATCTGCTTGACGCCTTCGTCCTTGGGTTTGGGCTTGTAGCCCATCCGGTCCAACACTTTCAGAATGCGCGTTTTCAGCTTGGCATCGGCCTCTTCCAAGGCAATGGCCAGGGGTTCGACCGCCGGCTTGCCGATTTTTCTGATGATTTCCGTCGCCGCCTGCCGCAGCTCGTCCTCCTCCGAAACCAGGATCGGGATCAACGGCGGCACCGCCAACACACCCAATTTGATCAAAGAATCGTAGGCCCGCTGGCGCACGTCCCCCACCTCGTCGGTCAAGGCCTCCACTAAGGGGCCCACGGCCCGCTCGTCCTTCAGATCGCCCAAGGCCTCGGCGGCATATTTGCGGTTCAACCAATGGGTGTCTTTGAGGTCCGTCAACATGGCATCGGCCTTGGCCGCGTTGGGATCTTTCGAGCGAATTTTAAAACTCTTGGCGATCCGCTTCCCGCCTTCCTCCACAACCCGGATCGTTGCGCCGTCGCCCGGCTTGATCTTGCTGAGTTCCTCCGCAGCTTCCTCGGCCACGTCCAGCACGACGGTCTTGCCGTCGTAGGCCAGCAGCTCGACCTCGATTTGCTTGGCCGCGGGATCGACCGCGATGACCTTTTCGGTCACCAGATTGAAGCCGTCTTTCTTCGCCCCGCCCTTCGGGCCGATCTGAATCAGTTTCTGCGGTTGAGCCTGTGTCTCGTCTGCCATGTCGTCGGTATCCTTTCGCAGGGTTAAGCGGTCGCGTCGGATTTCCAGCCGAGACTCGCCAGGGCGCCTTCGGCCGTTTCTTGCACCAGTTCGTTCTCGTCCTCCAGCAGCGGAACCAGCGAGGGCACGGCGCGGCGATCGCCCAGCCGGGCCAGCGATTCGGCGGCGTTGCGGCGGACCAGCCAGTCCTCGTCTTTGAGCGCTTCCAACAGAGACTCCATTGCCCGGGCATCGCCGATCTTGCCGAGCGCTTCCGCCGCATGCCGCCGGACCATCCAGTTGGTCCCCCGCAGCCCATCGATCAAGGCTTCCACGGCGCGCGGATCGCCGATCTTTTTCAGCACGCGGGCGGCGTCTTCGCGCAAGGTCGTGTCGTGCAGCGCCTCGACCAGACCCGGCACGGCCCGCGAGTCGGCGATGCGCTCGAGCGCCCAGACGGCCGCGTTGCGGACCGCCCCGTCTTTGTCCTTGAGCGCTTTGATCAAGGGCTCGACGGCCTCCGCGGATTTCAGCTTGCCCAAAGCGGACGCCGCCTGCTCGCGCACCGACCATTCGTCGTCCGTCAGCGCCTCCAGCAGCGGTGGGACGGCCACGGGGCCGATCCGTACCATCGCGCTGGCCGCCGCTTCGCGGACCACCGCATCCTCGTCGGCGAACAGGCCGATCAGGCCGGGGATCGCGCTGGAGCCGAGCTGGCCCAGACTGGCCGCCGCATGGTCGCGTAAGGCCTCGTTCTCGTCCCGCATCGCGGACAGCAATTGCTCGACCCGATCCCTGGCCCGTGTCTCTTCGAACTCGTCAGCCATGCTGTTCCTCTCCCGCCGCAGCCGGCCGGACATCCGCTTGCATGGCCGCAGCTTCCAGTTTATCCACGATCATCCCGGCATTGTACGCGACGAGACCGTCCCGATCCGTCTTCAGCCGGTCGAACAAGTCATGATAGGGTGCGAGCACCGTCACGTCCTTGATCTTCGCCAGCGCTTCCATGGCGAAGACGCGGAGCGGGCGGATGGGAATCGCCTCCAGATAGAGCTGCACCGGACGCGCGTCGCCGATCAGGCCGAGGGACTTCAAGGCCAATTCCTTCACCCCGGTATCCTTATCCGACTGCAACCGCTTCATGAGTGGCTCGACCGCCCGGACGTCGCCGATCTTGCCGAGCAGATCCGCCGCCGCTTCCCGAACGACCCAGTCGTCGTCGTCCAAATACTCGATCAAAATTTCCACGCTCGGCCGGCCCACGCCCAACAATGCGATGACCGCCGCCATCCGCGCATCCTCTCGCTCGACCGAGCCTTCGACGTCGCGCAAGGCGTTGAAGGTGTCCGCGATGCGCTCCCGGATCGCGCCGAGCTTCTTGAGCGTCCGCACGACGATCTCCTGCACCGACGGATCGCTCATGGCATCCACCAGCGCGTCCGCCGAGCGGGGTTCGAGCACCTGCTCCAAGATCAGCGCCGCGGTCTCCCGCGCGTCCGCCTGCGGATGTTTCAACATGCCGCAAAGCGGCTCGACCGCCGAGGGGATGAGGCCCAGCAGACGCGCGATCGTCGCACGATGGTCCTCATCCTGCCGTGCCGCCAAGGCCTCGATCAAGGCTGTCACGGCCGCCGTATCGAGCACCCCGGCCAATTGCTCCAAGGCCAGGGAGCCGGCCTTGCGGATCCCCGCGTCGCCGGCCGCCAGCAGACGGACCAACGGCACGCCGGCCGACGGATCCTTGATACGTGCCAGCATGCCGGCCGCTTCGATTTTCAACGCCGGTTCCCCGGACTCCAGGACCTGCACCAGACCGTGGACGGCCCGAGGCCCGCCCTTGAGGCAGGCCGCCGTCGCACGCATGCGCCGCCAGTCCTCTTCGTGGACCAACTCGGGAATCAGCGTTTCGATCGATTCCTGCGACATCAGATACGTCCCGCGCGCCATCCCAACTGCGCCAAGGACTCCTTTGCGTAGTAGAGGATGTTCCCGTCTTTCTCGCTCCGCACCACCTCGAGGAGCGGCCCGATCGCCGCCTGGCCGAACGCCGTCAGGGCCGTCGCGGCTTCCGCCCGCACGACCGTATTCTGGAGTGCGCCGACCAGAACCGGAATGGTCGAGGGCTCGCGGATCGTCGCCAAGGCCTTGACCGCCGCTTCCAGCGCGAACATTTCCTGATCCCACCCGTCGGCACAGCCGCTGACCCGCCGCGTCTCCGCCGGCCGATTCTCGCCGCGAATCACGCCGACCAAGACCGGCACGGCGCGGGCATCGCCGATTTTGCCCAAGGCTTCCACCGCCAGATGCCGCAGCGCCACATCGTCGGTCAGCGTGATCAAAAACTCGACGGCGCGCGCATCGCCGATCTCCCCCAGCGAACGGACCGCATCCTCCCGCACCGCCGCATCCGCGTCGTTGAACACGCTCGACAAGAGCGGCTCGACGGCATCGGAAGCCCGCAGCCGGCCGAGCGCCTCTACCGCATGGAGCCGGACCAGCCAGTCGTCATGTCCGAGCGCTTCCAGCAGTCTCGGCAGGGCGGCCTGTCCGATCATCGCCAAGGCCTGGGCCGCCTCGACGCGGACGGCTTTCACCTTGTCCTGGAGCAGCGGAATCAGGGGATCGACGGCGCGCGCCTCCCCCACCACCCCGAGGGCCTTGGCCGTGTGCATCCGCACGATCCAGTCGGCACTGCCCAGCGCCCGTACCAGCGGCTCGACGACCTGCGCGTCGGCGATCCGCGAGAGAATCTGCGCCGCGGCTTCCTGCATGCGCAGGTCGGGACTGTCCAGGCAGACGCCCAGCGCCGGTACGGCCGGGGCCCCGATGGCCGTCAGGGACGCGATGGCCGCTTCCCGAACGGCACGGTCCGCGTCTTTGAGCAACCCGACGAGGGGACCCACGGCCCGCGGATCGCGCAACGTGCCCAATGCGGCAGCCGCTTCCTCCCGCACCACCCAGTCCTCGTCCCGCAGGGCAGCGATCTGCTCGGCGACCGCGTCAGGCATGGCGTTCCTCTCCGTCGACAGCACTTAAGCGCATCACCGTAACACAGCCATTTTCAGAGGGTCAACCGAACGTCCGCCCGCCTGAACGGCGCTGCTTGGCCCACAGTTGACAGGGCCGGGCGAGGCTGACTAGGCTCATGGCGTGGCGTACCACCACACCGCATCAGACATCGTGCGTCCTGCCGGGAGCTCTCCATGCCCTGACTCCAAATAGATCGCACCAGAGTGGTGACGGATATTCTCCGGCCGTCACCACCATCTCACCTGCTGTTACCCGCTTTTCACACTTTGCTCGAAGAGGAGGTTGCCGATGACGTGCTCACATACACAGACGCGTGCAGCAATCCGTGGCCGACACCTTATCGAGATAGGATGTATCGGACTGATCGCCGCATGGAGCATCGTGGCCGCCCTGCCGGTCCAGGCCTACGAGGTCTGGCTCACGGACCAGTCGGATACGGCCCAAGAAAGCGGAGGCTACCTCTATATCTATGAGGGCGCGCAACTGGCGGCCAATCCGGCTTCCGCCAAGCCATCGGTGACGATCGACCTCGCGAAGGAAGTGAACACGCTCTGCCAGGAGGCCACCAAGACGGCCGTGCGCCGGCCCCACATGCTGTTCTTTTCGAAAGACCAATCCCACGCCATTCTCTCGTTCCTAAGCGGACAGGTGCTCTTCATGGACGCGGCCACGCGGAAGGCCGAGGCCTGCCTCTCGATGGGCAAGAACGTCCATGCCGCCTGGCCGACGCCGGACCAGAAAATGGCCGTCGCCGCGAACATGGCCGACAAAACCTTGATTCGCATCTGGACCGATTACGCCGGCCACAAGTTTCGCTTCGACCCTGAGAAGGACGTGCTGAAGCTGGGACCCTTGCAGAGCGGCGAGCGGCCGGACAACGCCCCGGTCTGCCCCATCACGGACGCCTCGGCCAAATATGCTTTCGTCACCCTGCGGGGCGGGGGCCTCTTCGTCGTCGACGTGAGCGTAACGCCCATGCAGGTCGTCGCCACGCTGAACAATCTTCAAATCCACCCCGGCGGCTGCGGCGGCATCCAAGTCGGCGAGACGATCTTCATCAACTCGGGCGGCGGGTGGCCGGCCGACAAGTTCCCCTCCTCGGCCTCCCTCGCCTATGACGTCTACGCCCTGGACACCTCGAATCTGCCCAAGTCGATCTCGGCTAAACTGATCTCGACCCGCGACGATACGTTCGCGGATTCCCACGGCATGGCGGCGGTCGGCCGCTACCTGTGGAGTGCCGACCGAGCGGGGAACACTATCGAAATCCTCGACACGGTCACCCGCCTCAGCGTCGGGCAAGTCGCCCTGGCCGGAGCGGTCAGCGACGATCCCGCCCCGGACCTCTTGGACGTGTCGCCGGACGGCGCCTACGTCTTCGCCGGCATGCGCGGGCCGAACCCCTTGACGGGAAACGACAAGACCGTGAACAACGCCAAGGGCTCGACGCCCGGCGTCGGGGTCATCAAGGTCACGCACGGCGGGAAAGGCGGCGAGTTCGTCGGCGTGGCGCGCATCACCAATATGAAAGAGGGGAAAGAAACGGCCGACACACACGGGATCGCCGTCAGGAAATAAGCCCTCTCTTGCCGATCGGACCCGGCCTGGCGCGAAGACTCATTCGCGCCAGGCCGGCCCCTGTTGAACACATGCCGAAAGCCGCTCGCGCCAAAAACAAGCTCGCCCCGACCGACCGCGAGGACCGGTTTTATGAATTTCTGGCCGGAGAAGCGCGGTCGTCCCTGCTCCGATCGATCCTGTCGATGGGGTTGCCGGCATTGCTCGCAGCGCGCGGCCCCCTGACCGTCCAAGAAATCGTCGAGGCCCTGGCCCTCCATCCCCTGCGTGGGCGGAAGTGGTTACTCCTGCTGCACTATGTGGATTTGATCGAAGAAGTCCGTGGGCGGCGGGGCGCGGAGCCTCGCTACACGAACAGCCCGCTCGTGCGCGCACTTTTTCAGGAGGATGGGCTCGGGGGATTCTTCTACCGGGATTTCCTGCGCTACTGGCACGTCTCCACGGCCCGCACCATGGCGGACGTGCTGCGAGGCGCACCGGTGCGCCAGGCCGTGCCCTATCCCCCCAAGACGATGGAGGACACCAAACTGCTCCATGACTGGATGCGCACGACGGCCGAGGAAACCTTCGCCAAGATCCGCACGCACGTCGCCTTCACAAAGGTCGCCCGTCTGTTGGACGTGGCCGGCGGAGACGGCACGATGGCCTGCGAGATCGTTCGGTCGGCGCCCAAGATACAGGTGACGGTGTTCAACCTTCCCGCGGCGGCCCATTTGGCACGCCAGCGCATCGCCGAGGCGGGCATCGCGGACCGCGTCACGGTGCTGCCGGGAGACTTCTTCCGCGACCCTCTCCCGCGCGGATTCGATATGGTCATGTTCTCCCGCGTATTGGCCGATTGGCCGCAAGACACATGCCGCATGCTGTTGACGAAAGCCCATCAGGCCCTACGGGCCGGCGGCAGACTCCTGATCTGCGAACCGCTGTCGGATGAGAATCCCGCGCTGACCATCGCCTGGGAGCACAGCTACCTGCCCTACGACGACTTCGGCTACCAGCTCTACAAGCCCCTGGCCCTCTACAAAGACCTGTTGCGGCAGACCGGCTTTTCGCCGCCGACGGTCCACCATCGAGATCGGCAGAGCATCCACTCCGTGCTGATAGCCAAGAAACGGCGGGCCATTCCTCCCCCTCTTTCTCAGAGTGAACATCATGGCATTCACGAAGTCGGCGATGGTGCTGTCGCGTACGGAGAGACGGGGGTACGGGAGTAGGGGAAGGCTCGAACGTGGGCGCTAGGTGCCGACGACGTCGCCGGCCGGGCCGAATCGGCCGCTCTGGCCGAGCGGCATGTCCACGCGAAGATTGTCCGTCTTGCTGGAGTCCGCCTGCTCTTCGTCGATCGAGGGCTCCCACCCCAGCTTCTTCAGTGTGTCCAAGGTCAAGGTGCGTAGGGCTTCCTGCGCGCTCATGCGGCTCGTGGCGAAGGAGAGGGCCCGTTCGTTGTTCTGGACTTCGGACGCCTTCGGATCGTGCAGAAAGGCCACCAAGGGCTCGATCACGGCGTCGCCGATCAACACCAGTGAGGCGGCGGCACGTTCCCGCAACACCCCGTCCTTGAGCAGCATGACCAGGTCGGGGATGACCATCGGATCGCGGAAATGGCCCAAGGCCGTGACGGCGGCTTCTTTGATGAACGACTCTTCGCTGATGATGCAGCCGGGCGTCGGCGTGCCGTCCTGGCGAATGCCCTTGCCCCGGAGCGCATCCAGGACGGCCGGGAGGGCGCGCGCATTGCCGATCATCCCGAGCGACATGATGGCATGCCGCTTGACCGCCCCGTCCTTCATCGCCTCCAGCAAAGCGTCGACGGCGCGCGGATCGCCGATCTGCCCCAAGGCGATCGTCGCATCCTCACGCACGGCCCGGTCGGAATCCTTGAGCGCCGCGATCAGCGCATCCACCACGCGCGCCTGGGTCACCCAGGTCCGGCCGATTTGGTAGTCCGTCGTCATGCCGCCGAGCGCCCGGGCCGCATGGCAGCGGACGACGAAGTCCTTGTCCGCGAAACAGGCGAGAAGCGCATCGACCGACGGCTCGCCGATCGCGACCAGCGCCGTGCCCGCCGTTTCCCGCACCGTCTTCGAGGGATCGCGGAAGAGTTTGATCAAGGCCGGGATGGCCTTCGCGTCGCCGATCCGGCCCAAGGCCTCGGCGGTGGCGCTTTTGACCGCGCCGTCTCGGTCCTTGCAGGCGAAGACGAGCGCGTCCACCGCGCGCGCATCCCGCAGCCCGCCGCAGGCCTTGGCCGCGTGTTCGCGCACCCGCCACCGCTCGTCCTTGAGACAGGCGATCAACCGCTCGACGACCGGCTGCCCCAGGCGCACCATCGCCTCCACGGCGGCCTCGCGGACTTCCATCATCGGATCGTTGAACAGCGCGACGAGCGCGTCGAAGGCTTTCGGCCCGCCGATCCGCCCGAGCGCGGAGGCCACATGCATGCGCACGGACCAAAAGTCGTCTTCGCGGGCGCGCAGAAGCGATTCGAGCGCGGCCGGCTCCCCCCGTTCCGCGAGGATCTTGGCCGCTTCCTCCCGCGTCGCGTCGTCCGGGTCTTCCAGCGCGTCGAAGAGCTCGTCGAGTGTCTGCTGTGCCATGCGTGTCTCCGGCCGAGGGCGGCCCTGGGCGATCGGCGCGTTTAATAGTCCGGTTTGCCGCCGTAGGGCACGGTTCGGCTGCACCGAACCTTGAGCACCTGCGTCCCCCGGCCGTCCACGCATTGGTCCAAGGTCGGGGAAAACTCCAAGAGGCCGTCGAGCGTCACCACGAAGGGAAAGTCGAACGTGAAGGTGCCGAACCGATAGTTGCCCGGCTTGAGCGCCAGTTGCCGCGCTGTCGTCGTCCGATAGGCGTCCGTGTTTTCCGGATCGACGCTCCAAATCAGCGGGGTCTTACCGGGCACGTACCACCAGGTCGGCGGCGTCAGCGCCGTCGCGTCGATCGTGATCGCATGCTCCTTCGCATAGGGCGGCGGCGGCGCGGCGACAAGAGAGGCCGGCGACAGCCACCCCGCAAGCCACGCGCCGAGGATAAGCGCCGGAACCCCTGCCCGCAGGCGGCACTGGGCGATCATGGCTGGCCCCCCGACGCACCCGCCGACGATCCGGCGTCCATCGAACCGGGCGTGCCTGGCGCGGCGACAAAGGGCCCGCGGAAGATTTCTTCGACCGGCCGGCTCTCCCACTCCGTATGGGTCGTCAGGCCGAGAGTGCGCATCACGGTCGCGCCCGTGTCGATCAAGGACACCGGTTGCTTGATGGCATAGCCGGCCTTGATCCCCACACCCCACGCAATCCACGGACTCGTCGGCATCTGCGCCGTCACGGCTTTTCCATTGCCACCGGGGATACCGGTGTCCTCGTTGTTCAGCGAGGTCACGATCACAGCGGTGCGGTCCAGGATACCGAGGCGCTTGTACAGATCCAGGACTTCGCCCATGGCCTTGTCGACCGAGCGGAGCGACGCCTGATACTCCTTCGACCGCCATCCCGATACCTTTCCCGCTCGCCCCGCTTCCGGCAAGTGGACGACCAGCAAGTGGGGGAGCGACAGGATGGCATGGCCATAGCCGTGCCCGCTGGTCGCCTTGCGGAAATATTCCCGAATGTACGTCAAGAGCATGCCCGTACTGCACTCGGCCTTGAGGGGACCGCACATCTGATAGTCCGTATAAGGCTCCGGTTTGGCCAACTGGTAGAGGGACTCGTCCATGAAGAAAATCGCGCTGTCCCGCCCTCCGCTCAGGTCCAAGTAATCGAACATCGTCGGGGGCCTGGGATAGCCGCGCACGAAGTCGAACGTGTTCCAATTGATTCCATGTTTTTCGACCGGCATGCCAGTGAACAGGGACGCCATCGTCGGGAGCCGCAAGGCGGGCGTGACCGCACGGGCTTCCCACGTCGCGGAGCCTTCCTTGACCAGCTTCCCCAGCAGCGGCATGGGCCCGGTCTTCACGCTGGCCTGGTCGACGCCCTCCAGCACAAAGAGCACGACATGCTCGGGCTGCACTGCCTGCCCCCGCGGTTGGGATGACGTGTGGCTGACCGCAGCCGATGAGGCGCCGTGAAGCAGTCCCAGAACAGCACACAGAGAAACGAAGAGCGCGAGCCCCACTTTGGAGCGACCGATGGATGGGATCATGTTTTTGAAATCAAGAAAGAAGCCTGTGTGACCGAGCTGTGACCCTTTGTTTCCGCAAACGCGAGGTACCTTATCACGCGGATTTCTCGACGGTCAACCGAGCCTCAGACGGCCCCGTTGTCCTGCCCCAGCCTCCCCCGCAACGTGTCGAAGCCCTGCCGGACCAAAGCGGTTGCGTCAATGACATCCTATAGAGTATGAAAGGCCCCTCGACAGCGCAGCACGGAGCATCCACAGGCACATCCATGCCGGCCGACAATAATTTTCAACCGGAGCCCTATGCCAGGGCCAATCCTGGCGAACGGGTCGCCTATCGGGCGATTTCCCCCTCGGCGCCGCCCGGCTCCGTGGCCTGGCTCGACGAAATGGCGCGACTCGGCCGGCAGATGGCCGACGCCGGGGTACGCGGCGTGGTCTTTGTGCATGGGTCGCACTTGGGTGCCGACCTCTTCGGCATGCAGCGCCTCGATCAGGTCGGCGGGCTCAAACGCGGCTATTCGCGGGGCATTTCCGGCTTGGACGCTCTCCTCGCCCTCATGCGCGAAGAGACCAACGGTTTGTCCAAGCCTCCGGGAGGATTGGCCCCGCCCCTTTCCAACGATCCTGCATGCGCGCAGCAACTCGATCGGCAGGTCGGCGACGCCTGCAATTTCACGGCCGGCTCTGTGGAGCGGTTTGCCACGGCCGTCGGGCGCGAGGCGGCCAAGCCGATCGTTTGTACCCGCTATCTCTGGTCATCCGAACATCACCATCTGGGCCGCGCACTGGCCGCCTGCCGCCTGCTCGCCCATTGTGCCGCCCTCTGCCGCGAACAGGAACTTGGGCCAGGTGACCGGCTACTGATCCAAGCCCACGGCCATACCGGCCCCGCCGTGGCGCTCCTCTCGAATCTGCTTGCACCCGACGAATCCCCTGGACGCGACGCCGTCCTGACCATTTTGCACGACTATCTGGAGCAGACCGGCTCGCCAGAACGGGGGCTCATGCCTGAAATACGAACGGCGCTAGCCGGTGGGAAGCCTTTGAACGGCGTCGCCTTGGATGTGGCGACCTACGGCGCGCCACTCCGCTATGGCTGGGACACGGGCGGTATCGGCAAACTCCTGCACGTCGTGAACCATCGACCCCTACGCACCGACGGCAAGCCGTGGCTGGCCAAAATGGACCTGCCGCAGATCACCTTCGAGATGCCCATCGCCTGGGGAGGCGATTACGTCCAGCAACTGACCGTGAACGGCAGCGACGCCATGCCGACGACGCCCGAGGCCCAGGCGGCCAACAAGGCCCTGTGGGAAATCTTGGAGGGAGTGGAAGGGTTCGAGCGCTGGCTGGAATGCGCGCGGCGCACTGTCCGCTGCCCGTCCGACGGCCTCTGCCTCCTGGTGGACTACAAGGACGGCGGCACGGCCGAGGCCAACGACCCCAGGGCGCATGTCTACGGCCATGCGGCCTATACGCGAGAGGCGCACCTGCTGTTCAATACGACGGAACTCGTCCGAACCTTGTACGCGTGATTGGCGCCATGGCCATTCCTCACACACCCTCGGACCACGACGACCAGCCGTCGCCATCCGGCTCGGTGCCAGCCGGCCTCCTCGACGCGGTCCTCCAGCCCCTGATCGCCCAGACGTCCGCCTTCCGGACCTTTCTGCGCCGTCGGGTCAACGACGATGCGCTGGCGGAGGATCTCCTCCAACACAGCTTCGTGCGGGCGATGGAGCGTTACCATACCTTGAAAGAAAGCGACCGTCTCGTGCCCTGGTTTTACCGCATCTTGCGGCATGCCCTCGTCGATTATTACCGCTCGCAGACGTCCGAGACCAAAAAATACGAGGCCTTCCTGCATGAGTTGACCGCCTCCGGCGAGGACACCATCCCCCCGCCCGACGAAGTCAAGACGGCCGTCTGCGCCTGTCTCTATAAACTCCTGCCCGCGATCCGCCCGAATTATGCGGAATTGGTCCGACGCATCGATCTGGAAGGCGAATCTCCAGATGCCGTGGGCCGGGAGTTGAACCTCACGCGGAACAATCTCACCGTCCGGTTGCACCGCGCGCGTCAGGCCCTCCGCGCCGAACTGGAAGAATCCTGCGGCATCTGCAGCAAACATGGCTGTCTCAACTGCGCCTGCGAATAACCTCGTCTTTTCCATACGTTCCGATCGGCTCCACAAGACTTTCGGCCATGATCCCTTGCGGATGTCCTCCGCTGTAATAATGAGTCCCCTCCTCCGTCTAGAGAGGTGACAGGCGCCCGGGCGCCATCACCGTCCACCCAAACAGGAGGGAGTATCATGGAAGCCACCATGCACGAGACACAGCATCATCACCAGCACCACCAGCATCATGCTCACCAGGAAAGCCCATCGCTCACGCGAACGGCCATGGCCGCCACGGCCCACTGCCTGATCGGCTGCGGAATCGGAGAAGTGCTCGGCTTGGCCATCGCCACGGCGCTGGGGTGGGGCAACGCGGCCTCGATCGCCCTGGCCGTTGCGCTGGCCTTCGCCTTCGGCTACGCCTTTACCCTGTTTCCCTTGTTGAAGGGCGGGATGGATTTCAGGGCGGCGGCCGCCGTGGCCTTCGCCGCCGATACGGCCTCGATCGCGGTCATGGAAGTGGCGGACAATGCCGCCATGCTGCTGATTCCCGGCGCGATGGACGCCGGCTTGACCGACCCGCTCTTTTGGGCAAGCCTGACGGTGTCGCTGCTCGTCGCCTTCGCGGCGGCCGTGCCGGTCAACCGCTGGCTCATCGCGCGCGGGCGCGGGCATGCGTTGGTCCATACCCATCATCGGCATCACTGAATCGGGCCAAGAGGAGACCTCCGTCATGATGCGACGACTCGTCCTCTCTCTCGTCGGCATCGCGGCCGGGCTGACCGTGGCCCTGGCCGCGACGGCCTGCGCGCAACTGGAGCAGCGGGACAAGCGTTTTTATTACCGCGCCCTCTGGAACTTCTCGCTCCGGGACAACCTGGAAGCGCTCGACGTCGACTTCAACGGTATCGACTTCGGCCATTCCCACCTCTACGAAACGCTGTTGCTGACGGGGGCGGCGGACCGGGCGGCGATCGAGGACCGGGCGCGGGGGGGGGCGCTCCGGTTCATTGCCTCGCGCCCCACCCTCCCGC
>FKKE01001001.1_pt1 | contig 101473 bp, 91 predicted proteins | sample 1106331 | NCBI WGS metagenome assembly FKKE01 (sample SAMEA3931202, study PRJEB13176) | freshwater metagenome | biome: Drinking water system; feature: drinking water; material: freshwater | place: China | collected 2013-02-06 | reverse complement strand
TTCTCCGACGGCGGCCGCTGCCTTGAGCCAGCCGACGCGGTCGCCCATGCCCATGCGCTCGCGCAAGCCGGCGCAGACATTATCGACCTTGGCGGGGAGTCGAGCCGCCCTGGAGCCGCTCCCGTGTCCGAACACGAAGAACTCAGGCGGCTGCTCCCGGTTATCGAGGCCCTCAGGACCTCTCTCGACATCCCTCTTTCAGTAGATACGACGAAAAGCCGCGTCGCACGGCTCGCGTTGGAGGCCGGCGCATCGATCATCAACGACATCAGCGCGCTACGCTTCGATCGCGACATGGGCCGCGTCGTGGCCGAGCATCGCGCCGGGATCGTGTTGATGCATATGCAAGGCACTCCCATGACCATGCAGGAGCATCCGCGCTACGAACACGTCGTCAACGACGTCCATGCCTTTTTCGAGGAGCGTCTGGCGGCAGCGGCGTCCTATGGGATTCCTCGCAGCCACATCGTCCTCGATCCCGGCATCGGTTTCGGCAAAACCTTGGCGCACAACGTAAGCCTGTTGACCCATCTCGAGGCCTTTCAGGATTTCGGCAGGCCCATCCTGGTGGGCATCAGTCGAAAAGCCTTCATCGGGCAGTTGACCGGACGTCCGATCGGCGAGCGACTGATCGGCAGTGTGGCAGCCGCCACCGCCGCCATTTTGCGCGGCGCCCGCATTCTGCGCGTCCACGACGTGGCCGCGCTACAGGACGCCGTGGCTGTGGCCGCCGCACTGCGCACGTCCCCTTCACTCGGTTAAACCACGTCGAGCTCCCATGCGTACACTCTTCGGCACAGACGGGATCAGGGGCGTCGCCAACCTCGAGCCGATGACGAGCGAAACGGCCATGAAGCTGGGGCGGGCGGCCGCCTATCTCTTTAAACGCCGGGCCGGACGTCATCAGATCGTCATCGGGAAAGACACCCGCCTATCCGGTTACATGTTGGAATCGGCGCTGACGTCCGGCATCTGCTCCATGGGCGTTGACGTCCTGCTGGTCGGCCCCATGCCGACTCCGGCGATCGCTTTTTTGACCAGGAGTTTGCGTGCCGATGCCGGCGTGGTGATTTCTGCGTCCCACAATCCCTATCAGGACAACGGCATCAAATTTTTCTCCAACGACGGATTCAAGCTGCCCGACGAATTGGAGCACCGCCTGGAGGCGCTGCTGACCTCGGACGAAATCGAGCACCTTCGCCCCACAGCCGACGAAGTCGGGAAGGCGTACCGGATCGATGACGCCGAAGGGCGCTACATCGAGTTCGTCAAGCGTTCTCTCCCCCGCGACTTGGACTTCCAAGGTCTCCGCGTCGTTGTGGACTGCGCGCATGGCGCTGCTTATAAAGTTGCCCCGAAAGTGTTGCGGGAGCTTGGGGCCGCTGTGACGGTGATTGGCGACGAGCCGGATGGCACTAACATCAATGCGGGATTCGGCGCCGTTCATCCCCAACGGCTCCAGAGCGCCGTCCGGGAAGCCGGCGCCCACATCGGCATCGCACACGATGGAGACGCGGACCGGGCGATTTTCGTCTGCGAGCAAGGCTTGGTCATCGACGGCGACCGTATCATGGCCATGATTGCGCTGGACCTGCATGCCTCCGGCCAGCTCAAACGCGCCACGGTCGTCGGCACCGTCATGAGTAATTTCGGCTTGGAATTGGCGCTCACCAACGCCGGCATTGCGCTCGTGCGGACGGCTGTCGGCGATCGCTATCTGCTTGAACGTATGGTGGCCGACGGATACAACTTCGGCGGCGAGCAATCCGGGCATTTCATCTTTCTCGACCACAATACGACGGGAGACGGGCTAATTTCGGCCTTGCAAGTGTTGTCCTTGATGAAACGCAAGGGCCAATCGCTCTCAACCCTGGCTCGCTGCATGAAGCCAGTACCGCAAGTGTTGTGCAACGTGACCGTATCAGCCAAACCGAATCTGGACGACTTACCGGAAGTCCAGCGCGCAATTCGTGACGGGGAGGGGCGGCTGAACGGAAAAGGTCGCATCCTCGTTCGCTACTCTGGGACGGAACCGTTGCTTCGTATCATGGTCGAAGGCGAGTCCGAGCCACTCGTCCGGACCATCGCAGCCGAGTTGTCTGCCACCGTCCGCGCCCAGCTTGGCTGACCACTGCCTATCGCTCGTCCGCACGGATCTATATGTTCCTGGCGCTCTGCATCGCATTTTTATGCGGACTGGCCGTAGGGCATGTCGTTCCGCTCGTTCCGCTCACCTGCCTGCCTGGCTTGCTGTTGTTGGCCGCTGTCCTCACCACCCTTGAACACCGAGGCACGCTCCCGATCACGCACGGCCTCCTCTTGTTCGGTGGAGTACTAGGAGGGATCGCCTATTGGGCCATCTATGCCTGGGCCAGCCAGGCTCCGCTTACCGCCATGTTGCCCCAGGCCGATCCAGTTCGCATGGCCGGCATCGTCAGTGCCCCCGTTCGCTACGGGCCGCACAAAGCCGTCATCGACGTACAGGTCATGGAGCTCGACCAGACAGGGGATATGATTGCAACCCGTGGCATGGTTCGCCTCACATGGCGAGAGCCGGACCAGACGCTTTTCTGGGGCGATCAGATTGCCGTCACCGTGCGTCTCCATGAACCTGCGGGCTTCATGAATCCTGGGGGACTCGACTATGCCGCCGCCCTGCGCCGCCACGGGATCCACGCGGTGGCAACCGTGCATGGGCCGGGGGCTGTGACTCGCCTGACATCCTCGCACGACGCCGTATGGACACTCCCCGGCCAGTTGATCGATCGCTGGCGTAACCGGATCAGGCAGGCCGCGCTACATTCGCTGACTGGCGATGCTGCAGGCCTGTTTCTCGCCATGGTGATAGGGGAACAGGGCTATCTCTCACAGGAAATCCGTGACGCCTTTACGGCCAGCGGGACCGTCCATATCTTGTCGATCTCGGGATCGCACCTCGGCCTGCTTGCCGCCCTGACCTTCTTTTCCGTGAAGATGCTGTGCCGGAGGCTCTCGGCCTCGTGGCTTTTGCACATGACCAGATGGGTTACACCGACTCGCCTGGCCACGCTCGTCTCTTTTCCGGCCGTGTTGGTCTATACGCTGCTCGCCGGCGCGGAAATCGCGACTGTCCGCTCGCTCATCATGATTCTGGTCTTTTTGCTTGCGGCCTGGACGGGGAGAACCCGCCATCTGTTGCCAGCCTTGTCCCTGGCCGCAATCCTCATTGCCTTGCACGATCCGAATGCAATCTTCGACATTTCTTTTCAATTGTCCTTTTGCTCAGTGCTCGCCATCGCCCTGGTTGCGCAGCATATTACGGTTGCCGACGAACCGCCTGCTTACGGTCCGTGGACACAGGCCCTTGGCCGTCATGCAAAAACTTACGGGCTGATCACGGCGGGAGTCACGCTAGCCACTGTCCCCTTGACCGCCTATTATTTTAACCAGCTCACGTGGATGGGCATCTTCAGCAACGTCTTGATCATCCCCTTGGCGGGGTTCGTCATCGTCCCGCTCGGTTTCATCTCCGCCGTAGGAACGACGCTGCCCACTGTTTCAGACCTGCCGTTCGCCGCAATCCATCAACTTGGCGTTCACCTGATCCTCGGCACCGTTACCCTCGCCGCACATGTCCCCGGTGCCGTTCGGCATATCGCGGCCCCCTCGCTTGTGAGCCTTGCCTTGTTCTATGCAATTCTGGTCTGGAGTCTCACTGTAGGAACCACCCGGCGCCTGCGTTTCGTCAGCCTGTGCTGCCTCAGCCTCATAATCGCGTATTGGGTCTGGCCCTCCCGCGACATGCCGGATGCCACGACCGTGCGCGTGAGCGTGCTGGATGTCGGCCAGGGCGATGCCATTCTGCTGGAACTGCCGGACGGCCAAACCGTGCTGATCGACGGAGGCGCATCGTACGACGGGCTCGACATCGGACGCGCAGTGGTCGCCCCATTTCTGTGGCATCGCGGCATCACGCGGCTCGACCACGTTATCGGCACACATCCCCAGCTCGATCACGTGGGTGGGCTGGCTTGGCTCGTCCAACACGTCGACATCGGGCGTTACTGGAGCAATGGAATCGTTCGCGACGAGCCGTTTTATCACAACCTTCGATCGGCACTCGAAACCCGGGCCATTCCCGAAACCCACGCGTCGGCAGGCACGGTGATCGTTTCATCCGGCGACTGCGCCTTGCGGGTGCTCCATCCTGCGCAAAGCGATGTCTCACCCGGGGCAGGCGACAACGGAGCCACGCTCAATAACCGTTCGATCGTGACGCACTTCTCCTGTCCCGCGCTTTCGCTGTTGTTTGCCGCCGACGTTGAAGCCGCTGCACTGGAATCGCTGCGCACCCGGTATCCCGGGCTGACGGCAGACCTGGTGAAGGTCCCGCACCACGGTGCTCGTAGCTCGCTCGACACGTCCTGGATTGAGCAGACGAAGCCCCGCTACGCCGTAATTTCCGTCGGCCGGCGCAACTCCTACCGACATCCCGCGTCAGATGTGCTCCGTGCCTACACCGACGCCGGATCCCGCATTTTGCGAACGGATCGCCAGGGGGCCATCCTCCTAACCGCATCGACTCGTTCTGCTCACATCCAGATCACCACGGCACAAGAACTGACGCCGCGCCCCATCCCTCCCGCACGCCTCTCTTTCGAGGCCGAGCGGCGCAATCTTGCTATGGTGTGGAGTGGGTGGCTGGGACAGAGGGACCGAGCCTCATGATCCTCGTAAGTCCTTGACAAGATAGGGGCGGTCACCTATAAGAAACTCTATGTCGTCGAGACGTTCCAGAGGCCTGCGCCACGAAGTACGCCAAAATTGGAAGTTCGGGATCGGGCTCGTCGTCTTGTCCGTGCTGGTCGCCGTGGGGGCGGGGATTGCGACCCAGGGGCTTGATACAATGCTCTCGCGGGCCTCGCTGGCCTTCAAGGCCATGGACAACCCCGCCTCATTGAACGCAACCGAGAAGGAAGAAGTGAAAAAGCTGATTAAAGACAAGGGATCAGCGCGCAAGACTTATGAGGCCATGACCCCGGAGCAAAAAGAAGCTGCCAAGCGCCAATTCAGCAATCTCAGCGATGATCAAAAGAAAATGTATCGGGACATGTTCAACAAGTAAGCCCCTCTCCGCGTCTCTTCTCGCATCATCGGCATTCTTGCCTCTATTTTGACAAGTCAGAAAAGCCTGTGCTAGATTTCGCAGCCCTTTCAGCATCTTACACAGCATTCGAGTATGAGCAAGGGAGCATAGGATGGCATCTTCGGCACAGAACGAAACGCACTTGATTGTCGTCGTCGGAGCCGGCCCGGCCGGCCTTTCCGCCGCCAATATCCTGTCGAAAGCTGGGCATGAAGTCGTGATCTTGAATCGCGACATCAAATTCGGCGGACTCGCCGAATACGGTATTTTCCCCAACAAACTTAAGCTCCGCGGCGGACTCCGTAAAAGCTACTGGGAGATATTGGAGCGCGCTAACGTCCATTATCTCGGCAATGTCTCGGTCGGGCAAGGTATGGCATTGTCCCTGGACGATCTGCGAGGGCTCGGAGCCAGCGCATTGATTTTTGCCACAGGCGCCCAGGGCACGAAAACGATCGGCGTCGAGGGAGACACGGCGACGGGAGTGTTTCACGCGAAGGACGTCGTCTACCATTTCAACCGGCTCCCTGGGTTCGGGCAAAAACCCTTCGACATGGGCAAGCGGGTTGCCGTCATCGGCGTCGGAGACGTGATGGTAGATATCGCCCACTGGCTCGTCCGCTATAAACACGTGGATACCGTCACGGCCATTGCGAGGCGCGGCCCGGCTGAGCGGAAGTACAACCCCAAAGAAATTCGTGCGATTTGCGCCAACATGGATCTCGACGGCCTTAAGCAGGAATTTGCCCGTGTCGGTTCACGCCTCGAAGCGGTCGGGCAAAAGCCGGACGAACTCTTCAAAGGCATGATCGACGAATTCGACAAATGTGAACCGCCGGTCAGCCGGACGAAAATGGGGTTCCGGTTTCTCGCATCACCACGCCGGGTACTGGTGGATGCCAACAACCGCGTCCGGGCGTTGGAAATCGAAGAAACCAAGCTCGAGCCGAAGGGACAAGACACGGCGGCCGTCGGTCTTAAACAATACTATGAATATCCTTGTGATAGCGTCGTGTTTGCCGTCGGGGATCGGGTCGATGAAGCCGTAGGCCTCCCGTATAAGAACGGGATATTCGTGACCAATCCGACATCGAGCGGTAATGATCCGGACGATGCGCTCTTTCAAGCTTTCGACGACAAAACGGGTAAGGTTTTGGAGGGAGTCTTCTTAACAGGTTGGGCGCGGAAAGCTAGCGAAGGGCTGGTCGGCGTGGCCAAGCGAGATGGCGAATGGTGTGCCGAAGTGGTGACCCGTTACCTGGGCAACGCCAAAAGCCTCCCACGCGCGAAGGCCTCGGCGGCCATCCAGCAGTTGAAAGCCTTACTGACGAATCGCAACGTGCAGGCCGTTGGCGTGGAGCAGCTTCGCACATTGGAGCGGGCAGAGAAAGCCCACGAATCGACGCCTGGAACGATCGGTGAGTTCAAGTTCAGTTCGAACGAAGATATGCTGAAGCAGATCCAACGTCCGCAATCCGGGGCCAAGACCTCAACCGGACGGTGAGCGGCCGCTCACCCGTCGCCCCACTTCAGCTTGCGACGCAGCACATCGTAGTACGTCCGGTCCGACAACCGGATCAGCCTGGTGCGGTATTGAGAGGCGCTGACCGTCACGGTGTCGCCCTGCGTCATGGCAACCCCCACCTGCCCATCGAACGTGGTCATGGCCCCTTCATCTTTGCTGACGAGCGTCACCTCGACATTCGCCGTCCCGGGAACGAGCAAGGGACGATGGGTCAACGTATGCGGACTGATGGGCGTCAAGATCAGCGCCTGCACCGAAGGCGCGATAATAGGCCCGCCGGCCGACAACGAGTAGGCGGTCGAGCCGGTCGGCGTCGAGAGAATCAGTCCGTCCCCCCTCAACCGAGTTACGAATTGCCCATCGACCGCGATGTGCACCTCGATCATGCGGGCCAGGGTCCCCTTGTTCACGACCACATCGTTCAACACCGTCGAGCGTGCCACGTGTTCGCCATGTCGGTGAATCTGCGCCCGCAGCATGAGCCGCTCTTCGACGCTGTAATCCTGAGCAAAGATCCGCCCTAACGTGGGATAGAGCTGGTCCAGACTGATCTCAGTAAGAAACCCCAGCCCCCCCATATTGACGCCCAAAATCGGCACCCCTTGTTCCTCGACCAGCCGAGCCGCGTTGAGCATCGTCCCGTCCCCCCCCAATACTAATAAGAGGTCGGCAGCGGCGGCGATCTGGCTTTTTTTGAGATTCGTATGTTCGCCAATCAACGAGGAATTTTCTCGGTCGAGGACAACCTCCTTGTGATTTTCCCTCAACCAACCGACAAGATCTTTAAGGATCGGTTTGACGTCAGGGAACTTGGGCTTGGTGAGGATGGCGATACGTTTCATCGGGACCGAGACGCCTTTCCCGTCACGTGACAAAGAAGCGTGAAAATCCGCTCCAGCAGCGGGGCTGGATTGTATCGGCGAGGAGATGGCTTGTCAACGAAACGGGCTTCGGACTCCCGCGCGTAAGCGGCAGCACATCGCGCAAGAACTCCGCGTCAAGACTTGACAGTCCAGCAACCTGCCCTTAGAATTACGGCACGTTTTCCCAGAGTTACGCGGACGACTCTGCTCGACTCCAACCATAAGGAGGAAGGATGTTCGAACGATTCACGGACAAGGGTCGCAAGATCATCATCCTGGCCAGGGAAGAGGCGGAACGCCATCAGAACGACTACCTCGGCACCGAGCACCTGGTTCTGGCTATCCTCCGTGAAACCGACGGCATCGCCTTGATGATCCTCAAGAAAATGGGGCTCTCGACCGAGCAGATCCGCCTGGAAATCGAACGGAATCTTCCCGGCGGGGGCACGACCATGACGTTCGGAGAAATTCCGTTCAGCCCGCGCGTCAAGAAAGTGATCGAATACGGCGTTGAAGAAGCCCGCCTGCTGGGACACAACCATATCGGCAGCGAGCACCTGCTGCTCGGCCTCCTGCGGGAAGAGGAGGGGATCGGCGGGAAAATTCTTCGCAGCCTGGGCGCTAATTTGTTGACCGCCAGGCAGTTGACCGTCACGTTCCTCCGCAAGTCGGCTCCACGGGAACGCGACCGCAAGAGCAACACGCCCGCCCTTGATGAATTCGGCCGCGACCTGACCCAGCTGGCGCAAGACGGCCAGCTCGACCCGGTCATCGGACGATCGGACGAAATCGAGCGTGTCCTCCAAATTTTAAGCCGCCGCACTAAAAACAATCCCGTGTTGATCGGGGAGTCCGGCGTGGGCAAAACGGCCATCGTCGAGGGCCTGGCACAGCGCATCGTCATGTCGGAAGTGCCGGACAACCTCCTGTCGCGGCGCGTCATTGCCTTGGACCTCGGGTCGCTCGTTGCCGGCACCAAGTATCGCGGCCAGTTCGAAGAGCGGCTCAAAGTCGTCATGAAAGAGATCGTTCAGGCTGGGAACATTATCATTTTCATCGACGAGCTGCACACGCTCGTCGGGGCCGGCGCCGCGGAGGGCTCGATCGACGCCTCGAACATGCTCAAGCCGGCGTTGTCCCGTGGCGAAATCCAGTGCATCGGGGCGACCACGCTGGACGAGTACCGGAAGCACATCGAAAAGGACGGCGCGCTCAAACGTCGTTTCCAGCCGATCCACGTGCAGCCTCCGAGCATCGACGAGACGATCCGCATCATTCAAGGCTTGCGCGATCGCTACGAAGAGCATCACAGCGTGGAGATCACCGAAGAAGCCATCGTCGAAGCCGTCAAGCTGTCCGATCGATACATCACCGACCGATTCCTGCCGGACAAGGCCATCGACTTGATCGACGAAACCGGTTCGCGGGCCAAATTGCAGACCTATGCCTTGCCCAGCGAACTCAAGGCGCTTGAGCAGGAACTCAAGAAAGTGTCCCGGGACAAAGAACTGGCCATTTCGCTCCAGAATTTCGAAGAGGCGGTCAAGTTCCGCGAGGAGGAAGAGCGGCTCCGCAAGCTTTTGGAAGAGTCCAAGCGCGAGTGGAAGAAAAATCAGGAGAAAAACAAGCCGGTCATCACCAAGGAAGACGTTGCCTATGTCGTCTCCAAAATGACGGGTATCCCGCTGTTCAAGCTCGAAGAGGAAGAATCCAACAAGCTGCTTCGCATGGAAGAATATCTGCACAAACGGATCGTCGGGCAAGAAGAGGCCATCTCTGCGGTCTGCCGCGCTATCCGCCGCTCACGAGCGGGCCTCAAGGAAACCAAGAAGCCCATCGGTTCTTTCATCTTCCTTGGCCCGACCGGAGTCGGCAAGACCGAGTTGGCGCGTGCGCTCGCCGAATTCCTGTTCAATTCCGAGGATGCGTTGATCCGCATCGACATGTCGGAATATCAGGAAAAATTTACCAGCTCGCGGCTCTTCGGCGCTCCTCCGGGCTACGTCGGGTACGAAGAAGGCGGGCAACTGACCGAACGGGTCCGCCGCCGGCCATATTCCGTCGTGCTCTTCGACGAAATCGAGAAAGCGCATCCGGACATCTTTAACATCATGCTGCAAGTGTTGGACGACGGGGTCTTGACCGACAGCCTGGGCCGCAAAGTGGATTTCAAGAACACGGTCGTCATCATGACCTCGAACCTGGGCACCAAGCTGATTCAAAAAGGCGTTTCTCTGGGTTTTCAGCGGGCCGAAGACGAGGCCAACCGCCGCATCAAGGACGATGTCCTGGCGGAGTTGCGTCGCTCCTTCAGCCCGGAGTTTCTCAACCGGATCGACGAAGTGGTGGTCTTCCATCCGCTCGAAAAGGCCCACCTCTTCAACATCGTGGATATCCTGCTCAAAGAGCTCAATGCCCGGCTGTTGGAGCGCGGCGTCCAGCTCGAAATCGGCGAGGATGTCAAGCAGTGGTTGATCGAAGAAGGGTATCAGCCGATCTACGGTGCGCGCCCGATGCGGCGTGCCATCCAGAAAAACATCGGCGATCCGCTCTCCGAAGAGCTGATCAAAGGACGTTTCAAGGACGCCAGGAAAATCCGTGTCACGATGCGGGACGGGGCGCCCTTCTTCGTGGAAGCCGAAGCCTTGGCGGAAGTCTAGGCCTTCGGCCATGCGCCCAGGCTATCTCGTTTCCACGCACTGGCCAACCGGCACGTCCGTAATTACCTTGCGCAACTCGCTCCTGCCTCAGCTCCTACCTCATGCGCGGTTCTAGCCCGACAATCCTGGGCATTGAGACCTCGTGCGACGAGACGGCTGCGGCGGTGATCGCCGGCCCATCCGCCATCTTGAGCTCCGTCGTCGCTTCGCAACACGACGTTCACAGGCCATATGGCGGCGTTGTTCCGGAATTGGCCGCACGTCGTCATATCGAACGGATCGACTCGATCGTCGAGCGTGCTCTCAATCAGGCCTCGCTATCCCTTAAGCACATCGAGGGAATCGCCGTGACCACCGGCCCTGGGCTTGCCGGCGCCTTGTTGGTTGGCGTCACCTTCGCGAAAGCCCTGGCCTATGCCTTACGAGTCCCCCTTATCGATGTCAACCATCTGGAGGGGCACATCGCTTCCGCATGGCTCGACGCGCCGGATTTCCCGACGCCCTGCGTCGTGCTCATCGCCTCCGGCGGCCATACCCATCTGTACCTCATCGAGCGGCCCGGCTCGTACCGTCTCCTCGGCAAAACCTTGGACGATGCGGCAGGCGAAGCGTTCGACAAAGCCGCCAAGATGCTGGGGCTCGAGTACCCTGGCGGGCCGGCAATAGAACGCCTGGCGCGCTCCGGAACAGCCGGCCGTGTTATGTTCCCACGGCCTCGTCTCAAGCACGCCTCGCTCGATTTCAGTTTCAGCGGCCTGAAGACCGCATTGCTGTATTACTTGCGTGATATCGGCGCACAACCAGAAGCATGCCCAATTGCCGACATCGCCGCCGAATATCAGGAAGCGATCGCGGAAGTCCTGACCGCCAAAGCGTTCCAGGCCGTGCGCCGCTGCCACGTCGGCGCCTTGGCCGTGGTCGGTGGGGTATCCGCCAATGCCAGGCTCCGCACACGGCTGACACAGCGGGCGGAGACCGAAGGCGTTCGCCTTGCGATCCCTCCTCTGCGATATTGCACGGACAATGCCGCCATGATCGCAGCGGCCGGGCAACGGGCCTTCTTGCGAAGCCGCTTTGCATCCTGGGAGCTTGAAGCCTCCGCCACACTTTCTCCAACCGTGGCGAAGAAGCCGGGCTCATCCAGCTCGCCGTTGGCGGCTGCCTCCCGATCTTGACCCGAAAGGAGCGCGCGATTCCTCTCGTACACGGCAACGTCGGCGGTCTCAAATCCAGCCAACTACTCCGCCTGGAACGTCTTTACCGGCGCCGCATTCCGGTCGATATACTGATCACGCCGGAACTGGCCAGAACGGCGACGGAGCTCTCTCATGAGATTCAGCGCCAAATCGGCTTGCTCATCAACCGGCGGGGGGCCGTCGAGATGGTCATCGTCGGCACAAACCGGGAAGTCGTCTTGAACGACGTCTGGCAATTCCGGCTCGGCCGGCGGTTTTTGCGCGGCCTCAGGCTCGTGCACACGCACTTGAAGGATGAACCCCTCAGTCAAGACGACCTGACCGACCTGGCGTTGCTTCGCCTGGATTTGATGGCCGCCATCGGCGTCGACGCGCACGGCCTTCCCGGCCACGTCTATCTTGCCCACCTCCTGCCGCCGAACCCGCAAGGGCAGGTGAGCGATGTCTGGAAGCCGTGCGACTTTCACGCGTTCGAATGCCGCTGCGGCGAATTCATCGAAACCTTGGAGGCGGAATTGGCACGCGCCCAATCCGGGATCGACGTCAAGGCAGGTCCCGAACCGGCCATACTCGTCAGCGCGTCGCGGCACTCCCGCCTCGAACAAGAAGAACGGCTCGAGGAGTTGGCCGAACTGGCCAAGTCCCACGGCGTGACCGTTCTGGACAAAGTGAGTCAGCGACCGACCGAGGTGCATCCCAAATACCTGCTCGGGAGCGGCAAGCTCAAGGACGTGGTCATTCGCGCCTTGCAGCGGGGCGCCGACCTCCTGATCTTCGACCAAGACTTGACCCCGGCGCAGGCGCGCGCGATCGCGGAGCTGACGGAACTGCGCGTCATCGACCGCACTCAGCTCATTCTGGACATTTTCGCCCGCCGGGCGCACAGTCGAGAAGGCAAAGTCCAGGTAGAGCTGGCACAACTCCGCTACCTCTTGCCGCGCTTGTCTGGAGGGGAGACCGGGCTGTCCCGGTTGGGGGGAGGCATCGGGGGCCGTGGACCCGGCGAAACGAAGCTCGAGGTGGATCGCCGCCGAGTCCGCGACCGCATCGCGCACCTCGAACAGGAAATGAAGGCCATCGCGCGCCACCGCGATCAGCGCTTGGGCCGGCGGCGCCGGAATCCGCTTCCCGTCATCTCCATCGTGGGCTACACCAACGCCGGCAAGTCCACCTTGTTGAACGCGCTGACGCACAGCCGGGTCTCGGCGGAAGACCGCCTCTTCGAGACGCTGGACACATCGAGCCGCCGACTGCGATTCCCGCGCGAGCAAGACGCTATCATCACGGATACCGTCGGGTTCATCCGCGATCTTCCCGAAACCCTGCTCGGTGCCTTCCGAACGACGTTGGAGGAATTGCGAGAGGCCGATGTTCTCCTGCATGTCGTCGATGCCAGCGCCAAAGATCCCGACGCGCACATCCATGCGGTCCAGGCAATTTTGACAGATTTGCACCTCGACGGCATTCCACAAATCATGGTGTTGAACAAATGCGACAAAATCTCGGAGGACGGTCGGGCCGCGCTCTGTCGGCGATTCCGGGCCATCGGCGTCTCCGCCTTGCATCCCGATACGCTGGAACCGCTCGTAGCACGCCTGGCACGGACAATCGAGCAGGTCGGGCAAGCCGTCCCCCAGTGGCCTGACTCAACGGCCCCTCGGCTCTACGCCCAGGAGATCGGTCCGGCATCCCATGCAGAAGGCGCCCAGCCGACGTCATGAGCCCCCTTCACCGCCACCCGACCAGCCTTTCACCGACGGCCCGGCATACACGGGCACAGCGCATCGTGGCAAAACTTGCGCGCTCCATCCCTCAAGTCCGCGTTGAACTTTCACATAGCAACCCATTGCAACTCCTCATAGCCACAATTCTTTCTGCTCAATGCACGGACGAACGGGTCAACCGCGTCACTCCGGCTCTCTTCGCGCGTTATCCGACCGCGCAGACCTACGCCGGCGCCGATGTCCGCGAGGTCGAGACATTGATCAAATCCACCGGCTTCTACAAAAGCAAGGCCAAAAACCTCATTGCCTGCGGGCGAGCCTTGAGCGAACGCTACGAGGGTCAGGTGCCGGGACGCATGGAAGAGTTGGTGGCGCTCCCCGGTGTCGGCCGCAAAACGGCCAATGTTATTCTTGGCGCCGCGTTTGGCCAGCCCGCCGTCGTCGTCGACACTCACGTCAAGCGCGTCGCCGCCCGATTGGGCTTCACCCGGCATGACGATCCCGGAAAAATCGAAGAAGACCTCCAGGCCCTCTTGCCGATGCGCCTGTGGACCTCCGGCTCGCAACGGCTGCTCTTGCACGGCCGCTACACGTGCCTGGCGCGCAAACCCCGTTGTGGCCAATGCGTCATCGCCTCACTCTGCCATTGGAAAGGGAAACTCGCTTCATGATCAAAAGCATGACGGGATACGGCCGCCGCGAAGCGGCCTATGCCGGGGGCACGGTCGTCGCGGAGATTCGGTCCGTCAACCACCGTTATTGCGAAGTCGTCGTCAAGGTACCGCGGCTGCTGTCTTCGTTGGAAGCCGAATGTAAGCAGCTCGTGCAGGCCCACTGCCAGCGGGGCCGTGTCGACGTGAGCTTGTCGGTCTTCGGCGCCGCGGGAGACGATCGCGCGCTGAGTCTTGACCGGAGCCTTGCCAAGCAGTACCATCAGCTCCTCCGACAGCTCAAACGCGAGTTGCGTCTCGACGGATCCATCGATCTGGCCTTATTCGCAGGACTTCGAGACATTTTTACGGTATCGGATCGCCTGGCTCCGGATCGGCGTCTGCACCGGCAAGCCAAAGCCTTGCTGGCCTCCGCCGCGGCTGATCTCGATGCCATGAGACGCCGGGAAGGCCGTGCGCTGGCGGAGGATTTGACGCAACGGCTCACAATCGTCCGGACGCACGTTCGTGCCATTCATGGCCGCGCACCGGCCGTCGCCCAGGAGCATCTGGCGCGGATGAAGGGGAGGGTCGAGCAGCTGCTGGGCGGCGGGCACCTGGATCAAGGCCGGCTCTATCAAGAACTGGCCATCGTGGCCGACCGCTCGGACGTGACGGAAGAGCTGACGAGGCTGGACTCGCACCTGGCGCAATTCGCCGAAAGTCTCAAGAGCCGTGAGGCGGTGGGGCGGCGGCTCGATTTCCTACTCCAAGAAATCGGGCGCGAAGTGAACACGATCGGCTCCAAAGCCAACGACAGCGAGATTGCCGCACGCGTGGTTGAGTTGAAGACGGAACTCGAAAAGATCAGAGAACAGGTTCAAAATGTCGAGTAGCGCGGGCACTCCACGCTTCATCACGTACCGGCCGGCAAGAGGCGCGGCATGACAGCCGTTCCCTCCGGTCCACGTAACGGCGTGTTGTTCGTCGTTTCGGCCCCCTCCGGCGCCGGCAAAACGACCCTGTGCAAAGAGTTGGTCGCACGGGTTCCCGGCTTGTGCCATTCGGTATCCTACACGACGCGCAAGCCGCGACCGGGCGAAGAGCACGGGCGTGAATATTTCTTCGTCGAAGAAGCGATGTTCCGGGACATGATCCAGCGGAACGAATTTGCCGAATGGGCGCCGGTCTACGGCCATCTGTACGGCACGCCGCGGCAGGCGTTACTCGATAGAATGAGCCGGGGGATCGACGTGCTGCTGGAAATCGACTCCCAGGGCGCCCTGCAGATCAAGAAGCGGTTCGAGGACGGCGTGTACATTTACATCATGCCACCCTCGTTGGACACCTTGCGCCAACGCCTGGAAAAGCGGAGCGGGGATAGTCCCGACGAAATCCAGCGGAGACTCCAGAAGGCGCGTGATGAAGTTTGGCATTACCGCGAATACGGCTACATCGTGCGAAACGAGGATTTGCCCCAGGCGCTGAAAGATTTGGAAAGCATCGTGCTCGCCGAACGGTGCAAAACCAGACTCGTCGACCTCGCCTGGCTCGAAGAAAAATTCATTCGCGAGTCGGATTACAAAGCCAGCGAGCGCGGCACGTCCGCCGTTCGCGAAGACTGACCCGAACCGATACCATACAGGAGGAACTGTTCGCCATGATCGACATGTTGCCACTTTTACCGGAATCCAACGCCGAACGATTCGATTCACGCCACCGCTTGGTGCTGGCCGCGGCCCAACGCGCCAAGCACTTGATGCAAGGCGCGCCGACCCTGGCGCCTTCTAAGTTCACGAAGGCCACAACCGTCGCTTTGGACGAAGTCCTCCAAGGCCGCGTCACGTTCCTGACCGGCGCAGACGCCCGCCAAGCCATGAAGGAGGCGAAACGCGGCCGCGAAGCCGAATTGGAACGAGCCGTGACGGTCGAAGCCTCGGAAGATGCGCGCGAAATCAAAAAGCAATTGAGCGTCTACGTGGACGATTCCGAGAAACCGGCGGAAGCCGCCGATAGTGACGAGTAGCCGCGCCGCATGACCGAGACCATCCCCAGATTGCCGGGCAAGCGCCTCGTCCTGGGCGTCAGCGGGAGCATCGCCGCATACAAAGCCGTTGCGTTGCTGCGCAGCCTAATGAAAGAAGGGGCCGACGTCCACGTGGTGATGACCCAGACCGCGACGCGCTTCGTCGGCCCGGCGACCTTCGAGGTGCTCTCCCGGCATACCGTGGGCCTGGACCTGTTCACGGCGTCGCCGGCGATGCCGCATCTCGCGCTGCCCGAACAGGCCGATGCGGTGGTCGTCGCGCCGGCGACGGCCAACGTCCTCGCTAAATGCGCCCTGGGCCTTGCCGACGACCTGCTCAGCACGTTGCTCTTGAACGTGCGCGGCCCGCTGGTCATGGCCCCGGCCATGGACGGGGGCATGTGGGACCACCCGGCGCTCCAAGGGCACGTCGCCGCACTTCGGCAGCGGGGCGTGCTGGTGCTGGACCCGGTGGAAGGCCCTCTGGCTTCTGGCCGCATCGGACAAGGCAGGCTCGTCGACGAAGGCGTGGTGGTCGAAGCGATCGTTCGCCTCCTCCAACCAAGGCAGGACCTCCGTGGCCATCGAGTGCTGGTGTCCGCCGGCCCGACCCAAGAACCCCTGGACCCGGTCCGCTTTCTCTCGAATCGCTCATCCGGAAAGATGGGATATGCCGTCGCGCAAGCCGCCCGGGAACGCGGCGCTTCTGTGGTGCTCGTCAGCGGACCGACCTCGTTGCCGCCGCCTCCGGGCATCGATCTGATGTCGGTCCAAACGACCGAGGAGATGTTGAAGGCCATGACGGCCCATTTCCCGTCGGCCACCCTTGTCGTCATGGCCGCGGCTGTCGCCGATTTTCGCCCGAAGCGGACCTCCTCCCGAAAATTAAAAAAGCACTCCCACACCTGGGACGATTTCGCGCTCGAGCCAACCCCGGACATTCTGACGACCCTCGCGCACCACAAGCGCCGCCACATCATGGTGGGATTCGCGGCAGAGACCGACGATATACTCGCGCACGCCAACGCCAAGCTCGCACGCAAGAACCTGGACCTCATCGTCGCCAACGACGTCAGCGCTCCCGGCTCCGGGTTCGGGTCGGATACCAACCAAGCCACGCTCATCGACCGGGACGGGCGCATCCAAGCGCTCGACCTGATGCCCAAACGCGATCTGGCGGAAAAAATCCTCGATGCCGCCCTGGCGCTCCATCGGTCCACACGGCGCAAGCCGGCTTCCTGACGAACGGCACCGATCGGCTCCATGCTTTCGCATGTTTACTCCCACGGACAAGCTTGCTACAATCACCGCTTCTTGAGGGGTATCTGTGCCCAAAGCCGTTCGTTCGTCGAAGCGCGCACCAGCGATGCCCATCCGCATCCTGGTGTTGCACGGACCGAATCTCAACTTGCTCGGGCTGCGCGAACGCTCGATCTACGGCACCATGTCGCTGACGTCGCTGAATCGGCGCATCGGCGAGTTCGCCAAGGAGGCCGGCATTCGCGTGGACACGCGACAATCCAACGTAGAAGGGGAGTTGGTCACCTGGATCCAAGACGCCCGGACCCGTTTCGACGCCATCGTCATCAACCCGGCGGGATTCACACATACCAGCGTGGCCATCAGGGATGCGATCGCGGCCGTGGCCCTGCCGACGGTCGAAGTCCATCTCTCCAACATTTACAAACGGGAAGACTTTCGCCACCACTCGTACATCGCGGGCGTGGCCGTGGGGCAGGTGTCGGGATTCGGCCCGTCGAGTTATCTGCTCGGCATCAGCGCGGCCGTCGAACAGGTCCGGGCCGCGCGCGCCGCAGGGGCGCGCTGAACCGTTCGGCAATATAAGGAGGACGCACCTTCGTGATTTCGACAGCGGAATTTCGCAACGGCGCACGGCTGCTCATCGACGGCGCTCCCTATTTCATCGTTGAGTTCCAGCACGTCAAACCGGGCAAAGGCGGGGCCTTCGTCCGCACCAAGTTGAAGAACTACAAGTCCGGCAACGTCATCGACCGAACGTTCCGGTCCGGCGAACGTCTCGACGAGCCGGCGCTCGAAGAGCGGGACATGCAGTTCCTCTATGCCACCGGCGACGCCTACACGTTCATGGACACGGACACGTTCGAGCAGTTTACCTATGAGAAATCCCAACTCGGCGACAACGCGGATTTGCTCAAGGAAGACATGACCTGCAAGATCCTAGTCTTCGAGCACCAGCCGATCGCCGTCGAGCTACCGATCTTCATCGAACTCAAAGTGGTGGACGCCGATCCCGGCGTGCGTGGAGACACGGCCTCCGGCGGGACCAAGCCCGCCAAGGTCGAGACCGGCGCAACCATCAAGGTGCCCTTGTATCTGGAGGTCGGAGAAATCATCAAGATCGACACCCGTACCAGAGAATATGTGGAGCGCGTCCGGTGAAACGACCCCGTTCAGGCCGCCGTAAGCCCTCGACCGCCCCCGCACGAACCCCTCGCACCGGCGCCGCGTCCTCGCTGGAGTCGCATCAGGGAGCGAGTCCGCTCGACGCCCATCGCCGGGAAATCGGCGAACTCCTGGAATTGCTCAAGCAACATGGATTGGCGGAAGTCGAATTCGAAAAAGCCGGGGTGCGTATCCGTTTGCGACGCGACGCACCAGGCGCTGCCGCACCGCCGATCACCTGGGAGTCGGCCCCGCTCCCCCAAGACGTACAGGCCGAGTCCCGTCCCGAGCCGGCGCCCGCGGCGTCCGGCAGCACCTTGACCGTCACGTCGCCGATCGTGGGCACCTTTTACCGTTCCCCCTCGCCGGACGCCGACCCCTATGTGGAGGAGGGCGACTTCATCAAGAAGGGGCAGGTGCTCTGCATCGTCGAGGCGATGAAGCTCATGAACGAAATCGAATCCGAAGTCGATGGGCGCCTCGTCAAAATCTTGGCCGAGAGCACCAAGCCGGTCGAATACGGGCAGCCGTTGTTCCTGATCGAGCTCTCGCCGTCCTCGTAACCCTGGCTGGAGCCCCGACGTGTTCAAGAAGGTCCTGGTCGCCAACCGCGGGGAAATCGCGCTCCGGATCATCCGCGCCTGCAAAGAGCTCGGGCTGAAGACCGTCGCCATCCACTCCGAAGCCGACGCCTTGTCGTTGCACGTGCGGGCCGCTGACGAACACGTCTGCGTGGGGCCGGCCGAAGACGCCCTCAGCTATCGGAACATTCCCAACGTCTTGAGCGCCGCCGAAATTACCGGTGCCGACGCCATTCATCCCGGCTACGGTTTCCTCGCCGAAAACGCCCATTTCGCCGAAGTGTGCGAATCCGTCGGGGTCAAGTTCATCGGCCCGACCTCCGAAAATATCGCCCTGATGGGCGACAAGGCCAAAGCCCGCGAGTTGCTGCTGAAGCACGGTTTGCCGGTGCTCCCGGGCAGCCCCGGCGAGTTGCACAATGAAAACGACGCCCTCGAAGCGGCCCGCAAGATCGGGTTCCCCGTCATCATCAAAGCCTCGGCGGGCGGGGGCGGGCGGGGCATGCGGGTCGTCAACCGGGAGGAAGACCTCGTCCGTGCGTTCCAGACCGCGCAGAACGAAGCCAAGAGCACGTTCGGAAACGAAGGCGTCTACCTCGAACGGTATTTTCTCGAACCGCGGCACATCGAGGTACAGGTGCTGGCCGACGAAAAGGGGCGGGTCGTATTTCTCGGAGAACGAGACTGCTCGATCCAGCGGCGCTATCAGAAACTCGTCGAGGAAACGCCGTCGCCCGCCGTCGACGATCGCCTGCGCCGGGAGATGGGACGGGTCGCCGTCGAGGCTGTACGCGCGGCGCATTATCGCAACGCCGGCACCGTCGAGTTTCTCCTCGACAAGGATCAGAAATTCTATTTCATGGAAGTCAACGCCCGCATCCAGGTCGAACATCCCGTGACCGAAATGGTGACCGGCATCGACTTGATTAAAGAGCAGATCCGCATCGCCGCCGGCCAGCCGCTCTCTTTCAAGCAGCAGGACATCCGCATCACGGGTCACAGCTTCGAATGCCGGATCAATGCGGAAGACCCGGAGAAATTCACCCCCTGCCCCGGCTTGATCACCGCATACCATCCGCCCGGCGGCATGGGCGTGCGCGTCGATTCGGCCATGCAGAGCCATGCCCGGGTCGTGCCTTTTTACGATTCCCTGATCGCCAAGCTCATCACCCATGGCCAGAACCGTGACGAGGCCATGGCCCGGATGCGCCGGGCCTTGGGCGAATTCGTCATCGAGGGCATCAAGACCACAATCCCGCTCCACCAGCGGATTTTCGAAGATGCCGAGTTTCAGAAGGGCCGCGTCTCGACCAGCTATCTCGAGCGGTTCCTCGCGCACCAATCGCACACCACGTAATCGGCGCGTCGCCGTGCCGTCCCTTCACATTCACCGAAACGCGCTGCGCGGACTCTACGTCATTCTCGATACCGCCACGCCCTACGCCCATCCGCTCGCGGACGTCATGCGCCAAGCCGCGTCAGCCGGCGCGACCCTCTTTCAATACCGCGACAAGCGGGACTCGGCCCAGCAGGCCTACCGCCAGGCGTTGACGCTCAGGGCAATGGCCCGGGAATGCGGGGTCCTCTTTATCGTGAACGACCGCTGTGACCTAGCCTTGGCGATCGAGGCGGACGGGGTCCACCTTGGGCAGGACGATCTACCGTTGGCGTTGGCAAGACAGGTGATGGGGCCAGAGGCTTTGATCGGCGTGTCCACACACACGGCAGCAGAGGTGGAAGAGGCGACCATGGGCGGGGCGGACTATCTGGGATTCGGGCCGATCTTCGCCACGGGGACTAAGCCGGATCACGAGCCGGTCGTCGGGCTCGACGGGTTGAGGCAAATCCGCCGCCTCACCCCGCTTCCGCTCTTCGCCATCGGAGGCATCACGCTCGATCGGGCAGAAGCCATCGCCCAAGCCGGGGCCGACGGGGTTGCCGTGATTTCCGCCTTGGCGAAGGCCCCGAACCCGACCGACGTCGTTCGAACTTTCAACGCCGCGTTTCGCTAAACCGTGCTTCGTTGACCAAAGATACGAGCGAGCGGATGGCCGGCTGTCGGGAGATGGCCGCTACGCCCTTCGGCCAATCCCCAGCGAGCAGGGGCTCGTAGGGGAGCGGCCCCAAGACCGGGACGCGGCATCGCTCGGCAAGCAGGGCATAGGTCGAATCGGTCTGCATGGAGCTACCTTCTCCGGCTGCGCGGTTCAAGACCAGGGCGAGGATCGGGACGTTGCGGGCTTTAAGCGCGTCGAGGGTGAGGCAGGCATGATTGACGCCGCCCAAGGCCGCCCGCCCGACGACGATGGCCGGCAGACCGAGTTGCACCAGCACGTCGGAGACATCCAGCGTCTCCGTCACGGGCACCAGCAGACCTCCGACACCCTCCACGATCATGTAGGCATGCCGGTCGGCCAGCCGGCGAAAGGCTTCCATCAGCACCGGCATCTCGATCTGGCATCCCGCGGCCCGTGCCGCAGCCAACGGAGCGAGAGGAGCCGGAAAGCGATAGGGGCAGATCTGCTCCACGGTCTCCGATACACCGGCGGCCGTCCGCAATCGGTGGGCATCCGAGGGAATCGTGGCAGATTCTGGCCACCCGGTTTCCACCAGCTTCATGACGCCGACATCCAGCCCTTGCTCGCGCAACGCGGCCGCCAAGGCAGCCGAGACCAGGGTCTTCCCGACCCCTGTGTCGGTGCCGGTGACGAAACAGCCTCGCGCACGACGGAGGGAATCGGCCGCAACCGGCTTCATGGGGCGCTCAACTCCTCGACGATCCGGCTATCCACATTCCACACCTGGCCGGATGCGGCCGGCAACTCGGCCAAATGGTATACCGTCCGCGCCACGTCATCACGATCGACGAAGCGCCGAAGCGCGTGATCGGACGGCAGAACGGCGGGCATGAGACCGGACGTCAAGGCCGTGTCATGCCAGCCGGGGCAGAGCGCATTGACCCGGACGTTGGCCTCGCCCCATTCGTAGGCCGCCGCTCTGACGAGCCCCATCGTACCGGCCTTGGAGGCCGCATAGGCCGCCTGTCCGGTCTGCCCCTGGAATCCGACGAACGACGCGAGGACGACGATCGAACCCCGGCGATGCGCCGTCATGATCCGTCCGGCGCTCTGCAAACAATGAAAGACCCCCGTCAAATTGACGTCCACGGCTTCGCCCCACTGTTCCGGCGTCATCCTCAGCACCAATCCCGTGCCATCCACTCCCGACCCGACGATCAGGGCATCGAGTCGGCGCCGTTCCTCGGCATACCGATCCACCATGGTCCGGACCTGAGCGGCATCCCGCACGTCGGCCTGCCAAAGGCTCGCCGTGCCTCCGGCTTGTGCCACGAGCTCGGCGGTCGTCTCGGCCTCCTGCAGCCTCCGCGTATAATGGACGCCGACCGCCCAACCGTGACGCGCGAATTCGACGCAGACGGCGCGGCCGATCCCGCCCGATCCGCCGACAACCAGCACCGCGCGAGAATCCGGTCGGTTGCGCCTATCGTGCTCCGGCGATGTCGATGTCATGGGCTCCTTCGCCACATTGGCCGTATCGACGGCTCGCATTATGGAGAAAGGCCGCTCGGAAGCACAAGCCGCACCTCGTCGTCCTGCCCGCGCACAGGCCCTCCTCCCATCTTGCCGCTGGGCATGGCTTGTGTTACGGTTTCGCCGCCGATGAAGAGGATGTTGCCATGACGCGATTCGCCCCTCTCTGTCTCTGCCTGCTGCTGGCCGGAACCGTCCAGGCATGGGCCGAACCCATCACCATACCCCGAGCCGAAGAGTTCTTCCCCGACACGGTCGGCAGCCGGTGGCGCTATCAGGGGCGGATCGAGGAATCGCCGCTCCAACGCGTATCCAGCAAACAGTTTGAAAATGTCTCGACCGTGAAAGGCGCCGAGACGCTGAAAGGTGTCGCCGTCAAGGTCTTTCACGATTCGAACCCCGGCAACCACGGCGTGTCCGACAGCTACTATCGGCGCGACGCCGCCGGCATCGTCTATTACGGATCACGCCCCGGCACGCCGCTCGAACGGCAATTGGTGCCCTATCAGATCGTGCGGTTTCCGCTCATCGTCCCCTCGTCATTCCAGCAGTTCGACCGCAAAGGGCTGACGCTGGGCGACGATTTGGACGGAGACGCGCAGGACGAGAAGGTCGATGTCGACGCCACGGTCACGGTGGCCGGGGAAGAGGACGTGACCGTTCCCGCCGGAACCTATACCCAAGCCGTGAAGGTCGTGGCGACCATGCGCATGCACATCCACTTGACCGGCCTGCCGCGCACGATCGTGGGAACCGACACGATGACCGCCTGGTTCGTCCGGGGGATCGGTTTGGTCAAATACGTCGAGCGGCAAGACATCCCGCCCGTCCGCTCTGAACGCGGCCTGATCACCGAGATCACCGAAGAACTCGAAGAAGTCCGCATCAAACCCCAGTAGCCCGCCCCCGGCTCATTCTTCCGGCGCGAAGCCGCGCCGCAAGGTATTTTCGCTCGACACACGGGCGACCAGAAATTGTTCGAGGTATCCTGCGCCGCCGGCTTTGCGACCGATCCCGGACAGGCGATGGCCGCCGAACGGTTGCCGCCCCACCAACGCGCCGGTGATCGGACGATTGATGTAGAGATTCCCGACATCGAAGGTTTCCTGCGCCAGACGAAGATTCACCGGACTCCGGGAATAGAGTCCGCCGGTCAGCGCATAGGCCGAGTTGTTGGCCAAGGCCAGCGCCGCCGGCATGTCCTTGGCGCGCATCACCGCCAGCACCGGCCCGAAGATTTCTTCCCGTGCCAGGCGGGAAGCCGGCGGCACGTCGGCAAACACGGCCGGCCCGACGAAGTTGCCGCCCAGGCCTACCTGCCGCTCGACGATCACCCGGGCTTCCTGTTTGCCGATCTCGATGTAGCGGCGCACCTTGGCGGCAGCCCGTTCGTCGATCATGGGCCCCATCCGCATGCCGGGGTCCGCCGGATCGCCGATCGGCAAACTGTCGACCGCTTCCGCCAGACGGCTGAGAAAGGGTTCGTACACGGCTTCGTGCACGATCACGCGCGAGCAGGCCGAACACTTTTGCCCCTGATAGCCGGTGAACGAAGTCACCACCCCACCGATGGCCTCGTCCAAATCAGCCGTGTCGTCCACAATGATGGCATTCTTTCCGCCCATCTCCGCCACCACGTGTGTGACATGTCGCTGACCTGGGACAAGCCGAGCGGCGCGGGCCAGCAGACGCAAACCCACATCCTGCGAGCCGGTAAAGGCGATCATGTGAATGTCTGGATCGTCGGCCAAGGCCTGCCCGACGTCCGGCCCCCCGGGCAAACAGTGCAAGACGCCAGCAGGCACACCCGCTTCGATCAACAATTCGGCTAGCAAGGTTCCCGTCACCAGCGCCCGCTCCGACGGTTTGAACAGAACCGCGTTGCCCGTGACCAACGCCGCGCTCACCATGCCCGTGGGGATCGCCAGGGGAAAATTCCAGGGTGCGATCACTGCTACGAGCCCGCGCGGTCCATAGGTCAGCGTGTTATGTTCGCCGGGCATCTGGCCCAACGCGACAGACCGATCGAGCCGTTCCATGTCCAGCGCGTAGAATTCCAGAAAATCGATGGCCTCGGTGATATCGCCGTCCGCTTCGCGCCAGGGCTTGCCGACTTCGAGCACTTCCCAGGCCGCCAGTTCGAAGCGGCGCCGACGCATCGCTGCCGCGGCTCGTCGAAGCACCTCCGTCCTAGCCCTAACGGACAAGGTCCGCCACTGTGTCCATTCTCGCTCGGCTGTCTGCACCGCAGCCCGGACTTGATCCGGCGTCATGCTGCGGACCAGCCCCACAAACTGTTCGGGCTTGGCCGGGTTTCGCACCGGGAATTCCGGCCCGGCCGGCTGTACGGCCGGCGAGGGGAGGGTTCCGACGGACCGCCCTAACGTTCCACGCACCAGTTCCAGCGCGGCGGACATGGCTTCGCGTACCTCGCGACGCGAAAAGTCCGCCTGCGGTTCGTTGACGAAACGACGCGAGACGGCGGCTTCGGCCCGATCGTCCGATTCCCTCGCATCCATCAGCGAGGGTTCCGACAGGGGGAGAGGAGGGGCCAAGAGCTGATCGAGCGAAACGGCTTCCACATATTCCTTACGAAGGAACGATTCGTTCGACGTATTCTCCAGCAATCTCCTGACGAGGTAGGCCATGCCGGGGATGAACTCACCGACCGGCGTGTAGAGGCGCAGCCGGTACCCCGCGTCGACCACAGCCTGCTGCAACGGTTCGGCCATGCCGAAAATCATCTGAAACTCGCAGGCCTGAGCGGGCAGCCCGGCTGCTTCGACCACGGCTCGGGCATGGGCGAGACTCCGCAGATTGTGCGTCCCGAAGCAGGGACGGATCAGGTCAGGCACGGCGATGAGCCGTGCGGTCAGCGCTTCGTAGTGCCAATCGGTCTCGCCTTTGTGGCGCCACACAGGAAGCGGCCAGCCCTTCTGACGATAGCGCACCGTATCGGAATCCCAATAGGCGCCTTTCACCAAGCGCACCGTAACCGGCGTGCCTCGGCGACGGACCCAGTCGATCAACGACTCCACATCCCGCGCCGTCTCCCGATGGTACGCCTGCAAGGCGATACCGGCGCCGGGAAACTGCCGATAGGCCTCCTCCGAAAGGATTCGCATGAAGACCGACAGCGTGAGGGCTTTCAGTTCCGCCTGCTCCATGTCGAAGGTGATGGCGGCCGGCAGCTGCCGGGCCAGGTCGAGGAGGGGCCTTACCCGTCCCGCAACCCGGCGATAACTTCCGTCGGGATCAATCGGGTCGAACAGGGGAGAGAGGGCGGACAGTTTGATCGAGAGATTGACCCTCGGCAAGGCCCCCACGTGATCGCGCTCCAAGAGGGGATGGGCCGTCCATATCGCCGTCATGCGGCCGAGTTGGGCCAAGGCCTCCAGACATCGGTCCCGATAGGCATCGGCTTCCCGCTCGCTGACCGTGGCCTCGCCCAGGAGATCGACGGAGAAGGCACGGCCGCCGTCCCACAAACGCTTGAGAACCGGACCGGCATCCGGCACCGACGACCCGGCGATAAAGGTCTTGGCCATGCGGACGATCTGCTTGCGTAGCGACGCGGCGCTGAGGCGCGCCGCCAACTTGCTCGACGAAGCAGCCTGTAGCCCCGCTTGCAAGAGGCCCCCTGAGCCGACGACGCCGGAGAAATACTCCTCGGCCAGGCGCGCAATTTGTTCGTCGGTTTTGAGGGAGGGGAAGACGTCCACGAATCGGAAGAGCTGAACCTTGAAGGCCTCGTCCTTCATGCACCAGTCCAGCAGGCTGTCGGACCATCGGCGGCTATCGAAGAGGGACGGGGCCCACCCGGCCGAGGCCTTGGCCAGGGCTTGCCCGATGCGGCGGGCAGACGCCTCAAGGTCTTCCTGGTTCATGGCTTCAAGTATATACCGAAAAAGATTCGCTTGAAATTTCCCAATAGGTTCGCTAAGATGCGTTAGTTCTTGCGCCTCTGGGCAGGCCGGACGGATCAACCCCAACAGGAGGACGGTAGTGGACGCAACGGCCAAACCTGCTCTACGTGTCGATTACATCGCGATCTTTCTGTTTTCCCTGGTCACCGTCACCACGCTCGTCGGCGTGCCGCTGGTCTGGCGGCTGTACGGCTATTCCAAGGTAGATTGGGCCATGTTCGGCCTGCTCTACATGGCAAGCGGCCTGGGTATCACCGTCGGCTACCATCGCCTGATTTCCCACCGGAGCTTCGAATGTCCGGCCTGGGTCAAGGCCTGCTTCCTGGTCACCGGAGGGTGGGCGTTGGAAAATTCCGCGTTGCGCTGGTGCTCGGACCACATCCGCCACCATGCTCGGTGCGATCAGGATGAAGACCCGTACAACGCCAAGTTGGGCTTCTGGCACAGCCACTGCGGCTGGATCTTCGTCAAATCCGCCCATCGCGACGAACGGTACGAGCGGCACCTGCGCAAGGACCCGCTCATCATGTGGCAACATCGCAACTATCCGCTCATCATGATTTCCGGCCTGGCTTTGCCCTTCGTGGTCGGCCTCGTGCATGGCGGTTGGGTCGGCGGCCTTACCTGTTTCATGCTGGCCGGCATGGGACGCACGTTCCTCGTATTGAATTCGACCTTCTGCATCAATTCCATCTGCCACCTCTGGGGCACGCAGCCCCACGGCACGGGGGACAGCAGCCGAGACAGTTGGTGGGTCTCTCTGCTGACCTTCGGGGAGGGCTATCACAACTACCACCATACTTATTTGAGCGACTATCGGAACGGCCCGAAGTGGTACAACTTCGACCCGTCGAAGTGGCTGATCTTCACCATGTCGAAGCTCGGCCTGGCATACAATCTCCAGCGCTCCTCGGCGACATCCCGCTAGGCACCACCTAGGCCCTTTGCCCCTGCGCCTGTAGGCCCTCGGCCCCTTGAGGACCTCTTGGGGGTTCCCGTATCATCCCTGTGCCCACGCGGGCCATTCTCCAGCGCAGGAGGCACAGCCTATGGCAGAGCATCACACGGAGCCGGCCGGCCATCCGGGCGGCCAAACGATACAGAATCTCATTCCGGACGTCCGCCACGTTCTTGCCGTGAGCAGCGGCAAGGGCGGGGTGGGCAAGTCCACTGTCGCCACCAACCTCGCCGTTGCCCTCGGTCTGCAGGGCTACAAAGTTGGCCTGATGGACGCGGACATCTACGGGCCAAACATCCCGATGATGATGGGCGTCACCAAGCCGCCGGAGCAGGCCGACGGGAAGATCACCCCGGCCGAAGCCCACGGGGTCAAGCTCATATCCATGGGGTTTTTCGTCCCCGAAGAAACGGCCGTCGTCTGGCGCGGTCCCATGGTCCATACGGCCATCCAGCAATTTTTCCGCGACATCCTCTGGGGCGAGCTGGACTTCCTGCTCATCGACCTGCCGCCCGGCACGGGCGACGCGCAACTGTCGATCTCGCAGCTCGTACCGCTCAGCGGTGCCATCACCGTCACGACGCCACAGGAGGTCGCCTTGCACGATGTCCGCAAGGGCATGATGATGTTCCAAAAGGTGAACGTACCGTTGCTGGGCATCGTCGAAAACATGAGTTACTTCGTCTGCGGCCATTGCCACGAGCGCACCGAAATTTTCTCCACCGGAGGCGGCGAACGGGCGGCGGAGAAGCTGGGCATTCCTTTCCTCGGCCGCATTCCCATCGATCCGGCCATCAGGGCAGGAGGCGACGCGGGGCAGCCGATCGTCGTCGCCCAGCCGGATTCTCCACAGAGCCAGGCCTTCATGGAGATTGCCGCCAAGATCGCCGCGCGCATTATGGGCAGCGCCGGCGCATCGAAGGCCTCGCCTTTGGACAGTCTCGTCAAAAAACTCAAGAAGTCCACCGCCTGATCATTCGCCTTCCAGCCGCAAAGACCAGGCAACGCATATAGAGGAGGACACGATGGCCGAATTCGTCAGAGCCGCAGGAACCGCCGAGATCAAGCCGGGCACCGGCATCACCGCCGAGATCAAGGGCCAGGCCCTGGCCATCTTCAACGTGGACGGGACCTACTTCGCGATCGACAATACCTGCGTGCATCGAGGGGGGCCGCTCGGCGAGGGGGACCTGGCCGACGATGTGGTAACCTGCCCCTGGCATGCCTGGCAATTCAACGTGAAAACCGGGCAGTGCGTGAACAATCCTTCCGCCTGCGTCAAGACCTACGAAGTGAAAGTGGAGGGGAGCGATATTCAGGTCTTGCTCTAACGTCTTGCGGTGGACCCACGACCATCACGGAGGAGGCACGCATGACTGTCCCTGCATCATCCAGTCACTTGATCGAGATCACCGAAACGTTAGTGCGCCTCTATGTCCTTCTCGCGCAATACCTCGACCGCTGCCATAACGACGCCTTGCGTACGTCGTTTCCGGAGCAGGACCTGCAAGCCCATCTCTCCGCCACACGAGCCAAGCTGCTCGACATCCTCTCCGTTAACCGTGTCGTCAAAGGCAAGGTACAGGAAGAATGCGAGCGCATGCTCATGCTCGGTGCCACCTGTCTCCAGCGGGGTGGGAAGGACGCCACCGTCCTGGAGCAAGTCCAGACCGAGCGCACGGTCCTACGGCACAAGACGATTGCGCTCAGCGACCTGCTCGCCGTCTTCAGAGCCCTCTGACCGGCTAGCCAACGACACGCGCGGAGACCCTTGTGAGTGGGCAGCCACCGACCGTTTCCGAAAAGCACCAATTGGCCGGCGTGGACGAGCGGGAACGGGGCTTCAATCGGCTGGTGGAAATCGCACGCGACCCGGCCGGCTGCTCGGCCCACTTCCGGTACGAGGCAGTCGTCGTAACGACCACCGCCCTCGACAGCGAATCGGCAGCCCTCGCCGCCATGATCTCGCTCCTCCAGCAACGGGGCTACACTCAATTGCGCAGCCGGTTGAGCTTCAAGGGCACGGTCTATTTCGGCAGCCAGGAAGAATGGATTGAATATCCCGATCCCTCTGCCGCACAATCTGACGGTCTGTGGGCCAAGATCGTACGGATGCTAGGCCTGTCTCGGAGCGACCGCCCATGAGCTTCATTCCGCTCCAGAACGTCGCATCGGCACAATCAGCACAACCAGCCCGATTGCCTCCGCAAGCTGACGAAGGCCCGCGCAAGCGGCTCCCTCCCTGGTTCAAGGTCCGGCTGAGCCAGGGGCCGGACTATCGGGACATCAGGCAGACCATGGACCGGCTCGGGCTGCACACCATCTGCGAAGAGGCCCGCTGCCCGAACGTCTGGGAATGCTGGAACAACAGGACCGCCACCTTTCTCATCCTCGGCGACATTTGCACGCGCCGCTGCCACTACTGTTCGGTGACGACCGGCCGGCCGTTGGAACTGGACCGGGAGGAACCGTTACGAGTCGCGGAAGCGGTCCAAGCCCTGGGATTGCGCCATGCCGTCATCACCTCCGTGAACCGGGATGAACTGCCGGACGGAGGCGCGGCGATCTTCGCGGAGACGATCCGGCATATCCGCCGGTTGATTCCGACCTGTTCCGTGGAAGTGTTGATTCCAGACTTTGAAGGCAACGAGGCAGCCCTGCGGCTGGTTGTGTCGGAACGGCCGGACATCCTGAACCACAATATCGAAACCGTCGCTCGCCTCTTTCCCTCCATCCGCCCTCAGGGCAAGTATGCCCGGTCGATCGAGTTACTGGATCGGGCCAAGAAGCTCGGCGCGCGAACCAAATCAGGCCTGATCGTCGGCATGGGCGAGACCACCGAGGAAGTCCTAGAAGTCATGCGGGACCTGCGGGCCGCCCATTGTGACATCCTGACCATCGGCCAATATCTCCAGCCCAGCAAGGAGCATCTGCCCGTGGCCCGCTTCTACCATCCGGACGAGTTTGTTGCCTTCAAAACCGAGGGGCTGGCCATCGGCTTCAGCCACGTCGAGTCGGGACCGCTCGTCCGGAGCTCGTATCACGCAGAGCAACAGATTCCTTTGTAACAGAAGCGGCCTCGGCTGACGAAGAGTAAGAGGGCAGGGTGGTCCGGCTGATCCCCCGCGCTCGCGCATCGCGCACTTCGGAAAGTGCTGCTGGACGCGCGCAATTAGGGAATCAGCCCGTCCATGCTTGCTGCACGATCTCAGCGAGCTTCCTGAATACTTCTGAGTTGTCCTCGATCAATTTCTTATCGACGGTCAGGCGAATTTCCTTATTCTTCCTAACCGAATGAGTAACCCCCTTTGCATCGAGTAATGCTTTCGCCTCGCCGATGAGTCGCTCGCCAACCCAGAAGCTCAGAAGGGATTTGTTCGCGGCACGCTTATGGAACCAAAGGTAATTATTCCCATTCACTGAGACAGCGATGTAGTTCTTAACATAATTCAAAGTTGCATGGCTAAGAACTGGCTCCACGATCCCCAGAAAGACCTTGGCTGTATTGGCTGTCCCTGCTGACTTTTCAATCCAGTAAGCTTCATCATGGGGCTCATAATCGGCGGGCTCGCTATCTTCAGGCTCTTCATAGGCGTCAAGAATCTTGTGGAATGCAAGCAGACGCTGCCCGTTCGCCTCCTCAATGCTCGCCTGGATAGCAATGATGGGTATCGAATGGCTTAAGACTTGGATAACATCGAAGAATCGCCTGGTGATACTTTCTGCGACAAGGACTGGGTAGTGCTGACGTTGCGGCCACTTTCGTTTCTCTCTGGCCCAGTATTCGATGGTTCGAATAATATGCGTCTCGTCTGTTTCCCCAAGCATGACCTCAACTTCGTACATCGAATCATCCTCCGGATCTTTCATGAGGATATCGAGGCGGCCTCCACTTGACTGATGCCGCTCCCGCATTACGACTTCCAATTCACCGAGCTTGAGACAGGATGGATTCGCAGCAATCTGGTCCTGCAACCAAACCTCGTCGTAGCCACAATTGCGAATCCGGACCGTCTTGCCGATAGGAAGTGGTTCAGACATAACAATCTCCTGCAATGGTTAACCTAATATATGTATTGCGACAGCCTCACCAATATATTAGAGCGATCAAGTGGCAATGTCACGCTGCCACTTGTGGAAGCTCGGGCAGGAGATTTTGCCGCGCATCGCAGGAGGGGGCGTGACACAACTTGCCGCAGCTCTGCCCCATCGCCTTACCCCTCCCTCTTCTCAATGAAGGTCGGGCCGCTGGAGCGGCATCAGAGTCCTGTTGTGCTCAGCCGTTGCCGAGCCGACGCGGCCCGCCTGAGGCGGGGGGACGAGGGCGCACGGCGCGACGAATAAGGAGCGCCACGTTTGTGCGCGCCGCCGAGACGGTGAGGCGGCCGGGGTCGTGAGAAGGCCCGTTCGAGCAACGCTCGGGACGGGACGAGTTCCGCAGCCAAGCAGAGGTGAGGCTTACGGCGGACCAATAGGGCTCTGGCTTTAAGTGAAAGCGGCCTGGCCTTCATATAATTGACTCTCCCCAGACCCCTCCCTATAATGCCGCGCAGTGAATTTCCGGCCTCTTTTTCGATGACCACAAGCGCAAAAACCGGCTTCGCACAGACGCTCGACGGCTTCAAAGCCGGCCTACGCCATGCTTTTGCCGTGGCCTCAGCGCCCCAACCCTTTTCAGCGGAAGACGACGCGTTGCTCTCGAAAGTCGCCGCCGTCATCGTCCGCCGTCGCATGACGGAGCCGGCGATCCTGTTTCTCGAATCAACCGCCCCCCTGAACTTTCTCAGCAGCCAGGCCTTGCACTTTCTGGCCCCCATCCTCGACCTGGCCTGCGATGCGCGCGAAATCGAACGAGCCGCCGCCGTGCTCGAACGGCGCGACGCCGTCCCTCGCCTGATCGCCCTCATCGAAGCCGCCGCCGCCCCGGAGGGGACGTCCGCTCGATGAGCGCCGCAGCCCAGCCTTCGCCGCCGCAGGCTCCCGTTCACCCGCTCTCCGTCATCATCGCCACCGACTGCGGCAGCACCACGACCAAGGCCATTCTCATCGAAAAGGTGGACGGGGTGTACCGCCAGACCTTCCGCGGCGAGGCGCCGACCACCGTCGAAGCCCCCTTCGAGGACGTGACCCGCGGCGTGCTGAACGCCATCGCCGAAGTCGAAGAACTCTCCGGCCGCACCATCCTGGACGGCGAACGCATCATCACGCCGGCGCAGGACGCCGGCGGCAAAAAGATCGGGGTGGATATCTACGTCTCCACCAGCAGCGCGGGCGGCGGGCTGCAAATGATGGTGGCCGGCGTGGTCCAGACCATCAGCGGAGAGAGCGCGCAACGGTGCGCCCTGGGCGCGGGCGCCATCGTCATGGACGTGCTGGCCAGCAACGACGGGCGGCTCCCGCACGAGAAGATCGAACGGATCCGGTCGCTCCGGCCCGACATGATTCTCCTGTCCGGCGGGACCGACGGAGGCACGGTGACCCACGTGGTCGAAATGGCGGAGTACATCGCCGCCGCCGAGCCGCGTCCCCGGCTGGGTATGAGCTACGCGCTGCCGCTCATCTACGCCGGGAACAAGGACGCCCAGCCGAAGGTCAAGGAGATCCTCGGCGGCAAGACGTCCCTGGTGCTCACGGACAACATCCGGCCCATTCCCGAGAGGGAAAACCTCGCCCCGGCGCGCAACAAAATTCACGATCTGTTTCTCGAACACGTCATGGCTCAGGCTCCCGGCTACAAGAAGCTGATCGGCTGGGCCGGCGCGCCCATCATGCCGACGCCGGCCGCCGTGGGCGTCATCATGCAAACCATCGCCAATCGGGACAAGATCAATCTCCTGGGCGTGGACATCGGCGGGGCCACCACCGACGTCTTTTCCGTCTTCGGCGGCGTCTTCAACCGCACGGTCAGCGCCAATCTCGGCATGTCCTACAGCGTCTCCAACGTGCTGGCCGAGGCGGGGCTGGCGAACATCATGCGCTGGGTGCCCTTCAACATCGACGAGCCGACGCTCCGCAATCGGATCAAAAACAAGATGATCCGGCCGACGACCATTCCCCAGACCCTCGACGAATTGCAGATCGAGCAGGCCATCGCGCGCGAAGCCTTGCGGCTGGCCCTGATCCACCACAAGTCCCTGGCCACGGGGCTCAAGGGCGTCCAGCAAGAGCGGACCATCTCGGACATTTTCGAACAACAGGCTTCCGGCCGTTCCTTGATCGACATGCTCAAGCTGGACTTGGTCGTGGGGAGCGGGGGCATCCTCTCCCATGCGCCGCGCCGCGTCCAATCCATGCTCATGATGGTGGACGCCTACGAACCGCTGGGCTGCACCGTCCTCTCGGTGGACAGCATTTTCATGATGCCGCACCTGGGCGTGCTCTCGTCGGTCAACGAGCAGGCCGCGGCCGAGGTGTTCGAGCGCGATTGCCTGGTCTATCTCGGCACCTGCCTGGCGCCGATCGGGCAGGGCAAGGAGGGCGACCGTTGCGCCGACTATACGATCGCCTTCCCTGGCGGACGCGCGGCCGCGAGCGGCACCCTGACCTTCGGCGAATTGAAACTCTTTCCCCTGGCGACGGACGAGCGGGCGACGGTCGAGATGCAGCCGGCCAAACAGGTGGACCTGGGCGAGGGGCCGGGCAAGCCCTTCAAGCGGGAGGTGCGCGGGGGCGTTGTCGGTCTGATGTTGGACGGACGGGGTCGGCCCTTACAGTTGCCGAGCGACCAACACGCCCGCGTGCGCGCGCTGACGCGTTGGCATCAAGCCGTCAATCTGTACCCCGGATGAGTTGACCGATGGCCCACTCCTACACTCCAGGGCTCACGGTCACGGAACGCACCGTCGTGCGGAAACGGCGCCTCCTGCCGATTCCGGGGACTGTCCTGGTCCAGACCGGTCAAACGGCCACAGCCGACCAGGTTGTGGCGCACACGGAACTGGCCGGCAAGGTCCACGTCGTGAACGTCGCCAATTTGCTCGGCTCGGCCCCGGACGAAATAGGGGAGTACCTGATCAAAAAACCCGGCGACGCGGTGGCCAAGGACGAGGTCATTGCCGAGAACAAACCGCTCATCAAGTGGTTCAAGACGGAAGTCCGCTCGCCCATCGCCGGCGCGGTGGAGTCCCTCTCTACCGTCACGGGCCAAGTCCTGCTGCGCGAACCGCCCAAAGCCCTCGAACTGCTGGCCTACGTGGACGGAACCGTCGTCGAGGTGCTGCCCAACCAGGGCGTGACGGTGGAGACGACGTGCAGCCTCGTGCAAGGCATCTTCGGCATTGGGGGAGAAACCTGGGGCGACGTGGCCCTGGCCGTCAAGGCACCGGACGAATCCCTCACCCCGGCCCATCTCACGCCGGCGATGAAAGGGCGGGTGGTCGTCGGCGGATCGTTCTTGGGCGCGGACACGATGGCCAAGGCTAAAGCCATCGGCGTGGCGGCGCTCGTCGTGGGCGGCATCAACGACAAGGACTTGCGGGAACTGTTGGGCTACGATCTCGGCGTGGCCATCACCGGCACGGAGCGCGTGGGCTTCACCCTGATCGTCACGGAGGGCTTCGGCGTGATTCCCATGGCTCAACGAACCTTTGCCTTGCTCGGGGCCCACGTCGGGCAGAAGGCCTCGGTCTCCGGGGCGACGCAAATTCGCGCCGGCGTCATCCGCCCGGAAATCATCATCCCACGCCCACCTGCATCTCCCTCGTTCCCGCTTCGGGGCAAAGGGGAGGGTGAGGGGGCCGAACAACGAGGCGGGCTCAAGATCGGCGATCCGGTTCGGGTGATCCGCGATCCCTTGTTCGGCCGCATCGGCACGGTCGCGGCCCTGCCGACCGACCTCCGGCAGATCGAAACGGAAAGCCACGTCCGCGTCCTGGACGTCGCCTTTCCCGACGGCACGACGACGACGCTTCCCCGCGCCAACGTGGAATTGATCGAAGGCTGACTCGGACCCATGAGCGATTTCATGACCAACTCCGCCGCCATCCACGTCAGCAGATTTCTGCTGGTCGGACTGGTCTTTGCGCTCAACCCCGCAATGGCACCGGCCCAGGCACAGCTTGCGCCGATTCAGCCCCCTCAGGAAGTCCGCGTCACGGACACGCCCAACGATGGAGGCGGGAGCCTTACCGTCACCTGGGCCAAGCTGGAAGGGGAGGGCAAGGACGCGACCTATCAGATTTTGCTCGGCGAGCCGGGCGGCGAGAAGCTGATCGAGGAGTTTCCCGCCAACACCCATTATGTCCGCGACGGCAAGAAGCCCTGGTGGACCACGATGGCCCCCGCCGACACCCATCAGTACCTCCTTAAGACCGGCAAGGGCCTGGAGATCAAGGACGGGACGCCCTATACCGTGACCGTCGCCCTGGTCCGCAACGGAGAGAACGCGCCAGCCGCACCGGTACAGGCCGTGGCCGAACCGAACTGGGTCAACTGGAACCAAACCAACAATTTCCTCATCGCCGTCATCTTCGGCGCCATCGTCTTCGCGTCCATCCAACAGGCCAGGCGCAAGGAAATCTTCCTGCGGCGCATTCCCGGCCTGGATGCGGTGGACGAAGCCATCGGCCGCGCGACGGAATTGGGCAAGCCGATCCTGTACCTCACCGGCGCCGGCGACATGAGCGAACCCTCCACCATCGCCGCCGCCGTCATCCTGGGACGGGTCTCCAAGAAAGTGGCGGCCTACGAGACGGACTTGATGGTGCCGCACCGCGATCCCATCGTCATGGCCGTCTGCCAGGAAATCACCAAGCAGGCCTATCTGGAAACCGGCAAGCCGGATGCTTTCAAGGAGGATTCGAACTTCTTCATCACCACGGACCAGTTCAGTTACACGGCGGCGGTGGACGGCATCATGCTGCGGCGCAAGCCGGCGGCGAACTTCTTCATGGGCTCCTACTTCGCCGAGTCGCTGCTGCTGACCGAAACCGGCGCCTCCACGGGCGCCATCCAGATCGCCGGGACCGACTCGGACCACCAGTTGCCGTTCTTCGTGACGACCTGCGACTACACGCTCATCGGCGAAGAGCTCTACGCGGCCAGCGCGTACCTGTCGCGCGAACCGATCCAGGTCGGGACCCTGCGCGGGCAGGACATCGGCAAGGGCATCATCCTGAGCATTCTCCTGCTGGGGACAGGGCTGGCCACCGCCGCAGTGGTCTTCGGCACCGACGCGCCGATGTACCTCCTCGATCTGTTCAAGGACGTGAAATGACCTTTCTGCGCCGACAATTGCCGCTGATGATCACTTTCGTGATGGGCCTGGTCTTCGCCCTCCAGTACTACGTGCCGCATCCGGCCTCGGAACAGATGCTGACGACCGTCGCCAAGTGGCTCCAGATCATCGGCGGCTTCGCGCTGGTACTGGGTGTCACCAGCCTCTTTCACCTCCACGCCGTCAAGATTCGCCGCAAGGAGTCGGGCTGGGGCTACAGCTTCGTCCTCTACGCAGGCATGCTGGGGACGATCGCCATCGGCTTGTGGCAGGGGGGCAAGGAAACGCTCAACGGGGGCATGACGGCCTTCGGTTGGATCTACAGCTTCATGTTGGTTCCGCTCCAGGGCACCATGTTCGCCATCCTCGCCTTCTTCATCGCCTCGGCCGCGTACCGGTCCTTCCGCGCGAGGAGCCGCGAAGCCGCCGTGCTGCTGATCGCCGCCGTCATCGTCATGATGGGCCGCGTACCGCTGGGGGAATATCTGATCCCGCTCAGCGGGGACGTCACCGAGTGGATTCTGAACGTGTTGAACGCTGCCGTGCGGCGCGCGATTCTGATCGGCGTCAGCCTGGGCGCCGTGGCCCTCTCGCTCAAGATTATCTTCGGCATCGAACGGGCTTATCTAGGCGGGGGAAAGGAATAGCGTGAAGCGTCGCACGTATCTCGTGAAGCGCATGATCCGAAACGAAGAACGCTTCACGCTTCACGAACAACGGCATTCAGAATGACGTTCGCCGAACGCATGCTCAAGATCGACCGCCGGATCATTTTTCTCTTGATCGGCCTCTGCACGCTCATTCCCTTGCTCTATCCCGTCGGGCTCGCCATCCGTGTGTCGCCGGAGGTGCGCTCGGTCTACACCTATATCGAGTCGATGCCGGAGGGGTCGGTCTTCCTGCTCAGCCTGGACTTCGACCCGGCCTCCAAGCCGGAGTTGTACCCGCAAGCTGTCTCGCTGCTCCGCCATGCGTTCAGGAAAAACTTGCGGGTCATCGGCATGACCCTCTGGCTGCCGGGCACGGGCATGGCCAACGACGTGATCACTCAGATCGCCCGCGAGGAAGGCAAAGTCAGCGGCAAGGACTACGTCTTCCTCGGCTGGAGCCCCGGCGGCAGCTCCGTCGTGCTCAACATGGGGCAGGACCTCTACAAGGCCTTCCCGACCGACTACAACAACCAGCCGACCAATACCTTACCCGTGCTCAACGGCGTCCGCAGCCTGCGGGACGTGAATTACGTCGTGAGCCTGGCCGCCGGCACCACGGGCATCGAGACCTGGTACGTCTTCGGCAAAGACAAGTACAAGTTCGAGCTGGGCGGGGGCTGCACCGGCGTCATCGCGCCGGGCCTCTATCCCTTGCTCCGCTCGGGGCAGATCAACGGCCTCATCGGCGGCTTGCGCGGCGCGGCGGAGTACGAAGTGTTGATCGGCCAGAAGGGGAGAGCCGTGGCCGGCATGGATGCCCAATCGGCCACCCACTTCGCCATCATCGTGCTCGTGATCCTGTGCAACGTCTTCTACGCAAGCATCAGACGGACCACACGCGCGCAGGGGCAGGGAGGGGCCTCGTCATGACGCCCGAGGCCGCAAAAGGGAAAGAAGGAGCAAGGCTGCGCCATGCCGACTGACGTACTTCTGGGCGCCTGGGTCGCGACGGGCCTGACCCTGTTCATCTTCACCTTCCTCTACGAGGACAACCCGCTGTTCAAGCTGGCCGAGCACCTGTACGTCGGCATCTCGGTCGGCTATGCCATCGTCAAGACCTACGACACGGTGCTCGTCCGCCTGATTTGGGAGCCGATCGTCAAGCAGGAGGACTGGTTGCTGGTCGTTCCCTTGGGCATCGGTACCTTGATGCTGACGCGCTACATTCCCAAAGCCGCCTGGATGTCCCGCATCGCCTTCGCTTTCATCGTCGGCGTCGGGTCCGGCCTGGCCATTCCGCGCGTCATCTCTTCTTTCATCCTGAAACAGATCGAGGACACGGTCCGGCCCCTGGCGACGATGGCCCAGGACGGCCTGACCTTCACCTTCAATCTGGGCAACCCGGCCAGCAATCTGAACAGCATCATCCTGCTGATCGGCGTCTCTTGCGTCCTCTTCTACTTTTTCTTCTCGGTCGAACATTCCGGCCCCGGCCGCATCGCCGCGCGCACCGGCATTCTCTTTCTGATGATCGCGTTCGGCGCCGCCTTCGGCTATACGGTCATGGCGCGCATGTCGCTGCTCATCGGCCGCCTGACCGACTTGATCCAGTATGCCGGCCCCTCGTACGGCTGGGCCTCCCTCTGGCTCACGGCCCTGACCGTCGGCCTGGTCCTCGTGTGGACCCTCAGACGCAAGGGCGCTGCCGGCACGGACACGGCCGCGGCCCCTCCGGTGGAATAAGTCCCACGAAGGGACGCCGGTTGCCACCTCGAACGGCCCTCAAGTAACATGCGGGGGCGCTCACGCGTTCCACATACCGTTAAGGACCCATGAACACACAGATTCACAAAGACCGCCCCCATCACCCATTGCTCCGCAATCTCCAGTTCTCGCCGATCAAGCAGGAGGACGAGCAGTACATCGTCCTCTGGGACCCCAGTGGCTTGAGCCAAGAAAAGCTGATCATCCCGATGAGCTATTTCTTCATCATCCAGCACCTGGACGGGGAACATTCGATCGAGCAAATCGGCGCGGCTTATCTGAAGCGCTTCGGCGAATTCCTCCTGCCGGATCGGGTGGAACGGCTCGTGGCCGATCTCGACGCCAAATTGTTTCTGGAAGGGGAGAAGGTCGAAGCGGCCAGACGGCAAGCGCAAGCCGCCTACCGGGCCGAGCCGGTCCGCAAAGCGACCTTCGCCGGGCGGTCCTACGAAGCCGACCCGGAGAAGCTGCAGGCGGCCATCGGCCAATGCTTTTCCTCGGAGGAAGGCCCGCCGATCAAGCCATCGGAGAACGCCGGCAAGCCGATCAAGGGTCTCGTCGCACCCCATTACGATATGAAGCAAGCGGGACCGGTCTATGCCTGGGCCTACAAAGAATTGCAGGACGCCGTGCAGCCGGACCTCTATCTGCTGCTGGGCACGAGCACCCCCGGCCTCACCAAACCCTTCGCGGTGACGGACCGGGACTTCGAAACGCCCTTCGGCCTCGTGCCGGCGGACCGAGCCGTCCTCGCCCGTTTCAAAGAGAAGGGAGGGGACTCATTTTTCGAGGAGGACTACCAGCACCGGAACGAGCACACGATCGAGCTGCAACTGCCCTTTCTGCAACAAACGCTCGGACCGCGGAAGCCCTTCTCCATCGTGCCGATCCTCTGTTCCTTCCCGCCGCTGGCGCTCCGCGATCCGGAGTGGAAAGACACGGCGGCCTCAATCGAGCAGTTCGTCGCCGGCCTTACCCACGCCCTCCGGGCCGACGGGCGGCCTTTCTGCGTCATCGCCAGCGCGGAGCTGGCCCACATCGGCATGCGCTACGGGGATTCGGCCCCGCCGACGGACTTTTCCTTCCACCGCTGCATGCAGACGGACCTGACCGTGCTGAAGCACGTCGAAGAGCTGAAGCCGGACGCCTTTGCGGATGCCTTGATTCAGGAGCAGGACCGCCGGCGCATCACCGGCTTCGCGGCAATCTACACACTCTTGCGATTGGTCCAAGCGGAGAAGGGGACGGTGCTGCGCTACGACCGGGGCATTACCGATCAGTACAACTCGACGGTCACCTACGCCAGCATGGCGTTCTTCTAAGCAGGCTCTCATGGCAAAATTTTTCGCCGAATTGAATGACGGGCTGAAGCAGTTCATCGCGGCGCAGCATGTGTTCTTCAACGCCTCGGCACCGAACGAGGGCCGCATCAACGTCTCGCCCAAGGGCCTCGACACCTTCCGCATTCTGAGCGACAAGCAAGTGGCCTACCTGGACCTAACCGGCAGCGAAAATGAAACCGCCGCCCACATCGCCGAGAACGGCCGGCTGACACTCATGTTTTGCAGCTTCGAGGACAAGCCCTCGATCCTGCGCCTCTATGGAAAAGGGCGGGTGGTGTTTCCCCGTGATCCAGGGTGGCAGGAGCTGCGCCCTCAGTTTCCAACGATCCCCGGCGAGCGGCAGATCGTGCTACTGAACATCGAGTCCATCATGACCACCTGCGGCTTTGCCGTGCCGCTCTACGAATACAAGGGCCAACGCAGCCTCTTGTCAGACTGGTCCTGCAAGATGGGCGAAGAGCGGCTGAACGAGTATCGGCACGAGCGGAACCTCACGAGCATCGACGGGCTGCCGACCTACCTGGAAGAACCGCCCCAGCAGGAGACCCGCAGATGAAACCCCTGCACTATCTGCTGTTCTACGAGAAGGCGCCGGATCATGCAACCCGGCAGGGCCCCTTACAAGCACCCCATCTGGCCTATGTGCAGGCAGCCGCCAAGCGCGGCGAGTTGGTCCTGGCCGGTTCGTTGCTCGATCCGAACGACGGAGCGGCGATGCTCCTCTTCAAGGCGGACTCGCCGGTCGTCGCCGAGGCCTTTGCCAAGGCCGATCCCTACGTGACCGAGGGCATCGTCAACAAGTGGTGGGTTCGTCGCTGGGATACGGTGGTGGGGAAAGACGCGGCCAATCCGCTGCCGGCCTAAACCCTATTCCTTGATCGTCACTGTCATGGTGACCGGATCGAGGGGATTATCCTGCGCGTCGCGCGGCACGGCCGCGATCTTGTCGATCACGTCCAGCCCCCGGTATACCTCGCCGAAGACCGTATACATCCGGTCCAAGCCGCTCGTATCCGCCACGCAGATGAAGAACTGCGAGCCGTTGTCGTTGAAGTCCCTCGTGCTGTTGCTCTCGCGCGGCACCTTGGCCATCGAGAGGGCCCCGCGCTTGTGGGGCCGGTCGTTCGTCTCCGGCGAGAGGAAATAGCCTGGGCCGCCGGTGCCGTGCAGCTCGCGTTCGGGTTTCTTGCTCAAGGGGTCGCCCCCCTGCACGATGAAGCCGGGCACGACGCGGTGAAAGGTCAGGCCGTTGTAGAACCCCATTTTCGCCAGCGCGAGAAAGTTCTCCACGTGCCGGGGGGCGTCGTCCGGATAAAACTTCACCAGCATGTCGCCGAACTTCGTCGAAATGACGACGCGGGGATCGATCTTTTTAAACTGCATGGTCATGAGTGGCGCACTCTACCCGACGGCTACGCGGGTGCGCAAGACGGAGCAGCAAGGGGAATTGGAGGGGGACCGCGCGTTTACCGCAAGCCATCGCCGGGCCTGACGCCCAACCAAAGGATGCCGCCCGTCACAGCCGCGAGGGCCGCCGCGCCGAGAGCGACAGGCCAACCGAGATGGTCGGCCAGCCAGGGGGTCAGGGTGGGGGACAGGGTCCCGCCGATGTTGGCGCCGGTGTTCATGAGGCCGGAGAGGGTGCCGGCATGGGATTTCGACAGGTCCACCGTCGAAGCCCAAAAGGCTCCGACCGTGAAGTAGAGCCAGCCGGCGCCGAGCGAGAGACAGGCAATGGCCACGTAAGGCTGATCGATCATATCGCCGAGCAGGATGCAGAGCGCGGCCAACACCATACCGATGCAACCGATCACCCGGCGCCCGCGATTCGCCCCGGAGGCCTTCGTCAACCGGTCGGTGGCCCAGCCGCCGAGCGGACAAAAGAGCGCCATAGCCAGGAAAGGGCCGGACGCGAAGAGCGCGCCGCGCAGCTCGCCGAAGCCCCGCACGTTGACCAGATACAGATAGAACCAGGACAGGTAGACGTAGGCCACATAGCCCAGACAGGTGTAGCTCAAGACCAGCCACCAGACGGTCGGCGTCCGCGCAAACGACCGCCAGGGCACGGGCGGGATCGCGCCGGCCGGCTCGTTCCCGCTTTCGATCACGTCCAACTCGGCCCGGTTGACCGACGGATGATCCGCGGGCCGGTCCGTCGCATAGCCATACCAGACCAGGGCCACGCCCAGCCCCAGCAGGCCGGCCGCGTAGAAGGCCGTTTGCCAACCGAAATTCACCATGATCCAGGCGGTGAGGGGAGGAGTCAGGGCCGAGCCGACGCCGATGCCGCCGATGGCGACGCCCATCGCCAGCCCCCGTTCGCCCGGCGCCATCCAATTCGCCACGGCCCGATTGAAATTCGGCAGGGCCGCCGCCTCGCCGGCCCCCATGAGAAAGCGCACCAGCATCAACGAACCGATGATGCCGAGCAGCAGGGCCGTGGGCAGGGTGGCGGCGACGGCGGTCAAGGCCGTGAAGAAGGACCACCAAACGACCGCGAGGCTCAAGACCAGCCTGGCGCCCCACCGATCGCCGAGCCAGCCGCCCGGCACCTGAAAGAGGGCATAGCCGATCACGAAGGAGGAAAAGACATAGCCCATCTGCACGTCCGTCAGGCCCAAGGCCGGCATCATCTGCCGCGCCGCGACGGAGATGTTCACCCGATCGATGTAGGTGACGACGCTGATGCCGAGGAGGATCGCCAGGATGGCCCAGCGCACGCGCGAGGGAGCGGGAGCAGCGCCAGGAGCAGACAGCACGGACATGGCCGGGGGTTGTAGGCCAGCCGCGCAGCCCTGTCAAGCGACCGCGTCTTGACAGGCCGGGGTCGAGCCAGTAAGATGCGCGAGCCTTTAACGCTCATCCTGCGAGGTGAGCAAGGAGCCTGCATGAACCTCCACGGCCCGCACCACGCCGTCACAGCCGCGCGACGATCGAACCACGCCGACCTTCTTTCCCCGTACGGGCAAGAAGGTTTTTTTATGCCCGCCGGCCGGCGGGACCTCTGGAGCTTCTCATGACCACGCGCGGCACGGACACGGGACGGCGCGAGAAGCTGATCATGGACGCGGGGGAAGTCGCCCGCGCGCTCACGCGCATCGCGCACGAAATCCTCGAACGCAACAAGGGCCTCTCGGACCTCTGCCTGGTCGGCATCCGCACCGGCGGCGTCCACTTGGCGCACCGCCTGGCGAAACGGATTCAGGCCATCGAAGGCGCAGCCGTGCCGATCGGCGAGCTCGACATCACGCTCTACCGCGACGATCTCGACCTCCGCAAAGACCAGCCGGTGCTCAAGAAGACGACGGTCCCGTTCAACATCTCGGACCTCAAGGTCGTGCTCGTGGACGACGTCCTCTTCACCGGCCGCACGATCCGGGCGGCCATGGACGGGCTCATCGACCTGGGCCGTCCCGCGGAAATTCAACTGGCCGTCCTGGTGGACCGCGGACACCGCCAACTCCCGATCAAGGCCAACTACGTCGGGAAGAACGTCCCGACCGCGCGCGACGAACAGGTCCGCGTCCTCCTGGAGGAAGAAGGGGAGGAGGACCGCGTCGTGATCCTGAATGGAGGCACCCCATGAGCCTCAAACGCAAACACCTTACGGCCATCGCCGACCTGTCCCGCGACGAGATCATGGAGATTCTCCAAACCGCCGACTCCTTCAAGGAAGTCAGCGGACGGGACATCAAGAAGGTGCCGGCCCTGCGCGGGAAGACCGTGGTGAACTTCTTCTTCGAGCCGAGCACGCGAACCCGCACCTCCTTCGAGCTGGCGGCCAAGCGGCTCAGCGCCGACGTCATCAACTTCTCGCCCTCGTCGAGCAGCGTGGTGAAGGGCGAAACCCTGCTCGACACCGCGCGCAACATCGAGGCCATGCAGGCCGACATCATCGTCCTCCGTCACCAGGCCGCCGGCGCGGCGGACACCCTGGCCCGCGGCGTGAAGTCCTCCGTCATCAACGCCGGCGACGGGTGGCACGAGCATCCGACCCAGGCGCTGCTGGATCTCTACACGCTGCGGGAGAAGAAAACGGACTTCGCCGGCCTGCGCGTCGCCATCGTCGGCGACCTGGCCCACAGCCGCGTGGCCCGCTCCAACATCTATGCGCTGACCAAGCTGGGCGCAGAGGTCCACGCGGTCGGCCCGGCCACGATGATCCCATCCCATCTGGACCGGCTGGGCGCCAAGATCTACTACAACATGGACGAGGGCATCCGCGGCGTGGACGCGATCATGATGCTCCGCCTCCAACTGGAACGGCAGGGGCGGGCGCTGTTCCCCAGCATCCGCGAATATGCCCGGCTCTACGGCCTGAACGCCGATCGGGTGAAGCTGGCCGACAGCCGGGCCGTGATCATGCACCCGGGCCCCATCAACCGCGGCGTGGAAATCGCCCCGGAAGTCGCCGACAGTTTCGCCTCCGTGATCCTCGATCAAGTCACCAACGGTGTCGCGGTGCGGATGGCGGTCCTTTACCTCCTGGCGGGAGCCAATTGACCATGACGATTCTGATTCGCGGCGGCCACGTCATCGATCCGGGACGGTTCAACGGCATCGCCGACGTGCTGATCGAAAAGGGGCGAATCGCCCAGGTCGGCCAGGGCCTTCGCCTCCCGGTCGAGCAGGGAGCGGAGTCGGGACGGGTCATCGACGCGACGGGGAAACTCGTCGTGCCGGGCTTCGTCGATCTGCATGTGCATTTCCGCGAGCCGGGCTTCGAATACAAAGAAACCATCCGGACCGGCGCGGCCTCCGCGGTCGCCGGCGGCTTTACCTCCGTCTGCTGCATGCCCAACACGAATCCCGTGAACGACAACCAGTCCATCACGGAGTTCATGCTGGACAAGGCGCGTCAGGCCGGCACGGCAAACGTCTATCCGATCGGCGCGATCACCAAGGGCTCCGAGGGCAAGGAACTGGCGGAAATCGGCGACCTGCGGCGGGCCGGCTGCGTGGCGATCTCGGACGACGGCCGCCCGGTCATGAACAGCCTCGTCATGCGCCGGGCCATGGAATATGCCCTGGCCTTCGACCTCCCCGTGGTCGACCATTGCGAAGACCTGTGCCTGTCCGAAGGCGGCTGCATGAACGAAGGCCTCGTCTCCACCGAACTGGGCCTGGCCGGCATCCCCGCCGCCGCGGAAGACGTGATGGTGGCGCGCAACGTGGTGCTGGCCGAGTTGACCGGCGCCCATTTGCACCTCGCCCACATCAGCACGGCCGGCTCGGTCCGCCTGGTGCGGGAGGCCAAGGCTCGGGGCATCCGCGTGACGGCGGAAGCCTGCCCGCACCACTTCTCGCTCACCGAAGAAGCGGTCCGCGGCTACAACACCCTGGCCAAGATGAATCCGCCGCTCCGGACCTGGGAGGACGTCCAGGCCATCAAGGAGGGCTTGCGCGACGGCACGATCGACGTGATCGCCACGGACCATGCCCCTCATGCGGTGCAGGACAAACAGCGGGAATTCGCCGACGCGCCGTTCGGCGTGGTCGGCCTGGAGACCGCCTTGCCGTTGACCCTGGGCCTGGTCGAGGAGGGGGTGTTGACGCTGGAAACGGCCATTGCCAAGTTGGCCACGGCGCCGGGAACCATCTTCGGTCTGAACAAGGGCACCCTGGCGCCGGGCGCCGATGCGGACGTGGCCATCGTCGATGCGCAACAGGGTTGGGAAGTCGATCCCTCTCGCTTCCGCTCCAAGAGCAAGAATACGCCCTTCGCAGGCTGGCGGGTGAAGGGACGGGCTTTGGCGACCCTCGTGGGCGGTCGGGTGGTCTACGAAGCGGCAGAGGCCTAAGCGGACGAACCCATGCCGGATATTCCCATCGACAGTTGCGACACACCACCCCAAACGGTCGCCGACCAGGCTCCATCCAAAGCCCTGTCGAACCGAGGTCAGGTCGTTTGCGCCGCGGTGGAAGTTTTGGCTCTCTCCATGTGGATCGGCGGACTCGTCGTGATCATCGGCGCTGTGATTCCGGCTGTCTTCAATTCGTTCGGCATGGAGCCGGGAGGACGCTTTTTGACGCGGGTCTTCGACGGCTATAATCGACTGACCCTTCTGGCTGTCACCTTGCTCGGCTTGGCCGGCTGGTGGAGGCTCCGTCAACCGAGGCAAGGGGAGAGGGGCGGCTCTCGGCCTTCACGACGAGAGGCCACCTTGCTCGGAGCTATGGTCTTTGTCGCAGGCATGATTATCTTCGTTATTGGACCCTATTCGATCACCCTGCAAGAAGCGGCCTTTGCCGCGCAAGGGGAAGTGGCCAAGAAAGCCGCCTATGAGGCCTTTTTTCGGATTCATACGGTCGTCCGAGGACTGTACTTGTTGAACTTGACCTTGGGGGTTTGGCTCGTGACGATAAAAGTGAATGGATGGTTGAAGTTTCAAAAGGTACCGGCATGAAAAAAGCCATTTTAGCGTTGGCCGATGGAACGGTCTTCGAGGGGCAGGCCCTTGGGTTCGAAGGGACGGCCGTCGGCGAATTGGTGTTCAATACCTCTATGACCGGCTACCAAGAAATCCTCACCGACCCCTCGTACCGAGGCCAGATGGTCACCATGACCAGTACGCAGATCGGGAATTACGGGGTCAACCGGTCGGACGTGGAAGCGAGGCGGGTCTGGGCCGAAGGCTTCGTCGTAAAGGAAGCGAGCCGGAAACCGAGCAACTGGCGTTCGCAGCAGAGTCTGGACGACTACCTGAAGGCCTCCAAGGTGGTGGGCATCGAGGGCCTGGACACCAGGGCACTGACCCGCCATTTGCGGGACCACGGCTCGCAGCAAGCGATCATTTCCCACACGGACCTGGATGAGGCCCGTATCGTCGAGCGAGCGAGGACAGCCCCCTCCATCGTCGGCCGCGATCTCGTGACCGACATCACGTGTCAGGCACCCTACGAGTGGACGGAAGGCTCGGCCGAATGGTTGCCGTATCATGCGGCCGCGCAGGGGAAGAGGGGTCGGTCGTTTCGCGTCGTCGTCTACGATCTCGGCGTGAAGCAAAATATCCTTCGGCGGCTCGTGGATATCGGCGCCCAGGTCACGGTCGTCCCGGCCCGTACGCCGGCCGACGCGGTGAAAGCCCTCAAGCCGGACGGCATCGTCCTCTCCAACGGACCCGGCGACCCGGAGGGTGTGCCCTACGCCATCGACGCGGCCCGTCAGTTGATCGGCTGGCGGCCGATGCTCTGCATCTGCCTTGGACACCAAATCTTGGGCTTGGCGATGGGACTCAAGACCTACAAGCTGAAATTCGGCCACCATGCGGGTAACCATCCGGTCAAAGACCTGCGCAGCCAGGCGGTGGAGATCACCTCGCAAAATCACAATTTCGCCGTTCGGCTGGACTGGGATTCGGCCGCGGCGAAGCAGACACCGATCGAGACGGCCTTCGGGCGCGTCGCGGTGAGCCACGTCAGCTTGAACGACGGATCGGTGGAAGGCATGGCCTGCCTGGACCACCCGGTCCTCTCGGTGCAGTACCATCCGGAAGCCTCGCCCGGTCCGCACGACTCGGCCTATCTATTCGAACAGTTCGCGACGATGATGGAGCACGCCCATGCTTAAACCGCTGCTCGGATCGCTTCGGTCTCGCGTACGACCTTGCCGACAAGCCCTGCTGACCGGCGTCCGAGCCGTTACGCTGGGCTGCTCGTTGGCCGGCTGCGTCACCATCAACTTGCCGCCGCCTCCCGGTCCCTTGGTCGAACACGAACTGGACGGCACGGGATCGGCCAAAGTTTTGATGCTCGACCTGTCCGGCATGATCAGCGCGCAGGACGGGGGCGGCTTTCTGGACAATCAGCCGAATCTCGTCGCCCGCCTGAAGGAGGAACTGGCCAAGGCCGCCAAGGACGAGAACGTCAAGGCGCTGGTGATTCGGATCAACAGCCCAGGCGGGACAGTGACCGCTTCCGACATCCTGTACCACGAGCTGCGCGCCTTCAAAGAAAAGTACAAGGTGCCGGTCGTCGCTTCCATCATGGACGTCGGCGCCTCCGGCGGCTACTACGTGGCCATGGCGGCCGACAAGGTGCTGGTGCATCCGTCGTCCGTCACCGGCAGCATCGGCGTCATCATGGTGACGATGGACGCCAAGGGTCTGCTGGACAAGGTCGGTCTCGAAGCGCGATCGATCACGTCCGGACCGAAAAAAGACATGGGCTCGCCGTTTCGCGCCATGACCGACGACGAGCGGGCGATTTTTCAGTCCGTCATCGATTCGTTTTACGAGCGGTTCCTCGCCGTGGTGAAGGAGGGGCGGCCCAACCTGACGGCGGACCAAATCCGCAAGCTGGCCGACGGGCGTATTTACGGCGGCGAGCAGGCCAAGGCCGCCGGGTTGGTGGACAGCGTGGGGTATTTGGAAGACGCCATCGACCTAGCCAAGCGCCAGGCTAACCTCAGCGAAGCGCGCGTCGTCACCTATCGCCGGCCGGGCGAGTACCGGCCGAACATTTATGCCGGCTTGATGGCTCCCCCAATGAACTGGCAGGGACTCGTGGCCAACGACTTGCTTGGAGCTCTGCGCGGCAAGGGTCCGCAGTTCATGTACCTGTGGATGCCATAACACTTTGATGCAATGCCGACCATGCCCGACATGACGGATCGCGCACTCGACCGATTCTGGTCCACCCCGATAGGGCGGCGGACCCTGCTCCAACTGGGGGGACGGGGCGCGATCGGACTCTATACCGCGCTCGGCGCGGGAGCGGCCTTCAATGTGTTGGCGTCGCTGACCGGCTGCATGCGCGCCCCCAACACGGCCCGCGACCAGTTGATTTTCGTGTCGGAAGAAAAAGAACTGGCGATGGGGGCGCAGGCCTATCGGGAAGTCTTGCGCGGCAGCCAACTGAGCGACGACCCGAACGTCAACGAACTGGTTCATCGCGTCGGGGAACGGATCGCCAAAGCGGCCAACAAGCCCGAATACCATTGGGAGTTTGCGGTCATTCAGGAAGACCGCATGATCAACGCCTTCGCCTTGCCGGGCGGCAAGGTGGCCGTCTTCACCGGCATCTTGCGGGTGACGCAGAACGAAGCCGGCTTGGCGACGGTGATGGGCCATGAGGTGGCTCATGCCCTTCAACGCCACGGCGCCGAACGGATGAGCCGCGGGCTGTTGGAGCAAATCGCTCAAGTCGCCACGATGGGCGCAGCGGCGGCCGGCGCCATCAATCCGGGGGTGATGCAAGGGTTGCAGAGCGCCTACGGGGTCGGCGTGTCTTTGCCCTTTAACCGGAAGCAGGAATCCGAAGCTGATTTCGTAGGGCTCCAACTCATGGCCAAGGCCGGCTACGATCCGCGCGAAGCGGTGCCCTTCTGGGAGCGGATGAGCGGCTGTCCGCGGCAATTCATCGGCAAGCTCTGCTTCCGGTCGCAAAACTCCATCCCGGAGTTTTTGTCCACGCACCCGTCGGACCTCACCCGCATCAATCAAATCGAGGCCTGGGTCCCCGGTGCCATGCGGTTCTACCATCCGACCGAGGAACCGATGCCGATGCCGATCCCGCAAAAGCCCGCGCCCTTGCATCGGCCGCTCATCGGCCCGATGCCGGAAACGGGATAAATCCGGAAGACTTCACGTCCGTCAACATCAGACTGCTCGAAATGGACTGAACTGTGCCCAAACGAACCGACATCAAGACCATCCTCCTCATCGGCTCAGGTCCGATCGTCATCGGCCAGGCCTGCGAGTTCGACTATTCCGGGACCCAAGCCTGCAAAGCCCTCAAGGAAGAGGGCTACCGGGTCGTGCTCATCAACAGCAACCCGGCGACGATCATGACCGATCCCGAGTTGGCCGACCGAACTTACGTCGAGCCGATCACGGTGGAAGCGGTCGAGCGCGTCATCGAGCGGGAACGGCCCGACGCAGTGCTCCCGACGATGGGTGGGCAGACGGCGCTCAACACGGCCATCGCCTTGCACAAGCGGGGCACCTTGGCCAAATACAAGGTGCAGTTGATCGGCGCCTCTGCCGAGGCCATCCACAAGGCGGAAGACCGTGACGCCTTCCGCCAGGCCATGTGGAAGATCGGGCTCAAAACCCCGAACAGCGCCATCGCGCGCAGCCTGGAGGAAGCCAAGAACCACGTGAAGACCATCGGCTTCCCCGCCATCGTCCGCCCCTCCTTCACCCTGGGCGGCACGGGCGGGAACATCGCCTACAACATCGAAGAATACGAGCGGCACGTCGAATGGGGCCTGGCCATGAGCCCGGTCGGCGAAGTCCTGATCGAGCAATCCGTCATCGGCTGGAAAGAGTTCGAGCTCGAAGTCATGCGGGACCTCAAGGACAACGTCGTCATCGTGTGCCCGATCGAAAACCTCGATCCCATGGGCATCCACACGGGCGACAGCATCACCGTGGCGCCGGCCATGACCCTGACCGACAAGGAATATCAGGTCATGCGGGACGCCGCCCTGCGCATCATCCGCGAGATCGGCGTGGACACCGGCGGGTCCAACATCCAGTTCGGTCTCCATCCGGACACGGGCGAGATGGTCGTCATCGAAATGAACCCGCGCGTCTCGCGCTCGTCGGCCCTCGCGTCGAAGGCGACGGGATTCCCCATCGCCAAGATCGCGGCCAAACTGGCCGTCGGCTACACGCTGGACGAAATCACCAACGACATTACCCGCGTGACCAAGGCTTCGTTCGAACCGACCATCGACTACGTCGTGCTGAAAATTCCGCGCTTCACCTTCGAAAAATTCCCGGGCGCCGAACCGACCCTGACGACCCAGATGAAATCCGTGGGCGAGGCCATGGCCATCGGACGAACCTTCAAGGAAGCGCTGCAAAAGGCCGTGCGCTCGCTGGAAGTCGATCGGCCCGGCCTCGTGTCGATGCACGGACTGGACTGCGGCGTGCCGCCCGGCGCCTCGCGCGACGACCTGGCGGCACGGGTGAAAGATCGGCTGCGGGCCCCGCATCCCGATCGGCTCTGGCACCTGGCGGACGCGATGCGGCTGGACATCTCCGACGACGAGCTGTTTACGCAGACGAAGATCGACCCCTGGTTTTTAGATCAACTCCGTGAGATCGTGACCTTCGAACGGCGGCTGATCGACGCGGGCCGGACGGGTGCAGCTGGGCCGGACCGGGAGCTGCTGCAGGACGCCAAGCGCCTGGGCTTTTCCGATCTTCGGATCGCTCAGCTCACGGGACAAGACCGGCGCGAGGTCCGGCGCCGACGTCTGGCCGCCGCCGACGAGCCCATCGCGGTCACCTACAAACGGGTCGATACCTGCGGCGCGGAATTCGAGGCCCACACGCCGTATCTCTATTCCACGTACGAGCGGGACTGCGAGGCGCGGCCCACCGACCGCAAGAAGGTCATGATTCTCGGCGGCGGGCCGAACCGGATCGGGCAGGGGATCGAGTTCGACTATTGCTGCGTCCACGCCGCGTTCGCCCTCCGCGAGGAAGGCGTCGAGACGATCATGGTCAACTGCAACCCCGAGACGGTCAGCACGGACTATGACACGTCGGACCGGCTCTACTTCGAGCCTCTGACGGAAGAGGACGTGCTGAACATCGTCGACCGCGAACGGCCGATGGGCGTCGTCGTCCAATTCGGCGGGCAGACGCCGCTGAAGCTCGCCATCCCGCTGGAACAGGCCGGCGTGCCGATCTTGGGCACGAGCCCCGATGCCATCGACCGCGCCGAAGACCGCGAGCGCTTCCGGACGCTCCTGAACGGGCTGGGGCTTCGCCAACCGGAAAGCGGCACGGCCAAATCCGTCGACGACGCCGTCCGGATCGCCGGTTCGCTCGGCTATCCCGTCATGGTCCGGCCGTCCTACGTGCTGGGGGGGCGGGCCATGCGGATCGTCTACGATGAAGCCGGCCTTCGCACCTACATGACGACGGCGGTACAAGCCTCGCACGAACATCCGGTGCTCGTGGATAAGTATCTGGCGGACGCCATCGAGGTGGACGTCGATGCGATTTCGGATGGCCGGCACGTGGTCGTCGCGGGCATCATGGAGCACATCGAGGAAGCCGGCGTCCATTCGGGCGATTCCGCCTGCTCGCTGCCTCCGTACACGCTCCAGGCGGACGTCATCGAAGACATTCGCCGCCAGGCGACGGCCCTGGCCAAGGAACTGGGCGTCGTCGGACTGATGAACGCGCAGTTCGCCGTCAAGGACGGCCAGATCTACATTCTGGAAGTGAATCCGCGCGCCTCACGGACCGTGCCGTTTGTCAGCAAAGCGATCGGCGTACCCCTGGCCAAGCTCGCCATGCGGGTGATGATCGGCCGCAGCCTGGCTGATTTGGGGTTCACCGAGGCCCGGCCGCCGGCCCACATCGCGGTGAAGGAAGCGGTCTTTCCCTTCACCAAATTCGCCGGCGTGGACGTGCTGCTCGGTCCGGAAATGCGCTCCACCGGCGAGGTGATGGGCGTGGACGAGGATTTCGGCTGGGCCTTCGCCAAATCGCAGGCGGGTGCGGGCGTGTCGCTGCCCGCCGCCGGCACGATCTTTCTCAGCGTGAAGGACCAGGACAAACCCGCCGCGCTGGAAGTGGCCAAACGGCTGGCGCACCTCCGGTTCGCCATCGAAGCGACGAAAGGCACCGCCGACTATCTGCGGGCCCACGGGATCGCCACCACCCCGGTCAACAAGGTGAAGGAAGGCCGCCCGCACATCGTCGATCACATCAAAAACGGGGAGATTTGCCTCGTGATCAACACGGTGGGGAGCGAGCAATCCCACGCGGACTCCGCCTCCATCCGGCGCGAGGCGCTGCACAAGGGCGTGCCCTACTACACGACGATGCGCGGGGCGCTGGCCGCGTCGCTGGGCATCGAGGCGATGCTGCGGAAGGGGTTGTCTATCCGCTCGCTCCAGGAGTACCATCGGCCGCATTGAATCGGAGGGACGATGCCGACACCGATCACGAAGAAAGGCTACGACGCGCTGAAGGCCGAACTCGACCGGCTGCGCAAGGTCGAGCGCCCCAAGATCATCGAAGCGATCGCCGAAGCCCGCGCTCACGGCGATTTGAGCGAAAACGCGGAGTACGACGCGGCCAAGGAACGCCAAGGTTTCATCGAAGCGCGTATCAAGGAATTGGAAGGCAAACTGGCCGACGCCCGCATCATCGAGATCTCCAAACTCACCAGCGAGACGATCGTCTTCGGCGCAACGGTCTCCCTGATCGAAACCCAGAGCCAGACCAAGAAGCAATACACCCTCGTCGGCGTGGACGAGGCCGATCTCAAGATCGGGAAGATTTCCGTCCAGTCGCCCGTCGGCAAGGCCTTGATCGGCAAGCGGGTCGGCGACCTGGTCGAAGTCACGACGCCGGCCAAGGTCGTGGAGTACGAAGTGTGCGAGATTCGCTTCGAAGAGATTTGACCGGCCCATGCCCACTGCGATTTCCGTCGTCACCCTGCTGACCGACTTCGGCACCCGCGATTACTTCGTGGCCAGCATGAAAGGGGTGATCCTCAACATCAACCCCCAGGTCCGGATCGTCGATCTCTCGCATGAGATAGCGCCCCAGCAGATCGGCGAAGCCGCCTACCTTCTGAAATCCTGTTATCGCTATTTCCCGGATGGGACGGTCCACGTCGCCGTGGTGGATCCCGGCGTCGGGAGCGCCAGGCGGCCCCTGCTCGTGACCACCTCGCGCTACTTCTTCATCGCCCCCGACAACGGCCTCTTGAGCTACGTGCTCGACGAGGAGCGCCAGGTGGACGTGCGCGTGATCGAGAATAAACAGTATCGGCTGGATGCCGAGGGCACGACCTTCGACGGACGGGACCTCTTCGCCCCCGCCGCCGCCTGGCTGACGAGAGGGCAGGCGCCGGGTTCCTACGGACGCTTGATTCCCAACCCGGTGAAACTGCCGATCACAGAACCGGCCGTCCGGGACAAGACATTGCGAGGGGAAATCGTCTACGTGGACCGCTACGGCAATCTCATCTCCAACATCACGCCGCTGCACCTCAAGGAACTGCAGGGCGTGGCGAGAAAATCCGGCGACGAGTTCACGATCAAGCTGGGCGGCTACGTGATCGAGGGGCTGGTCGGCTGCTACGCGGACGGGGAGAAACTGGCGCCGCACGCCTTGATCAACAGCAACGGCCAGGTGGAAGTCTTCGTGAAGGAAGGGTCCGCCGCCGACCTGCTCAAATGCGGGCGCGGCGAGACGCTCGAAATTTTCTGAAGCCCGTCTCCGGCTCGGCCCCCCCTCACCCCGCATCCCGACCGTGACGTGCCGACACATTTGCCCTGCTCAATTTGCCTAACGAGCCTCTCGTTCGGACCTTCAACAAAACTAGAATCATATTGACACTCAATAATTATGCAATATAATTTCATTGCATACTTACCGCATTGCGCCTCTACTGTGGAGGGGTGATATGGGCCATTTAGCGCAACCGTCGCCTAATGCCTTGAGCATGGATGAGCTGTGCCACCGGGCGGGAATTTCTCGTGGCACGCTGCACAACTATGTCCGACGCGGCTTGATTGCCAAGCCGGATATCTGCCGGGCGTCAACGCCGGGCGGTCGTTACCGGAAGGTGGCCTACTTCCCTCCGTCGGCTCTAGAGCGACTGACCGCTGTTCAGCGCCTCAAACAAGACGGGCACAGTGTCGAGATGATTGCGCAACGGCTGGCGCACAAGGATCACGGGGTGATCCCCATGCCCGGGGCGTTTCGCGCAACGCCCCCCACCCAGAAGGCCCGGCGAACCTTGCCGGAAATTCCCTCCGCCATCACGCAAATCGGCTACCCGGCATATATGCTGAATCGTAATTGGTGCATCGAATGGGTCAGTGAACGGGCCGAGCAGCTCTTCTTCGGCCGACCCATCGCCAAAATCCCCGCCATCGAGGATCGGCATTTCTTCAAACTCCTCTTCACCACCGCCACCCGCGAATTGGTGACCGACTTCGAATCCTTCGTCAAAAGCCATCTTCCGCTCATCCAAGGCGACCTTCCGATCCCGAAACAGAATCCCCTCATTGCCTCACTTGACGAAACGACGCTCAACTGGCTCACCCACATATGGCCAGGCACGGACGGGCCGAAAATGGGACACCTGGACCGCCAGGAGGAGACGATCCGCTTGCGCCTGGCGCCTGTCTCACGCTACCAACGGATCGCCGTTTTCTTCCGCGAGGGGACGCTCGTCTGCTGGATTCCCGCTGCGCTCAACCTGGAACCGATGCTGGATTTCCTGACCGGGCGGCAGCAGGTCATCACGGACTTGTTGATGCACCGCTTGCCCGCACTCTGCTCGATGGCCGTGTTGGTCGCCGACCTCCAGAATTCGGTGAAGATTTCCGCGGATCTTCCGCCGGAGGAATATTTCGAACTCATCACGGAGATCTGGAGCCGGCTGGAGGAGCCCTTCCGCCGATACCATGGCGACATGGGCAAACACATCGGAGACGGCGTTGTCCGCTACTTTCTGGCCAAGCCAGGAAACGGCTCGCAGCATTTGCTCAACGCCCTTCTCTGCGCCTCGACCATCAGAGTCTGCATGGCGAGCATCAATGCCTCCTGGAAGGCGCGGAAGCGCTGGACGAACGACCTGATGCTGAATATCGGGCTACACGAAGGCCGGGAATGGTTCGGGTATATCCCGACTTACCCGACGCCGGAGTTCACGGCGCTCGGCGATACCGTCAACATCGCCGCTCGGCTTTCGAGTTTTTCGCGGAACGGGGCGCTTTGGGTCACCAAGCAGTTTTTGAGCTCACTCCCTCTTGAAACCCAAGAAGCAACGGTTTATGGAATCCGGAGACGAACCAACGAAGGGGAAATCCTGATCCCCAAAACCTACTCCCGCGTGTCCGACATGATCGATCAGGAATCAGCCAAGCTCTCCAAGTTCAGCGACATCGCCACGATTTCCGTCACGGAAGTGCTGGATATCAATGAGCAGGCCATGAGGCAGTCCCTTACGGGCAAACCCATGCCGGTGGGAACGCAGGAGGCTGAAGACCGGACATGCAGGAGTGAGTACGTGCAGACTTCACCCAACTGAGCACAACGGTGGAAGGCGTTTTCAGCAGCCTACCGCCACAACGCGATTCCGCCCAGCAATCCCGCCGCATTCGGCACCACCGTCACGTTCGCCGGCAGCGTCACCGCGATATGTTTGGTGTTCCCACCGCCTAAATACAGATGGTCGTAATTAAACAGCCGGTCGAGTGTGGTGATGGCTTTGAGGAGCCGCTTGTTCCATTTCGCCTTTCCCGCCTTCTTGAGCGCCACTTGACCGAGGAGGTCTTCGTAGGTTTTGCCGCGGCGGAATGGATGATGAGCGAACTCCAGATTGGGCACGAGCTTGCCGTCCACGAAGAGGGCCGAGCCCATGCCGGTGCCGAGCGTCAGCACCAGTTCGACTCCATGCCCGCTGATCGCCCCATAGCCCTGCACGTCGGCATCGTTAGCCACCCGCGCCGGCTTCCGCAACAGTTTGGCCAGCGCGGCTTCGAGCTTGAACCCCTTCCAGGCCCGATCGAGGTTAGGCGCCGTGACGGTGACACCGTGGCGGACCACGCCGGGGAACCCCACGGAGACGCGATCGAACGGCCCGGCGGTTTTGGCGAGGGTCGCGATCGTGGCGAGCACGGCTTTCGGCGTCGAGGGCTGAGGCGTTGCTTCGCGGTGCCGGACAGTCAACGGCTTCCCCTCCGCGTCGAGGATCAACACCTTGACCCCGCTCCCGCCGATGTCAATGGCCAACGTTTTCATGGCCAGCCCCTCCGCAGTTCGTCCGATCGAGCCGCCCACTCTACCCTTTCGCCGGCCCGCCACCAAGCGGTCTCGTTTATCGCTCCGGCGATTCCGTGACCGTCACGACCGCCTCCCGCATGATCGCCACCATGCGCTCGAGTTCCTTGCGCGTCGTGGAGAGAGGAGGCATGAGCACGACGACGTTGACGATCGGTCTGATGATGAGGCCGAGACGCTTGGCCTCCATCGCGACGCGATGGCCGATCCGTTCTTCCGGCCGATAGGGGGTCTTCTCTGATCGATCCCGGACCAATTCGATCCCGACCATGAAGCCCCGTTGCCGAATGTCGCCGACATGGGGCAACGAACCGAGGGGGCGCAGCAGTTTGGCCAATGCCGCGATTTTTCCGCGCAGACGCGCCAGCGTCCGGTCCGTGCGAAACACCTCGAGATTGGCCAAGGCAACGGCACAGCCCAGCGCATTGCCTGTGTAGGAATGGCCGTGGAAAAACGTTTTCCATTCCGCGTAGTCGCCGAGAAATGCGGAGTATATCCGTTCCGTCGCCAATGTCGCGCCGAGCGGGAGATACCCGCCGGTGATGCCCTTGCTGACCGCCATCAGGTCCGGCGTCACCCCCTCGTGCTGGCAGGCGAACATCCGCCCGGTGCGGCCAAATCCCGTGGCGACTTCGTCGGCGATCAAGAGCACGTCGTAGCGATCGCACAGTTCGCGGAGACGACAGAGATAGCCCGGCGGAGCAGTGATCATGCCGGCCGCCGCCTGGACGAGCGGCTCGACAATCACGCCGGCCAGGTCGGCATGCCGCTCGCGCAGGATGGTCTCGACCGGCTCCACGCAGGCCATCCGGCAGTCCGGGAAGGTTTTCTTCAGCGGACAGCGGTAACAGTAGGGCGCTTCGGCGCTCAACGTTGGAAAGAGCATGGAACGGAATCGCTCGTGAAACAGCTCGATCCCGCCGACGCTGACGGCGCCGAGCGTGTCGCCGTGATAGGAAGCGCTGAGATGCAGAAACGTGTTTTTGGGGCCGACAGTCGGTTGCCGTTGTCGCCAAAATTGCACGGCCATCTTCAGCGCCACCTCCACGGCAGTGGAGCCGTCGTCCGAGTAGAACACCCGCGAGAGGCCACGCGGCGCAATGCGAACGAGTTCCCGCGCCAATTGGATGGCCGGGGGACTCGAGAGTCCCAACAAGGTGCTATGCGCGATCTTGTTCAGTTGGCGAGTAAGCGCCCGATCGAGCGCCGGATGCCGGTGACCGTGCAGATTGACCCAGAGGGACGAGGTCCCATCCAGGTAACGGTATCCGTCCAGATCGTAGAGTGTGGCGCCTCGTCCTCGCTCGATGATGAGAGGAGGGGATTGCACCCACTCCTGCATCTGCGTGAAGGGGTGCCAGACGTAGCGGCGGTCCCAGTCGGCTAGGCGGGCGGACCGCTGTTTGGACGGTTTGGACATGGGAAATCAGGGACAGACCAGCAGGCAATTTTCGGCGATTATAGGGAGCCTCCCTTTCTTTGACAACCAGTAGACCACCGCCTATAATGAGCCGATTTTGCTTGTGTGAGCAAGGACTTGCAAACGCACATCAGGAATTTCTCGATCATCGCCCATATCGATCACGGGAAATCGACCCTCGCTGACCGGATCCTCGAATTGACAGGCGCCATCACCGCCCGGGAGTCCCGTGACCAGATCCTGGACGCGATGGACCTTGAGCGCGAGCGGGGGATCACGATCAAGGCCCATGCGGTGGCGCTCCGGTACCAGGCGAAGGACGGGCAGACCTATGCCCTCCACCTGATCGACACGCCCGGCCACGTGGACTTCACCTACGAGGTCTCGCGGAGCTTGGCGGCGTGCGAGGGGGCCTTGCTGCTCGTCGACGCCTCGCAAGGCGTGGAAGCTCAAACGATCGCGAACGCGAACCTGGCTCTGGCCAACAATCTGACGATCGTTCCGGTCATCAACAAAATCGATTTGCCGAGCTCCGACGTGGAAGGCGTGATGCACCAGATCCAGGACATCCTCTCCTTGGACGCGACCGATGCGCTGCTGGTCAGCGCCAAGGAAGGGCGCGGCGTCCAGGACGTGCTGGAAGCCATCGTGTCCCGCGTCCCGCCGCCGTCCGGCGACGAGGCCAAGCCGCTCAAGGCGCTGATTTTCGACTCCTGGTTCGACAACTATCAGGGCATCATCGTCTTGACGCGAGTGGTGGACGGGTGCATCAAGCCGGGCATGAAGATTCGCCTGATGTCGAACGACAAGGTCTTCGAGGTGCTGGAAGTCGGCCGATTCACGCCCAAGCGGACCAAGACCGACCGGTTGGCCGCCGGCGAGGTCGGCTACATGTGCGCGGGAATCCGCGAAGCGTTCGACACCAAGATCGGCGACACGATCACGGATGCGGCGCGGCCGACGGACGCGCCCTTTCCCGGCTACAAGGAGGTCAAGCCGCTCGTCTTCTGCGGCCTCTACTCGACCGACACGGCGCGCTATGAAGACCTGCGGGACGCGCTCCAAAAGCTGCGGCTGAACGACTCTTCCTTCGTCTACGAGCCGGAAACCTCGCTCGCGCTGGGCTTCGGGTTTCGTTGCGGGTTTTTGGGGCTCCTGCACATGGAGATCATCCAGGAGCGGCTCGAACGGGAATACGGGCTGACGCTCATTACCACGGCCCCGACCGTGGTCTATCAGGTCATGACGACGGCGGGCGACATCCTCCACATCGAAAACCCGGCCAAACTCCCGCCGCCCAACGCCATCGCCAGCTTCGAAGAGCCGATCATCCGCGCCACGATGGTCTGCCCCGAGCGCTACGTGGGGAACCTGCTGCAACTGTGCCAGGAGCGGCGCGGCGTGCAGAAGGGGCTGCACTACTTGGATCCGACACGCGTCATGTTGGTCTACGAACTGCCGTTGAACGAAGTCATCTTGGATTTTTACGACAAGCTGAAGTCCCGCACGCAAGGCTATGCGTCGCTGGATTACGAGCTGGTCGGCTACCAGGAAGCCGATCTCGTCAAGGTGGACATGCTCCTGAACGGCGAAACGGTCGATGCCCTGTCCTTCATCACGCACAAGGACAAGTCGGCTTCGCGCGGCCGGCAGATGGCCGAAAAGATGAAGGAGCTGATTCCGAAACAGATGTTCGAAATCGCGATCCAGGCCGCCATCGGCAATAAAATCATCGCGCGTGAAACCCAGGGCGCCATCAAGAAAAACGTCACGGCGAAGTGTTACGGCGGCGACATCACCAGGAAACGCAAGCTGTGGGAGAAACAGAAAGAAGGCAAGAAGCGGATGAAGCAAGTGGGACGGGTCGAGGTGCCGCAAGAAGCGTTCCTCGCCCTCTTGAAGGTATCGGACGAATGAACGTGGAGCAACAGCCGTCCGCAATCGACAAGGTCGGGTCGGCGGCCGGCGAATCGGCCGCCTCGCCGGCCGCCGAGGCCCTCGGCTTGCCCGAATCGTTCGCCGCCACGGCCGAACCGGACGTGACCCGCAAGTCCGTCTGGCGGGAATATGCCGAAGCCATCGTGGTGGCCATGCTCCTGGCCTTCGCCATCAGAGTGTTCGTCGTGCAAGCGTTCAAGATTCCGTCCGGCTCGATGATTCCCACGCTGCTGATCGGCGACCATATTCTCGTCAGCAAGCTGTCGTACGGCTTTCAATGGCCCAGCGACTGCCGATTTCATCTGAGCTTTCCGCCCGTGACCTGTTACGCGTCCCAAACCGTGCTTCCCTTCAGTTCCCCCAAGCGGGGGGACGTCATCGTGTTTCGCTATCCGGAGGACGAAGAAAAAGACTTCATCAAGCGCATCGTGGGCCTGCCGGGGGACACCGTCGAGATCAAAAACAAAACCGTCTATATCAACGGGCAGGCCTTCGACGACACGGCCTTCACCCAGCGGGTCGATCCCGGATTAATCGACGGCCTGATCAACCCGCGCGACAATTTCGGACCGGTCACCGTACCCGACGACGCCTATTTCGTGATGGGCGACAACCGGGACCAGAGCCTGGATTCCCGCTTTTGGGGCTACGTGCGGGACACGAAGATCAAGGGCAAGGCCTTCAGAATCTATTGGTCCTGGAACGGACAGGGCAACTGGACGCAGTGGGTACGATGGGGACGACTCGGCAAAGCGATCGAGTAGGGGGGAACCGGCCGGCCGGCCCGGCGCCTTCCTCGAAGGACCTCCTCGGCGGTCGGCTCGCCATCTTACGCCGGCACATCGAGCGGTTTTCGCAAGCCCGCGTGCTGGTCATCGGCGACTTGATCCTCGATCATTACATTTGGGGAAAGGTCAGCCGCATCTCGCCGGAAGCGCCGGTGCCCGTCGTGCACGTCCATTCGGAAACTTACCAGTTGGGCGGCGCCGCCAACGTCTACAACAACATCCTCTCGCTCGGCGGCCATGCCGACATCTGCGGCGTGGTCGGAGCGGACGACAGCGGGCGTCGGCTGCTCAAAGAGCTGGGGACGACGCGACAGGGCCGCGGTGGGGTCGTCATCGATCAAGACCGCCCGACGACGCAGAAATCCCGCGTCGTCGCGCACAATCAACAGGTGGTGCGCTACGACATCGAACGGCGTGGGGACATCAAAGAGCCGATTCAACGGCGCGTGCTGCGGTACGTCGAATCGCGCCTGCGCGACGTGGCCTGCCTGGTCGTTTCGGATTACGCCAAGGGCATGATCACGGCGCCCTTGATGGCCGACCTGGTGCGCCTGGCGGCGCTGCGGCGCATCCCCATCATCGTCGATCCCAAAGTCGAACACTTCAGCTACTACAAAGGCGTGACGGTCGTGACGCCCAACCATCTGGAAGCCGGCCAGGCATCCGGTATCCACGTGGAAGACGACCGGTCGGTCGTGCAGGCAGGCGCCGTCATCCGCCAACGTCTCGGCTGTCGGTCCGTATTGATCACGCGGGGAGAGAAGGGCATGAGCCTGTTCGAAGCAAACGGGGAAACCTGGCACATCCCCACGATGGCCCGACAAGTCTACGACGTCACGGGTGCCGGCGATACAGTTGTCAGCACCCTGGCCCTGGCGCTTGCCACCGGCGCATCCATGCGCGATAGTGCCATCCTGGCTAATCAGGCGGCGGGTGTGGTCGTGGGCATGGTCGGCACGGCCACTGTCTCCGCCGACCAACTCGTGGAGGCCTTGGAACATGGGTGAGGGAGCCGCCCGCGCCACCGTGGTCATCCCGGCCCGCTATGGGTCCACGCGTTTCCCCGGCAAGCCTCTGGTTTCCCTCCTGGGCAAACCGCTCATCCAGCATGTCTACGAACGGGTCAGCACGGCGCCCGGCGTCCATCGAGTCGTCGTGGGAACGGATGACGAACGCATCCGCGATGCCGTTCGCGGGTTCGGCGGCGAGGCCGTGCTGATGCCGGAACCCTATCGCACCGGCACGGACCGCGTGGCCGCCCTGGCAGGCCAACTCGACGGAGACTTATTCGTCAACCTGCAAGGCGATGAAATTCCTTTGCACCCGTCGCTTCTGACCGATTTGATCACGCCCTTCGCGAGCAGCGGGGAGGGTATGGGCACCTTAAAGCGCCGGCTCGGCTCCGACGAGCCATTGACGAATGCCGGCATCGTCAAGGTCGTGACCGACGTCGAGGGCCATGCCCTGTACTTTTCGCGCGCGCCGATTCCTCTCGTCCGCGACGCCCAGCCCGGCACAACGTTTGCCGGGCTGCATTTCATCCACCTCGGCGTCTACATTTTCCGGCGCGAGACCCTGCGGCGGTTCGCCGAGCTGCCGACCGGGCGGCTGGAGGACGCCGAGAAGCTCGAACAACTCCGCGCGCTCGAACAGGGCATTCCGATTCGCGTCTGGGAGACGGCCTATCCATCCTTGCGTATCGACGCGCCGGAAGACGTACCGAACGCGGAACGGGCGCTCCGGTCGGCTGCACCGGCGCCGGCCTTTCAACCAGCGGGAGGTTGATCATGCCCTCGACCAGCAAATTCATCTTCGTGACGGGTGGCGTCGTATCGTCCCTCGGCAAGGGCTTGGCGTCGGCCTCGATCGGCAATCTGCTCGAGAGCCGCGGGCTCAAGATCACCTTTTTGAAGCTCGACCCGTACATCAACGTGGATCCCGGCACGATGAACCCCTATCAACACGGAGAAGTGTACGTCACGGACGACGGGGCCGAGACGGACCTGGACCTGGGCCATTACGAACGGTATACGAGCCTCACGCTCAGCAAGGACAACAACTATACGACCGGACGCATCTACCATTCGGTCATCTCCAAGGAGCGGCGCGGGGATTACCTCGGCGGCACCGTGCAGGTGGTGCCCCACATCACGGACGAAATCAAGCGCTGCATCACCACCACCGCGCAGGGAACCGACGTGGCGATCGTGGAAATCGGGGGCACCGTCGGCGACATCGAAAGCCTGCCGTTCCTGGAAGCCATTCGCCAAATCCCGTACGACGTGGGCCGTGAAAACGTGTTGTACGTCCATTTGACGCTGGTGCCTTATATCGGCGCCTCGGGCGAACTCAAGACGAAGCCGACGCAGCATTCCGTGAACAAACTGCGCGAGATCGGCATCCAGCCCAACATCCTCTTGTGCCGGACCGACCGCTACTTGCCGCCGGATCTCAAAGAGAAAATCGCCCTGTTCTGCAACGTCGAGAAGGGGGCGGTCATCACGGCCAAGGACGTGGAGACGGTCTACGAGGTGCCGATCGTCTTCCGGAAAGAAGGGCTCGATGAACTGATCGTCCGTCAATTGCACCTGGAGACCGGCCCACCGAACCTGCGCGAATGGGACGCCATGGTGCAGAAGATCAAATATCCCAAACACGAGGTCTCCATCGCCCTGGTCGGCAAATACATCGGCTTGAAGGAATCCTATAAGAGTCTGGCCGAGGCACTGGTCCACGGCGGCATCGACCACGAAACGCGTGTGAACGTCACGTGGCTCGAGTCGGACGATCTGCTCCGCGTCGGTTTGGAGCGGACCCTGCGGGACGCCGACGGCATTTTGATCCCGGGCGGCTTCGGCGTGCGCGGCATCGAGGGAAAAATCGAAGCGATTCGTTACGCGCGGGAAAACGGGGTGCCGTTCTTCGGCCTCTGCCTGGGCATGCAATGCGCGGTCATCGAGTTGGCGCGCAACGTCGCGGGGCTGACGGGCGCACACAGCGCGGAATTCGACGAGGCTTCGCCGCATCCCGTGATCCACCTCATGGCCACCCAGCGGGGCGTGCAGGAGAAGGGGGGCACCATGCGGCTGGGTGCCTATCCCTGCGCAATCCTCGAGGGCAGTCTGGCGCACAAGGCCTACGGCGTGACCGAGGTCCGGGAACGGCACCGGCACCGGTACGAATTCAACAATGCCTACCGCGAGCGATTGACGGCAAAAGGTTTAATCCTGAGCGGTCTGTCGCCGGACGGACAGCTCGTGGAAATCGTGGAGCTGAGAGATCACCCGTGGTTCCTGGCCACGCAATTTCACCCGGAATTCACTTCGCGTCCGCACCGGCCCCATCCCTTGTTCAGCGCCTTTATCGGGGCCGCCTTGCGGCGGAAATGCGGCCGATAGGCCGTGGAAATCTCGCGGGGACGATCCTATGCCGGACGTTGATCTCGGGCCATTCCGCATCGGGGGGGCTCACAAACATGTGCTGATCGCCGGCCCTTGCGTCATCGAGAGCGAGGGTCTGGCGCTGGAGACGGCGCATCGGATCGCCGAGATCACCCGCGCGCTCGGCATGCCTTATATTTTCAAGTCGTCCTATGACAAGGCCAACCGGACCTCCATCACATCGTTCCGTGGGCCTGGTGTCACGGGCGGCCTGCAGGTCCTCCAAAAGATTCGCGACGAGGTCAAGGTTCCTGTCTTAACGGACGTGCATCTGCCTGAGGAGGCGACGGCGGCGGCAGCGGTGGTGGACGTACTCCAAATTCCCGCTTTCTTGTGCCGGCAAACCGACCTTTTGCTAGCCGCAGCCAAAACAGGAAAAGTCGTCAACGTCAAAAAGGGGCAGTTCCTGTCCCCGTGGGAGATGAGCAACGTCGTCAAGAAGCTGGAAGAATCGGGCACCGCGCGTATCCTGCTGACGGAACGTGGCTCGTCCTTCGGCTACAACAACTTGGTCGTGGATATGCGGTCGCTCCCGGTCATGCGTCGATTCGGATACCCGGTCATTTTCGACGCGACGCACAGCGTGCAATTGCCCGGGGGAGGGGGGACCCAGTCGTCCGGCCAGCGGGAATTTGTCCCTACCCTCGCATCGGCCGCAGCCGCGGCTGGCTGCGATGGGTTCTTCATGGAGGTCCACCCGGACCCGGACCGGGCCTTGTCGGACGGTCCGAACATGGTGCCGCTGGCTCAACTGAAGCCGCTGCTGGAACGACTCCTCCGACTGTGTGCGGTAGCGGGCAAGGGGGCGCCGACTCTATGAGCCTGGAGCAGGGGAAACGTGTCCTGGAAATCGAAGCCCGCGCCATCGCCGCCCTGGTCGCCAGACTGGATCAGCGCTTCGTCGATGCCGTCGACCAGCTCTATGCCTGTACCGGAAAAGTCGTCGTGTCGGGCATGGGCAAGTCTGGCCTGATCGGGCAAAAAATTGCGGCCACCTTGGCCAGCACCGGCACACCGGCTTTCTTTCTCCATCCGGCCGAAGGGATTCACGGCGACCTGGGCATGATTGGGCGCCGCGACCTATTCCTGGCCCTCTCAAACAGCGGGGAAACGGAAGAACTGCTCAAGCTGTTGCCTTTTATGAAACGCTTGAATGTTCCGGTCATCGCCTTGACCGGACGTCCGCAATCGAGCTTGGGCAAGAACAGCGACGTGGTCCTCGACGTCTCCGTGGCCGAAGAAGCCTGCCCGATGGGCCTGGCCCCGACGGCGAGCACCACCGCCACCTTGGCGATGGGAGACGCCCTGGCCATCGCCTTGCTGGAGCGGCGGGGGTTCAAGGAAGAAGACTTCGCCCAATTCCATCCGGGTGGAACGTTGGGACGTCGGCTGCTCCTGAAAGTCCGTGACGTCATGCACCAAGGCCAGGCTATTCCACGGGTTTCGTCACGCGCGACGTTCCGCGAGGCAATCGTGGAAATGACTTCCAAGAAACTCGGCATGACGACCGTCGTGGACGAAGCCGGACGTCTCGTCGGCATCCTGACCGACGGCGACCTGCGCCGTCTCTTGGAACGACACGTCAACTTCGAAACGGCCACGGCAGGGGACGTGGCGACCCGCACGCCCAAAACCATCGGCCCCGACGAACTGGCGGCGAAAGCGGTCCAGATGATGGAACAGCACGCGATCACCACGCTCGTCGTGTTAGACGGGCACACGATCGCCGGCATTGTCCATTTGCACGACCTCTTGAAAAGCGGGATCGTGTAACGAGATGAGCGCCACCGGCACCCTCAAACCGAACGATCCGGAAACCAAAGTCCTGCTCGTGTCTCGGGCAAGCCTTGCGGCGAACGTCAACCTGGCCAATCTGCTGACCTTGCTGCGCATCGGCCTGATCCCGGTGTTCGTGATGATCTTCATCAATCCGACGCCGGCACGGTCCCTGGTCGCAGCCGTGATCTTTGCGGTCGCCGCCGTGACGGATCTCCTGGACGGGTATGTGGCGAGGCGAACCGGCCAGATCACGAAACTCGGCAAACTCCTGGATCCTATTGCCGACAAATTGCTGGTGCTTTCCGGTCTCATCCTGCTCGTGCAGTTCGATCGGGTGCCGGCACTGGTGGCCATCTTGATCATCGCCCGAGAAGTCGCCGTGACAGGGGTCCGCGCCATTGCCGCGACGGAAGGGGTGATCTTGGCGGCCGAGACCATCGGTAAATGGAAAATGGTCATTCAGGTCATCGCGATTGTTCTCCTGATTCTGGAAGGGGGGCTGCCCCCCCTCATGTGGCTGCTGCACTATACAGGGACCCTCTTGCTCTACGTGGCCCTTGGCCTGGCTCTCGTGTCAGGTGGACAATACATGGTTGGATTTTGGCAACGCGTCGCCATCAAAAAGCTCTAGCTATCCTGGAAGTTTATCCGTCATGTCTCTAGAAACTCTTACATGTCTTGCACTGATGACTTTCGGCTATATCGCGGGCTCCATCCCGTTTGGCATCGTCGTATCCAAAGTGCTAGGCTTGCCGGACCCACGGACAGTCGGCAGCAAAAACATCGGGTTCACCAATGTCCTTCGGGTCTCCGGCAAGAAAGCCGGCCTTTTGACCCTTCTAGGCGATGTCGCCAAAGGCTGGGGAATGGCTTGGGCGGCAAGCAGGCTTCTTCAAACGGAAGCGTTGGTCCTGGCCGTTGCACTTTCACCAATTGTCGGCCACTTATTTTCTCTTTTCTTGGGGTTTAAGGGGGGCAAGGGCGTGGCCACGGCCATCGGCGTGGCTGCGGGGCTGGACCTACGTCTCGGCGGAATTTTATTGGCCATATGGCTGGCAGTGGCGGCTACGACGCGGTATTCCTCAGGCGCAGCCTTATCGGCCTTTGCAGGATTTCCCATTATTGCATGGCTGATGGGATTCAATGCCGCAACCGTCAGCTTCGCTTGTCTCGTCAGTGTCTTGATATTCTGGAAACATCGGGGCAATATCGAGCGCTTGCTGGCAGGGACTGAATCCAAGATGGGAGGACGACCGGAAGCCAGCGCGGGCATGCCATTAAACAATAGCGATCCCAGCCCTGCACCCGATCAACCAATTAGTTGACATAATAACGCTTATCAGACGCACAATGACGATTGAGTTCCTCCATCGGATCCGCAAAGAACTTACCATCACGGTCACCGGCGCCTATGAAACCGTGATCGTGATTGCCGAGCGCGTCAACCGCAAGGTTGAGCGACTTAAGCTGGATTGGAAGGCTTCCAAGATTTACCATGACATGGAACTTATCCACCAAGAAGCCGGCCAATACCTGACCTCGTCCGCCACCCAGCCCGACCAATCACTTGCCGAAGTCGATGTCGACCGAAAGGAGTTCGAAAGTCGTTTGGCCACGGCAGCGGCCAGAATTCGCCTCCTTCGAGACGAACTGGCCCTCATCGAACGGGCCAGGCGCGAACTCGAAACGGATGCGCTCCGCGATACTCTCCTGGCTGTCCATCACGACCTATTTCAACGCGAGGGCACGATCGAGCGGATCGTCGTCGCTGGCGGGACTGCCGCACTTGGGGCTACCGTCGAACAGCTGGCTCTCTCTCCTTCATCCCACGTGTGCGCGCTCTTACGCGGGCCGCTTCTCCTGCCGAATCCAAGCACCACGCCGCTACGGGCCGGCGACATTGTGATCCTCGTCGGACGATCGGACGAATTGCGCCACGACCTGGCCAAGTTCACCGCAAAACAACGGGCCTCGGCATGACCTCCTTCGACCAGCATCGCCAGCAGCCCTCGGTTCCCTTCCTCATGGCGCTGGTGGCCATACTGTCCGTCACGCTGCTGCTGCCTCCCGGCACAGCCCATGCCACCCCGTCGGAGGGCACCGGCTTGCGCATGCTGGAAGAGTTTCAGAACGTGATCACCGATCTGGCCGAGCGGGCCAAGCCTGCCGTTGTCAGCATCGGCGCCGTGCCAGGTCCGGCCAAGTCTCCGTCGTCGCGTGAGCGGATTCCGCCGCCCCAAGGCACCGGGTCCGGTGTGATTATCGATCCCGAGGGATACATTCTGACCAACAATCACGTGGTGGGCGATGCCCCAGAGGTCGAAGTACGCCTCTCCGACAAGACCAAGTACGTGGCCCATGTCGTCGGCAAGGATCCGGACACAGACTTGGCCCTGCTCAAGGTGGACAGCACTCATCCCCTCCCCAACGCCTCGCTTGGCGACTCCAATACGGTCAGAGTCGGCCAGTGGGTACTGGCGGTCGGCAACCCCTTTGGGCTTGATCGGACGGTCACGCTCGGTGTTGTCAGCGGGATCGGCCGTGAAAACATGAACCTCTCGCGCTACGAAAACTTCATTCAGACAGATGCCTCCATCAACCCCGGCAACTCCGGAGGCCCGCTGTTCAACGTCCACGGACAGGTCATCGGCATCAACACGGCGATCATCAACTTCGCCCAGGGCATCGGCTTCGCCATTCCATCGAACATGGCCAAACAGGTCTACCACCAACTGCGGACGCGCGGGAAAGTCGTACGCGGCTGGCTCGGCGTCGGTATCCAGCCGGTGACGGTCGAGCTGGCGGCCAAGTTCGGGGTGGCCGAAGGCGAAGGCGTGCTGGTCAACGAGGTGTTCGAGAACGATCCGGCGGCGAAGGCGGGAATCAAGCCTGGCGACATCATCCTTCGAGTCGACGGCAAACTCGTGGACACGCCTAACGTCCTCTCGCGGCTGATCGCGGGCGTCGAGCCTGGCGCCACCACATCGATCGAAGTCGCGCGGGACGGAAAACGGCTGCACGTGCCGGTGCTGCTAACGGAACGCAAGGATCAGGTGATCGTGGCCTCGGTCCCCTCCTCGCGCAGCGAAATCAAGCTGGGGATCGACGTCCAGGACCTATCGGCCGAACTGGCGGAGAAGTTCAAACTCAAGGAATCCCGCGGTGTGCTCATCAGCAAGGTCGAGCGCGGAAGCGTGGCGCAGGCCGAGGGGTTGCAGGAGGGCGACCTGATCAAGGAAGTGAACCGCAGCGATGTCGGCTCGGTCAGCGAGTTCTCGGCGGCAGTCAAGCAAGTCCGGCGCGGCGAGACGATCCTGTTGCGCGTCCTACGCGAAACCCGCGCGTTCTACGTGGTCTTAAAACCTACCGACAAGTAACCGAGCGGGGGACGTGCACGCCCCCGCTTTCCCCCTCAGCAGTCCGTCACTGGTGCACGGCCTGTTTGGCCGCCTTATGCTCGTCGATGATGCGCTGGGCCTGGTCGCGCGGGACTTCCTCGTAGGCATGAAATTCCATCGAGAAGCTGCCGCGACCGCCGGTGATGGAGTTCAGCGTCGGCGTATATTTCAGCAGCTCGACGAGCGGCACGTGGGCTTTGATGGCCTCGGTACTTCCCTTCGCATTGACGCCCAAGATGCGGCCGCGGCGGGCATTTAAATCCCCGATCACTGCCCCCACCGCATCGTCCGGCGTCACCACCTCAACCGTCATGATCGGCTCCAGCAGCACCGGGCTCGCCGTCTCCATCGCCTTTTTAAATCCCATCGACGCGGCGATTTTAAAGGACATCTCTGAAGAGTCCACCGTATGGTAGGACCCGTCATAGACGGCCACGCGCACATCCACCACGGGGAAACCGGCGAGAATTCCCTCATGCATGGCTTCCACTACGCCTTTTTCCACGGCGGGAATGAAGTTCCGCGGGATCGCGCCGCCGACGATTTTATTGTCGAACGCGAACCCCTTCCCGCGCGGCAAGGGATCGATCTGCAGCCAACAGTCCCCGTACTGGCCGTGACCGCCCGTCTGTTTTTTGTACTTCCCCTGGGCTTGCGCCATCTTGCGGATCGTTTCTTTGTACGGCACCTTGGGTGTGTGGATATTCACCTCCACGCCGTACTTCCGCTTCAATTTTTCAAACGTCACATCGATGTGCAGCTGGCCCATGCCGCTCAGGATCATCTCTTTAGTTTCGTTATTGCGGACGAACTCCAGTGTCGGATCTTCTTCAACCAGCTTGTGCAGGCCAAGGCTGACTTTTTCGATATCGGCCTTTGACTTGGGCTCCAGCGCAAAGGACATGACGGGGCGCGCCCCGTGCAGCGGCGGGTACAGCACGGGATGCTGCTCGTCGCAGATCGTGTCGCCCGTTTGCGTGTCTTTCAACTTGCCAATCGCGCCGATTTCTCCGGCAACCAACTGCGGCACCTGTTGATACTTTTTCCCGAAGATCTGGAACAGATGGCCGCCTTTTTCTTTGGCAGACCGCGTCGCGTTGTAGAAATGACCGTCGGAGACCAACTTGCCGGAGATGACACGGACGTAACTGAGCCGTCCCACGAACGGATCGATGATCGTCTTGAACACGACGGCCGAAAACGGCTCCGCCACGTCGCCCTGCCGCGGCACCGGCTCATGACTCTGAGGATGCGTGCCGGCCCACGGCACGGCCTTGGCTCGTTCGAGCGCCGACGGACAATACCGCACTATGGCATCCAATAAGGCCGCGATCCCCACGCAATGTGTAGCCGAACCGCATAACGCCGGCACGAGGTTCCGGCCGATCGTCAAGGTTTTCACGCCGGCCACCAACACATCCGGCCCGAGCGCGCCCTCGGCCAAATACTGCTCCAACAACCGATCGTCCGTCTCGGCAACCCCTTCCGCCAGTTTTTTCCTAGCGTCGGCGGCCTGATCGGCCAATTCCGTCGGCACCTCCCCTTGCTGAACTTTCGCCCCCTCCTTCGACGACCGCATGGCGACGCCGCCGACCACATCCACAATGCCGGCGAGCGCCGGACCGGCCCCGATCGGCAGCGCCAGTGGGAGGATCTTGACGCCCAATGCCTTCTGGCATTCTTCGATCGTGACGGCCGCGTCGGTCCGCTCCTTGTCGAGGTCATTGACAAACAGCAGGCACGGCAGGCCCAGATCCGTGATCGTGCCCCACATTTTTTCCAGTTCCGCCCTGACGCCGGATGCCGCCGAGACGACAATCACCGCGGCGTCGACGGCGCGCAGAGCCGTCTTGGCCTCTCCGAGAAAGCTCAAGGCACCGGGCGTATCGACCAGATTCAGCCACACGTCTTTCCACTCGACATGCGCGACGGCCGTGCTGACCGAAACCTTTCGGTGGGTTTCTTCCGGTTCGAAATCGCAGACGGTGGTGCCGGCCGCAATATTCCCCATCGAGGGAATCGCCCCGGCGCCGAACAGAAGCGCGTCGACGAGGGACGTCTTGCCGGCACCGGTATAGGAGACGAACGCGACGTTTCGGATCGAGTCGGCTTTTCGGTCTTTCATAGCCCCTCCTGTCTCCGTTCCTGTGTATGACGGTGCGCATGAGGGAATCGGATCGTCGACGGCGCGGCACGATGCCGCAATAGATCAGCCCATAAGTTCGCCGCATCTCGCTCGAAGATACTGGCGGCATCGCCCGACACAATCACCCACGAGCCGCCCATCAACTCCCTTTCGAGTTGCCCGGGCCCCCACCCAGCGTAGCCGACGTAGGCTCGGAAGGCTGAGGTCGATGCGGAAGCCTTCGTCAAGCGTTCAAGCAGGCCCAGATCCACGCCCCAAGCCACATCGTCGAATACCCGCCGCGCAGTCGTTTCCTTATCACGTGTGCGAAACAGGAGCACCAACGCATCGGTCCGAACCGGTCCCCCTTCGAACACTCGATGAGGGGTGCCAGCCAGACTCGGCAGATTCGGCAACGCATCGGCCAAACGGACGTTCGTCGGACGATTGATGACCAGTCCCATCGCTCCGTCCGGGCCGAATTCGCAGAGCAAAACGACCGTTTCGGCAAAGTGCGGATCGGGCAGATCGGGATGCGCGACGAGAAACTTGCCCTTTCCCAATTCGGACAGGGCGGTCGGTTTCTCAAACGCAGGATCAGCGAACGAGGGAACGAGGATGGCAAGCGCGACGAGCAGCGTGATGCGGGCAGAGCATGGCCAGAGCAAGCGAGGCGGAATCTGTGCCGGGACGCGAAGGCTCATCTTCTACGCCCTCAAGACAATCGACAGGCACCGGGTGAATCCCCTGCCCAGCCTGGCCGAACCGAGCGGTGCCTTGCAGCCTGTCCTTAGGGGCTACATATAGCAAACCCCGATAGGCGGGGCAAATGCTTTTGCGAGGCTTCCGCTCAAGCGGGTGCGTCATGATGACCTGCCAACCATCCCTGGTCGGCAAAACTCATATAGCGCCGATCGCCAATAATCAGATGATCCAGGACGCGAATCCCAAGCAGTTCGCCGGCAGCCACCAGTCGCGCCGTCAATTGCCGATCTTCGGGGCTGGGTTGCGGGTCGCCGCTGGGATGGTTGTGCAACACGAGCACCGCGGCAGCCGACTCCCGGACCGCCAACGCAAACACTTCTCGCGGATGAACAAGGCTCATCGTCAGACTGCCTTCCGACACGATAGCGTCGCGAATGACTCGATGTTTGGCATCCAAGAGCACGATTTTGAATATCTCGTGCCGCAGTCCGCGCAATCGAGGCGCGTAATGACGAAATACGTCGGCGCTCGACCCGAGCGGTGCACCCGTGGCCAAGGGGACGGAGATGGCGCGCCGCCCCAACTCCACGGCAGCCTTGATCTGCGCCACTTTCGCCAGCCCCACGCCGGGCACTCGGCACAAGTCTTCCACCCCGCGCATAGTCAGTCCATTCACGCCCTCCGGGTGCGCGAGCAGTTCCATCGCCACCTGAAGGGCTGAGGAATCGTGCCGTCCGACTCGCAGAAGAATGGCGAGCAATTGAGCGTCCGTCAGCGCTTCGGGGCCCTCCCGCAGCAGCCGTTCGCGAGGCCGTTCGCCGATCGGCCAATGCCTGATACCACTACGCAAAGGGGCCATACTTAGTGTGTTCTTTCATGAAGAAAAATTTGAAAATGTGACAAATATTACTCACGGAAGTGACGTTTTTTGGAATCATTTGCGCATCTCTTCTTGCTCACACAGGATACAAAAACATCGTAAGTTATTGAAATTAAAAGATAACGAAGAAAATGGCTCGCTCTTTGCTTTTTCTACCCGAAACGACCACGGCAGCCAGCATGGCACCGAAGGAGGGTACGATGGAATGTCCCAAATGTAACGGGTTGATGATGTCGGAGCGGTTCTCCGATTTCTTTCTTATTTTCTATGCCTGGAAGTGCCTCAACTGCGGCGCGATTATCGACCGCACCATTGCCTCGAATAAGCGCAAAGCCGCGGCAGAGGCTGATCTCCATCCGGTCCCCACACGCTGAAAGTAGGATAACCCAGGCCTCACCCCTCACGCACTGCATACACAGGCCTGAGCATCGTGCCCCTATATAACCTCTTTCACTCCTCCCCGCAACGACGACGATTACGCATTACCGCTCCGTAGTTCCATCCAGCCTTGCCTGCGCGCACTATCCCGTCCGATGGCTGCCCGAGACGAGCGCATGCTGCCTTGACCCTCGAAAAAACGCTGTGTTACAGTGCATTCCACTTCTTTCGGCACCTGTCTCATGCGCATCATCGCAGGAATGCATAAGGGCCGCCGCTTGGCTGAACCGGGCACAGCACAACTTCGCCCTACGTCCGACAAGGTTCGGGAAGCCCTCTTTTCCATTCTGAGCCCACACATCCAGGGCGCACGCTTTCTCGACCTTTGCGCCGGCACCGGCGCGGTCGGTATCGAGGCCCTGAGCCGAGGCGCCGACCACGCCACGTTCGTCGAGCCCGACGCGGCCGCGCTAAAACTGCTCGAGACGAACCTGGCGCGTTGCGGCATGCTCCAGGCGGCCGACGTGCACCCCTGCACCGCCGAGCGGTTTTTGCGGTCCGGCGCATCTTTGACGCGTCCCTATGACGTCGTGTTCGCCGACCCTCCCTACGCACAACGAGAACACGGAGCGGCGCTTCTGGCCGCGCTCGGCTCGACGTCGGCCATCGCGGACGGCGCCGTGATCGTGCTCGAACATGCGACAAAAACGGAGGTGCCGCAACGCGTGGGCCGACTGGAAAAGGTCCGCGCCTATCGCTATGGCGATACGTCGTTGGCACTCTTTTCCGTGTCGCCTTCCGGCGAGGCCGGCTCATGAAAACCGGCGTCTACCCCGGCACCTTCGATCCGGTCACGCACGGCCATACGGATCTCATGGTCCGCAGCCTCCACGTCTTCGACCGGCTCTTGATCGCCGTCGCCAACAACCCGAGCAAGCGGCCGCTGTTCGACGTGTCCGAACGTGTGGAAATGATCAAGCTGGTGACTAGGGACCTGCCCAATATCACCGTCGAAGCGTTCGACGGGCTGCTGGTCGACTATGTCCGGAGCCGGGGTGCGCAGGCCGTCATCCGAGGCCTTCGCGCGGTGTCCGATTTTGAATATGAGCTGCAAATGGCGCTGATCAATCGCAAGCTCGAAGAAAAGTTCGAGACCGTCTTTTTCATGCCGAGCGAGGAATATTCCTACCTCACGTCCAGCATCGTCAAAGAAGTAGCCGGGCACGGCGGCGATCTCCACGCCTTCGTCCATCCCGCGATCGCGGAACGCCTGCGCGAGCGGCTGCGGAGAGGCCGGTCATGAAACTCGCCGCGCGCGCCGGCCGCATCAAGCCTTCCCCGACCTTGGGCATTACCGCCACGGCCAAGGCGATGGTGGCCCAGGGGCTCGACGTCATCGACTTTGCCTCCGGCGAGCCGGATTTCGACACCCCGCAGCCGGCCAAAGCGGCGGGCGAAGAGGCCATCCGGGCGGGATTCACCAAATATACGGCCTCTTCCGGCATCGACGAACTCCGGCAAGCCATCATCGACAAACTGGCCGCCGAGCAACGCCTCCGCTATGAAAAGGCGCAGGTGCTCGTGTCCTGCGGGGCCAAACACACTCTATACAATCTCTGCCAGGCCTTGCTCAATGAAGGCGACGAGGTGGTTATCCCCTCGCCCTTCTGGGTCTCGTATCGCGATCAAGTGCTGCTCAACGACGCCACGCCTGTCTTGCTGGAGACACGGGAAGCCGACAACTACGCGATTACGTGCGAGCAACTCGAGGCCTGCGTCTCCGCCAAGACAAAAGCCATCATCGTCAACACACCCAGCAATCCCACAGGCGCCACCTACGATCGCCGTACGCTCGAGACCATTGCCGAGATCGCCGTCCGGCGCGACCTCCTAATCGTCTCCGACGAGATCTACGAGAAGATTCTGTACGACGGCGCCCAACACATCGGCATCGCGACGCTGGGCTCGGAAGTGGCCGAGCGGACGGTGATCGTGAACGGCGTGTCCAAGGCCTACGCCATGACGGGATGGCGCATCGGCTATGCCGCAGGGCCCAAGCCCTTGATTACGGCCATGGCCGACATCCAAAGCCAGAGCACGTCCAACCCCTGCTCGATCGCGCAAAAAGCGGCGGTCATCGCGCTCAGAGCCGGCGATCCTTTCACCCGTACGATGGTGGCGGAATTCGATCGGCGGCGGCGGGTGATGGTCGAACGTTTGAACAAGATGCCGGGCGTGAGCTGCCGCATGCCAAGCGGCGCGTTCTACGCGTTCCCGAACGTCGCCGGACTCTTCGGTCGGCGGTGGGCGGAAGGGACGATCAACACGCCGGCGGATCTCGCCGCCTATCTGCTGAAAGACGCGCAAATCGCCCTCGTTCCAGGCGAGCCGTTCGGCAGCGACCTCCACATCCGCTTGTCCTATGCCACCAGCCTGGACGCCATCTCGCGCGGCCTCGATCGCATGGACGCTTCCATCAGGAAGCTGGTGGGATAATCCCACGGCCTCTCCGCTGCTGAACGCTGGCGCGAAGAGGCTTATCTCGGGGGGCGACCCCATCCGGGCCGGCCGCTCGTATATAGAAGGAGACGCGAGTCGTGCCGATCTACGAATATCTCTGCCGGGGATGTCAGCATCGTTTTGAGGTCAAGCAGCGGATCAGCGATCCGCCCATCGACCGATGCGAGCGATGTGGCCAGCCGGTAGAAAAGCTCATCTCCGCCCCCGGCATCATGTTCAAGGGCAGCGGCTGGTATGTTACGGATTACTCGAACAAACTGAAGCCGCCGAGCGAGTCGAGCGCAGGAGGGACGGAGAAGGGGGGGGCGGAGAAGTCTACCGGCGGGTCAGCAGACGCGAAGCCAGCCGCCAAAGATGGGGCCGCCGCCTCGCCCGCGGCACCCGCCCCTGCGGCGGCGCCGTCCGGCTCAAGTAGCCCATCGTCCGGTTCCACCACGTCATCAAGCTCGTCGTCTCCCTCATCTTCCTGACGGGTCCGGATCAGCCCTTTTTCTTTGGCTGGGTCTTGGCCGAAGGCTTCTTCGCCGTAGATGTTGAATGGGACGCGGGGGCTTTCCCCGCCGCCTTCGCATGGGCTGCCTTTGTCGTTCCCTTGACAGCCTTTGCCGTCTTCTCCCGCTCCGCGTCCAGCGCTTGTTTGAGGCTGGCGACATTCGTCGCCAACTCGCGGTTCAACTTGGTCAACTCTTCGAGCCGAGCCACGGCTTCGTCTTTTACTTTGACGGATTCTTTCAACTGATTCTCGAGATTTGCCTTATCGGCGACGGCCGCTTGCACTTCTGCCTTGAGTTGCTCGATTTGTGCCTGGAGGGCCGGCGGCCAATAGTCGCAGCCCGTCAGACCGGCCAAACCGGCTAACAGAGCCACCGAAAGCATTGCGCGCCGCTTCCCTTGTGTCCGCATCAGGTCGGTCATGAGCGATAGGCCTCCCCTCTTAGACGTTCACCGCAAGTGTGTTTCGGCATTCCCGTCCCCGTGTCCCTCGGACCCTTTATCATGTTCCTCCGAAAGCAGCAAGTCGCTTCTTCGCAAGGCCTCGGCAATCCGTGCCGCCGAGACCTGCCCGTCCCGCACGATACGGACCGGTCCGGTCGCATCCACCACCGTGGACGGCGCCTCGGCCGTCATCGTTCCGCCATCGAGGATGAGGTCAATCTCCGCACCCAACGCCGCTTCCACTTCCGAAGCCGTCGACGCCGGCTTTTCGCCCGACCGATTGGCGCTCGTTCCGGTCAGCGGTCCCACCGCCATCGCTAGGGCCCGGACCACCGGATGGGCCGAAAACCGCACACCGATCGTCCTCGTTCCCGCCGTGATGGAAGGCGGAACCGCAGGAGCTGCGGGGAAAATAATTGTCACGGGGCCAGGCCAGAAGACCTGCATCAACGCTCGGGCTCCTTCCGGCACGGCCGCCACGAGCCCCGCGAGCTGCGCCCGGTCGGCGATGAGGACCAGGATCGGCTTCCCTGCCGGACGCCCCTTGATGTCCCAGAGACGGTTGACGGCCGCATCCTGGCCGACCGATGCAGCCAAGCCGTAGAAGCTTTCCGTCGGGACGGCGACGACACCGCCCCGGCGCAGTGTGGCACAGGCCTCTTCCACCGACTCGGCCACCAGCGCGCCGGACGCCGAACTGACGGGCACCGTTCTGGCCATGACTCGCTCACCGTTCCGCATCCGGCCGTCGACCGGCGGTCAGGACGCCAGCGCACGCGTGGCGATATCGGAACGATACTGGCATCCCTCGAACGCGATCGTCCGGACCCTCCGATAGGCCCGTTCCCGCGCGTCGCCGAATCCCTGTCCGAGCGCCGTCACGCCGAGCACGCGGCCGCCGGCGGTCACAACTTGATCGCCCGCTTGCTTCGTCCCCGCGTGAAACACGATCGTTTCCCGATCGTCTTTGTCCGGCTCCAATCCGTCGATGCGGACGCCGGCCCGATAGGTCCCCGGATAGCCGCCGGAGGCCATCACCACACAGACGGCGGCGCGGTCGTGCCAGGCGACTTCCAGTTGGTCCAGCCGGTGCTCCGCCACCGCTTCCAGCACATCCACCAGATCGGTCTTCAACAGAGGCAACACGACTTGGGTTTCGGGATCGCCGAACCGGGCGTTGAACTCCAGCACGTAGGGCCGGCCCTTCACGATCATGAGGCCGGCATAGAGGACGCCGGAAAAGGGGCTGCCGACTTGCGCCATCGCCTCGATGACGGGGCGAAAAATCGACCGGATGGCCTCGGTGCGGAGCGTCGCCGTGGCCAAGGGGGCCGGCGCATAGGCGCCCATGCCGCCCGTATTCGGCCCTGTATCGCCGTCGCCCACCCGCTTATGGTCCTGCGCGCCCACCATCGGCACCACCGCCTTGCCGTCGGTAAAGGCCATGAGCGTCAATTCTTGCCCGTCCAGAAATTCTTCGATGACGATCTGCGCGCCGGCCTGGCCGAAGACGCCGCCTTCCAGCATGTCGGTGGCCGCCTGCTTGGCTTGCTCCCGCGTCGTCGCCACGACCACGCCTTTGCCCTGCGCCAGGCCGTCGGCCTTGACCACGATCGGCAGCGGCTGCCGATCGAGATAGTCCAGCGCCACCGGCAACCGGTCGAAGGTGCGCGATTGCGCCGTGGGAATCCGTTGCCGCAGCATCAACTCCTTGGCGAAGCTCTTGCTCGCTTCGATCCGGGCCGCCCCTTTCGTCGGGCCGAAAATACGGAGCTTCGCTTTGCGAAATTCGTCGGCGATGCCCAGGGCCAGCGGCGCCTCAGGCCCCACCACCGTCAGATCGATGCCTTCCTGTTGAGCAAACGTTTTCAGCCCGGCGACGTCGTCCGCGGACAGCGGCACGCAGGCGGCGTGCTGCGCGATGCCGGGATTGCCCGGCGCGCAATAGACCTTCGTCACCCGGGGACTCTGGGCGATCTTCCAGACCAGCGCATGCTCACGCCCGCCGCCGCCGACGACCAAAACTTTCATTCGCGCGTCCTGGATTGAATGCTCGGAAGGATGCTCACGCGGACCATTCCACGAGGCGTATGAGGAGTGCCGCCGCCCGAAGCGGTCAGTGACGGAAGTGGCGCATGCCCGTCAGGATCATCGCCATCTGATGTTCGTCCGCCGCGGCCACCACTTCCTGATCACGGATCGATCCGCCCGGCTGAATGACCGTCGTAATCCCGGCCTGCGCCGCCGCATCCAGGCCGTCCCGGAAGGGAAAGAAGGCGTCGGACGCCATCACACAGCCCTTCACCGGCAGCACGGCCTTCATGCCCGCCAACTTGACGGAATCCACGCGACTCATCTGCCCGGCGCCGATGCCGACCGTCTGGCCGGGACGCGCATAGACGATGGCGTTGGACTTCACGTGCTTGCAGACCTTCCAGGCGAAGGCGCAGGCCGTCAACTCGTCGTCGGTCGGCTTGCGTTTCGTCGGCACCTGGAGCGTGCGCAAATCCGGCAAGGCCCCCAAGTCTCGGTCCTGGACGATCAACCCGCCGACCAGTTTCTTGAGATCGACGCCTTCCGGCATTGGACGGCCGACCGGTCCGACTTCCAGTAAGCGAAGGTCCTTCTTCCGTTTCAGTTCCGCAAGGGCATCGGCCCCGAACGACGGAGCGACGACGACCTCCACGAAGGTCGAGGTGATTTCTTTCGCCGTGGCGAGGTCCACCGGCCGGTTGAACGCAATCACGCCGCCGAAGGCCGAAACCGGGTCGGTCTCGCGCGCCTTGACGTAGGACTCCGCCGGCTTGGCGCCCAGGGCCACGCCGCAGGGATTGTTGTGCTTGATGATGACCGTCGCGCATTCGTCGAACTCTTTCACGAGCTCGAGCGCAGAGTTGGCATCCAGGAAATTGTTATAGGACATGGCCTTGCCGTGCAGGATGGTCCCGCGCGACACGGAGGCCTCTTTCGCGCCCAGTTCGCGGTAAAACGCCCCCTTCTGGTGCGGATTCTCGCCGTAACGTAGCGTCTCCGCTCGCTCGAAGGTCATGGTGAGCAGGGTCGGGAATTGGACGGCCCCGCCGCTCGTCTGCCGCTCGAGGTAGCCGGCAATCAAGCTGTCGTACCGGCCCGTGTGCCGGAAGACCTTCGTCGCCAGTTCGCGGCGCAGTTCGGTCGTGACGGTCCCGCCCTTCAGGGCGTCGAGCACGCGGCCGTAGTCGGCCGGGTCCACGACCACGAGGACATCCTCGTGATTTTTGGCCGCCGACCGCAGCATCGACGGGCCGCCGATGTCGATGTTTTCGATCGCCAGTTCGAAGGTGCAATCGGGCTTGGCGATCGTCGCCTCGAAGGGATAAAGATTCACCGCCACGACGTCGATCGGGCCGATGCCATGCTGCTTCATTTGCGCGACGTGTTCGGGAACGGACCGGCGGCCCAAGAGCCCGCCGTGGACTTTGGGATGCAGCGTTTTGACGCGGCCATCGAGAATTTCCGGCGAGCCGGTATAGGCCGCCACGTCGGTGACCGTCACGCCGGCGTCGCGCAGGGTTTTCGCGGTGCCGCCGGTCGAGAGGATCTCCGCGCCCAGCGCGGCCAGCCCCTTCGCCATCTCCACGACTCCGGTCTTATCCGACACACTGATCAGGGCTCGCTGGACTCCAGCCATTGGCTTGCTCCTTTGGGAAACGGTCGATGAAGCGGTGTTGCGGCGGAAAAACGCGGGCAGAATATCAGAAGGGCTCGCGGAACTGCAAGGCAAGAAACGGGCGCGCAGAACAGCTTTGGGGGGAAATCACGGACAGCGGCACCTCGCGCCACGCGTGGCCGGACGCTTTAGGCGACCGTGTGCCGGCAGAGGGCCTGCCAAATGGGCAACCGATCGCTGAGGCCGCAAGCGGCAAGATACTCGTCATCGACCGATGGCCCGAATCCGCTCACGTGGCCGGCCTCGTCCTGCTCTTCCAGCACGTTCGCCACATGGACCGCCGCGAGCGGGGTAAAGCCTTCGTCGGCGCACGGCAGCGGCGCATGGTGAAACGCGACGGCCTCCACGACGGCATCGTGCAGGGCCCATTTCCCCAATAGAAAGCCACCGACCTCCGCATGCGTCACGCCGAGCACCTCGCGTTCGGCTTCCCATTCCACGATCTCGCGTTCCTGCATGAGCGCCAAGACCTCCGTGTACCGATCCGGGAAGTTGCTGGCGATAACCAAGGTGCCGACGTCGTGTAGCAACCCGGCCGTAAACGCATCTTCCTCGACTTCACCTGTGGTCCCCTCCTCGACGGCGATGGCCCGCGCATGGTTTGCGGTCGTCACGCCATGCTGCCAGAGCACGTCGAGCGAAAAAAACGGCAACCGACTCTGATCGAATTGTTTGAAGACGTTGTGCGAGAGCACCAGGGAACGGACGTTCACCACGCCGAGCAGCGCCACCGCATGACGAGGGCTCGAAACTTTTTGCCGCAATCCATAGAAGGGCGAATTCACGACCTGCAGGATCTTGCCGACCATCGCCAGGTCTTTTTCGATGATCCGCCCCACCTGCTCGGCCGACGAGTTGTCGGCGTACAGCGCGTCTACCAGTTGTTGATAGACCGCCGGCAGACTGGGCAGGGTCTGCATGTCGGCGACGAGCGACTGCAGCGTTTGGTTGGCCAGCAAATCTGCGGTCCGGCTCATGTGTCCTTCGGGTTTGCTTGCCCTACCCCTATCGGCGGCAGGTTCCACTGGAGCTTTCATCGGCAGAAATCGGCGGGAACTTTACCGAAACCGGATGGTGGCGAGGAGTTAGCGGCGGATCAAGAAGAGCGTCAAGCCGACTTTCACACGGGCTTTCGGCAGGATGGATCGGTGCATGGCCACGGTCGGCAGGTGCTCGACCGGCATCTGTTGAAGCAGCGTCAGTCCGGCGGCGCGCAGGTGGGGTTGCAGCCCGTCCGTTCCGGCCAGAAAGGCCAGCCCGCCGGGACGGAGCGCATCGCCCACTTGCCGGCAGGTCTCCCCTGCTGGGTCAGGCCGACCCTCGTCTCCGAACGGCGTCCACCAATACACCACATCCTGCGACGCGGGCGGCACGGCGTTCGAGGCCCCACCTTCAGGCACAAACCGGTATCGCGCCAACCAATCCAGATGTCCCCCCTGGGCCAGGTGGGTCCAGAGCATCTGGGCCTGCTTCTGGGCAAAAGCTGGATGGCGGTACCGAACAAGAGAATTGCGGGGCCGATCCAAACTGAGACACGTCGTCGCGGCCGCATCGAAGCCGGCGACGAGTACGGTGTCGGCCCGCTGAACTCTCGTCCCCAATTCGGGTACCTGTTCGATTAAGTCTTGAAGATAATCGGCCACGAAAGGCTGCGTCTCCCACTCGCCGATTTCCGTCTCATCGTCCGGATAGATCAAGACCGCCGAAAAGGCCTGCGCCGGCTCGACGGCCGGAGCCGTCCCGCCGAACACCGATCGCCAGTCCGCCCCGGGCACGAACTGCGCGGGCGCGCCGGCATCCTCGCGCAGCACGCCCCACGAGGGGTTCAGCGGAACCGTCTCCGCACGAGCGCCGTCCTGCAAAGTCATCCGTTGCTGCGCCACATTCACGGATACCTGTCTGCCACAGGGAGCCGGCCTCCCAGGAACGGGCCGCATATATGGCAAGCCGGTTGGATCGTCCCACTTGGTCGCCTTCAAGAGGGTGTCGCCGGCAATCGTCACGCAGACCTTCACACGTCCGTCGAAATAGCGGCGCGGCGGAGCCGGCGCAGGCAACCACAGGACCTCGTGGGACCGCGCCACGTCCATGAAGACAGGAAAGGGGTCTTGGCCTGACGGCCCCTGCGGCGTGAAAAAGGCCTGAAAGAGTCGATAGGCCGCTTCCGAGGGATAGGTGGGAATGCCGCGATAGCGCAGCGGCAACGGCGCCGGCCGGGCCGCCTGTTGATCGTCGTAAAGCCCGCGGATCAGCTCGAACGTGGCCGAGCCGGTGCCGGGCAAGAGGGATTGAAACAATTCGACCACCGGCAGGAAATCGATCGCCGCCCAACGCATCGCGCCCATGCAGGCCATGAAACGCGCCCGCTCGAACGTCCCATCGTCCAGCACGTAGAAGGCGTCCTTCTTGTGGCGAATCGTCGCCTGGCCGCGTGCATCGATGACGAGGTCCTCGTCGCCGTAAAAAAACCGCACCTCCTCGAACGGCACCTGCATCGCCTGCGCGGCCATCCGCCGCAGATCGTCCGCGCGCAATCGCTGCCACCCCGGTTTTTTGGAGAGATCGAGTTGCGTCGCATTGACCAGGCCGCCCGGTACGATCCCCACCCATCGGCCCCAATCCAGGCGCAGGCGGGCTCGGAGCAGTCTGGCGGCTCCGCCGGAGGGGCGGCTCCACTCGCATTCATGGAGCGGGGTTCCGTCCGGATCGGTGGCAAGAACGCGCCGCCGGTCCGGCCCGTAAAAGACCAGGTGCCCGCTGGGTTGGCGAACGGCTGCGCCGCCGGCTTGGGCCAAGTCTTTCGCGAAGGGAAGATTGGCGGGAAAGGTCAGGGTGCCTGGTTGAGCGAGAACGGAGCGGATCTGCGAATCGTCGGACATCTATTCGCGGACTTGTCCGGACCCATACACGACGAATTTCGAGCAGGTCAGTTCTTCCAGTCCCATCGGGCCGCGCGCGTGAATCCGCGTCGTGCTGATGCCGATCTCCGCCCCGAGGCCGAACTGGTAGCCGTCGTTGAGACGGGTGGAGGCGTTGATCAAGACCGCGCTCGCGTCCACTTCGCGCAGGAACCGGAGGCCGCGAGCATAATCGTTCGTGACGATCGCTTCCGTGTGGCGCGAGCCATAGCGGGCGATGTGATCCATCGCCTCGTCCAGGCTCTTGACCACCTTCACCGCCAGCACGAGGGCCAGGAACTCGTGCCCGTAGTCGTCCTCCGCCGCCGGCACGGCCTCGGCACACAGCTCGCAGGTCTTAGCGCAGCCGCGCACCTCCACGCCCGCTTCGCGCGCCCGTTTGACGAACTCCGGCAAAAACTGGCGCGCGATCCGATCATGGACCAGCAGCGTTTCCATCGCGTTGCAGGTCGAGGGCCGTTGCGCCTTGGCGTTGAGGCACACCCGATGGGCCATCTCCAGGTCCGCGTCCACGTCCACGTAGGTATGGCACACGCCCTTGTCGTGCTTGATGACGGGAATGCGCGAGGCCTCCGTGACCGTCTTCATCAGCGCGTCTCCGCCCCGCGGAATGATCAAATCGATGGAGGCCTCCTGCTTGAGCAAATCCAGCACCACCTCGCGGTCGGTTCGCTCCACGAAGCCGATGGCGCCGGCCGGCACTCCGGCCTTTTCCGCCGCCTCGGCCAGGATGCGGGCGATCACGGTATTGGACTTCACGGCTTCCGATCCGCCGCGCAGGATACAGACGTTGCCGGACTTCAAGCACAGGCCGGCCGAATCCGCCGTCACGTTGGGTCGGGATTCGTAGATGATGCCGATGACGCCGATCGGCACCCGCACGCGGCCGACAAGGATGCCGTTCGGCCGCTTCCACATCTTGAGCGATTCCCCCACCGGATCGGGCAACCGCACGATTTCGCGCAGGCCCTTGGCCATGTCGGCGATGCGTTCTGGCGTCAGTGTCAGACGATCGGCAAAGGCTTTGTCGGCCTTCCGCTCGCCTTCGGCCAGCGCGGCCAGGTCCTCTTCGTTGGCGGCCATAATCTCGTCGGCCCCGGCGTCCAAGCCCTCCGCCATCGCCATCAAGGCCTGGTTCTTGACCGTCGTCGGCAAAAAGGCCAGGTGCCGCGACGCCTCGCGCGCCGCCGTCACCAGATCGCGGACATAGTCGGCATTCGATTTCGGCGGCTCGGGGGATTCAACCTGGGCGTCGCTCCCCGCTGGTGCTTCCGCCGTCTCCTTGTCCAGCACGTCGTCTTTGTCGGCCTGTTTGGCCATGCCATCCTCACTCTGCATCAAATCGACACGTGACCCGCACGGCAGAATACTCTGCGCCTTTTACAAGCGTCAAGGCGCGCCTTGACAGGCTCGGAGCCTGCTTGCTATCGTGCGCGCCGTGCCGAGGTAGCTCAGTTGGCAGAGCACAGCCCTGAAAAGGCTGGTGTCGACAGTTCGATTCTGTCCCTCGGCACCACTTCCCGCCCACCTGAAGACAGATCTACTTGATCCTCACGTTGTCTTTCATGACCAAGGAAACCAGGCAGACCCTTGAGGCGCCTCGACCACTCGTTGTAGAAACCACCGCTTGACGGAGATCGTCATCTCAGCGGTGCCGCCCTCTGGACGTTCAAGGGTCAGCGTGCCAGTGCGGTCCTTCTCCCCTTTCCACAGCCAATATCGGTATGAGCCGTACTGAACGATCGCTTCGGTTTCCGTGACCTTGTGGAGCAACTGGTACGAACACTGATTGATCTGAACCGTCGGCCCAAGCCTCGGCGAATATTGAGCATCTTCCCACATACTGCTTGGTGAAACGTCCGAACACCAATGCGGTTGGTCTTCCTCGACGACTTCATACCACGGGCAGGAAAAGGCGCAAGGGGGCGGCTCCGGCAACGGCTGCCTGCCGCTACGTATGCGCCAGAAAAGACGACTTTTCTTAAAATCTGCTCCATGTGGATACCAGCGGTCCCGATACTGCGGGTTCCACGTGCGTGCGGTCTTGATCCAGAGAGACATGGCTTCCCACAATCGTGTTCCTCGCGCATCCCGCGTCGGCATGGCCGGAGGCGAAGGACTCGCCAAAACACCGTCGCTAACCGCCAGCCAACGAGACAGGTCGGCCAAGAGCTCGTAATCGCTTTCGCGCAAATAGCTGATGTCGTCAGATTTATTCACCCTAACCCCGTCAGTCTGCCTTCCCTCAATTCACCACAAAATCGTTCTCCAGATTCTCCCGTCGGACGGTGGGATTCTGGCCACTGGCGATGTCCCAAACCTGCACCGTCCCGGAACCGAGCGACACGATTTGCCGACTCGACGGGAGAAACACGACCTCTGCCACACTCTGCGCTTTCTGCAGCACCACCTGCACACCGGCATCTTCGGCTTGCAGCGAAGAGGGGCTGCCGACAAGTCCCATTCCGAACAGCATCAGCAGCATCGCCCTGTCACATCTCATGCGTTCCTCCATAGACCGACTCATTTTCCACCACGTTGACATGCGTATTCGCCAGGACAGACCAGTCCTCCCGTTTCACGAGTTTCAGGTATCAGAAATGGCCGACCAACACCATACGCCAAGTGGCGTACGTACCATTCATCAATGGCAGTCTCCGTCAACGAGGAACGTCGCAAGTCACCGCCGCGACGAGGCCAGGTGGAACATGGCAATGGCCGCGGCGGCGGCAACGTTCAGGGATTCGATCGCCTGACTGACGGGAATATGAAAACGGACTGACGCTTGCCGCAACGTGGCGTCGGACAGGCCCCGGCTTTCGTTCCCGAAGGCGAGCACCGCACGCTCCGGTAGGTCCGTGAGGTCCGTGATGGGGCGGCTGGCCTTGCCGGCCGGCACGAACGCCAGGAGCGCACAACCCCGGCCCGTCAACTCAGCCGCGTCCTTGATGTACAGCACCGGCAGTTTGAGGATGCTCCCCGCCGTGGCCCGCACGACCTTGGGATTATAGATGTCGGCCGAGTCGGCCGAGAGCCACAGGGCGTCGAACGAGAAGCCGAGCGCCGTTCGGACGATCGCCCCCACATTGGCCGGATCTTGCAACGTCTCTCCGTAGAGACCCAACACGCGAGGCCGCGCGAAAATTGCGGCGTTGTCCCAGGACGGTTGCTGCACCACGGCCAGACAACCGGGCGAAGTCCGAAGATCGGACAAGGTTTCGAAGGTCCGATCCGGACAGGCATGGACGGGAATCTTCATCCGCGCCGCATCGCGCAGCCAGTCCTGGGTACGCCCCTCCGCCGATGCCCGGCTCTCGGCCAGCACCAGGGCGCGCAGCAGGTGCGCCTGCTGCGCCACCACTTCGCGGATGGGCTTTTCCCCTTCCAGCACGAAGAGCCGCTCCCGATCGCGCGTCTTTTTTTCGCGCACCAACTCGCGAATCAGGCCGAGCTGACTCCGCGACAGATGTGTCAGTTCTTTCATGCGTACTCGCCTCGTTTCAGGCTCGCCGTTCTGCGACCGGCGGCATTGTGCGCCATTGCACCGCTTCCTGACAATTCGTTACACTCGCGCCCATGCCCATCGGCGACGCCATTCAAGCCTGGCGCCTCTCCAAGCGTCAATCCGTCTCGTCGCTGGCCGAACGCGCCGGCCTGACGCCGGATGCCTTGGAAGCCATCGAGCGCGGCGACGCCGATCCGCCCGCCTCCACCCTCGATCGGTTGGCGCAAGCGCTCGCCATTCCCCCTTCCTGGTTGTACGGCGATCCCCGCCTGCTGGCCTTGCTGACCACGGACGGCGATGGAGAGCCCCTCGCACCCGATCACGGGCACTCGCTCGATCCGGTCACGGAGCGGATTCTGCTCGCCTCCAAAGACGAGCGGGAACTCTACGCCCTCCTCACCGCCCTCTTGCAGGCCGGCGAACCCAAACTGGTGCTGGCGGCCGAAGCCAGTCTGCAAAGCCTGGTGAAGCAAGCCCGTCGAGCATCCATCCCCTGGCAGTCGCGTCCGTCCGGCCACTTTGAACCTCCCGCCGATTAGCAGGCTCCTGGCCGACTGATCAGAGATATTTCTCAGCATCTAGCGCTGGGTAGTTCCGGCCCGGTACAGCATCCACGCCACTCCTGCAACGGCGAGCGCACCGGGCCAAGGACCGAGCGGCGGTGTCTCGAACAGGAGAAATGGGTCGGTGCCGATCGACGGCCAGATGCCGCTCAGGGCGATCGGGACGGCCAGGAGAATGCCCGTCAAGGCTTCGCCCGTCACCAAGCCCGCGGCGCACAGGAGCCCGGCATTGACGGGACCCTGCGCCCCCTTTACGTGCCGCCGCTCGGCGAGCGCCGCCAGCACGCCTCCGGCACAGATGGCCGCCGAGAGTTTCAGCGGCAGGTAGATGCCCAGGGCCACGCCCAAGACCGGCAGGCGGAAGGCCGATCCCCGCGCGGCTTGCCTGTGGTCCAGAACGATGATCGCCGCCCCGATCGCACCGCCCACGAGCACCAGTCCCCAGGGCAAGGCGCCCCCGAAGACGCCGCGCGTAAGACTGGCCATGAGGGTCGCTTGCGGCGCGCTCAAGGGATGAGGATGCTCGGCCGTAACCTCGCCGATCCCGTATTTGGCCTGTAAGAGGGCCAGCACCGGCACGATGACCAGGGCGCCAGCCCCCACGCCGATGAGCTGCATGATTTGTTGTTTCCACGGCGTGGCCCCGACGAGATGGCCGGTCTTCAAATCCTGCAAGTTGTCCCCGCCCATCGCCGCGGCGCAGCAGACGATGGCCCCGATCAAGAGCGCGGCGGCCGGCCCGGCCGGATGGTCCGCCCCCATGAGCGCGACGAGGAGGAGCGACGAGAGGAGAATCGTCGCGATGGTCACGCCGGAGACCGGATTGCTCGAACTGCCGACGAGGCCGGCCATGTAGCCCGCGACGGAGGAAAACAGGAAGGCCGCCACGGCCATGACGAGCGTCATCGCCGCAGCCACGCCGACCCGGCCGACGGCCCCGTAGTAGAGGAGCGCCATGAGCGCCAGCGCCGCGACGAACGAGCCGACGATCCAAGCAAACGGCGCATCCCGTTCGGTTCGCAGGGGGTCGGTGCCAAACGGAATCTCCGCCGCACCGCCCCGGCTGTCGTCCCTGCGTCCTCGATAGACCTGGCGCAAACTCGTCAGGCTTTCCCAGATCGACCCGCGCAGGTGCAGCAGGGTCCAGATGCCGCCGACCAGCATGGCGCCGATGCCGACGTATCGGATGTGCCCGCTCCAAATGGCTTTGGCCGCGGCGACGCCTGAGCCGTCCGACAGGTTCAGCGTCAGCGGCACCATCGTCGCGTAGATTGGAAGAAGCACCAGCCATCCGAGGACGCCGCCGAGAAAGACGATGACCGCCGTGTGCAAGCCGACGATGAAGCCGACGGCCAGCAGGGCCGGCGAGAGATTGCTACCCGCATAGAAGACCGACCCGCCGACGCGGACGGCGCCTTCGACCGCCTCCGTCCAGAGCCGCAATCCCGCCTCCCCGAACTTGACCGCGCCGCCGCAGAGGGCGCCCCACAACAGCGGACGAATGCCGGCTTGCGCGGAGCTTGCCTCCTCTCCCCGACTTCCTCGTTCTCTTCCTTGTCCCGCTTGACCCGATGCGGCGAAGAGGCCGGCCCCGACCTTGAGCACCTCGGCCGTGGCCACGCCTTCCGGAAAACGAAGCCGGGCTTTCACGATCAAGGCGCGGCGCAGGGGGATGGTGCAGAGAACGCCCAGCAGGCCGCCCACGCAGGCCAGGGCGACGGTCTGCCAATAATCGAACGTCGTCCAGTGGCCGACGAGCAGCAGCGCGGGAACGGTGAAGATCACCCCGGCCGCCAGCGCCTCCCCCGACGAGGCAGCCGTCTGCACGATGTTGTTTTCCAGAATGTTGGATTCCCGAAACAGCCGGAGCACGGCCATGGACACGACCGCCGCGGGAATCGAGGCGGAGACGGTCATGCCGGCGAAGAGTCCGAGATAGGCATTGGCGCCGGCCAGCGCCGCCGCCAAGACGACGGACAGGACGACGGCTTTGGGCGTGATTTCCGGAATCTGGACGGAGGCAGGAACGACAGGACCGGAGTCGGCTGAATCGGCTGGACCGGCAGGATGAGATGGATCGGACGAATCGCGCATGTGGGGTTAGGGGGTCTCGGGAGTCGGACGCAACTGTTGCAACGCCGCCTCCGCCGCCTCCCGTTCAGCCTGATCGGCTCGACCGATCAGATACCGGAGTGTGTCCAGTGCCCGCTGATCCTTGAGCCGGCCCAGTTCGGCGATGGCATTGAGCCTCGCATGCTGATTCGCCGCCACCTGGCCGGTGATCTGCTGGTTTCCATCCGTCGCGATGCGAATGGGCGGCTGCCTGAGCATCTCGCTGAACACGGCCACCGCATCCTGCTGGCTCCCCAGCCAGCCCTTCAAGAGATCGCCGAAATAATAGTAGTAGGGCTGCTCTTCCAGATTTTGCACGGCATCCCAATAGGGACTGCCGACGGGCGCGGGCCAGGTCGTCGCCGCCTCGAACCGATCGGTTCGCCAGAGTTCGCCCTTGGGGTGCCGGAGGGCCAGGTCGCAGGTGATGACCGTGCCCTGCTCCATCCGGCCGTATTCGCGACCCGGCGCCTCGTCGTACCGGATGACCAGGACCGCGTCGAAGGGCTCCCGCGGGTCCAGCACGGCTCGGAAGCCGGCTCGTTCCAACTTCATTTTGAGCGTGACAGCGATGTTGTACGGCGGCGCCGGTAAATCCAGCCAGGTCGTCGCCTTACCGGCCAGGAGAATGGTATGGACCTGACGCAGGACCTCGGCGGACGGCGGAGCGGGCCGCTCGTCCGCCTGCGCCGCCTGCGCCGCCGGCAGCGCGACGGCGTATGACAGCCAGAGGAACTGGAGCGTCAGACCGAGGCCGATCCGCCGAAGCAGGTCCATCAAGACGCCTTTCCTTCCGCCTGCGTGCAACGCTGCGCTCCTTCTACCGGAATTGTCCCCGCTCAGCAAGACGGCGGATGGCGGCGGGGACCGGCGCGGGCACATCCCGGCTGGACAATCGCCCGCCGGCTCGGTTTAATGGGATCGCCAGATCAAGGAGGCAACGGCATGGGAGCGGAACGCACGATCGGGTCGGTCTTGTTGGAACGGCTGCAAGCCCTGGGAGTCCGCCACATTTTCGGTATCCCCGGCGACTATGTGCTGAGTCTCTACCAACTCATCGAACGGTCGCCCATCAAACACGTCGGCACGACGCGCGAAGACGCCGCCGGGTTCGCCGCGGACGCCTATGCCCGTATTCACGGCATCGGCGCCGTTTGCGTCACCTACTGCGTCGGCGGCTTCAACGCCCTCAATCCCATTGCAGGAGCCTATGCCGAGCGCTCGCCGGTGATTCTGCTCTCCGGCTCACCCGGCTTGAACGAGCGCAGGCAGCACCAGCCCTTCTTCCATCACATGGTGCGCGACTTCAACACCCAGAAAGAAGTCTTCGAAAAGGTGACGGTCGCGGCGGCCATTCTGGACGATCCCGTCACCGCCGAGCGGGAGATGGATCGGGCCTTCGCCGCCCTGCTCCGCTACCGGCGGCCCATCTACCTGGAAATTCCCCGCGACCAGGTCCATACGCCGATCGCCGGCCCACCCGCGCCCCCCGACCTGGACACGGTCAAGAGCCACCCCGACGCGCTGCAAGAAGCCGTGGCGGAAGTCCGTTCCATGCTCTCCTCCGCCAACCGGCCCGTGGTGCTGCTCGGCGAAGACGCCTATCGCTTCGGTCTGCAAGACACGCTCGTCAAACTGGTCGAGCGGATGAACGTCCCCGTCGCGGCCACGTTGCTGGGCAAGTCCGTCGTCCGCGAGGACCATCCTCTCTACATCGGCATCTACAGCGGACTCATCGGCCGGGACGAAGTGCAGCAGTTCGTCACCCAGTCGGATTGCCTCTTGATGCTGGGCGCCTTGGTGAGCGACATCGAGCGGGACGCGGCCCAGGACCGCCTGCTCGCCGAGGGCCGGACCATCCACGTGACGGCGGACGCCATCACCATCAAACACCACCGGTACGACCAAGTGCGGTTCGAGGATTTCGTCCAGGCGCTCGCCGCGGCGCCGCTGCCCGTCTTTCCGGCCCGCACGCTCCCGCCGATCCCCGACCTGGCCGCCGATAAGCCCGCGCCGACGGACCGCGTCACGCTCAAGGGCATGTTCGGCTACCTCGACAGCCGGCTCACGGAATCGACTCTCGTCATCGCCGACATCGGGGAAGCCCTCTTCGCCGCCGCCGACCTTCGCGTCCACCGCGGCGCCGAATTTCTCTCTCCCGCTTACTACACGTCGATGGGCTTCGCCGTCCCGGCGGCCCTCGGCGCGGGTTTCGCCGACCCGGCCCTGCGCCCCATCGTCCTCGTCGGCGACGGCGCCTTTCAAATGACCGGCACGGAACTCTCCTCCTGCGTGCGCTACAAACTCGCGCCGATCGTGATCATCCTGAACAACCGGGGCTATTCGACGGAGCGGGAGATCATGGCCGGCGGCTTCAACGACATCCACAACTGGCAGTTCGAGCGGCTCTGCGACCTGATCGGCGGGGGCGTCGGACATCGGATCGCGACCCACGGCGAATTCGTGCAGGCGTTGGACGCCGCCCTCGCCAACCGCGCCTCGATGCATCTCTTGAACGTACTCCTGGACCCGAGCGACCGTTCGCCGGCCATGGTGCGGCTGGCCAAACGCCTCGCCAAGCGGCTCTCGCCGGGGAAGTAGCCCGTACCCTCCGGCAATCAATCCCACGACTATTTAGAGGTGCTGCCGGAGTGTCGGCGGTGGCTGGCTATTTCTTGGTGACGAAGACTGTCACGTCGCAGGTTGCTACGATGTGTGATTACGCAGCACGGTCGATCGGGATAAAATCGGGAGCGCGGAGCCTTATGCCGGACAGTTTGCAATCTCGGGTGGAGCAAGAGTGGAAGGGCGCTCGCTTATAACGTCAATAATCGGAAGCCGGGCGCCAACTGCTGGCCCATGGGCAAGTCGAATGTCAAGATAATATACCTTGCAAGCCGATCTTCCCGTGGACGAATTTGTCCATTTTGCTCGGACCACAGAATAAAGATGTTTGCCGCTAGAAAGCAGTCCTTGAGGATCAGCCACAGTGTCCGCACTCACAAAGATCATCCGTGTATCATTGGGAGCAATTTCGAACGTATCTTGAAAAGGAAGTAATCCCGTCCATGATAACGGCCAGTGTTGATATTCCATGATGATCTTTTCGGCCTTAGATGCTCCTTCGTTTTTTACGGCAATGGTTGGTGCTAGAAGCCATTCCCCTGGTGCGCGAGGAATAAGTTGCAACATCACGACTTCAAGGTGAAGAATTGCCTTCTTTTCAGGAATCTGTTGGTAGGTGAACCAAGCTGAGAGCGCTGCTATGATGAGGGCGATGGCACTGAACAAAAAATTCAGAAGCAGCATAGCTTATGCCACGCAGGCAAGTAGTGACCCGCTGAGTCTAGGCCTACATTCCAGAAAAAAGCAAAGGCTTTCTGACGGTGGTCAGGATAAAGAGCATGGGGTGATCCTTGCCTGTTGCCTGTATTTATTGCCTTCGAAGTAGTCCCGACGTTTCGCCCTCTAATCTAGCTGGAGTTCCCACCTGTAAGGGTAGATGTGCGAGCTAGGAGCCGCGAAGCGGCTCATGCGAAGCATGAAACAAGAGAGACTACAGCTATCAGGCCGTGGCTCTTCATGTCTTCGGCTTCGTCGAAAACACCGTGACGTCACAGCCGATCACTTCTCAATGGTCTGTTCGAGCAGCTTGGTCTGCGCCCCAGCCTGGTCCAGTATCTGCCTCGGAACGTCACCACGCCCCTTGATCGTGTGATTGTTGCTGTAGGTGAGTTGCGTGGGATAGGAAATATTGGTGGCCTTATCCGTATAGGGGCAAATGTCGAAATAGCCCTGCGCAGAATAGGGATCGAACAGCACATCCTTGTGCAGCAGGTCCGATAACCAACCAGTCAGGATCAAGTCCGACAATCCGATGAACAGCTCCTTGGCCGGGATGGTTCCTTCCAGCCAATAGTTATCTTCGAAGACAATCTCCCCATAGGTGACACAGCCTCCAAGGTCGCTCCCGTTGGGGATGGAGTTGATCTTGGCCACCGGAAATGTCGTCGTATAAGGAAGGGGATCGCCGGACCTCGGGGGGAGGCCGAAGTCCATGTGGCCGATGGGATTGTTCAACGACACGTTGCTCTTGAGTTTGATATAGCGACTGCCCCCGTCCGTATAGAAGGTGTTACCTCCGGCTGCCGGACGTTTTCCGATCGCCACGTTGCCTTCGATCAGCAGCGGATCGTCCGGGGAATGGCCCTGTTGGCCGGTCGTGTAAATGGCGCCACCGTCCCAGCGGTCGCCGAGGAAGCGTTCGAAGAGATTGTAGCGGATCTTGTTCCCGCTGTTGGGGGTGAGCGGATAGTCGCCCCACAAGTGCCAGGTCGCGCCGGGCACTCCGGGGAACCCGCTTTGGTCGAGCAGCCCCCAGCCCCACCCGATGGTAATGCCCGACCAAGGCACATCGGAGATGGTGTTGTGTTCAATGAGGGTGTTCCGGGTAAACCCCACGAATATGCCCGCCGTATCCACGAAGTCCCGCCCGGTTTCCTTGATGACGTTGTTCACGATCTCATTGTCGCTCGTGAGATGCGGCTCTTCCGGAGGCGGCGGTGCATGGTCCACATCGGCCACCCCGCCCAACTGAATGGCGGCCGAAGAAATGTCCTGGAACTGGTTGTCCTGGACCCTGGTGCACTTGCTCCCAGTGTTGAAGTCGAGCGCCACGGCCCCCAAGTGCTCGAAGCGGTTCTGGCGAAACGTAATCTGAGAGGCATAGATAAAGGACAGGTTGCCCGGCGTGCGCGTGACGTTCTTGCTGTGGCCGATCTTGTTGAGACGGTGGCCCGAGCCCTCGAGGATGAACCCGCTCTGATCGGGCACGTAGCCGTTGTCGCCGCTCGGTCCCAGCCATGTGGCATAGGCAAAGGTCAGCCCCTCGAAGCGAAGGTGGGACAAGGGATTCCCGGGCGTCCCTTGCCCCTCGATGAGCGTTTCCTGCAAAGGCAGTTCGACGTCGGCTTTAGCCAGGTCTTCGCCGGGACGGGGAATGTAGTACAGCCAGCCCGAGGCGGCGTTCAAATACCATTCTCCCGGCTCATCCAGAAACTCATAGGCATTCTCGAATCGCTCGACCTGCCAGAAATTCCAGATGGGCGTGGTGGTGATGTTGGCATTCGTCCAGGCCGGCTGGCGGAGCGTCATCGTCCCGATTCCCTGGCCTCCCGTGATTGATGCCAGCGGCACGATCGCCATTCGCCATTGGTCCTTGCCCACTGCCTCGATCTCGCGCGGATTCGTCCAGGTCAGGGGATCCCGCCATCGTTCGGGGTTCAAGCCGGTCGCGGCAAACAGGATTCCGCCGCCGACCAGGTAGGGCTTGTTCGGATCGGCATCCGAGGGAGGCAACGGCAGGGGCCGGAATCCAGCCGGAAAGGGGTCGGTGCGCGCGCGGGTCGCGCGCCGGCCGTTCACGTATAACTGGCGCGACCGACGTTGTCCCACGAAGGCTTTATGGACGTTCAGCGCTTGATCGTGCAGAGTCCAATTCTTGACCTGGACCGAGCCGGAAATAATCGGATGGGCGCCGGGCGCGGCGCGATACACGACATCGTGCCCGTTGCGGCCGGAATCGTCGCTGCGGAGTCGCAAGGGCCGCTCCATCCGATAGATGCCGTCTTGAAGCAAGACGGCGACCTCCCCTTCCTCCCACCGTTTCTTCTCAACGTGGGCGACCGCCTCGCGTGCCCGTTCCAGCGTCAGGAACGGTGCTGCCTGCGTGCCGGGATTGGCGTCATTGCCATGGGGAGCAATCCAGAATTCCGCCGATCTGGCGGCTACGCCGGAAGACGGGCATGCGCGTGTATCGACAGGGGCAGGCCGGTTTTGTGGTGATCCTCCGAGAGCGCTCGCCAACTTTTCGGCAGAGGCGCGTTGGGCTTCGCTGTCCCGTTCGATGTCGGTCAGCAGCTTGCGCTCCTGACTCAATTCGGCGCTCATCGCGGCCTTGGCCCGTTCCCGCTCCATCCGAACCTGTTCCACATCGCCGGACGAGGCGCAGCCGACGAGCATGCAGGTCCAGAGGAGCAGCGCTCCCCTTTTGGCTATGGGACCATGACTGACGGCAACGGGATGGTCAGGGGACATCAGGAGGGTTCTTTCAGCGTGCCGGCTTGGCATGTCGCGGGCAGCCAAATCGTGACGTGAGCGGTGACAGGCCGCTCCATGCCGAAGCTACGTCTTCGGTTTCGTCGAAAACACCGTGGCGTCGCAGGCGATGTACTTGATCTGCTTCATGGGGATGATGATGACTTCCTTGGCCGAGTCCACTTCCAGCACTTCCATATCCTCGCTGATCGTGTGTCGGATGGCATCCTTGACCAGCAATTCCTGATTGTCGACGAACACGACTTTCACCCAATAGGTCACGGTTCTCTCCTTTTTAGCCGAGGCCGAGTTCCTTGGATCGCTTGGCCGCCGTTTCGACGGCACTGATGAGCGCCGCCCGCATCCGACCCGTTTCCAACTTGTGCAATCCCGCGATCGTCGTCCCGCCGGGCGAGGCGACCCGATCCTTGAGACGGCCCGGATGCTCCTCCGTTTCGACGACCATACGTGCGGCTCCATAGACAGTCTGTGCCGCCAAGAGTTCGGCCGCCTGCCGCGTGAGCCCGGCCTTGACCCCTCCGTCGGCCAGGGCCTCGATCATCAGATACACATAGGCAGGGCCGCTGCCGCTCAGGCCGGTCACCGCGTCCATCAACCGCTCCTCGACCGACACGACCTTCCCCACCGCCTCGAAGAGCCGCCGCGCCAATTGCTCGTCCTGAACCGTCGCGCCACGGCCCAGGCTGAGGGCCGTCACCCCCTCCCCAATGCCACAGGGCGTATTGGACATGGTTCTGATGAGGCGGACTGTAGGGGGCAGATGCCGAGCCAAGCGGCTGGTCGGATAGCCCGCCGCAACAGATATAACCAGGCAGTCTTTCTTGAAAAACTTAGCGATACCTCCGAGAAGCTCATCGATCACCTGAGGTTCGACGGCCACAACCACGACTTCGCCGAACGCCACGGCTTTCCCATTGTCTCGGCTGACCTGCACCCCATAGGTGCCTCCCATGTGAATCAGCCGGTCTTGGGCGATGTCGGTCGTCAGGATTCGCGCGGGATCGGTCACCTTCGCCCGCAGGAGACCGGCAACGAGCGCTTCGGCCATGTTGCCGGAACCGATGAAGGCGCAAGGGGGAAATGCAGGGACTGCGGGAGCCGCCTCGGACATGGCGGGATTATAATGACGCGCCCCCGCCCCTTCAACTCTTTCGACCTCGCCAAGACACCGTGCAAAACCGCCTTGATGGGCACCGATCAATTCGGTAGAGTGCGCGCCACGACAAGGAGGATGCTTGCCATGTCCCTGCCGTGCCCCCCGAAGCCGCTCGCGGTCGCCACCCTGCTCGTGGTCGGTGCGCTTGGATTGGTCGGCCTCATCGGCCTCACGCACCAGGCCGAGGCCCGCCGGGAGGTGATGAGCCCGGAGCAAAAACAGCAACTCGAACGAGCCGAACGGCTCCTGGTGGAGGTCGTAGCGATTACCGACCGGGGGCCGACCGATCCGGGGCCCCTGGTGGAAGTCGTAACCCGCCGACTGCGCGAAATCGGCTACACCGTCGTAACCGATCCGGCGCGGCCTCACGATCTGCTGTTCCGCGTGAAGTGCGAGCAACGCAAGGCCTGGGAAGGCACCCTCGCGTCGGGCGGCGATGCCGACGTGCCCGACTCCCCCTCCCGCGTCTGGAAAGGGCCGGCCTGCCAATTGACCTATCTGCTCAACGGCAAGAAAACCGGCTGGCAAAAGGAAGTGCGGACGGACTTTGCCGACGCGGCTCAAGCGGCCGCGGCCGCAAAGGCCGGCGACCCCGGTGCTTTTGCCCTGGCCAAACTCAAGGACCGCCTCGACGCCTACGACTTTCCCATCCGCGCCGCCGCCGAATGGGGGCAAGAGGCGCGGCTTCTGAACGTCTTGCAGCAGCCGGGCACGTCCAAGACGAGAACGATCGAAACCATCGGCCTGCTGGGCGATCTTTTTTCGGCGAAGGCCATTCCTCGCCTCGTGACGGCTTTGAAGGACTCGGATACGGCCGTCGCCTCGGCGGCGGCCGTCGCCCTGGGCAATATCGGCCAGAAAGACAGCGTGCAGGCGCTGAGCGCCGCCTTGAAATCCGGCCAGCCGGAGGTCCGGGTCGCCGCGGCCAAGGGCCTGGGCCTGATCGGCGCCCTGCACGGAGACTACGACATCGTACCGCCTCTCCTCGACGCCCTGCCCACCACCGACCTGACGCTCAAGATCGAAGTGGTCACGGCCCTGGGCAAGCTCCCGGACCGGCGCGCGCACGAACCGCTCCTGACGCTCCAGCGCTCGCTCCGCAACATGCGCACCAGCGTGGACGGGTCGAAAGAACCAAGCTCTGGGAAGCCGTCAACACCAGCCTCAAGCAGATCGATACCTATGACCAGGTCAACTGAACGGCCACGCAACCGACTCTTGGCCGCCTACCTCTGCGCGGGGCTGCTGTGCGCCGGATGGGCCGGCCAGGCTCAGGCGCAAGCGATGGGTGACGAGGCGGAAATGGAGCGGCTGCGCGCCAAGGCCGAGGAGGCCATCGCCACCAACGACCCGGAAAGCGCGGCAATGCACAGCGGTAAGGCGGCCTTGATGGCCGCGCGTTTATCCAAGCTCAACAAGGACCAGCCGATTGCGACGCACTATCGCGGGGCCGAGGCCTTCCTCCGCGCGCAGGAGCATACCTACCGAGCCCTGGCCCTCTTTCAGCGAGCCGGCGGCACCACGCCCGCCTCGGCCGGTGTTTGCTATTCGCTGACGCTGGCGACGCAATCGCTGGGGCAGGCGCTTCCCCTGCTCGATGAGGGCCGAGCGGCGGCCAAGGACACAGGCGGCGAGAAGCTGCGCGACGCGGCGCAGGAATGGAAGCAGACCGTGGACGGGATGGCGGCGGACTATCAGTGCCGGTGACGCTCCGCTTGCCTCTCACAAGATGTTCAGACTTACCGTAGCCCGACTCCTACGGTGCCGTCGGCGGTCGCTTCTGCCGGAGACCTCTGACCGCCTGGGTCAATTGGAGGTGGAGCTGCTGAAGCGCCTCCATGCTGAGGGCAACCCGCACCGCGAGTTTTCCCTGCAACGCCTTGGGCAATGGCTTCCCGCTTTGCGCCGCCCGGGCCACCAGCCCCAGCGCCGACGGCTCGATGAAGCCACAATCCACATAGGCCACGCCCTGCACCAGCGTCAGCGCGGCATGATTGGCATACACCGGCTGATCCGAGTTGTTCACGGGTGTCAACCGCACGGGCAGCCGGATGGCTTGGGGCACGGCGCCGGCCGGCGGCTGTTGCGCAGTCTGCGAGTCGAGAGGGTCTTTCGCTTCAGGCATCGTGTGGCTCCTTGCTCGAATGCCGTTCCATCACTTTTTCTCCCACGCCTCGGCCAAGATCGGGTCCAGCGCGCTCGGCATGGCGGCCGGCAGGCTGCTCTCCCCGCCGGACGTGCCCGGCGCAAAGGCTGCCATCGCCGCCCGCAAGGCTTCCACGTTCTTGTCGTCCAGTTTCGACCCGTCGGCGGTCCGGAACTCGTCCACCTGGTTCTTTTTGCTGTCGTACCAATCGGTGACGGTCAGCGAGTCGTTGGAACCGACGCCGCCCAAGACCGACACGACCAGGTCGTCGCCATTACGCGCGAACCAGAGGTCGCGGAAAGAAATGCCTTCGCCGAACTGGACCGTATCGTCCTGGTTGTTGGAACGGCCGACCAACGCATCCTGTCCATCGCCGCGGCCGAAGAGAATCGTGTCTTTCCCCTCGCCTGAGTCCAGGATGTCGTTCCCGGTCCCGCCTTCCAGTGTATCTTTATCCTTCCCCCCGGCGAGGTGGTCGTTCCCCGCCCCACCCCGCAAGGCATCTTCGCCATGATCCCCGTCGAGCCGGTCATCACCATCGCCGCCGAGGAGCAGATCCTTGTCCTTGCCGCCCCAGAGCTGATCGTTGCCCTCGCCGCCCAGCAACATATCGTTGCCATTGCCGCCAGAGAGGACATCGTTCCCGCAGCCACCGTCAAGGAGGTCCTTGCCTTTCTCCCCGTAGAGGGTATCGTTGCCGCCTTCGCCGTAGACCTTGTCGCCGCCCTTGCCGGCATAGACCGTGTCGTTCCCGTTGCCGGCGTAGATCGTGTCGCCGCCCTTCTCGCTATAGATGACATCGTCGTGGCGGCCCGTCCGGATCGTCTCGCCTTCCTTCGTCCCATAGGTCACGACCGTTCGGATGGTCAGGTCCTCGAGCGTCTTGGTCGTGCCGTCGGCAAAGGTGAGGGCCTCGATCGGAGCTGTCGAGTTGCTCCCATAGAGGATGTCCAGTCCCTGGTCGGTCGTTTCGTTCCCGCAGTCGTCCAGGAACCGCAGGTGCGCCACCGTCTGGCCGGCAAGCTGCGCCAACCGCACGACCGTCTGGTCGGCCGTGATTCCCGCCCCGAAGGCCACGGTGTCGGTTCCGCCACTGTCCGAGAGCCTGTCCAGGCCGTCGCCGAGGTTGTACAGGAATTGGTCGTCGCCCAGCCCACCGGCCAACGTGTCGTCGCCCAGCCCGCCAGTCAGCACATTCGTCCCGTCGTCGCCGGTCAGCGAATCGGCAAAGGCGCTGCCCACGAGGTTCTCGATGCCGCTAAGCGTGTCGGCGCCCTCGGCGCCAGTCGCCGTGCCCGTCGAGAGATTCACCGTAACCCCGCCCGTGGCCCCGGCATAGGAGGCCGTATCGACGCCGGTGCCGCCAATCAACGTATCGTCGCCCAAGCCGCCACTGAGCACATCGTTGCCCGCCCAGCCATGAAGAATATTGACGCCGGCATCGCCGATCAAGGTGTCGTCGAAAGTCGACCCCAAGACGTTTTCGATGTCCATGAGCGTATCGGTGCCATCCGCGCCGGTGGCGGTGCCAGCCGAGAGATCGACTGCCACACTGCCGGTCGCCCCGTCATAGCAGGCCGCATCGACACCGGTGCCTCCCACCACTATGTCGTCGCCCATCCCGCCGGTCAGCACGTCGTCTCCGTCGCCGCTGTCTAGGATATCGTTGCCCGCGCCACCGTCGAGCAGATCTTGGCCATCTTGTCCTTCGAGCGCGTCATCGCCGTCACCGCCGTTCAGGACATCGTTGCCCGCGCCACCGTCGAGCAGATCCTGGCCATCTTGTCCTTCGAGCGCGTCATCGCCGTCACCGCCGTTCAGGACATCGTCGCCCACACCACCGTCGAGCAGGTCATTATCCTCTTGCCCATAGAAGACGTCGTCCCCGTCACCGCCCTGCAACGTGTCATGCCCGAGACCACCCCAGAAGGTGTCGTGGCCCGCTCCACCGTCGAGGAGATCGTGCCCCGCGCCGCCGTCGGCGGTAT